>Ga0183260_10003099_pt1 | contig 13481 bp, 12 predicted proteins | sample AntDrymUQ4972206_2_FD_129768 | JGI IMG/M metagenome (GOLD analysis project Ga0183260, IMG submission 129768) | Polar desert sand microbial communities from Dry Valleys, Antarctica - metaG UQ497 (22.06) (version 2) (version 2) | ecosystem: Environmental > Terrestrial > Soil > Desert | place... | reverse complement strand
TGTTGTTGTTGTTGTTGTTGTTGTTGTTGTTGTTGTTGTTGTTGTTGTTGTTGTTGTTGTTGTTGTTGTTGTTGTTGCAACTCTACTGATGTGATTTTTGCTTGCCATGGTGAAGAATCAAAGCCTAAAAATTCGAATAATAATTTGTTTTCAATATGCTTGACCCTTTTTCTGCCTATAATGTATATGTGGTATATTCTTTATTTTAATTTTTTTGCCTGCATGATTAGTATTTAAAAAAGGATCTTGTTTCCAATTTGTTGAACATGATATTAGAATTGTTAGAAATGTTTCCCTTTTTATAACAAAACCGAATTGTAGTGAGTAGGTAGGATAAGGTTTTTTTTGTTATCCTGCTGCCGTGTAATTCCTTATGGCGAGAATATTAATCAATACTTTTCATTATGGTTATGTGTGTTATTTGTTAGACACGCACTCAAAAGAAGTATCATAAATCAACTATTGATATTTCATAATAGATAGGGCATATAATATTGTTCTTTTTTTGGTAAATAATCAAGTCCATGCTAAAAGGATTCGTTAAACCCTGACATGGTTATTGAAAGACGTTTTGAATCGTTTGCGTTGTTTCATAAACTAATTTTCTAAATAAAAATCAAGTGTTGTCGTCCATGTCAAATATTTTTTCCTAAATGGCGTTACAGAGTTTTTCATTTAATGCTCAAAAGTATTCTTTGAACTTGTTTGTATTTTATGTGGTCTCCATTATGCTGATGGATATAGGGATATAAGATAACAATAACAAATCATTGCTAGGTATGTGAATGGCAAATGGTCTTGCAAGGCAATAATAATTCTGAAACAATTAACAGGCATTTTATCGCACTGAATCAAATATTTATTCCATTCCATATTTGTTGTATTTGCGTCAAAAATAACCTGAATCAGTTGGTCTCCGATAATAATCAATTAGAATGTCACTTGCTTTCTTTTTTGATTAAGGCCATAGATAACAACAATGCCTTAAAATATAAAAATAATAATAAATTATGGACAGTATATCCAATACCTAATACTTTGACAATTGATGATTTTCAGGGTTTAGCTACAAAAAAACAGATCTCCAAACCCCCTCTGAATTTATTGTTTAACCCATCTCTTATAGACAAACAGGATGTTTGGCAAATTAATGTAGTGAAACTTTTAGAAATGCTATTGGCCGTTCTAAAATCATCCGGAAACAACGATCTTCGAATATGCGGTGTTGCAATTCTTACTTCTGCGCTAATCCATAGGTTAAAGGTAGAGTCAATTTTTAAACTTGACAAAATAGCTAATCAGAAAGAGATCAAAGACGATAAGGGCAAAAATATTGAGAATAAAACACCTATTCCAGAACTTGAGAGCATATCCTTACCGTTTCGTAAAGAGACCTCATATCCAGCATCTTTAGAAGAATTATTATTAATATTGGAAAACATGATTACTGAGCTTTCCAATCCAACTGTAAGAAAGAACCAAATAGATTTAGAGCCGGTTCAAACATTTGATTTTCAAGAATATTTAATCAAGTTTGAAAAAGTAATAGAAGAGTATGAAAATAAACTGTTTGATAGATTGATTGCCGATAGGGAGATTTTTTTTAATAATTTTGTAAAAGAGATGAGCGATTTGGAAATTGCACGTTACTTTATAGCGATGCTATATTTGGCAATGAAAAGAAAGATTGAAATTGTATATGAAAAACCAAATGGATCACATAGCATTGGATACGCAGAAGGCCCAGTATCAGTTTCAGTTGATGGCATTGACTTTAGGAACAATGAAAATCTGGATTCTATTAAGATAACGGCAATAAGCGATTAAATTCACCGAATTGGCAAAATTACCTCTTGACGAAACTATAGCCAGAGTAGAAGCAGCCTTATACTCTGCTGGTCGGCCACTAACACTGGATGAGCTAACAAAAGCGTCTGGGATAGATTCAAGAGAGAAAATAAAAAAAATTCTAAATGAATTGATAAGTAAAACAAGAGTTGTTTTTAAAGCAATAGAAATTGTAAAATTGGATGATGGTACATATGTTTTTCAGCTAAAACCAAACTATTCGCCAATAGTAAAAAAATTTGCCGCAAGGCCTCAATTATCCAACTCAGTCCTTAAAACATTATCCTATATCACATATGAGCAACCAGTCACCTCTAAAAGGTTGGTAGAAATAAGGGGATCAAAGGTTTATTCCCATCTAAAGGAATTAGAACAATTGGAATTTATTGCTTCAAACAGTGCTGGAAGGTTAAAGATTTATACTACTACAAAAAAATTCCAAAACTATTTTGGTATAAACGATCTAAAGGCCTTAAAAAGTTCTCTTTTATCCCCAGAACCCAAAAAGTTGCTTGATGGCAAAAAGGTTGATAGATAGAAATTAACGCTTTCTGATTGATAACATAATCCAATTTGGCTAAAATGATTTTCTGTCGTTTTATCCATGTTACTTTGAATAACAAAAACATCAAAGAAAAACACTTAATTATCGTTTTACTGACTTTTTATTGTGCGTAAATCCATAGAAAACTTGGGCGGCCGAAAATTCACTGGTGGAAGAATAATCCCAAATAGAATTCGAAGAAAAGCCGAAATAGACAGGTACCCAAATGAAGCAGTCTCAGGACCTACAAAAAATATAGTGAGACGAGTAAGAGGAAACAACATTAAAATTGCTTTTAAAACATGCGACCACGCAAATATTACTGATCAAGACAATAAGAAAACTCTAAAACTAAAAATTATTCGTGTAACCAAAAACCCTGCAAATAAAGATTATGAGAGACGGGGTGTCATTACTAAAGGAGCATTGTTGGAAACTGAAATTGGAATTGCTAAAGTTGTGTCACGTCCAGGTCAGGATGGGGTTGTTAATGCAGTTTTAATAAAGCAATAAAAACCCTTATAGTTTTAATCACATGACAAATACAAAGAAAAGAATAAGAATTTATTAAATAGGCGACAATTTACTTTATTGGTAAAGATAGGAGTTACCGTTTTTCCAGGAAGTAATTGTGATCGTGATGTCTATAACACATTTAAAACAAAACTACATTGCAATGTTAACTATATTGAAGAGAGGAACAAAATAAAAAATTTTGATGCAATTATAATTCCAGGCGGTTTTACTTATGGGGATAGATTAAGGGCAGGGGCAATTGCCGCCCACAGCCCAATGATGGATAAAATCAAGGAAATGGCGGATAATGGAATCCCAATTTTGGGTATTTGCAATGGCTTTCAAATTTTGGTCGAGTCCGGGCTGCTACCTGGAGCCTTAATGCCCAATAAAACGCTAAAGTTTGTTTGCCGGTGGATTGATGTGATCATTACCAATAACAAAACCCCATTTACGAATTTGTATAAAATTCATCAAAAGGTACAAATTCCAATAGCTCACGGGGAGGGGCAATACGTTATCGATAAACAAACATATACTGAGGCAAAAAACAATAATCAAATAATTATGAAATATGACGAAAGAGAAAATCCAAATGGCTCCATGGATAATATAGCCGCAATATGTAATTTAAGGGGGAATGTAATGGGAATGATGCCCCATCCTGAGCGAGCAAGTGATAGTGATCTAGCACTGAATGGTTTTTCAACAAATGCGATATTTGTTTTTAAATCCTTGATCAATTACATTAACAGAAATTAGACATAGAAATTAATATGATTATTTTAAACAAATTTGAGTTTGAATATTTAAAAGAAAGATTAAATCGAGAACCCAACGAATTAGAGCAAAATATCGTAAATGCGGAATGGTCGGAGCACTGTTCATATAAGTCCTCAAAAATACACATAAGGACTCTACCCACTGATGGGGACAGGATAATCAAAGGACCCGGGTTTGACGCAGGTGTTTTGGATGTTGGGGACGGCTATGTCATTACAGTTCATATAGAAAGTCACAATCATCCCTCAGCGGTCGAACCATACGGTGGCGCTGCCACTGGAGTTGGTGGCGTCCTTAGGGACATTCTTTCTATGGGAACACGACCGATTGCTCTTTTAAACGCTTTGAGGTTTGGAAATGTCGATAGCAAAAACATCTCATTAAACAAAAAAAATCAATGGTTATTGAAAAATGTTGTAAAAGGGATAGCCGATTATGGAAACTGTATGGGAGTTCCGACTGTGGGAGGAGAAGTCGAATTTGACAGTTCTTTTGATAACTATTGTTTGGTTGATGTTGCGTCCATTGGTCACGGAAAATTGAATAATCTTGTCAAAAATAAAGTGAAAGAAGATGACATTATAATTTTGGCTGGGAATTCCACAGGGAAGGATGGTATTAATGGGGCGTCTTTTGCCTCATCAAATTTGGAGGAAGAAAACCGCTCGGCCGTCCAAATTCCGGATCCTTTTTTAGAAAAAATCCTGCAAGAGTGTGCCCTTGAAGGCATAGAAAAAAAATGCGTTAAGGCTATGAAGGATCTTGGTGGTGGAGGGTTATCTTGCTGCCTATCTGAAACTGCAGATAATCTAAAAAAGGGATTTGAAATTGAGTTATCAAACATACACCTAAAACAAAAAGATATGACCGATACTGAAATAATGATTTCAGAATCACAGGAAAGGATGTTAATTATTACTAGTAAAAAAAAGAAAACAAAACTTTTTGATTTATTTGAAAAATATGGCATAAGGTATTCGGTAATTGGAAAAGTCAATGATAACAAAAATTTATTGATAAGAAAAAATGGACAGGTGATAGCAACAATGCCTGCTAAACTAGTTGCCAATGCCCCATTGTTGGATAGATCCTCGAGGAAACCGCATTATTTGGACAATATTGGTAAATTGTTTAAAGAGCCGAGAATTCCCAAGGATTTCAATAGGTTAATCCTTTCTATGATATCAAATCCAAATATTTGCAGCAAAAAATGGATTTACCAGCAATTTGATCACGAGGTTGGCATAAGAACAGTACTGAAACCAGGGTTTTCGGACAGTTCGGCACTGAAGTTGGACAATGGGAAATACGTTACTTTTAACCTTGACGGCAACTCAAAGCACTGCTATCTTGATCCTTACCAAGGCACATTAGGCTGTCTTGCTGAATCAGTACGCAATACAATCTGTGTGGGCGCTACCCCAATAGGTATCGTGGATCATTTGCAATTTGGCAATCCCGAAAATGAACAAGTTTTTTGGACTTTTTTGGAGAGTATAAGAGCCATCAGGGATTTTTGTTCATTTATGAAAATTCCTGTTGTTGGGGGAAAGGTTAGCCTCTATAACGAAACCAAAAGCGGCGGTATTAAGCCAACTCCTGTAATTGGTGCAATTGGCCTGATAGATGACAAAAGTTTAATCAAATTGCCCACATTTGATATTGACGAGGGTATTTTCATTATAGGCATGACATTTGATGAATTAGGGGGTTCTGAATATTATGAATATTGCCATAAAATCATAGGTGGAACGGTACCAAAAGTAAATCTAGGCAACCAGAAAAAAATTGTGGAAACCGTCAAAAAGATGGTCAGAGCGAATTTGGTTTCTGCAATACATGATTGCTCTAAAGGTGGGCTGATAGTTTCATTAATGGAAATCTCAATTCAAAGTAATTTGGGTTTTGTTGTTGATATGGATAAAATACCTACCTCTTGTACAAGATTGGATCATACATTATTTTCAGAAAGTCATGACAGGTTTATAATCTCAACAAAACATCATGAAAAAGTTAAAGATTTTTTGGTTCAGAAGAAGATACCATCTGCTGAAATAGGACTTGTTACAGGTGACAAAAAGTGTAAATTAAAATTGAACAACAAAATAGTTATTGATTTGCAATTGTCAGAAATAATTAAAAATCATGAATGTTCTCTTTTAGATATTTTGGAAAAAAATGTCAAAGAGACAACCTGATGTGTTGCTTTGTTAACATCATCGATTGTTTCACCCATATTAAAAACTAAATAAACCGTAAAACTAATGTAATTTGTTCTTATGGTCCATGAAAATTGTGGTGTGGTAGGTATTTTTTCTCTTGGAGGATACAATGTGATACCCTATTTAATAGATTGTTTAAGGTCCCTGCAACATAGGGGTCAAGAGTCATGGGGCCTAGCAATTCCTAATCGACTGCCTTTCAAAAAAACCGGCCTAATTTCCAAATCTGCCGATGAATTCAACAAAATAGTTGCAAAATATTCATCAAATATTGCCATAGGGCACGTGCGTTACTCCACATCCGGTTTTAGTTCTTTAGAGAATGCCCAACCGTTAAAAGTTAAAGATTTGTGTGTGGCCCACAACGGAACAATAACAAACGCAGAACAACTATCCAATATGGTTGGTGGTTGTACATTTTCACCGCAGAATATGACAGACACCCTAGTTGCGGCCAAAAGACTCGTGGGGCATTTAAAGGACAATGACGATATGGCAAAAGCTATGAATATTCTCAAAAACGAAATGGTTGGTTCCTATTGTTTTACTTTTTTGTCAGATAACAACACAATATATGCAGCAAGGGATCCTAGAGGCTTTCGCCCTCTTGTACTTGGCTATCACAAAGACACTCAAACATATGTGGTTGCATCCGAATCATGTGCTCTATCCTCGATTGGAGCTATCCTTTTAAGAGATGTTGAACCCGGAGAACTTTTAAAAATAAACCAAAACGGTATATCATCCGAAAGATTTTCCGAACAAACCCAGCATGCCCATTGCTCTTTTGAATTTACCTATTTCGCTCATCCAAGTTCCATTATGGAGGGTATTAATATCTATATGGCAAGAAAAAAAATTGGTGAATACTTGGCAATAAAATATCCTGTGGCAGATGCTGATGTAGTAATCCCAGTCCCAGATTCATCTAGACCCGCGGCATTGGGTTTTTCTTTGAAATTAGGGCTGCCTTTTGAGGAGGGTTTATTAAAAGACAGGTACAGTAAAAAGGGTTCGATGAGGAGTTTTATTGAACCCTATGCTGAAGATAGAAAAGAAATAAACCAAAGCATATTACCTATAAAAGAATTAATCTACAACAAACATGTTATAATAATTGATGATAGTATTGTTCGAGGAACCAGCTCTGAATCCATAATAAAATCAGTAAGAAATGCCGGTGCTCGGAAAATCACAATGGTAATAACTTATCCCCCAATAAGATATCCTTGCTATGCAGGGATAGATTTCCCTTCCCAAGAAGAACTTTTGGCCTTTCAATACGCAAAAAATGAAGCCTCAATTGAAAAGATAGGTGATAACATAGCTAAACAGATAGGTGCCGATAAGGTGATCTATAACGACACCGAAAACTTGGCATTAGGAATAGGGTTAAAAAAAGGTGAGCTATGTTTTTCATGCTCTAGCGGAAACTATTCTTCTCTTGGAATAACGCCGAATTTCAAAACAAAATACCAGACCAAAGAACAACTTTTAGCTAAATAGTTTAATATTTAAATTCCGTAGTTCTGTATAATAATGCGTGTTGAGTTTAGAGAGTTTAAGAGATAAAGCGTTTTTTCAAAATTCTATTGATGTTTGGATAATGTTATGCGAAGAAAAAAAATGGGAATATTCTGAAATAAAGAATTATTTAAAATTTATAGATCATTTGTTCTCACACGGCATCAAAATTCAACGGTTTCCTCTGTGTATTAAAGAATCCGGTGGCATGTATGAGCGTGGGAAGGATAAAACAGCTTTTCTGGAAAACCTCTCCAAAGTCCAGTCAGATAATGCCTCTGCATTTACGATAAAGTTAACTGAGGAAAATATTTCTAAAATCAGAAGTTTTAAAATCAATTGATTTTAAGCATGCTTTACCTGTTTTTAGATGACCAATGAGTAGAGTTTTGTACCCTCCATCTCAAATAATCTTCTATAATCATTTTATGATCAAATGCATAGGTGTTGTTTTTAATATCGTTTAAGCTTACCCAACAAATATCACTTGCATCGTCTCCAGCTTTGCCTTTTAGGTTATCCATTATCAAACAAACAAAAACAGTACTCATGATATGACCTCGTGGATCCCTATTAGGATCAGAATATACCCCAAGTATTTCTAAAGGCTCTATATTCAGAGAGGTTTCCTCTTTAACTTCTCTTCTTAAAGCATCCTCTATCCTTTCGCCATAGTTAACAAACCCTCCTGGCAATGATAAGTGGTTTTTGAAGGGATCGTTTTTTCTTTTTATAAATAGCACTTGATTTTTTTCATTATGAACAATCGCATCAATTGTTGGGATTGGATTTCTATATTTTTTTTCTGACATCATTGCTATAGAAATAGTCTCTTTATATATTCAATAACGGCTGGTGGTTTCTATGGACCAATAACAATTAATTGCAAAAGAAAATCAACGCGGAAAAAAGTTGTTCAGTTCTTTTTTTGAGATGTTTTCCACCCACAAAAATTTTCTTTGTAGTGTTGAGGTATATATTCTTGTCCACTGTAGATCCATGTAGTTCATCCATGCTTTGAAAACCCTCGGATCAATATAATTTCTCAATGAAGTTCCCAGGTTATATTCCCTAGTTTCCTTATGAAGTTTTAATTGAGACTCTAGTTTTTCTAATCTCTCCTCCATTTTGATTTTTTGTTTCTCTGATTTCCATTTATTTGATGCAATGTCTTTTTTTATTGTTTGTATGGCCATTTTTTTATTTTTAACGGATATCTCAAACTTTTCCAATGATATCTTGTTTGCGGGGTTTGTAGGGTCTATGCCTTTTTTGTGGTTGCATGTTATGGCGGCCTGTAAGTTTGCAAATTTTGCAACATATATTTTTTTAGCTTCTGGGGAGTGAGGATCTACCTTAAGGGATGGATTCTTCAGGACTTGCTTTACCACTCTTGTGGCAATGTACGTTCTGAAAACTTTGGCGGTAAGGCCGGGAACATTTTTTGGATCTATGTTACGTAAAAAGTGATTTACTTTCATAGAGTTGATGTTGTCAAAAATTGGATCAGAGTGTGATTTGTTTTTCATAAATAACCTCAAGTTATTGTACAAAGTTTCTATCTCCTTGGAGTCAATTTTAATGGTTTTTTGCCAAGGCACACTATCTTTGCCTAAAAAATTAAACTCAATTGTATTTGTCCCGGTTTTATCGTTTACAAAATGGATATGCTCTATTCTTAAGGTTGATGCCCCAACGGTATCGGATTCGTCAGGATCCTTTTCATCACCCACTCTCATTGCTAGCTTAAATATGAGATAACAAACTGTAGCTATTCTTTTTTGATTGATGTCCTTTGATGACATTCTTTTTATTATTTCGTTTTGAATTTTTACAATATATTTTTCTAAATTTTTTGCCTTATCGTATTTTGCCTTATCATAGTTTTGCCTTATCAGAGAAGAATCATGCAACCAAACATATTTTCTTTTTCCCGTGAGGGTTTCAATCCAAGATGCCAACCATGTTGAGGAATGATCATGAACGATTTTTTGCCAAGCACCCTCAGGAACTGGAGCATCCTCCCCCAAATTTAAAATAACATCCCTAGGAAAAACACGTGGTTTCCATCTCCCCCTAAGTGGGTGCTGTCCACGTCCCATGAATAAACCCGGTGGTTCCACTAGCCAATTCGCAACATCTACTTCGATCCCATCAATAATTGCTTTTCCGTAAAAATTCCTTAGCTTCTCCTTTTCCTTTTTTTTTTCAAGAGCAGTTTTCTTTCTTTCTTCTATGGTCAGATTCCTTAGCTTCTCCTTCTCCTTCTCCTTTTCCTTTTTTTCATTATCTACAAACCTAAAAAAATCCGTGAAATCTATTTGATCAATTGATTCTAGGGCATTACAATATTCTTTTGGAAGGAATTTTTTAAAATCATTTAGGAAATTCCGTTGAAACACCGCATCGTTCACATAATGTGTATCTTTCTTTTTAGCCCAGGAATAAATGAGTTCCTCTTGATCCCTGTTTAACAAAAAAGTTTCCCCATTTATCTTACAATTTAGCCCTTTCAATTGATAATCTGGTGGAAAACAGACTCCATTATGGATAAGGGTACTCCATTTAACCTTATTATTGTCATGATTTATTGAAGTTAATCTTTCACCCGAAGTAACTGAAATCGATGGTGATGGTGATGGAGAAGAATAGGACATTTATTGTAAAAATTAATTAATATTAATATATAAAACTATTCTGAGTGGTTCTCCAAAGTAAATTTGACCCTTTTCCAAAAAAATAAAAAATCAAATGAAGATAAACTTTTTTATGGATTGAAATAGAACAAATAAAAAGCATTGGACTATAACATGCCAACAAAAATAGGTGGAATCGAATTGAAAAATCCAATTATTGTCGCATCAGGGATTTTGGGGTTATCTCAAAGCATCTTTAACAGGCTACATCAAATGGGTGCTGGTGCTATAGTTAGTAAATCAATCAGTCTTTTTCCGAGAGAAGGTTATAGAAACCCGACTATTGTATCAATTAAAGATAACAGTTACATAAATGCAGTAGGGTTGGCAAATCCAGGATTGGAATCCTTCACAAGTGAAATTTCTGATAATAACGCTCCGTTGATTGTTAGCATAGTGGGTTCAACTGTCCAGGATTTTACCGAGATAGTAAACAAGTTAAAAAACCTGAATATTTTGGGGTTTGAGTTAAACTTGTCATGTCCCCACGTCGATAAAATGGGTATGGAGATAGGTGATGATCCAAAAGCAGTTTATGATATTGTTAAAAACATAAAAAATAATTCAAGCAAACCATTATTCGTAAAGGTGGGAATAGGAAATTCCAGTATCATTAAAACTGCCAAGGTAGCAGAAGAAGCCGGCGCCAATTGTATAACAGCAATAAACACCATACGTGCAATGAAAATTGATATAGAAACAGGTTTTCCAATTCTAGAAAACAAGATAGGTGGTTTGTCTGGCGCGTCAATAAAGCCTATAGGTGTTAGATGCGTGTATGAGTTGAAAAAAAACATAGGCATTCCAATTATTGGCTGTGGAGGCATCCTTTCCCATGAAGACGCGGTTGAATATTTAATGGCAGGTGCATCCGCTGTACAAATAGGGAGCATTTTGGGATTTAAAGGGTTGAATTCGTTTAATGAGATTTTAAAGGGTTTAGACAAATACCTTAAAATAAAAAGATATAGCAATATTGAGGATCTTGTTGGAATTGCCCATAGATATTAATTCCATAGATTTGTGACAATTGAATCAAAATCACAGTAACCCCTACAATGAGGAAATTGTTAATAAAGGACAAATTGGGCAATTAGCCAAATCCAGCAAGCTCTTAATGGTTTGGATACGGGGACAAAAGAGCCTGCTTTGGGTATCATGATTATCGGAGAGGAACCATGCCGCAATTACCATCAGAAAACATGATTATGGTTCATCTAAACTATTTGATAAAAAAAAGGCGACACGAGTGGTATTAGAGGGCAATATGGAAATTATCTTTGCCTCAAAGAAAAAATACAAAAACATATTTTTCGTAGGCGGATGCACACTATTAAAAATTATGGTATAAAGAAACAGTGATAATTGGCTTAAAGACCAGGCAATAAATTTTTTTTGTTGATTAAATTACCATAATATGGCAGCAGAAAATAAAACCTAAAAAATACTGATTCAATGGAGGGTTGTTCCTTTGGCAAAAAAGGGCATCCCTATGATTTACAAAGTGGTATTCTTTTGGAGGGTAAAGATAATTTTAGTATTGTGTATTCATATGGCCTAAAGTTAATGGTGAAAAAAATATTTTACATTGTAGTTGATAGAAAATTGCTATTCTGGATTGACTAAATGGTCATATTAAAGGCGTAAAGGAACATGGTCTTAATTTTGCATTATTGACAAGACAGACTGTTATGTTGGAACAATATTTGATAACGGACAATTAAAAATTCTACCTGAATTTGGATTTAATCTCAGGGACAAAACAAGAATTTTACGAAAATACAACCTAGAATAACCCATATGGTAAAATTTCCTTTTTTACACTAAAAGATATGCTATATAAAACAAACCTATTTGGGGTTTGAATCCTTTTAAAGAGGGTTTTGTTGGTCTACATTTACATATTAAGCTTAATCTGAATACTCGCTAACCTAAAAGAAAGTTATTGCTCTCAGCATTTAACCAGAAAACCAAAACAAGTATAAATTTTATTGGGATTTGCTGTCAAATGTATCTTGAGGGAAGCCTTATTATTCATAAGGCAAGAAAATCCATCTTTTTTATGATGCTTTGCGTCGAATATTTACAATTATATACTTTAATTATTAATTTAGATATTACAAAACAAACGGTGGTCAATCAAAATAGCATAACACCGTAAATAAATGAAGATAATGTAACTAATAGCTATCTATCGTATAGGATGCAAAACGCTATTGACTAGTTAAGTAAGCAAAGACGCAAAATAGCTAAAGGATAAATATTAGAAATAAAATAGTTATATATGAGCGATACCGAAAGTATTGATTCAAGTTCACTTTTAAATAAACCTGTCGAATCAATTGTAAAAACCGATATAGTAATTTTTGAAAGTGACAGACCAGTTGACGAAGCAATAAAAACACTGCAGCAAAAAAACTGTAGAAGTGTTTTGGTTTCTCATAACAGGGAAATAATAGGAATTGTTACTAAATCTGACATTTTATTTAAGGTTATGTCTAAAGGAAGAAACCCATCCAAGATAAAACTTCGAGAGATAATGACTACCCCCATTATTGCTGTTAACCCAAAAGCATCAATTCAGGATGCTATCAACATTATGAATAAAAACAATATTCGACAAATAATCATTAGCAGCAATTCTAATGTTATTGGAGTTTTGAGCAGAGAAACCATTTATGATAAAATACATCTAATAAATACAAATGTTACAACCAACTTAATAAGTGGAGGTCCTGTATGCATTATAAATCCAAAATCAATTGCTTTAACCAAAACCCACGAAGATACCCATATACTATCTTGTCCTTATTGTTCATCCCCTTTTGACACAAAAGAATCATTATCAAAACATATTGATAGATTGCATTTGGGATCAGGTGCTTTAGAGGGGGATAGGAGACGGCTTTATGAATAGAATATATAATGCGTGTATTTTAGTTCAATTGCTTAAATAAATCAGAGCTGAGCTTGCCGGGGTAGCTCAGCCTGGTCAGAGCGTTCGACTCATAATCGAAAGGTCGCGGGCTCAAATCCCGCCTCCGGCATTTTTTTCTGAGATTGATCAAAACAAATGATTTTGTTCCCATTTATATTCACTATTGTCCAATCCAATAATATCACAACTAGTTCGCATAAAAAAAGTGGTGTAAGACTGATATCATCAGATGGTTATACTTTAGAATAAATACAAAAATAGGATAAGAAAATCCTTCGGCAGTAATATAGATCTCTTGCATAATTGGAAACAAACTATACAGTTCAATATGACATAGCATCGGTTTCTATGTATGGTGGTTAGTTATTCTATAGTTTACCAGACCTGACACTATGTCTGACACCCTGTTG
>Ga0183260_10003097_pt1 | contig 13487 bp, 11 predicted proteins | sample AntDrymUQ4972206_2_FD_129768 | JGI IMG/M metagenome (GOLD analysis project Ga0183260, IMG submission 129768) | Polar desert sand microbial communities from Dry Valleys, Antarctica - metaG UQ497 (22.06) (version 2) (version 2) | ecosystem: Environmental > Terrestrial > Soil > Desert | place... | reverse complement strand
GACATCCTTGACCGGGCGGTTCTCGGTGCCGGTGTAGTCGCTGGTCAGCAAGAGGATGATCGCCGCGAGCACGATGCCGAGCAGGCCCGCGACGACGGCGATGACCGCCGGGTTGCCCTCCCCGTCGGTGACACCGTCGAGGTCGGAGAACGACGTCGGCAGGTAGACGAACGCCGCCACCGTGCACAGCACCGCCGAGACCGCCGCGGAGATGTAGAACGCGCGGTTGATGGTCGTCAGACCGCCCTCGCCGGGGCGGGGCCGGGTGATGTAGACGCCGAGGATCGCGGTCAACGCTCCGATGGCCGGCACGATCAGCGGGTAGACCAGGCCCTCGGAGCCGAACGCCGCCGAGCCGAGGATGAGGGCGGCGACCAGCGTCACGGCGTACGACTCGAAGAGGTCGGCCGCCATGCCGGCGCAGTCGCCGACGTTGTCACCCACGTTGTCGGCGATGGTCGCGGCGTTGCGCGGGTCGTCCTCGGGGATGTTCTGCTCGACCTTGCCCACCAGGTCCGCGCCCACGTCGGCCGCCTTGGTGAAGATGCCGCCACCGACCCGCATGAACATGGCGAGCAGCGCGGCGCCGAAGCCGAAGCCCTCGAGCACGTCGGGTGCGTCGCCCTCGTACAGCAGCACCACCAGCGCAGCGCCGAACAGGCCCAGCCCGACCGTCCCCATCCCGACGAAGCCGCCGGTGCGGAAGGCGATGCGCATGGCGGGGTCGCGGCCGGTGGTGCGGGCGGCGGCGGCCACCCGGACGTTGGCGCGTACGGCGAGCCACATGCCGAGGTAGCCGACGAGGGCGGAGAAACCGGCGCCCACGAGGAAGAAGATCGAGCGGCCGATGCGGACGTCGGCGTCACCGGGCAGGGCGAACAGCGCCACGAAGGCGACGGCGGCGAAGACCGCCAGCGTGCGGAACTGGCGGGTGAGGTAGGCCGAAGCGCCCTCCTGCACGCCCTGGGCGATGGCCTTCATGTTGTCGGTGCCCTCGTCGGCGGCCAGCACCTCCTGCCGGAACACCGCGGCCATGACGAGCGCGACGAGCGCAATCACGGCGACGACGATCACGACCGTGGTGTTGCCGCCGGCCAGGGACACGTCCGCGCCGGTTGCGGCGAAGGGCACCCGCGACATTGCGTACTCCTCCATGGGGGACGCGCCCCCGTTCGAATGACGACGGCTCACCCTAGGGCGTACGCGCGACCGGCCGGGCGGGCGGGTCGGCGCTCAGGGACGCCGCGTCCAGCGCAGCTGGACGGTCGTGCCGTCGGCGCCGGTGTGCACCGAGACCTCGTCGGCGAGCCCCTCGAGCAGCGCCATCACCACGGGCGCGGCATCGGCGTCAGCGCCCGCCGACTCCCCGTCGGCACGCCCCGCGAGCAGCGCGACGGCCCGCTCACCGTCGGCCTCGGGCAGCGACACCCCGTCGGCGACGTCCACGGTCAGGCCGGGTGTCCCGTCGAAGGCCAGCCGGATCGGCGTCACCACGCTGGCCCGCGCATGAGCGGCCACGGCCCGCCCGCACGCCTCCCCGACGGCCAGCCGCACGTCCTCGACCACGTCCTCGTCGACGCCGTGCACCCGGGCCAGCGAGACCGCGACCAGTCGTACGACGCGTACGTGGGCGGCATCGGGCGCGACCTGCAGCCGGACCTGCGACATGCGGCTGTCAGCCCTCGGTCGCCGCGGCTACCGAGTCGTGGATCGCGAAGACCTTGGTGAGGCCGGTGATGCGGAAGATCTTGAGCAGTCGCTCCTGGGTGCACACGACCCGGAGGTTCCCCTCGTTGGCCCGGACCCGCTTGAGCCCGCCCACCAGCACGCCCAGACCGGTCGAGTCGAGGAAGTCGACCTTCTCGACGTCGACGACGAGGAAGTAGCGGCCGGCGTTGACCAGGTCGACCAGCGCCTCCCGCAGCTTGGGCGCGGTGTAGACGTCGATCTCGCCACCGACGGCGATGATCGTCCAGTCGCCCTCGGTGCGGGTCTCCAGCGACAGGTCCACTGCATCTCCTCGGTCTCCGGGCTCCGTCGTGGGTCTGCCGACGGCGGCGCCGTGCGTCCGCCGTGCATTCAACCACGACGCCGGCCGGCTCGGGGTGAGAGCATCGACATGAATGCCCTCGCGCAGGACCGGTGTGGCGATCGCCGAGATCAGCCACGAGAGGCCGTAGGGCTGCTCGGCGCCACCGTAGGCGTCGGGCTGCGGGTGATGGGCAAGCTGATGGACGGCGAGGTGGCTGCGGTCGGCGGTCCCTGCAGGCATGACACCGAGAGGGTGGCGGCACACCGAGAGGGTGGCGCTGCGGCACCGCGCCGGTCGCAGCTCGGCGACCGCGGCGGCCGACACTGACCTGTCCTCCAACCGCCACACCCAGGCCATGAAGCGGGCTGGGGGGCAGTCCGCCGCGTCAGCCACGAATCAGAACCTTCGCCACTACCGGTCCAACTCCCGCTGACCTGTTGCGTCGACTGGTACACCCGGGAAACCAGCCCAGGCCACGGATCAGCAGCCGTGTCCCCCACCGTCCACCCTTCGGTGGTACGAGCCAGTTCGTCCTACTCGTACCCGTGACCTCGGAGGGTCCACAGAGACAGCGACTCGGATGCTGGTGGCTGAAGGAGGCCAGGCCCAATGAGCCGGGCCGAGCTACACACGGTGCCTGCCAACTGCTACGCCTCCGAGAACGTCAGCATCTCCTGTTTGGCTTCTTTGACACCGATGGGCGCTTCGCCCACGTTCAGTTGGTGGCGCTGGTCATGACGCGCCTTGGACATGGGCTTGCGTCCTGTTGCACGCTGCTTCTTCCGGGTGCCCGACGCTGGCTCGTCGAAAAGCGACAGCATCAGATCCCTCTCTTCGTCCGTCTGGCCTGGGAGAGCCCGCGACGGCTTGAGCGAGTCACCCATGACGATCGTTCCGCCCGCAAGGCGCCGGCGGCAAAGATCTACGTTGTCCCGCATCATGTCAACACCGTAGAGGTCTGCCAAGGCACCCTGCTCTGTGCTGCCGTGGTGGTAAACTTTGATCCACTTAGCCGCGACAAGGAATTGGCCATCGCCGCATGCTGGGTCCAGCACGGTCTTGCCGGGTGCGAAGAGGTCAAGATCGCAGTAGCGCAGCATCTCGAGCACGAGCTGCGACGGCGTGAAGATTTCTCCTGTGGCTCTGACCCGCTCAACAGTGCGCTCGACGCCTGTCATGTAGTCGTGCTCATCCAGGCCTTTCGGCGACGCGGACCCACAGTTGCTTGGACATACGCCACCTCCTTCCTCGTTAGCCCAAGGTAGTCGTACATCTCGGTCTCCGAGAGCGCCCGATCTCGCGGCAAGTCAGGCAAGCCCGAGAAGACGCGCTCGTTACCGAAGCCTGACCAGCGGGCAGTCTTGAAGACATACTGCATTAGAGGAGTACGTAGGTTCGCCTCAAGAGCACGGCCCTCAGCTTCCGTCGAGACTCGAACAAAGTACGCCATATCCGTACCCCCATGGACACCAGCGTCGTAGAAGGGCTTGGTATAACCGCTCCGAGTCCACATCACCTTCAGTTCGTCAGCCCATTCCTGTCGAATAGATGACCACCAAGTGGCTCGATTCGTGTGGAAGACGGGGAACCGATGCTTATCCGTCATCTCCTCGACTAGAGTCGGCTGCTTGCCGTAGCGACGAATGTTGTGAGCCATAACGTAGTCCCACTCAACCGATAGTCGAGGTCGGTCGGTGAACATTACCTTTCCGTGTACTGCCATGGAAAACTTGCGGGTCTCCTGACAAGGCGAAAGACTGCATCTGATGATGCATTCGCGGGCTTGGCATCATCTTACAACGGTGTCGTGTCCTGCTTCGGTTCATCATGATGCGGTTGCTCGTGTGGGAGCCTCGCTTACCTGTGCCGTTGCCGCCCACACGCACGCGGCAATATCCGTCTACTGGTCTCAGGTGGTGGAGGCCTGGAGATCTAGTCGCTTGCAATGACGGCTGGGTGAACGGTCCTGTCGACCTCGGTGGTGCTGTCTGGAGCCGTGGCATGCGCTTCGCTCACTAGCGACGCGAATACAATTGCCTCTTTGCTTCATTCCACGTGCCAAATCGCATCGTCACGGTGCCCATACTAGGGGCATCCACATGTTGCCTGGCCCACTCGGCGTACGCCTTTCCTGTCGCGTCCGAGCCATGTAGCCTCAGGAAGGACTCTATCGAGCCAAGCACATCAGAGTTGGTAAATTTGAGTCCACCCGGAGACAGCGTAGGCCTTCCTGATTCGACCCCAGCAGCTAGACACGCAGCGACCCAGCTACCAAAACGTCTGTAGAGCACCGCAACGGCAGGTCCTCTCAACAACCCACTCTCGCGCATGCTCTCATACTGGTCAATCGTGAGCGGGTAAGCCATGGTGGCAGCCTCCCGGAGCACCTCTATGATCTGAGAGTCTGGCCATATCGCGTCGGGTGATCGCCCGCCAGGATCCAGCCCGTCCAAGCGCTGTCTGCGGTGGCCCTTCAGCTTCCCCCCTGCATCCCAAGCACGCTGTACACGCAGCCATTGTCCGAGCTTGATTCCACCCTCCATCACATGCGAACGGGGGACGTTCGTGTGCGCATGCTCTTCGAACCAAGCCCGCAGGGCTCCAGAGTGACTCTCCCAAACTTCGTCTGGTACATTCCGAGTGGTATCGAAGCCCACCGCAAGCAACTCGGCAGCGCGGTCAGAAGGCATATCTCCCAACCGCGCCTTGGTCTTTTGGTTGGTCAGCCAATTACCGAGCCGAAAGCCAGTACGGCTTACGTAGCCGCTTGGAACGTTAGCATGCCCGTTCGCAGACTCATAGGCCATGAGCTCGCCGAGCCCACGTTGAAACGCTGCGTCGCTCGGGTCCCAGACCACGCCGATCTCTGTCAGGCTCTGCTCGAGCTCGCGGTCTAGTGTGCCCTTCTTCTGCATTGGCCTCTGATTGCGAAGCCAGTTCCCAAGAGGGCGCCCGGAGGAAGTGACGTAAGCGACAGGCACGTCTGCGTGGCCGTGCTCCGCCACGTAATCGCGAAGTGCCTGCAGGTTGACCTCCCACTGCTGGCGCTGGGGGTCCCAGCCCAAGCCAAGTTCGCTAAGAAGTCTTTCGCGATCAGTGGATAGCTTGTTCGCGCGCTTCCAGACGCGCTGCGTATTAACCCAGCGGCCAAGGGAATGACCCACCGGCGATCAGCTTCCGCTATCAGGGACTGACTCTGGTTGTACTCAGGGGCAGCGGCCTCCACTCCCCACAGGTGAACCCGCACGCCATGGTCCTGTGCCTCCTCGAGAGCCCGCCTCAAGTCCTCGTCGCCGCCCAGCAGTACGACGTCGGCGACGGCGTGGTTGCGAGACAGCGCGGTTAGGTCCCGCTGCAGGTAGGAGTCCACGCCCTTCTGCTGCACCCTTCCGCCCCGCTTCACCAGCTCACCGAGGCGAACCTTCACGTCAGGCAGCACGCGCAGCGTTCGGTGCTCCGGGGTGGGCTGGGAACTGAAGGCGCCGTCGTACCAGAGAAGCCGGAGTACGGGCATCCCGGCCTGCTCCTGGGCTTCAGCGATCAAGGCGCCGACCAGACCCGAGTAGTCGGTCTGCAGAGCGACACGATCCGGGCTCCCACCAAGCAACGTCCCAGCCGCGCCGAACAGGTAGCCCGCATCCACCAACATTGCGCAGCGGTCCACTGCTCGAGTCACTCATGATCGAATATGCAGCGCAAGCCCGATGACCGGGGACAAGGGACGGTAGACGATCCCTGCCGGTGCTGTGCCTATGCTGAGTTGGCTGACCGTTCGGTCTCGAGCCACTTCCGGGTCAGGTACGTACGAAGCACCGCCTACGCAAGTCTCGCGGGCCGCGGGGTGGTGTCAACCTTCGTCCGGCGTACGAGCGCGATGCTGATCAGGACCAGGACGGTTCCGACGAGGAGGCGTGGGGTCACCGGCTCGTCGAGGACGGCCACGCCGAGGGCCACGGCCACGACGGGCAGCAGGTAGCTGACCGTTGAGGCGAAGGTTGGTCCCTCGTCGGTGATGAGGCGGTAGTTGAGGACGTACGCCGCACCCGTACCGCCGGCGCCCAGGATCGTCACGGCCGCGATCACCGCGGGCGAGAGCGAGATCGGTTCGATCCCGGCGACGGGCACGACGAGCACCGACAGTCCCGACGCAGCTATCAGTTGCGCCGTTGGGAGCACGAGCGGGTGGTGGTCGAGACCGACCAGGTGACGACCCATGTAGACGTAGCTCAGCCCATAGCTCGCCGCTGCAGTCAGGCAGGCGATCGACCCGGCGAGCTCGCTGGCAGCGCCCTGCCACGGCGCCAGGATGAGCACCGCGCCCAGGAAGCCGAGCGTGAGACCCCCCAGACGCAGCGGGCTCGCCCGCTGCTCCGTCCGGAAGATCAGCCCGAACGTGAACGCCCACAGCGGCGTGGTGGCGTTGAGGGACCCGGCCAGTCCCGAGGAGACCGACTGCTGGCCGATCGCGAACAGCAGGTACGGGACCACGTTGGCGAGGAGGGCGGCGACGAACAGGTGCTGCCACGTTCGCTTCGACGACGGCAGGCGGCGCCCGACGACCTGCAGGACGGCGAGCAGGACCAGCGCGCCGAGGCTGAGCCGGACGAGCACGATCTGCGCCGGGTTGAGGCCGCGCAGCGCGATCGCGACCCACAGGAATGCCGAACCCCACAGCAGGGCCAGGCCGACCATGCGCGCCAAGCTCGCCAAGCTGGTCGAGCCCGGTCTGCTGGTCACCCGGGTTCCAGGTCGTACGCCAGCGCCCCTCGGTCGGCACGCACGACGAAGCGAGTCGCTTCGAAGGCTTCCGCGTGCTGATCGAACCCGACGTGCAGCAGGTCGAGCACCGGGACGCCCGGGGGCAGCTCGAGTGCCTCGACCTCTTCGCGGCGCGGCATCCGCGCGCTGACTTGTTCGGTGTAGCGGGTCAGGACGTGGCCGGCGTCCTCCAGCCGAGCGTAGATCCCTCCCGCCCCCGGATCTCTCCGAGTGAGCCTGGACGCCTGCGCGACCGAGATGGCCAACCAGGTGGTGACCAGCTGGACGGGCTCGTCGTCGGCGAAGTGGCGGTTGCGGCGCTCGAAGACCGACTTGCGACCACCGTCCACGCCGAGCGCGTCCGCGATGGCCCTCGCCGGAACCGCTCGGGCCACGGACAGCACCTCGAACCCGGGGCGCAGGCCTTGCCGCTCCACCTCGGCCGCGAACGGACCGGTTCCGCTGGTCCGGTGTGCGCTGTCGTACCTGTCGGCGCCGAACCGGAGAACCGGCGCCGACCGGCGGACGAAGACACCACGTCCGTGCTCGGCGGTCACCAGTCCCTCGTCGGCGAGCAGGCGCACCGCCTCACGGGCGGTGTTCCGTGCGGTCTGGTGCTCTGCCGCGAGGTGCCGCTCGGAGGGCAGCCGGTCGCCTTCTGCCAGGGCTCCCGAGTAGATGAGCAGCCTCAGCTCCTCGGCGATCCGCCGGCTCGCCGGCTGCTCGCTTTCCACCCTGTCCCGCGGCACGTCGCAACGGTAGCAACAGGCTCAAGCCACCTCTTGACGAGGTCGGGACTCTTCTCGCATACTGGCTTGAGCCAGTTGCCGCACACTGAGTACGTCGCGCTGGCGAGCTGGCACCGCAGTGATCGTCGTTCCAGACGTCGAGGGACTGGGAGGCCACATGCCGACCGCCGCGCAGCTGCATCACGGGAGTTGTCCACAGGTAGCGATGCGACCACCCCACGTGTCCCCGATCGGTGCCACCGTCGTCGCAACGAAGTCGAGAGACAGGGGAGACCTCGTGCCGAAGCGTTCCAACCCCACGCCACCCCACAGCTCCAGCCGCTTCCAGCTGCCCGCACAGATCACGGTCGACGAGGCCGCGACGATCCTGAGGGTGAGCCCGTCAGTCGTCGTCCGCGGCCTGCAGACCGGCCAGCTGCCACGCAGCAGCAACGGCGACCACGGCGACGTCGACGGCCGGATCGTTGCGACGATGCTGCGCACCCCGCTGGGGCGGGGCCGGCCATGAGTGACGCCGCCGGATTCCCCCGCTGGGGTCGCCAAGCCGCCTGTGCCGACGACGAAGTCGACGCCGCGATCTTCTTCCCGGAGTCGGAGAGCGAGTCGGAGCAGGCGGTCCGCGTGTGCCGCGGTTGCCGCGTACGGCTGACCTGCCTGGAGTTCGCGCTCGACACTGACCAGCGCTACGGCATTTGGGGCGGCGCAACACCGCTGGAGCGCGCGCGGCTGCTCGACGTGGGACGCGAGCTCGGACTGTTCGACGACGTGGGGTGGTCGACGTCGGGGAGTGACGACCAGTGACCGCGCGGCAGGCGAACGAGAGCGTTCCGACGCTGTTCACCATGGACGAGGCCGCCGTGCGACTCAACACGAGCCTTCGTTCATCCGGCGCCTGGTGTCCGAGCGTCGGATCAGCTTCGTCCATCTCGGTCGGCACATACGCCTGACTGAGGAGGACCTGCGGGCCTATGTCGAGTCCGGACGCGTTGATGTCCCTGCCCCGGTCCTCAGAGACGCGAGCAGGTCGCGGCGGTGACTGGGCGTGGGGCGCCGCCGCGGCGAAGGTTCGGGAGTCTTCGCCAGCTGCCCTCCGGACAGTGGCAGGCGAGGTACACCGCCACCAACGGCCGCAAGCATCCGGCGCCCCACACGTTCGAGCGGAAGGGTGACGCTACCCGCTGGCTCACGCAGATGGCCGCCGAGGTCAGCCGGGGCGACTGGTTCGACCCGAGCCCCGGCAGGGCGCCCTTCGGTGACTACGCGGAGGTCTGGGTGCGCGAACGCGACCTGAGCGAGACGACACGTGAACGCTACGAGGGGCTCGTCCGCAACTACCTCGACCCGGCCTTCGGCTCGTGGGCGACCGCCGCGATCCGTAAGGCCGACGTACGGCGGTGGCGCCGCGAGCGCCTGGACTCGGGCACCGGGGGACCGAACGTTGCGAAGGCGTACCGGCTCCTGCGCGCCATCCTCAACACGGCGGTCGACGACGGCCTGATCCACAAGAACCCGTGCCGGATCAAGGGAGCCGGTGAGGACGAGGCGGCTGAGCGGCCCGTCCTCAGCCTGGAGGACGTCTTCGAGCTCTCCGCCTGCGTCCCCCCGCACCACCGGGCGCTCGTCCTGCTCGCCACGTTCACCAGCCTGCGGTTCGGTGAGCTCGCCTCCCTGCGGCGGTCTGACGTCGACCTGGCAGCCGCCCAGGTGCGGGTGCGCAGCTCGCAGGCGGAGCTGGCAAGGGGTCGGACCCTGGTCAAGGCCCCCAAGAGCTCGGCGAGCCGGCGGACCGTGACGATGCCCGCGGTCCTGGTGAGCGAGCTGCGGACGCATCTGGACCACCATGCCGCGGCCGGTGCCGACGGGCTCGTCTTCGTCGGCCCCAAGGGCGGCGTCCTTCGGCGGCGCAACTTCCAGCGCACCTGGACAGCAGCGGTCCGGCGAGCGGGCCTGAGCAACCTGGGGCTCCACTTCCACGACCTGCGGCACACGGGGAACCACCTGGCGGCCGTCTCCGGCGCCAGCACGCGCGAGCTGATGGCCCGGATGGGACACTCCACCATGCGGGCCGCGCTGATCTACCAGCACGCCACTGCGCCACGGGATCGAGCCATCGCCGAAGCGATCAACGCCCAGATCGTGGGGCGGAACGGCGCTCCCGGAGCAGAGACCAACGGAGCACAGTGGCACGCAGGGGGCACGAGCCGCGACCGGGACGGTCGGGATCAGGAGCAACGATGAGGCCGATTAGCCCTCTGACCTGGGACGACGCGCGCGTTGACGTTCGTGGAGACGAAGGGACTCGAACCCTCAACCCCCGCCGTGCAAGGGCGGTGCTCTGCCAGTTGAGCTACGTCCCCGGGTGCGCGCCGGTGCGTGGCGGGTCAGCGCCGGCGTGCGTGGTCGCCCACCGAGTCGGTGGCCTCCGCCCACAGGTCGGCCTCGGCCCGATCGGCACGCGAGCGCTTGAGCACCCAGGCAGCACCGGCCGCGGCGGCGGCGAGAGCGAGCAGCTTGGTCATCGGGTCCTCCTCGGAGGTGGTTTGGAGTGGGCCTAGCTGGACTTGAACCAGCGACCTCTTCCTTATCAGGGAAGCGCTCTAACCGCGCTGAGCTATAGGCCCGAGTACGCCCGCGTACACGGCCCGCCGAGGCTATCCGATCGCCGCGACCCGCCGCGAACCCCTACCCGGCACGACGCCCGACGTCGAGTGGCGCAATGCGTACGCGACACGCCGGTGAGGCGAGCCGCATTGCGCCACTCGCCGGGCGGGCGTCTCAGCGGTCCTCGGCGAGGGTGATCTCGAAGCCACCGAGCAGGGCGGCGGCCAGGTTGTAGAGGAACGCGCCGAGGGTGGCCAGCGCGGTGAGCAAGACGATGTTCGCGACCGCCACCACGGCGGTCAGTCCCATCACCCGGCCGAGGCCGACGAACTCCTCCACGTCGAAGGCCTCGTCACCGGCGCGGGGGTTCGTCAGCGTGTCGACGCTGGTGTTGATCGCCTCCCACACCCCCGCGGCGTCCAGCACCGACCACACGATCGCGACCGCGATCACGGTGACGATGGCCAGCGCGATCGACAGCGCGAACGCCATCTTCATCACCGACCACGGGTCGAGCCGGACGACCCGCAGCCGTGCCTTGCGGGGCGGACGGTGCCGCTGCCGGCCGGTCGGGGCCGCCGCGGTCCGCTGCTGCCGGGTCCGCTCGGCGGCCGCCCCCCGCTGCTGCTGGGCCGACTGCTGGCCGGGGTGCAGCGGCCGCCCGACCGGCGGCGGGACCTGCGGGGGCGGCTCCCGGCGCGTCGGCTGCTCCTCGCGGTCGACGTCGACCCGCGACACCGCCGCGGTGGGCGGTCCGGCGTCGTGGTCGGCCTCGCGACCCTCCGGCTCGGGCGACTCGGACGGCCCGGACAGCGTACGCCGCGGGAACAACGGCGCGCCCTGGTCGGCGCGGCGGTCGCTCATCGGTTCTCCTGCGGGTCGTCGGGCGGTGGCTCGGACTCGGGCACGGACCCCGGCCCGGACTCGACATCCGACCCGGACTCCAGCTCGGACTCGGACTCGGGCTCGGCCACGTCCTTCTCGACGTTGCGCGCGATGGCGACCACCTGGTCGCCCGCCGCCACGTCGACGAACTTCACTCCCATGGTCGCACGACTCTTGGCCGGAACGTCGCCCACGGCGCTGCGGGTCACCTGCCCCGACGACCGGATGGCCATCACCTCGTCGTTCTCGCCGACGACGAGGGCGCCCACCAGCCCGCCGCGCGCCTCGGTGAGCCGCTGGGCGATCACGCCGCTGACGTTGCGGTTGGTGAGCCGGTACTCGTCGACGGCCGTTCGCTTGCCCGACCCGCCGTCGGTCACCGTGAAGACGTACTGCCCGCTGTGGTCCTCGCCGGCCCGGATGACGCACATCCCCAGCACCTCGTCGCCGCCGCGCAGGCGCATGCCGGTGACCCCGGCGGTGACGCGGCCCATCGGCCGGGTGGCCTCGTCGTCGGCCACGAAACGGACGGCCTGGCCCTGGCGGGACACCAGCAGCACCTGGTCGTCGGGGAAGACCAGGTCGGCGCCGATCAGGGCGTCGTCGTCGGAGCGGAAGTTCAGCGCGATCAGGCCGGCCTGGCGCGGGGAGTCGTACTCGGGCAGCCGGGTCTTCTTGACCACGCCCCGGCGGGTGGCGAGCACGAGGTACGGCGCCTGCTCGTAGTCGCGGATCGCCAGCACCTCGGCGATCTGCTCGTCGGGCTGGAAGCTCAGCAGCCCCGCCACGTGGCCGCCCTTGGCCTCCCGGGACGCCTCGGGCAGGTGATAGGCCTTGGTGCGGTAGACCCGGCCCTGGTCGGTGAAGACCAGGATCCAGTGGTGCGTCGTCGTGGCGAACAGGTGCTCCACCACGTCGTCGCCGCGCAGCGCGGCGCCGCGCACACCCTTGCCTCCGCGCTTCTGCACCCGGTACGCGTCGGTGCGGGTGCGCTTGGCGTAGCCGCCGCGGGTGATCGTGACCACCACGTCCTCGTCGGGGATCAGGTCCTCCATCGACAGGTCGCCGTCGGCGGGGACGATCTGGCTGCGCCGCTCGTCGCCGAACTTGTCGACGATCGCGGCCAGCTCCGTCGACACGATCTCGCGCTGGCGCTGGTCGCTGGCGAGGATGGCCTCCAGCTCGGCGATCTCGACCTCGAGCTTGGCCAGCTCGTCGGTGATCCGTTGCCGTTCGAGCGCCGCCAGCCGGCGCAGCTGCATGTCGAGGATGGCCTGTGCCTGGACCTCGTCGATCTCGAGCAGCCCGATCAGGCCGTCCCGGGCGTCCTCGGTGGTCTGGCTGCCGCGGATCAGCGCGATCACCGCGTCGATGGCGTCCAGCGCCTTGACCAGCCCGCGGTAGATGTGGGCGCGCTTCTCGGCCTCGCGGAGCCGGTAGCGCGTACGTCGCCGGATGACCTCGATCTGGTGGGTGACCCAGTGGCTGACGAAGGCGTCGAGGCTCAGGGTGCGCGGCACGTCGTCGACGAGGGCCAGCATGTTGGCGGAGAAGTTGTCCTGCAGCTGGGTGTGCTTGTAGAGGTTGTTGAGCACCACCCGGGCGACGGCGTCGCGCTTGAGCACGACGACCAGCCGCCGACCCGTACGGTCCGAGGAGTCGTCGCGGACGTCGGCGATGCCCTGGACCCGGCCGCCGTCGGCGAGCTCGGCGATCTTGAGGGCCAGGTTGTCGGGGTTGACCTGGTACGGCAGGTCGGTGATCACCAGGCACGTCCGCCCCGCAGCGTCCTCCTCGACCGCGACGACCGCGCGCATGGTGACCGAGCCGCGCCCGGTGCGGTACGCCTGCTCGATCCCCTGAGTGCCGACGATGAGGGCCCCGGTGGGGAAGTCCGGACCCTTGACCCGCTCGAGCAGCGCGGCCAGCAGCTCCTCCCGGGAGGCGTCGGGGTGCTGCAGCGCCCACTGCACCCCGCTCGCGACCTCGCGCAGGTTGTGCGGCGGGACGTTCGTGGCCATGCCGACCGCGATGCCGGCCGAGCCGTTGACCAGCAGGTTGGGGAACCGGCTCGGCAGCAGCACCGGCTCGGCGCCCCGCCCATCGTAGTTGGGCCGGAAGTCGACGGTCTCCTGCTCGATGTCGCGGACCATCTCCATGGCCAGCGGCGCCAACCGGCACTCGGTGTAGCGCATCGCCGCGGCCGGGTCGTTGCCGGGCGAGCCGAAGTTGCCCTGACCCTGCACCAGCGGCGCCCGCATCACCCAGGGTTGCGCCAGGCGCACGAGGGTGTCGTAGATCGCGGTGTCGCTGTGCGGGTGGTACTGCCCCATCACCTCACCGACGACCCGGGCGCACTTGGAGAAGCCGCGCTCGGGGCGGTAGCCGCCGTCGTACATCGCGTAGAGCACGCGCCGGTGCACGGGCTTGAGACCATCCCGTACGTCGGGCAGCGCCCGGCT
>Ga0183260_10003094_pt1 | contig 13496 bp, 11 predicted proteins | sample AntDrymUQ4972206_2_FD_129768 | JGI IMG/M metagenome (GOLD analysis project Ga0183260, IMG submission 129768) | Polar desert sand microbial communities from Dry Valleys, Antarctica - metaG UQ497 (22.06) (version 2) (version 2) | ecosystem: Environmental > Terrestrial > Soil > Desert | place... | reverse complement strand
GTCCTTAAGTCGAGCATGAGGAGTCGGTTCCTTTCCCTTCGGGATTGGTGAGCAAGCCGACTTTAGAGCGTGGACACCTTCCTCTCAAATTCCGTACAGATAATTCACACCAAGCGTTTAAGAAGACTGGTTTCGAAATAGTTTCTTTGCAGTAGGCCCTCCAAAGGGCCTTGTTTGGAAAGATCGTTCACAACTCGTTTGCCGAGAGAATCCACAGAGAACGGACGAACTGTTACTGATATTGCCTGTTTGAGATCCGATTTGGCAGAATTTTGATTAGAGTTTATCTCCAGAAAGAGTTCAGCCTCGAATTTCATCTTATCTTCATCGGACGTGTTCTTTGGATATATAATGCCTGTCGCCAGTATATTCTGGCGATTACGAAAAGCAGCTATATCACGGTCGTCATTGACACCCTCATAATAAGCGAAAATACGATGCTGACCATCTATGATCCCAACTGAGTTTGGTCGGTCCCTTAGCCTGACATCTACCGATGTCGTCTCGCCGATTGCGGCTGGCTTGATTTCTTCTCCTCCAGAGTCGTCGAGCCGTGTATCTGGGGGTAATGTAACAACAACGTTGTTGACAAAGACTCGCCTCTTCTCTTTGAGGTGAGACCTTATGGACGAAATTTTCCTCTTGTCTATCATTCTCTGATACAGACCATCGGAATCCCTCCACCCGTCATGTCGAAGAACATACGCACGCTTCAATAGCGCATTAGGTGTAACGTAGAAGGAGATGACTTTGTAACCCTCTGGAAACTCCGAGTGGGCTTCTGGAAGTAGCGAACCAGGATGTGGGGTTTCCGCTTCCCCTGTGTCGAACGTGCCTTTCTCACCTACCTCGCTGGGAGAAACTCCCAGGAAATGGAGAAGCTCATACCTAGCTGATCTTTCGACAGTGTTCGTGAGACCCCGAAAGTATTGAATTACTCCCCACCACGCAGTGGCCACGCGCGGCTCGAGGCCAGAATGAGCCGACGTGAGTTCATGCTCAGAAAAATACGCGATTTGCAGCTTGAGCTGATCCTTGTGATAGTTTGTCGAGATTGATTTGTCAAACTTCGGAAATCGTTCTCTGTATAACTCTAGAAATTGCTTGGGCTCATCATATATCTTTTTGTAAAGATGAATCTTGTTCTTAAAATGCTGTCCAGTATAGGTTGCTTTGCTTAACGTGTACTCGCAAAGAACAATAAGGTTCTCATAAACAAACGCGTCGTCAAAGTCACTGGTAGTTCCTTCGAATGTGAATTCTCTATCTGAAACGTCGGGTGCCCTCGTAAATCCCGACTTCCTGAAGATCGACCTTACCTGAGACTTAAATGTGCGATCCTTTTTCTCTGCGGCAGTAAGCCTTCTCTTCTTTGTCTTAGCCACTTCCCTACCCAGTGCTTAGCCATTCGGATGGAACTCTTGCCACCTTTTCAGTAGGTTTCGGCCGACGTGGCGGCTTTCCAGAGGGCCGAACTACAAGTTGACTTGCACGAGCAAGTGCGAGGCGTTCTTTTGCTTCTTCCGCATAACTGTTATCCAACTCAAAGCCTATGCCAACACGTCCCCGTGCTTCAGCACATGAAATGGCCGTACCCACACCAGCAAACGGATCTAAGATCGTATCTCCAATTGATGTGAATGCGAGGATACACCGATCTGCTACCTCATTTGGAAATTGGCAGGGATGATCAGTTTTCTCGGGATGCTTGGCTTTTACATTAGGAAAATCCCAAACAGGCTGACCAAGGAACGCTTCTTGAGCCTCAAACTCCCAAAAGTCAGACGGATTCTTACCTTTCGGATTTCCACTTGGTTGGTGACCTGCTGCAGTCTTCTTGGTTTTCCCCGGGTAGATTTGAGGAACCCTGACCGGATCTAGATTAAATGTGTAGTCATCCGTCTTTGTGAACCAAAGCAACGTCTCATAACGACCCGAGAAACGGTGTTTCGCGTTGAAACCAAAATTGAAACGCCAGATTATACGATTCCGTAGTAAAAAGCCTTTATCTAAGAACATCTCGAAAAAAAGATAGTCGAGCGGAAGAAGTCTCCCATTTCTAACGTGGCTACCTACTTGCCAGCAGATGCTTCCGGTGTTCTTTAGCTTGCAAGAAAGCATTCCCACGAACTCTGCCATTCTATCCTTATAATCGTCCGTAGATTTGAACATTCCTCGCTCATAGGATTTACCGATATTGTACGGTGGAGAAGTGACAACTAGATCAATACTTGCCTCTGGAACTCGCTCAGTCAGTAAAAATGCGTCTCCTTAGTGTATCTTACTCTCATTTAGTGGCAGGTTTGCGGCTAATTCTGGATGTATGGTCATCTACAGCAGTTAAGCGGATTCTTCGTCAGACGGCAAGTTGCTATCGTCTGCAGTTTGACAAATTTTGCACCTTCAACGAGAAATTTTTCGCTCATCATCTTCATACCCTCGTCAGAGTTCTGCTCTCCATCGGCGACTTTAAGTGTATTGTTCGGCTAATTCTGCCTAACTATTATGGTCCCTTCACCTTTGAGGGAGTGTCTGGGTCAGGGGCTGTATCTCGTAGTCGTCGTAGAATTCGTCCTCGCTCCGGTAGGCGAGCTTCTGGAGGGCGAGGATCTCCTCCGCGGCTTCTATCTAAGCTCTTTCTATCTTCACCGCGATTTCTGCGGGCGGAGGATCATCGTCGCCAGCGGCGGCAGCGTGAGCGACAGCGAGTGCGGCTGTCCGTGGGCCGGGGTTTCCTGCGCCCTGGCGCTTCCGTTGCCTACGCCGCTCCCACCGTAGCGGGTATCGTCGGTGTTCAGGATCTCCTCGTAGCGGCCCCCGGTGGGAACCCCGACGCGGTAGTCTTTGCGGACGGCCGGGGTGAAGTTGCACGCGACGACGACGAAGTCCTCCGGGTTCTTCGCCCGGCGCAGGAAGGACGCCACGCTATTTCCGCGGTCGCCGCCCTCGATCCACTCGAACCCCTCTGGCTCGAAGTCCACCTCGTAGAGGGCTGGCGTCGCCTGGTAGAGGGCGTTGAGATCGCGCACCAGGGCCTGGATGCCGGCGTTGTTCCCGTTGTCTAGCAGGCTCCAATCGAGTTGCGTGTCGTGGTTCCACTCGCGGCCCTGGGCCAGTTCGCCGCCCATGAAGAGCAGGCTCTTGCCGGGGTGGGCGTAGGTGAAGCCGTAGTAGGCGCGGAGGTTGGCGAACTTGCGCCACTCGTCGCCCGGCATCTTGTTTATGAGGGAGCCCTTGCCGTGGACGACCTCGTCGTGGGAGAGGGGGAGCACGAAGTTCTCGTTGAAGGCGTAGACGAGCGAGAAGGTGAGCCGGTCGTGGTGGTAGGTGCGGTTGACGGGATCCTCGCTCATGTACTGGAGGGAGTCGTGCATCCAGCCCATGTTCCACTTGTACCCGAAGCCGAGTCCTCCCATGTACGTCGGGCGGCTGACCATCGGCCATGCTGTGGACTCCTCGGCGATGGTGGTGGCGCCCGGGGCGTGCTCGTAGACGAGCTCGTTGGTCCGTTGGAGGAAGGCTATGGCCTCCAGGTTCTCGTTGCCGCCGCGCTCGTTGGCGACCCACTGCCCCTCCTCGCGCGAGTAGTCCAGGTAGAGCATCGAGGCGACCGCATCCACCCGCAACCCGTCCACATGGTACTCCCGGCACCAGAACAGGGCGTTGGCGGTCAGGTAGTTGCGGACTTCGGGGCGACCGTAGTTGAAGACGAGCGTGCCCCAGTCCGGGTGGCGGCCCTGCCTGGGGTCGGCGTGCTCGTAGAGGTGCGTCCCGTCGAAGCGGCCGAGGCCGTGCGCGTCCTCCGGGAAATGGGCCGGGACCCAGTCGATTACCACGGCTATTCCCGCCTGGTGGAAGGCGGCGACGAGCGCCTTGAAATCGTCTGGGGTGCCGAAGCGGCTCGTTGGGGCGAAGAGGCCGAGCGGCTGGTAGCCCCACGACCCGTCGAAGGGGTACTCCGTGGGCGGCAGGAACTCGACGTGGGTGTAGCCCATCTCCGCGACGTAGGGCACCAGCTCTTCCGCGAGCTGGCGGTACGTGTAGTATGAACCGTCCTCGTTGCGCCGCCACGATCCCAGGTGGACCTCGTAGGTCGCCATCGGGGCGTCGAGGGCGTTTTTCTCGGCGCGGTGTTCCATCCATTCGACGTCGTCCCACTCGTAGCGCGTGGGGTCGTGGACGACGGAGGCGGTGCCTGGGAGCTTCTCTGCCAGGAAGCCGAACGGGTCGGCTTTCAGGGGCATGAGGTCGCCTCCGTGGCCCTTGATCTCGTACTTGTACGCGGTGCCCTCGGCGACGCCGGGGACGAAGATCTCCCACACACCGCCAGGGTGCTTGCGCATCGCGTGCCGGCGGCCGTCCCAGAAGTTGAAGTCGCCCACGACGGAGACCCTCCGCGCGTTCGGCGCCCACACCGCAAAGACCGTGCCAGCCACCCCCTCGACCTCGGACAGGTGCGCCCCGAGCTTCTCGTACAGGCGCAGGTGGTTGCCCTCCCCGAAGAGGTACAGGTCCGTCTCGCCCATCAGGGAAGGGAAGCGGTACGGGTCCTCGACCTCCGCGGTCTCCCCGCCCTTCCACGTCACCCGCAGCCGGTACGGCCCGCGCTCCGGGGCGGAGACGGAGCCCGCGAAGAGGCCGTCCCCGTGTACGGGTTCGAGTTCTCCCAAAGATTCGCCGTCGGTGGAGACGGCTTGGACCGAGCCGGCGCCGGGCAGGAAGGCGCGGACGACGAGCCCGCCGTCCTCCTCGTGCATCCCGAGCACGGAGAACGGGTCGGGGTGGTCGCCGGACGCTATCGCGCGCAGTCCCTCGTCGCGGATCATGGCTCGTCCTCTCCTTCCGGCTCTTCCAGGAGGTCAAGTATGCCCCTCACCGGGATGCCTACCCAATCTGGGCGGTTGTCCAGCTCGTAGCGGATCTCGTACAGGGCCTTCTCCAACGTGAACAGCTCGACGAGGGAGCGCATCTGGCCCTCGCTCTCCGGCGGCGAGGAATCGCGGGCGCCCTCGGCATACCCGGCCAGGAAAGCGTCCCGCGCGCGCCGCTCCCACTCCCGGACGAGCGGCTCCAGCATGTCGAGCTGGTCCGCCCGCTCAATGCTGAGGTTCCGGGTCGCCGAGCGGGCTGCGTAGTCGAAGGAGCGGAGCATCCCGGCTACGTCGCGCAAGGGCGAGTGCTTCTCCCGGCGCTCGGCAAGCGGGCGGGCAGGCTCTCCCTCGAAGTCTATGATCTGGAAGTCGTTGCCCGCCACGAGAACCTGACCCAAATGGTAGTCGCCGTGCAGACGGCTCTTGATCGTCTCAAGCCCCTCGCCGGAGGCGGCCTCCAGACGGTCGAAGATATCGGCCTCCATCTTCAGCAGGCGGTCGGCGTCCGGGCGCAGCTCTTCGGGCAGGCTGTCGCGGCGCTTCTCCAGTACGGTGAGGGTAAGCCGCGCGTCGTCGAGTACGGTCTCGATCCAGGCCCTCACCTCCTCAGGGGACGCGGGTTCGGCGGCGAAGGCCGGGGCGTCGGTGGGGACGGCGAAGGCTTCGTGCATCTCGCCGGTCCGGAGACCAAGGGTGTGCATGAGGCTGGTGAAGAACGACTCCCGCGCATCGAACTCGCCCTCGGCCTCCTCGTCATCCTCTTCCAGCCGCCAGGTGGTCACGAGGCGATCCTGAAGGTAGCGGTCGAGGAAGTCCAGGGTGTAAGACCAGCCGTCACCCTGGTTGGGGACGAAGCCCTGCAAAACGGCGAGGGTGACGGGGGACCCGTCGGGCCCGACGTACTCCACGGCTCCGCCGAGCGGCGGGGTGTTGCCGAAGCCCGCCTCTTCCGTGAGGTGGCGTCCGATCTCCAGCTCCGGGTTCGTGCCTTCGTGGAGGCGCCGGTACGCCTTGAGGACCATCCGCTCGCCGAGGATCACCGAGGTGTTGCTCTGCTCCACCCCGGCGCGCCGGACGGAGATCTCACCTACCTCCTCGTCCCCGATCATCTCCTCGAAGGAGCCGGTCCTGGTGAACCGGACCACGCCTTCGCCCATCTTGACCTCCCGCTCCTCACCCATCGCCGCGAGCAGGCTGCGGCAGAACTCCTCGTCGGACATGGCGTCGAAGAGCACGCCCACCCGCGAGCGGCGCCGGAGCTTGGCGACGGCGTAGGGGCCCACGCCGGAGACGCCGTCCTCCTCCCCGTCCTCCCAGGCCGCCGAGAGGGGCAGGAAGTACGTGTGCGTAGCCTCCGAGGAGCCCTCGCCGACCCCGACGCGCACGAGCGTCATGACCGACTGGCGGCCCAGCTCTGCCCTGGCAACGACCTCGGCGCGCGAGATCTTCGCCCCCTTCGCCCCGAACCAGCGCCTCACGCCAAGGAAGTTCGGCAGCGCCTCCTTCTCAAGCAGGGAGACCTGGCGGGAGGGCAGGCGCAGGGGAGCCTGACGGGCGTTGCGGGCCGGCTCTCGGCCGGCTGGAAGCACGATCACCGGCAGCTCGGAGACGGGCGGGCTCTCCTCGTGCCAGCTCGGGGCGGCGGCCTCGGTCGCCAAGCGGAACCAGTAGAAGCTGTGGCCCGGCAGGGTGAGCATGTAAGGCAGGTCTCCCAGCGGCGGGAAGCTAGATCCGCCCATCATCTCCACCGGCACCCGGCCCCGGAAGCGCGAGAGGTCAAGCTCCACCGGCTGGGCCGAGCGCGAGAGGTTGGCGACGCACAGGATGGACTCGTCCTCGTATTCGCGCAGGTAAGCCAGCACCTTGCGGTTGCCCGGGTGCAGGAACTCCAGGCTGCCGCGCCCGAACGCCTTGTGCGCCCGGCGCACGGAGATGATGCGCTTCATCCAGTTCAAGAGGGAGCCGGGGCTGCGGCTCTGGGCCTCCACGTTCACCGACTCGTAGCCGTAGACGGGGTCCATGATCGGGGGCAGATACAGCCGGGCCGAGTCAGTGCGGGAGAAGCCGGCGTTACGATCCGGGGTCCACTGCATGGGGGTGCGTACCGCGTCGCGGTCGCCGAGGAACACGTTGTCGCCCATCCCCAGTTCGTCTCCGTAGTACACGATGGGCGTGCCAGGCATGGAGAAGAGCAAGCTGTTCAACAGCTCTATGCGGGGCCGGTCGTTCTCCATGAGCGGCGCGAGGCGACGGCGGATGCCGATGTTTATGCGCATCCTGGGGTCCGTGGCGTAGGTCTGGTACATGTAGTCCCGCTCGCGGTCGGTGACCATCTCCAGGGTGAGCTCGTCGTGGTTCCTCAAGAAGACGGCCCACTGGCAGTTGTCCGGGATCTCGGGTGTCTGAGACATGATCTCCACGAGCGGGTGCCGGTCTTCCTGGGCCACGGCCATGTAGATTCTTGGCATGAGCGGGAAGTGGAACGCCATGTGGCACTCGTCCCCGTCCCCGAAGTAAGGCAGCACGTCCTCGGGCCATTGATTGGCCTCGGCGAGGAACAGGCGATTCTCGTACTTCTCGTCCATCTCGGAGCGCATCCTCTTGAGGACGTCGTGGGTCTCGGGGAGGTTCTCGTTGTCCGTGCTCTCGCGCTCGATGAGGTAAGGGATGGCGTCGAGGCGGAGACCGTCCACGCCCGCGTCGAGCCAGAAGCGCATCACGCGCATGATGGACTTGAAGACCTGCGGGTTGTCCAGGTTGAGGTCGGGTTGGTGGCTGAAGAAGCGGTGCCAGAAGAACTGGCCGGCCTCCTCGTCCCAGGTCCAATTGGAGGACTCGGTGTCCGTGAAGATAATGCGGGTATCCTCGTAGCGGTTGCGGTCGTCGCTCCACACATAGAAGTTGCGCTTCGCGGAGCCTTTCGGGGCTTTCCTCGCTCGCTGGAACCAGGGGTGCTGATCTGAGGTGTGGTTGATGACCAGCTCGGTTATGACCTTCAGCCCCAGCTCGTGCGCCCGCTTGATGAACCGTCTGGCGTCGCGGCGGGTGCCGTAGTCGGGGTGAACGCCCTTGTACTCGGAGATGTCGTAGCCGTCGTCGCGCTGCGGTGACGGATAGAAGGGCATCACCCAGATCGCCGTCGCCCCAAGATCTTTGATGTACTCGAGCCTCTCCGTGAGGCCCCTGAAATCGCCTATGCCGTTGTTGTCGGAGTCGAAGAACGCCTTGACGTGCAGGTGGTAGATGATGGCGTCCTTGTACCAGAGGGAGTCCTCCACGGACGCTCCCCCTGTACCCTGCGATTCCGTCCCCTTCGGAGCCTCCGTCACCTCGCGTCCGCCCGGTCTTCCACACCGGCTTTGCCGAGGCGGAAGATCTCCGCCGGGTTCTCTTCCGGTGCGAGCCGTACCCAGAAAAGGCTCCCCGTCGCCTGCATCCGACGCCCCGAGAGGAGCTCCTCGACCACGTAAGGCTCGTCCTCCGCTATCCCGAGGTCCCACAGTGGGAACCGTACGTGGGAGTCGTGCGCATTGTGCGGGTCGAGGTTGGCCGCGACGAACACGGCGTTGTCGCCCGTCTTCTTGCCATAGAAGAGGACGTTGTCGTCCCACGCCTCGTAGAACTCCAGGTTGGTCAGCTCCTGCAGGGCGACGTTCTCACGACGGATCTCGTTGACGCGCCTCACGTAGTCCTTGATGTTGCCAGGCCGGTCCCAGTCCCACACCTTGTGCTCGTAGACCTCGGAGTCCTGGTAGGAGACCGTCGTGCCCCGCTCGCCGCGCGGGGTGTTCTCGCAAAGCTCGTAGCCGTTGTAGATACCGTAGGTCGGGGAGAGCGTGGCCGCCAGGACGAGCCGCATGATGAACGCTGGCCGCCCCCCGAACTGGAGGACGTGGGGCAGGATGTCGTGGGTGTTGGCGAAGAAGTTGGGGCGCATGTATTCCTTCGGCCAGTCTTTCGTAAGCTCCGTGAGATACTCGATGATCTCCTGTTTTCCGTTGCGCCAGGTGAAGTATGTGTAGCTCTGGGTGAAGCCCAGCTTGGCGAGGTTCTTCATCACCTTCGGGCGCGTGAAGGCTTCGGAGAGGAAGATGACGTCGGGGTGATCCTGCTGCACCTCCCGGATAGCCCACTCCCAGAACGCGAACGGCTTGGTGTGCGGGTTGTCCACCCGGAAGATCTTGACGCCCTGCTCGACCCAGAACAGTAGCACGTCGCGCCACTCGCGCCACAGCCCCTCCCGGTCCTCCGACTCCCAGTCCACGTTCACGATGTCCTGGTACTTCTTCGGCGGGTTCTCGGCGTACTTGATCGAACCGTCCGGCCTGAACCGGAACCACTCGGGATGCTCCTCGATCAACGGGTGGTCCGGCGACGCCTGGATGGCGAAGTCCAAAGCCACCTCCATCCCGTGCTCCCGCGTCGCTTGCACGAAACCCCTGAACTCCGCCAGCGTCCCCAGGTCAGGGTGGACGGCCTTGTGCCCGCCCTCCGCACTCCCGATGCCGTACGGGCTGCCGGGGTCTTCCGGGGTGGCGACGAGGGCGTTGTTCCTGCCCTTGCGGTTGGTCGTGCCGATCGGGTGGATGGGGACGAGGTACAGCACGTCGAAGCCGAGGTCCGCAAGCTCCGGCAGACGATTCTCCATGTCGGCGAAGGTGGCGCTCTCTCCCGGAACCGTCCCCTGCGAGCGGTGGAACATCTCGTACCACGCCCCGTAGCGCGCCCGCTCCCGGTCCACCGTTACCCGGAGAGTTCGGGTAGTGGCGGAGCGCGAGCGGTCGGGATGTGCCGCCACGAGGTCAGCCACCTCCACGGAGCGCAGCAGGGCCAGGCGCGTCTCGTAGTCCGCGCCGTCGAAGGCTTTCAGGGCGCCGCGGAGGCGCTTGTCCTTCGACCGCCCATAAGCAGCCTCGACGATGGTGCGTCCCTCCACCAGTTCCAGGGTCACGTCCTGCCCGGCCTCGACCTTCTTGCCGGCGTCGCGGCTCCAGGTGGCGAACTCGTCGTGCCAGGCTTCTATGGCGTACTCGTAGCGGGTGTTCTTCGTAAGGTCGAAGGCGGCGGTCCAGCGGTCGTTGCCAAAGAAGCGCATCGGGGTCTCGGACCAGGATTCGTCACCCTCCTCGCGATGCTTGAGGACGGCGGAGATCACATCGTGCCCCTCCTTGAAGATGTCAGCCCAGACTTCGACGCGGTCCCCGACCTCCCGCTTCACCGGGTAGCGACCGCAGTCCAGCTCCGGATAGACGTCCTCGATGACTATGTCCCCAAACATTCCCTGCACTTACGCCTCCGAACAACGCGCGCTCTGGTCTTACGTCCGCTGCGTAGGATACTCGCTGTGTACCCGGATTCAAGCCGCAGGGAGAGCCGTGTCCGTAACCTCCCGAATGGGAATAATCCATCCCCGAAACCGTGACACCATCGAAAGGAGCAGCCCATGACGGACGAGCCGCACAACCAGGAGCGGAGCGAAGCCGGTGGCGAAGCCGTGCCCCTGAACTGGGCCTGCACCAACTGCGGGTACAGGGTAGAGGGCGAGTTGCCCGGGAAATGCCCGGATTGCGGCGCTGACCGCGAGGAGTTCGAGGAGGTTCCGATACCGGGTTTCTGAGGTCTGGCGACGCGCTCGGGTCTCGGATAGTGTACGCCGCATGGACGTAGCGACCCTCGCAGCGGTGGTTACCTCGATAACCAACACCCTCTTCGTCATAGTGCTCGCGGTCGGGTACTACTTCACCTGGAGGGTTAGCCAGCGGACGCTCGCGGAGATGAAGGCGCAGAGGATAGCGATAGGCCGGCCACAGGTGATCGTGGACGACGACTACGACAGCCTCCCCGAGGTCAACATCGTCATCAGGAACGTCAGTCAGGGCGCCGCCAGGGACATAACGAAGTCCCTTCCAAATTACCCACACCCTGATTCCAGCTTATCTCTAGGTAATCTTCTGGTCCTACAGTGACTCTCAAGCCCAACTCTCTGCATATCTCCCGCCGTCCCTGTGGCTTCAAAGCCCTACCCACGTACCACACGCGATGCAATCCGTCTTCACCTTGAAGCTCTATGCCGTCCACCAGACCTAGCAGGCGCTCTTCCCTATAGTCTAGGTCTTCTAATCTCTGGTCGGCCTCTCTCGCAGCTTCTAGCGCGCTCTCAAGGCGCTCTCGCTCTTGCTCAAGCTCCGCCCGTCTCGCTTTGAGGTCTGCAACGCTGATCGCATCCGCGTCATACGCTTTCTGAAATTTCACCCAACTGCTTTCGATACCGTCGAGACGCTTGACCAGTAAGCGCACATCGGCTGTGCTGGCCCGCTGCAAGTCCTCGCGTTGTTGGGCAAGCGTAGTCTTGATCTCCTGAACGAGACGGTCGCGGTCTTCGAGCACGTCCCATATTTCGTGTCTCACGCGCCGCTCCAAAGGTTCTGCCCGGTAGCTTTTCGTGTTGTTGCAGGTCTGGTCGCCGTCCTGCCAGCGCGTACCGCACCTGTAGTAGAACCGGAGCGGCGAGTTCTTGTCCCGGCGGTTCGGGTGAGGGTGCAGCCGCCTGCCGCAATCCTGGCAATACAGGAATCCGGCAAGCTCCCATACACGGCCCGAAGGGTTGCTTTCCCCGGCCCACGAGACGTTATCGCGGATTCGCTCGCGGGCTGCGTCTACCCACTCTCTAGGGACTCCGGCATCGGGGACGGGTACTCCAATCCATTCGGACGGGTCGGTATCCGTCTTCCGTCTGTGCGTCACCTTCGTATGCCCGTCAGGACCAACCGCATCCCAAGTCCGCGTCTTCTGGCGGCCATACCACCACACCCCACAAGGATCAGGCGCGTTATCGGCCACCGTAGCGGACATCTGCCCCATACGGACCATCTCTGATAGTTCTTCGCGGGTGTGAGCCCGGTATGCGTCGTCCAAGATCACTTTGCGGCTGTACGTCCCGTTAAAGGTCTCGGAGTAGGACAAAGGCTCTTTGCCCTCTTCGGAGCGTTTGGCCGCTGTACGTTCGGAGCGTAGGCGGCTGGGAGTCTTCCAGCCTTCGGATTCGAGCGTGGTCTTTGTCGCTCGGATGGTCTTCCCTTCCCTGCCGACAAGCTCGAAAATCCGGTGAACGAGCTTCATATCCTCCGGCACGACCTCTAGATAGCTGTGATCCGGTGTATACCGGAAGCCGTGATTACTTGGCCCCAAAGCCAAGACCTTGCCTTGTCGGACCTTCCCGCGCTTACCACGTTGCAGCGCGTCCAACATATCCGTGCGCTGGCGCTGATAGAAATGGTCGCTCATGGCGTCCATGAACGGGTCTCCGGTATCCTCGGGCGCAATCAGCTTCACCCCGTGCCGCGCAAGTTCCCGATTCCATCCCTCACGGTAATAGGCATCGCGGAAGAACCTACCACGATTGATCGCCGCCACCGCGTCTATCTTCCCGCCTTCGGCAAGCTCTCGGATGCGTCTTAGTCCCGGCCTGTCTTCCAGCGTCCCTGACCAACCGTCATCCTTGATCGTGTCCACGACGGACCACGACTCACGCCCGGCTCGTTCGTGAAGGATGTGTTCCTGCTCGGGCAAGCTGTATCCGCTCTTGGCCTGCTCGTCCGTGGATACCCGGATGTAGAGAGCTACCCTCATCCCGCTACCGTTCTCCATACTCTGCTCCTCTTTCTAAAGGATGATCCGTCATCCTTGCTTGCTCGCCTTCTTCTGTGCCCGTTCCCGCGCTACCCGCTCGGTATCCTTCGGGTCCACAAGCCAGCCCTGTACCGTCTTCACGCCCCTAAGCGTGCCGTCTTCGAGATATTTGGTTACTGCCTGCTTGGTGACGCCGATCACTTCGCCCGCCCCGGCGGGAGACAACCAATTCTCTAGCTCTTTCAATCTCATATACTGCTCTTATCCATTGTGTATACGCACCTATAAGGATAGCACAGACTTTCCGGTTGACAACCAACATGAACCATGAGAGAATGCGGGTGTTGATAAGGAAATGGCCCGGCGGGTGCTGGTAACACCCCCGGACCCGGACCATCGGAGGTAGACCGATGATCGAGGTAAGGATAGCGCACGACGACGAGCGCGAAGAGGGGCGGGACCGTCTCTACGAGGTGCTGGCGGCCCTCCCCTTCGAGGAGCGCATAGAGGCTATCGAGAAGATGGCGGCACGCATGGGCGTCTAGCCATCGAGTAGGGTCTTTCGAGATTCGATCCTACTTTCTGCTAGCGCAGAGACCACCCAGCCGGGTTATCCTTCGGGAGTCCTGGCCCTTTAGCTGAGAGGAGGTGAGAGGTCATCGCGTACTTATTTGGCTTCGTAATTCTCGTATTGCTTGTCCTCGCCATCGGTTTCATCGCTGGGCAGTTCTTTACCCGGAGGAGGTAGGTCGCTGATCGTATGGGCGTATGAGGCACCCTAACAAACGGCGGCGGTGGGTCGAGACTTTTTTGGCTCGGCCCACTTCTCCTATCGCGGCGTCATTCGTGTGTGATGCTAGTGAGGACGTGACCTCTAAGGGGTCTGTGGGGCTCACTGGCGGCCTGCTCGACGGTGTAGGAGCTTGACCAACGAAGGTTTACAAGCCCGGCTGCTTATCTCTTTGTGTCCCCGTACTGGATTGACGTAAGACCAGT
>Ga0183260_10003093_pt1 | contig 13498 bp, 16 predicted proteins | sample AntDrymUQ4972206_2_FD_129768 | JGI IMG/M metagenome (GOLD analysis project Ga0183260, IMG submission 129768) | Polar desert sand microbial communities from Dry Valleys, Antarctica - metaG UQ497 (22.06) (version 2) (version 2) | ecosystem: Environmental > Terrestrial > Soil > Desert | place... | reverse complement strand
CCCTTCGGCCCCCCGCCCGGCGGAGGCCAGCCGCCCCTCGGCCCGCCGCCGGGCGGCTCGCCCTCCGCTCGAGGGGGCCAGCACCCACTGTCGATCGCGGCGCTCGTGTGCGGGATCCTCGGCGTGCTGACGTTCTGGTGCTGCCTGGGGATCCCCCTCGGCATCGCCGCGACCGTCACGGGCTTCCTCGGACGCAAGCGGGCGGCAGAGAGCGGCCAGCCGACCGGGATGGCGACCATCGGTCTCGTGCTGGGCATCATCGCTCTCGTGCTGTCGGTCATTCTCACGATCATCGGGATCGCCTCCGGAGGCTATGACTTCAACTACAGCACCGACTGAGGCGCCGACTGATAGGCGCCTTGCGCCCGGCGGGCTCTTGCTCGCCGGGCTGATCGTGCCCGTCGCGGTGGTCGGGCTCGCGCTCGATGCGGGCGCAGCCGACGACGGCGCCGGCTGGCGCTGCCCGCTGCTCCATGCGACCGGCGTTCCGTGCCCGGCGTGCGGCGCCACGCGTGCGTTCGTCCACTTCGCCAATGGGGACCTCGGCTTCCTGAACTACAACTGGGCATGGCCGGCGCTCTGGGCGCTGGGCCTCGCGTGGGCGCTGCTCCTCCTCGCCCGCGGGTGGCGCGCGCGACCGCTGGCTGGGGCTCTGGGGGCTCGGGCGGCGACGGTCCTGACGCAGCGATCCTGGGCCGTGGTCGCGCTGCCGTTCCTGATACTCCTCCCGATGTGGCTGGTGGCAGTGTGGAATCTCGAGCACATCAGCTGACCGGCATCCCAGCGCCCAGCATGGAGCTCGCGGCCGCAGGGCTGTGCGCCGCGACGCTCGGCGCGGCGGCGTGCGGCGCGCTCGCTCGAGGGGAGGACTTCTCGTCCGGGCCGACTCTCTGCCCCTTCCGTCTGGTGACGGGCCTGCCCTGCCCCTTCTGCGGCATGACCCGCAGCCTGCTCGCCCTCGGCCAAGGCGACCTCGGCGCCAGCGTGCGCCTCCATCCGCTCGGGCCAGTCCTGCTCGTCGTGGCCGTCGTGGGCCTCTGGCGGTTCGGCCGAGCGGCCGCCAGGAAGGTGCCGGCGGACGTGCCCCGCGGCGCGCTGCTCTCAGGCGCGGCCGTCCTCGTGATCGCCTGGCTCGTCCAACTCGTCCCTCTCCCCTAGGAGCGCCATGAGCACCCAGCCGCCTCTCGGACCGTCCGATCAACCGCCTTTCCAGCCGCCCGGGGGAGGTCAGCCGCCTTTCCAGCCGCCCGGCGGAGGAGGCCAGCCGCCCTTCCAGCCGCCCGGGGGAGGCCAACCGCCCTTCGGCCAGCCACCTCCCTACGGCCCGCCCCCCGGAGGAGGGCCGTTCGGCCAGGCGCCTCAGGAGAACGCGCCCAACGCGGTCCTCTCGCTCGTGCTCGGGATCGTGGGGATCATCCTCTGCTCGATCGCCGCGCCGTTCGCCTGGAGGCTTGGCAAGGGCGCCGAGGAGGCCGTCGCCGCCAACCCCGGGCGCTACTCGGGCAAGGACATGGCCACCGCGGGAAAGATCCTCGGGATCATCGGGACCGTCCTGCTCGGCCTCGGGATCGTCGTCGCGGTCATCTTCATCGTCGCCGCCATCGCGAGCGCGGGGGGGTCGAGCTGATCGGCCGCCCGCTCCGGCGCGGAAGAGCTCGGCACCACCCTTCCGAGCGGTCGTCCGTGGACGCTCCCATCCCCGCGCTCATCCGCTGAGCTCGGTCCCGTCCTCGATGACCAGCTGGTCCTCGCCCTCGGAGGCCTCGACCTCCACGCTCCCGCGCGCCACGACGCCCTCGCCGAAGCGAACGTCGCCCTTGACGACGAAGCGCTCGCAGTCGACGAGCGAGGGCGGGCCCTCTGGGAAGCGGGCGTCGAATTCATCGATCAGCTTGAAGTGATCGGGGTCGAGGTCGACGTAGAGGCTCGTGCGCGTGCGCTCCGGGTTGGCCACGACGTGGCACTCCTCGGTGAGGACGTAGGCGTCCGAGCGCAGGCCGAGGAGGTCGTTGGTGGTCTTGACCGGCGCGAAGCGCTCGCGCGAGACCTGCAGCGCCTGAGCGCCGTCGAAGACGGCGATCGCGGCGCCCATGGCCGTCTCGACCTGGACGACCTCGGGCGACTCCTTGTCCGTGGGGTCGACCGTCTTGTGGTTGACGATGATCGGAAGGCCGAGGACCCCGTCGCGCTCGCGCAGTACCTCGTCGAGGCTGCCGAGGTTGACCCACATCGTGTTCGTGTTGAAGAAGCGCCACCGCGACGTGTCCTGGAAGGAGTCGACGTCGTCGTCGGGCGTCTGGGCGATCTCGCGCAGCACGAGCCCGCCCTCCCGGCGCGCGGCCAGGTGCCCGCCCTTGCGATCGGCCTCGGTGCGATCGGCGACCTCCATGAGGAACGGGAGCTCCTCGGAGGCAAACCAGGCCAGGATGCGCGGGTCGAGCACGGCGCCGAGGTTGTCGATGTTGGCGACGAAGGCGTACTCGTAGTCCGCGTCGAGCAGCTGCTCGAGCATCCCCGAGGTGACCAGCGCCGTGTAGAGGTCGCCGTGGCCGGGCGGCGCCCACTCGAGGTCGGGGTCGTCGGGCCAGTCCGCCGGGGTCAGGTCGTCGGCCAGCAGCTTGGGCCCCTTGTGCTGCACGAAGTCGAGGGGGACGTCCTGGTCTGAGAGCTCCTCGTGGCGCTCGAGCGCGGCGACCGACTCGTCGCGCGTGGAGAAGCTGTTCATGAGGGCCAGAGGCAGCCGAGCGTCGTGCTCGCGGCGCAGGGCGACGGTCTGGCGCGCGACGATGTCGAGGAAGCTCATCCCCTCCTTGACGGGGAGCAGCGACTTGGGGGCGCTCATCCCCATGCTCGTCCCCAGCCCGCCGTTGAGCTTGATGACGACCGCGCGACCGAGCGCCTCGCGCTCGCGCTCGGGATCGGAGGACAGGTCGTCGGCGCTCGGGATCTCGTCGACCGGCTCGAGATCTGAGTCGGGCAGCAGCCCCGAGTCACCTTCCTCGAGTTGATCGTAGTACTGGCGGAAGGTGTCGACGAAGACGTCGGGTACCTCGTGGGACCGCATCTTCTCCTCTGCCGCCTGAAGCCCCTCGGCGCTCACGGCCGGCATCCTACGCCGCGTCAGCGTTTGGCAAGGTCACGGGCGTAGACTCGGCGGGGCCGTGACGCCACGGGGCACCGACTGGAGCCTGGCTGCGCTCGTCTTGCTCGGCTGCGCGACCGGCGCGCTGACTTTGTTCGCCGGGTCGCCTTCGGAGGCCTGGGTGTTCGCCGTGCACGGCATCTGCGGGCTCGCCCTCGCGGCGGTCGTGGGCTGGAAGGTGCGGCGCGTGTGGCCGCGGATGACCCGGCCGGCGCGCTGGGACGCCCGCACCGGCGGCGGGCTGGTGGCGGTCGCGATCGTGGCGCTCGCGCTCCTCTCGGGCGTGGCCTGGGCCTCCGGCGCGGATGTGAACTTCGGCGGCTACGGTCTGCTCAACTGGCACTTCGCGCTCGGGGCGGTCCTCGGCCTGGCGGTCCTCGGCCATGCGCTCCTGCGCGCGAAGCGCCCCCGCCGCCGAGACCTCGCCGGCCGCCGCCAGCTCCTGGCGACCGCCGGCGTAGGCGTCTTCGCGGTGATCGCCTGGCGGGCCGAACGCTCGCTCGCGCGGCTACTCGGCGCGCGCGGAGCCGACCGCCGCTTCACCGGCTCCTACGAGGCCGCCTCCTTCCAGGGCAACGCGTTCCCCGCGACCTCATGGGTCGCCGACGCCCCGCGGCCGCTCGAGGAGGGGTCCTACCGCCTGCGCGTGGACGGGATGGTCGCCGGCCCGCTCGACCTCCCGCTGGCGGCGCTTCAGGCCGGCGACGAGCTCGCGGCCACGCTGGACTGCACCGGCGGCTTCTACTCGACCCAGCGCTGGAGCGGTGCCGAGCTTGGCCGGCTGCTGGACCTCGCCGCGCCGCTGCCGGCCGCGACCCACCTCCGGGTCGTCTCGATCACCGGCTACCGGTGGAGCTTCGCGCTCGAGGACGCGCGGAGCATGCTGCTCGCCACCTCGGTGAGCGGCGAGGCGCTCAGCCACGACCACGGCGCCCCCGCCCGGCTCGTCGCCCCTGGCCGCCGCGGCTTTCAGTGGGTGAAGTGGGTGACCCGGCTCGAGCTGGGCGACGGCCCGGACCCGGGGGCGGCGGCCTCCACCGTGTGGAGCAGCTTCACCCCAGAGGGGCGCGGGTCGGCCTAGGCGGGCAGGAGGACCAGCGGCACGCCGTCGACCGCGTCCCCGAACGGCTCGGGGACGCCGGCCATCGCGAGGCCGACGCCGCAGTCGCACACCAGCGTGGCGAGCTCTTCCTCCGAGCCCCACGCCTCGTAGACCTCGGTGCAGTCCTCGTCGGAGCAGAAGAGTAGGACCCAGTGCACGGCGACCATGGTGGTCGGTCGATCGGGCGCTGCGCCGTCAGGCCCCCTCGTCTGCAAGCGCCAGGAGCCTCTCGACGGTTCTCCAGTTGCGCGCCGTCGCCACGCCGCCGAGACGCTTCTCGGACAGCGCCTTGTACACGCGAGAGTCCCGCAGACCCTCCGGGGCCCACACGTAGACCTCCCGACCCCGGACGTGGAAAGCCTCCGGCGCGAAGTCCGCCGGGTCGACGCCGGCCACCCGATCGGGATCGACCTCGGCGACGAGAAAGATGACGAGATGCCTGGCGGAATCGGTTGCGACGTGGCGCAGCGGATTCGCAGCAATGACCTCGGCGAGCTCATCGCGCGTGCGGACCACCACCGAGACCTCGAAGCCGAACGTCGCCGCCAACTGCACTTCGAGCTGCCGCGCCAGCTCCACCGGTGGTTCATCTGGCCCCGAGAAGACGACGTTGCCGCTCTGCACGTAGGTCCGCACGTCGCGGTAGCCGAGGTCCTCCATCAGCTCGCGCAACCGCGCCATCTGCACTTTCTTGTGCCCGCCGACGTTGATGCCGCGAAGCAGCGCGATCTGGCGTGCCATAGCACTCCGCAGTATCCCGGCTTCGGAGCGAAGCGGCGCGTAGATCGAGCGCGGCGCCGATTGACGAGCGCAGCCCGTTTCAGGACGAGCCGGCGCTGGGCGACATGCCGGCCGCCTCGGCGCGAGCGACGACCTGCACGGCGAGCTTGCGGCTGGCCTCGTCGATCATCTCGCCGTCGAGCATGACCGCGCCCCGCCCGCCCTCGCGCTCTCCCTCGGCCAGCGCGTCGAGGATCGCCGCGGCCCGATCGACGTCCTCCTGGCGGGGCGAGAAGACCTCGTTGAGCGGCTCGACCTGGGAGGGATGAAGGGCCCACTTGCCGTCGAAGCCCAGCGCGTAGGCACGGCGGGCCTCGACCTCGAGCCCCTCGAGGTCGCCCACCTCGAGATGGGGGCCGTCGATCGCCTGGCGGCCGGCCGAGCGCGCGGCGACGAGCACCGTCTCGCGCACCCAGTGCCAGCGGTCACCCGGGTAGTCGGCAGCCATCTGGCGCCCGAGCGAGGCCGCCAGGTCGGCGTAGCCGATGATCAGCGCCTCGAGGCGATCGCTCGCCCCGGCGATCTCGCGGGCGGCGCACAGCCCGGCCGCCGTCTCGATGAGCGCCTGGAGGCCCACCGGACGCTCGCGACCGGCGCGCTCCTCCTCTCCGTCGAGCAGCTGATCGATCGCGTGAAGCTCCTCGGCGCTCTCGACCTTGGGGACCACCAGGCAGGTGAGGGCCTCCCCAGCCTCCTCGACCAGGTGGGCCACGTCACGGGCGCCCCACGGAGTTGACGTGGAATTGATACGGACCGCGACCGAGTAGCCCTCCCAGGAGCCGTCGCGGATCGCCGCGGCGGCGGTCGCGCGCGCCTCGTCCTTGCCCTCCGACGGGACCGAGTCCTCGAGGTCGATCACGACCTCGTCCGCCGGCAGGCCCTGCGCCTTGGCGAGCATCTTCTCCGAGGAGCCCGGGACCGACAGGCACGAGCGGCGCGACATGGCCATGACGTGACGATATCCGGACCAGGCAACCTCCGAGCCCTCGGCGAACGCGCGACACGCCGCGCCCGCCTCGGTCGGATACGCTTCCCTCGCCAGGCCGGAATACCGCGAGGGGATGGAAGTTGCGATGGGGACAGGCAGGAAGGTGCGGGTCGGGGGCCCGCACTTCGAAGACTTCGAGGTCGGGCAGGTCTTCGAGGACGCCCCTGCGCTCACCCTCACCTCGGGTCATGCGGCACTCCACCAGGCGGTGCTCGGTGATCGCCTGCGCCTCGCGCTCGACGCGTCGCTGACCGAGGCGGTCACCGGCCGCACGACCCCGCTGGCCCACCCCAACCTCGTCTGCGACGTCGCAATCGGCCAGTCGACGGGGCCGACGCAGCTCGTGCGGGGAAACCTCTTCTACCGCGGCCTCGTGCTCCTGCGTCCCGTCTTCATCGGCGACACCCTTCGCACGCGCACCGAGATCACCGCGCTCAAGCAGAACAGTCCCCGCGACGACGGCGCCGCGACCGGGCTGGTGGTCCTGCGCATCACGACGAAGAACCAGCACGACGAGCCGGTGCTCGACTTCTGGCGCTGCCCGATGATCCCGCTGCGCGACGCCGAGGCTCAGACGGGCCACGCCGACGGCTTCGACGACATCTCCCAGGAGCTCGACATGGAGCGCGTCGAGAGCGCCGTGCCCGCCGACTGGCGCTTCGACGTGCTCCGCGACCAGATCGGAGGCGAGCACTTCGCCGACCTTTCCCCGGGGACGGTCTACGAGGTCGAGGGTCGCGACACCGTGACCGCGGCGCCCGAGCTCGTCCGGCTCACGCTCAACCTCGCCAGGGCGCACACCGACGCCGGCGGCAGCTCGCACGAACGGCGCCTGGCCTACGGGGGGCACACGATTGCGGTCGCGGCGGCCCAGACGACACGGGCCCTGCCCAACCTGGTCACGATCGTCGCGTGGCGAAGCTGTGACCACACCGGGCCGGTCTTCGAGGGCGACGTGCTCGCCACCGAGCTGACAGTCGAGGCCCTCCATCCCCTCGAGGCCGCCGACGCCGGCCTCGTCGACCTCCGTGCCGTCACGAGCGCCGACCGCGGAGACCCGGAGGGCCCGAGTCCCGTCCTCGACTGGCGCTTGATGGGAGTGATGGCATGAACGCGATCCTGGACGGCATGCGGGTGATCGAAGGCTCCGCCTACGTCGCGGCGCCGCTCGGCGGCATGACGCTCGCCCAGCTCGGCGCCGACGTGATCCGCTTCGACCCCATCGGGGGCGGCTTGGACCGCACCCGCTGGCCGGTGACCGAGGACGGCCAGAGCCTGTTCTGGGCTGGACTGAACAAGGGCAAGCGCTCGATCCAGGTCGACCTGCGCTCGCCCGAGGGCCAGGAGCTGGTCGCCGCGCTGGTGGGCGACTCAGATCCCGGCGGCGGCCTGTTCCTGACCAACTTCCCGGCCAAGGGATGGCTCGACTACGACTCGCTGGCCAGCCGCCGGCCAGACCTGGTCATGGTCAACATCGTCGGAAACCGCGACGGCTCCTCGGACGTCGACTACACGATCAACCCGGCCACCGGCTTCCCGTGGGCCACCGGCCCGCGCCACCTCACGGTCCCGTTCAACCACCTGCTCCCGGCGTGGGACGCCATCACGGGAACGCTCGCCGCCGCCGGGCTGCTCGCCGCCGAGCGCCATCGCAACCGCACCGGCGAGGGCCAGCTCGTCCAGGTCGCGCTCTCCGACGTGGCCTTCGCGATGGTCGGCAACCTCGGCAAGATCGCCGAGGCCGGGCTGCTGCGCCGCGATCGGCTCAAGGACGGCAACTACCTCTTCGGGGCGTTCGGTCGCGACTTCCTCACCAGCGACGACCGGCGCATCATGATCGTGGCGCTGACCCTTCGACAGTGGAAGAGCCTGGTGGAGGCGACAGGCCTAAGCGAGGCGTTCGCGTCGCTCGAGAAGACGCTCGGGGTCGATTTGGAAGAGGAGGGCGACCGCTTCAAGGCGCGCGAGCTGATCGGAGCGTTGCTCAAGCCGTGGACGGTGGTCCGGACGCTCGAGGAGATCCGCGAGATCTTCAACCGCCACGACGTCTGCTGGGGGCCCTATCAGACCTTCATGGAGCTGGTCGACGAGGACCCTCGCTGCTCGACCGAGAACCCGATGTTCGAGATGGTCGAGCAACCGGGGATCGGGAGCTACCTGATGCCCGGCTCCCCGCTCGAGTTCGGCGCCTTCGAGCGCGTTCCGGTGCGCCCGGCGCCGGCGCTCGGCGAGCACACCGACGAGGTGCTCGCCGACCTGCTCGGGCTAACCGACGCGGAGATCGGCCGGCTCCACGACGACGGGGTCGTGGCCGGACCGGTCTCGGCGCCGGCCTGAGCGCGGGCGGCGTCAGCTCGAGGGCAGGCGGGCGTCGATCACGACGTCCACCGCCTCCTTGACCTTGAGCGCCCCCATCATCGCCTTGAAAGGCTTGATCCCCCAGTCGCTCTGGGTGAGGGGGATGGTTCCGGTGACGTGGCCGTCGGAATCCACGCTGAGCTGCGCGCTGACGGGATGGGTATCGCCCGCCATGGTCAGCTCGCCGCTCGCGGAGAGGCCGTCCTGCGCGAGTTCCGCCTCGGTCGAGCGGAAGCTGATCGGCTCCCCCGAGCACCTTCTCGTCGTAACCCGGTTCTCCGAAACGCCGTCGCTTCCCGCGCCGCTCACTCCAGGCGCGGGGAACGCTCGACAGGCGCGGGGAACGCTCGAGCTTGCAACCTCGCTTGCGAGAAGTCGTAACCACCCCACCGCGGGAGGACAAGTGCCCCTTGCCCCGTATTCCGGAGCCGTGCCTAGCCGGGAACATCAGCTCGCCCCTGGCCGGGGGTGCGCGGTAGCCGCCGTGGTCTCTGCCGCACTCGCGCTGGCCGGCGCCGCGCCCGCCACGGCGGAGGTGCCTCATCGGGTGATGCCCGGTGAGACGCTGTGGTCGATAGCCACCGACAACAATCTCACCACTCGCTCCGTGGCGATCTACAACGACCTGGCCTCCGACGCCGACGTTGTCCTCGGCGCCACCATCGAGGTTCCCACCGAGGCCGAGGCGACCGCTGCGCTTCAGAGCGCCGGTGTCGGGCCGGCGGCGAGTGACGAGGGAAGCTCAGGCGGCGGTGCCTACGTGGTTCAGAGTGGCGACACCCTCTCCGAGATCGCGGTGCGCGCGGGAGCGTCCGCCGACGATCTCGCGGGGCGCAACGGCGTGGATCCCGACAGCGTGCTGCTGGCGGGAACGGTTCTCTAGCTCCCGGAAGGGGCCGATGGCTCGGCTTCCTCGGGCGACTCGACCAGCGTCGTCCCGACGCGCCACCGCTCGCCGACGAGCGCCGCGGAGACCTCGCTCCCTTCGGTCGTCAGGTTCTCGCCGAACGCGCCCGGGCCGAGATCGCGGCCGAGCTCTGCCTCCCACTTTCGGGTCTCCTCGATCGCGTAGGCGTAGACCGCCTTGTCCGGCCCGCCGTGCACCGACCGGTCGGCCTGGTCGTCGCCGTCGAGGTTGACGCCGCGCACGGCGACGCGACCCGCGACCGGCGTCTTCCAGATGGCCGTGGAGACGGTGCGACGTCCCGTGTCGACCGGGCGCGGGCGCCCGACGTTGACGCTGAGGACCGAAGGCATGGGGTGGGTCGGAGTGTCTCAGTTCGAGCACCTTGACGTCGTCCTTTGCCGCCACCTCGGCGACCGAGATGGTCCCCATGCCGTCGTCCTCGGTTTCAGGGCGCGCCGTCACCTCCGCCGCGTTCCACCACCGCTCCGCTAGCTTCATCGCGCGATCGCGCTGGCGCTCCTCGAGCCGCTCGGATGAGCGCGGCTCCGGTAGGTGGGCCGCCAGCGCGTAGGCGAGGTGGCGGGCTGCTCGTTGACGTCCTCGAAGGACTTGGCATCGGCGTGGCCGAGGAACTCCTGAAGCGTGCGCAGCCAGACCTGCCCGAGTCGCTCAATGTCCGCTTCATCGGCGGGAACGGTACGCCCGCCCTTGCGGACGAACACCGTGCCGACCGGCAACTCGCGACCGCTCTCGTCAGCAGAGCCCCGCTGGAGCAGGTACACGGGATCGCGGCGGCGCGGAGCGTCGACGACGAGCGCGAGGACGTGGCGGTCGCCGGCCGCGACGTAGTGCCCGCTCCAGCGCAGCCGATCTCCCGTGTAGGAACGGAGGCGATCGTCGAGCACGGCGGGGTCGACGCGGCGCATGCCGGTCACCTCCCCGGACTGACATGGGACACAGGGAAGCACGGCGGCTCGCCGGCCGTGGAGACTTCTGGTACGAGGCGAGTGCCGCCGTCAGGAATCGCTTTTCGCGAATATACTTCCCGACAATGCGAACGGCGGCGCCGGCGATCCTCCCCCTCTTCCGCTCCGAGATGCAGATGCGCCTGCTCGCGCTGCTGCTACTGCAGCCCGAGCGCGCCTGGACTCTGCGCGAGCTCGCCGACATCCTCGGGGCACCGCCGTCATCGGTGCATCGCGAGCTCGGGCGCGCCGAGGCGGCCGGCATCGTCGCCCGCGATTCGACGGCGAGACCGCACCGGTTCCGCGGGGCGACGGACGATCCACTGCACGAGCCGCTCGCGATCCTGCTCCAGCGCTCGATCGGCGTCGAGCAGCAGCTGCGGACCGTCCTCGACCGCCCCGACGTCGATGCCGCGGCGATACATGGTTCCTGGGCGAGCGGAAGGCACCACCCGGGCAGTGACGTCGACGTGCTCGTCGTCGGTGACGCGGATCTTCGTGCGCTCCGCCGGCTCGTGCGGCCGGTCGGGACCGCCGCCGGGCGGACGATCGACCTCACGGTGATGTCCGCCGAGGAGTTCCGCCGCCTCCTCGCCGACCGGTCGAGCTTCGCGCGCCGTGTTCTGGAGGCGCCAACCACTTCGCTGATCGGCGATCTGGCTACGATCGCCCGCCAGTGACCGACGCGCGAGTCGAGACTGTCCACGAGGACCGGATCACGGCACGCGAGTTCCTGGCGCAGGCCGAGACGTTGCTGGCCGACGCGGGGACCCGTCGCCTGAGCACGCCCGCGCAGTCCCTGCTCGCCCATCAGGCCTCGGTGTGCGCGTGCGACGCGATCCTGCAAGCCGCTGGGCTACGCGTGACGCCCGGCGACGGCGCGCACGTAGTGCGAATCCACGCCGCGCTCGACCAGCTCGACGGCGACACCGAGGACCTGCTCGACGACCTCGACGCGTCGCGTGAGCGGCGCAACGAGGCGTCCTACGCAGCCATGCCAGTCGCCGAGGCGAGCGCGTCCGAGGCGCGCGAAGCAACCGCCGAGCTCATCGAACGCGCACGCCGGTTCGTCGGCTGAGCTCCAACACCTCGGTACGGGGCGTGGGTTTGGCTGTTCCACGTGCCTGGGGGCCCGGGCCCCGCCAAAGTCGGGGCCGTGAAATTGTTCCCCGTCTTGTCCCCGTGGTGCCTATGGCCGGGCGCCCAAGCCATTGATTTGGCTCCACAAGCGGGCTTTCCGAGTCGGGGAGACAGGATTTGAACCTGCGACCTTCCGGCCCCCAGCCGGATGCGCTACCAGGCTGCGCCACTCCCCGTGAACTGGATTCTACGCGGCCTCGACGATGAGCGCTAATGCTGGGACCGCTGTCGATGCTCCGCGCCGGGGCGGCGATGCCCAGGGCTCTCACCCAGAGAGCGGAAGCGGCGGACGGGAATCGAACCCGCATCATCGCCTTGGAAGGGCGAGGCTCTACCGTTGAGCTACCACCGCGCGCGAACCCTCCGCGACGATGACAGTTTGCACAAACGACGATGCACTTCGCAATCTCGTCCAGGCCGGCCTGGCGATTGGGGCTGTCGCGCGCACCGTCGAGCGTCACCACTTATCCGCTGATCCACCGGGCTAGCGGCGGGGCGAGCGCGGTCATCTGACCGTCGGTTCGCCTCCACCGATATGGCGGAGAACCGAAGCCCGAGACGACGGGCACCTCCCATGGGAAACGGGCGTGATGGGCCGCATGCTCTCCCCATGCTCTCCCCATGCTCTCCATCGCTCCCTCATCTCGACTCTTCGCCCTCACAGCAGCCCTCGCGTGCGTCATCTCGCCCGGGCCCGCCCTCGCCGCCCCGGGCTTCATCCCTCCCCAGGACGCAAAGGCCCTGGCCGACCCGAATCAGTTCACGTGTCGGACTTCAACGCCTCCGGCGAGGCGCTCGTAGGTGACCTCGGGCGCCGACCAGGAGACCATCCCGGCGCCGAGCGCCGTACGCGTCGAGGTAAGCGCCCTTCCTCCGCGGCGACCTCGTCGGTGACCCTAGCCCACTCGGTGCCGGCAGCGGCCGAAGCAGGGGAGCCGGGATTCGAACCCGGGTTGCCGGTTTTGGAGACCGGCCGGTTAGACCACTCCCTTACTCCCCTAATGTCTTGACTGAATCGTAGTGATCCGTCGGCGACAAGCGCGATCATGGGGTTATGCGGGGCAGGAGGACATTGCACGTGTCAGGTCGCTCTTGACGTGAAGGCGAGCTGGAGAGGCTGGCGAGTGGCCTTTCCTCAGCATGCGGCGCGGGCAGGGCGATGACATTACGGGGCAGGCATGCGGGCGGAGGGACTCGAACCCCCAAGGGCTTTCGCCCACCGGCACCTAAAGCCGGCGTGTTTTCCTAATTTCACCACGCCCGCCGACGCGCCGCGCCGCGCGAGCCTAAGGTGCTGCGCGGCGCGAGCCGAGATTGTATGTTGCGGCTCTCGGATGGCCGAGTGGACCACGCGGGAGGGGGTGCGGCTCTACCACCCCAACCGGAGGAAGGCCTCGTCGAAGGCCACCAAGGCAGTCGTCGTGCTGCTGATTGCTGATTGAGGTGTGTCCGACATGTTCCGGCCGGCGGGGCGGCGTACGCTGGCATAGTGTGGCGGCGAAGCGGCGGTAGCCCAACCGGCAGAGGCCATCGGCTCAAACCCGATTCAGTGTGGGTTCGAATCCCACCCGCCGCATGACCGAATCCGCCAGATGACGCATAGTCCGGTTGAAGTCCACAGCATTCTTGATCTCGTCGTCCTCGGCTTCAACGACTGCGAGATCGAACGGAGGACCGGCATCCCGCGCCGGACGGTGCTCGACTGGCGCCATGTCGGGCCGAAGGCCTGACCGGCCTTGCCGCTCTATCCTGCCGGCGACGATCTGACCGTGAACGAGGGAGCCGCCGTGGCCGCATTAGAGGAGCAGCATCGCAAGCTGTTGGAGGAGCCGAACTTCGTATTCGTCGGGACGATTCGCAAGGGCGGGACGCCGCACGTCGTCCCCACCTGGGTCGACCTCGACGGCGACAGGGTCGTTCTCAACTCGTCCGAGGGTCGAGCGTGGCCCGCGAACCTTCGTCGCGACGGTCGCGTGAACCTGACCATCCCGAATCGGGAAAACCCCTACGAGTACCTCGAGATCCGCGGGCGGCTCGTCGAGGACACGCACGAGGGCGCCAAGGAGCACGCCGACTCGATGGCCAAGAAGTACCTCGGCCAGGACGAATATCCCTT
>Ga0183260_10003090_pt1 | contig 13503 bp, 16 predicted proteins | sample AntDrymUQ4972206_2_FD_129768 | JGI IMG/M metagenome (GOLD analysis project Ga0183260, IMG submission 129768) | Polar desert sand microbial communities from Dry Valleys, Antarctica - metaG UQ497 (22.06) (version 2) (version 2) | ecosystem: Environmental > Terrestrial > Soil > Desert | place... | reverse complement strand
GAGCCCGATGCCCGCCAGCCGGCCGGCGATCTCGCCGAACAGCGACTGGGCCACCGACAGGTACGTCAAGCGGGCGCCGGGCCGCTCGGCGAGCGCCTGCTCCAGGCGCTCGTAGAGCTGCGGCTCGTCGGCGGCGCCGTTGACGGCCTCGATCTCGCCGAGCAGGCGCTCCCAGCGCTCGGTCGTCTCCAGGCGCGCGCCCTCCGGCCCGTGCTCGCCGGCCAGCGCGCGCAGGTCCTCGGTGCTCGCCGAGCGCGAGATGCCGAGCACGCCGAGCTGCTCCGGCAGCCGGCCGGAGGCCGCGAGGTCGTGCAGCGCCGGCCACAGCTTGCCGCGGGCGAGGTCGCCGGTCGCGCCGAAGAGCACGAGCGTCAGGGGAGCGGACATCTGGCCTCCCCTCCCCCGTCGGCGCGGCTCCCATGCATGACAAGATCGCCTCACACCGTCGAGGAGGAGTGCCGTGTACGACTACGTGATCGTGGGTGCAGGGTCCGCCGGCTGCGTGCTCGCCAACCGCCTGAGCGAAGATCCGGACGTGCAGGTGCTCCTGGTGGAGGCCGGGCCCCCCGACACGGCGGACTTCATCCACATCCCGGCCGCGTTCAGCGCGCTGTTCCGCACCCAGCACGACTGGGACCACATGACGGGCTGGGAGCCGGGCGCCAACGCGCGCCGCATCTACCTCCCGCGCGGGCGCATGCTCGGCGGCTCGTCGTCGATGAACGCGATGATCTACATGCGCGGCAACCCGCTCGACTACGACGAGTGGCGCGACGCCGGCTGCACGGGCTGGGGCTGGGGCGACCTGCTGCCCTACTTCAAGCGCGCGGAGGACAACGAGCGCGGGGAGAGCGAGTTCCACGGGTCCGGCGGCCCGCTGCCGGTGGCCGAGGCGCGGGCGCGCAGCGCGATGTGCCAGGCGTTCCTGGAGTCGGCCGACGCGCTCGGACTGCCCGCCAACGAGGACTTCAACGACGGCGAGCAGGACGGCTACGGCTGGTACCAGGTGACCCAGCGCGACGGGCGGCGCGCGAGCTGCTCCGTCGCCTACCTGCACCCGGTGATGGAGCGCCCGAACCTGACCGTGGAGACGCACGCGCAGGTGCTCAAGGTCCTGTTCGCCGGCAGGCGCGTGGCGGGCGTGGCGGCGATGCGCGCGGGCGAGGGGCTGACCTGGCAGGCCGAGCGCGAGGTGATCGTCTGCGGCGGCGCCTACAACTCCCCGCAGCTGCTGATGCTCTCCGGCATCGGCCGGCCGGAGGAGCTCGAGCTGCTGCAGATCCCGCTCGTGGCCGAGGCGCCCGAGGTCGGGATGAACCTGCAGGACCACCCGACGGCCGGGGTGACGTTCTTCTGCCAGGACGAGTCCTCGCTGAAGGACGCGCTCAACGACGCGAACCTCGCGCAGTGGATGCAGGGCCAGGGGCCGCTGACCTCCAACATCGGCGAGAACGGCGGCTTCGTGCGCACGCGCGACGGGCTGCCGGCGCCCGACGTCCAGTTCCACATGGTCCCGGTCGTCTTCGAGCAGGAGGGCCTGCTCTCGCCGCCGGCGCACGGCTTCACGCTGTCGGCCTGCGTGCTCAAGCCACGCGCGCGCGGCATGGTCGCCGTCACGACGCCGGACCCCACCGGCAAGCCGTTCATCATGCACGGCTACTACACGGAGGAGGAGGACATCCGCTCCGGCGTGGAGGGCCTGCGGATGGTCATGGACTTCGTCCGCCAGGCTCCGCTCTCGCGCTACGCCGAGACGCCGCACATGGTGCCGGCGTCCGACTCCGACGCGGACCTCGAGTTCCACGTGCGCCAGACGTGCCAGACGATCTACCACCCGGTGGGCACCTGCCGGATGGGCGCCGAGGACAGCTCGGTGGTGGACCCGGAGCTGCGCGTGCGCGGCGTGGAGGGCCTGCGCGTGGTCGACGCGTCGGTGATGCCGAGCGTGCCGCGCGGCAACACCAACGCGCCGGTCATCGCGATCGCCGAGCGGGCCGCGGACCTGATCCGCGGCCGGGCGGAGGAGCCCGCGGCTCGAGCGTCGAGCTGGTCCGCCTGAGCCGGACGCGGTCGACGCTCAGCGCAGGGGGGCCACGGCGCCGCCGCGGACGAGGCCCTTGGCCTGCTCCGGGTCCGGGCTGTAGACCTCCACCAGGAGGTCGCTGCCCGGCCGGGCGAAGTAGACGCTGGTCGGGCGGTCGAGGCTCCAGAGCATGACGCCCCCGCCGGGGAGCTCCGCGGAGCGGGTCTGTGCGCCCTCTGCGGCCTGCTGCGCCGCGGCGAACGCGCCGGCCTGGCGGTAGGTGCCGACGGTGAGGTGCTGCGGGCGGCGGTCGCCGACCGGCGCGCGCCGCCGGTCAGGTAGCGCACCCAGACCTCGCCGCGCGAGCCGCTCGTGACCTCGAGCCGCGTGCCGTCCTGCGCGGCGATGCCGTACACGTCGTGGCCCACCTGCCGCGCCACCGCCGCGACGTCGTCGCTCGCCACCTCCGCGGGGCGGCCGGCGGTCAGGACCGGCGCCTGCTCGCGGGTCAGTGTGACGCCGCGTAGCCGACCAGCAGCAGGCTGGAGAACGTCGCCGCGCGCAACGCGTCGGTGGCCACGCTCACCTGCAGGCGCGAGCGGGAGCCGTCCGTGAACACGAGCGGCCACTCGAACGCCCGGGTCCCGTCCGGCGTCGGCGCGGCGGCCGCCTCGAGCGTCTCCAGGCGCACGAGCACGCCCGTGGGGCGCTCGACCTCCGCCAGCAGCGCACGATCGATCGCCCGGCCGGCCAGCCACGAGCGACCGCCCTCCCCGTGCGCGCCGGCGAGCACGAACGGCTCGCCCCGGCGTGAGCGGCCGGTGCCGACGGCCGGCTTGCCCTCGCGCCGGGAGCGCTCCAGCAGCGCCTGGGCGAACGGAAGCCGGGCCCAGGCCAGGCGCCCGTCGCTGGTGACGGTCGCGTCGCGCGCCGCGGCCAGGGTGAGCCCCTCGCGTACGGCGAACGCCATCAGCCGCTGCTCGAGCGCCCTGCCGCGCAGGTTCCCGGCCTCCCCCTCCATCTCCGCCGCCTCCCGCCCGAGCCACTCCTCGGTCTGGCGCACCCGGCCGGACACGAGATGGCGCGCGGTCTCGGCCTGCGCCTCGAGCTCGCGGTCGACGGCCGAGCGGGCGACGAACGCGGCGCCGCCCGCCGACATCGCCACCACCAGCGAGAGCGCCAGCGCGAACGGGACGAGCGCCTGCGCGCGCAGCGGAAGCTGCGCGGCCGTCCCTACGGCGGTAGGGGTGAAGGGCGCTCGCCGGCGGAGTCGCATGCATCCTGCGTCGGCGGCGCGGCCCAGCGCTTGATAGCCACTGGATGGGCGATCTAGTGGCCGGCGAGCCCGGCGCCGACCGCGTCCTCCTCGTCGGGCCCCCGGACGGCGGCCGGGTCGACGTCGTCGCGCAGGCCCTTGTAGGACGGCTGGCGCAGCGTGCCCGCCTGCGTCCACTCCGAGTACTCGACCGCGCAGACGAGCCGCGGCTCGACGAAGCGGGCCTGCTTGGGCGGCTGGCGCCCGGTGAACGGGCTGTCGTCGCGCGCCAGTCCCGCGAGCAGCCCGCCGAGGCGCTCCAGCTCGTTCGCGTCGAAGCCCGTTCCGACGCGCCCCGCGTAGCGCAGCGCCCCGGCGGCGTCGTGGTGGCCCACCACCAGCGCCCCGAGCCGGCCCGAGCGGTTGCCCTCCCCCGGTAGCCAGCCGCCGACGACGACGTCGGTCCGCTGGAAGTTCTTGACCTTCACCCAGCCCGGGGAGCGGCGACCCGGCGTGTACGGGCAGTCGAGCCGCTTGGCGATGATGCCCTCCAGCCCCTGGGCGCGGGTGGCCTCGAGCAGGGCGGCTCCCTCGCCGACGTGGTGGGCCGGCGTCTGCCACGCGGGGCCGTCGAGCCCCAGCTCCAGCAGCCGCTCGCGCCGCTGGGCGTAGTCCAGCGCCAGCAGCGGGTGACCGTCGAGGAAGAGCAGGTCGAAGATCACGTAGACCACCGGCTCGCTGCTCGCCAGTCGCCGGACGGCGGCATCGGAGGCCAGGTGCATGCGCCGCTGCAGGCGCTGGAAGCTCGGCCTGCCGTCTTCGGCGAACGCGACCACCTCGCCGTCGAGCACCGCCTCGCGCGAGCCAAGCGCGCGGCCGAGCTCGCGCAGCTCCGGGTAGCGCGGCGTGATGTCGCGCCCGTTGCGGCTCGCCAGGCGCAGCCGCCCGCCCACCCCGTAGCCGATCGCGCGCACCCCGTCCCACTTGATCTCGTACGCCCAGCGGCCGTCCTCGCGCGGGAGCGCGCCCGTGCGCGCCAGCATCGGCTCGATGCGCTCCGGGAACGGCTCGCGATCCGCGTCCTGGGGCGGGTCCATCCGGTGGATCATCCAGTTCTTGCCGCCGGTGCGGAACAGGACGTAGCGTCCGTGCAGGCGCTCGCCGTGGAAGGTGACCATCACCTCGTCCTCGCGGAACTTGTGCAGCTGGTAGGTGCCGCGGTCCCAGATGCGCATCGTCCCGGCGCCGTAGGAGCCCTCGGGGATGTCGCCCTCGAAGTCGAGGTACTCGAGCGGATGGTCCTCCGTGCGCACGGCGAGGTGGTTGCGCTTCGGGTCGGGCGGGATGCCCTTCGGGACGGCCCACGAGGCGAGCGTCCCCTCACGCTCCAGGCGCAGGTCCCAGTGCATGGCGCGTGCGGAGTGCTCCTGCACGACGTAGCGCGCCGAGGGCTCCTCGCGCGCGGCCTCGCCCGGAGGCGGCTCGGGCGTCGCGCCGAAGTCGCGCTTGGCCCGGTAGGGCCCCAGCCGGTCGCCCATCGGTTGCGAACGGTACCGCGAGCCGCGTACTCGGGTAACCTGCCGTCCCGTCATGGAAGCCAATCCGATCGTCCTCGACGAGACCGCGGGAGACGTCGTGGTCGTCGTCGTCGAGGGCGAGCACGACATCTACACGGCGCCGACCCTGCGGGAGCGCCTCGAGGAGGCGCTCAGCCGCGGCGGCGGGCTCGTGGTCGACCTCACGGCGGCCACGTTCGTCGACTCCTCCGTGCTGGGGGCGCTGCTGGACGCGCGGCGCCGGGCGCTCGAGTCCGCGCAGGGGTTCGTCGTGTGCCTGGGCGAGACGGTGGAGCCGGGCGTGCAGCGCATCCTCGACATCACCGGCCTCGTGCCCGTCCTGCCCGTCATGCGCGGGCGCGACGAGGCGATTCTGGCAGCACGGGACGGCCACGACGCATGAGCGACCCCGGCCCCGCACCCGAGGTGGTCCTGAACATGCCCGCCCGCGCGGAGGGCGTCGGCGTGGTGCGCCAGGCGCTGGCCGGCATGGCCGACGCGCTGGCGGTCGACGCCACGGTGCTCTCGGACATGAAGATGGCCGTCACCGAGGCCTGCACGAACGTCGTCGTGCACGCCTACGACGAGGACGCGGGCGAGCTCGAGGTGCAGATGCTCGCCGGCGAGCAGGACCTCACGATCGTGGTGCGCGACCACGGCAGCGGGATCGCGCCGAAGCCCGAGCGCATCGGCCCGCCGGCGCTCGGCCTCGGCCTGCCGCTGATCGCCGCCCTCTCGGACGCGTTCGAGCTGCGCGGCACCGCGGGCCGCGGCACCGAGGTGCGCATGACCTTCGCCTACGCGCGCGACGGCGATCCCGCGAGCGCCAACCCCGTGTCGGGCTCGGTCGGCGCCGACGGGCGCTGGGAGCCGGGCGACCCGCCCGCCTGAGGCTGGATCCGGGCCGCGCTACGCGGCCTGGCGGAGGGCGTCGAGCTCGCGCATGCGGCCGAGCCGGCCGAGCGCCTTGGACTCGATCTGCCGGACGCGCTCCGGGGTGATGCCGAGCTGGCGGCCGATCTCGCGCAGCGGGGTCGGGTCGCCGCCGTCGATCCCGTAGCGCAGCTCGACGACGGTCCGCTCGCGGTCGGGCAGCTCGTGCAGCGCGCGCCGCAGCATCTCCTCGCGCAGCGAGATTTGCACGACGTCCTCGGGCGCAGGCCCGTCGGAGGGCAGCAGGTCGCCGAACGCGGCGTCCTCCTCCTCTCCCAGCGGGCGGTCCAGCGACGTGACGGTGCGCGCGGCGTCGCGCAGCGCGCGCAGGTCGTCGACGGTGATGTCGGCCTCGCGGGCGATCTCGGCGTCCTTGGGCGCGCGGTCGAGCTTGAGCGCGAGCGCGTTCTCGGCGCGCGCCACCTTGCGCTGGGTGCGCACCAGGTTGATCGGCAGCTTGATTGTGCGGGCCTTGGCGTCCATCCCGCGCTCGACCGCCTGGCGGATCCACCACGTCGCGTAGGTGGAGAAGCGGTAGCCGCGACGCCAGTCGAACTTCTCGACGGCGCGGATGAGGCCGAGGATGCCCTCCTGGATGAGGTCGAGCAGCGTCAGCTCGGAGCCCTGGTACTTCTTGGCGATCGAGACGACCAGCCGCAGGTTCGCGTTGATCATCCGGTCCTTGGCCACCATGTCGCCGCGCTCGATGCGCTTGGCGAGGTCGATCTCCTCGGCGGGGGTGAGGAGCCGGTGGCGCCCGATCTCGTTGAGGAACAGCTGCAGCGTGTCGGTCGTGACCGTGGCCAGCGCGGCGTCGTCGACCGGGCTGGCGGGGGCGTCCTGGCGCCCGCAGTCGTAGCGCAGGTCGATCCCGCGCGTCTCGACCTGCTCGTAGAGGCTGCCCAGGTCGGATTCCTCGAGCTCGAGCGCCTGAGCGAGCTCCTGGACCTCGGAGAGATCGAGGCAGCCGTGCTCCTCTCCCCTGTCGATCAGTGCGGCGATGGCGCCGCCTGACGCTTCACTGGCTGTGCTCATCCATCCGTTGACTCACCGGAACGGCGTGTGACGAAACGTCTGAGGCCCCGATTCCGCGGCGCCCGGGCGTTTGATGGCTCCCCCGCGGCGGGAAGGGTGACATGAGACCTGTCAGGGAGAGAACCTCGATGTTCGATCGCTTCAAGAACCGTCAAGCCGATGCAGACCGCACCGGCACCCCCGGGGGAGAGGGCCGTACCGGCAACGGGAAGACGGCGGTCGCCGAGCGCCCGGGCGGCGAGCCGGCCACCCGTCGCCAGGAGCCCGCCACCCGGCGCACGGCGGGCGGCGAGGGCGTCACCCGCGAGCGCATGAACGAGACCCGCGCGAGGCAGCGCGAGGAGTACGGCGGCATCAACTGGGGCGCGGCCTTCTTCGGCTGGCTGGTCGCCGTCGGCCTGGGCTCGCTGCTGCTGGCCATCGTGGCCGCGGCCGGCGCCGCCGTCGGGCTGACGCAGGTCTCCGGTGCCGAAGCCGAGCAGAACGCCGAGACGATCGGCCTCGGCGGCGCCATCGCGCTGCTCGTCGTCCTGATGATCGCCTACTACAGCGGCGGCTACGTGGCCGGGCGCATGTCGCGCTTCGACGGCGCGCGCCAGGGCTTCGGCGCGTGGCTGTTCGGCATCGTCGTGACGATCCTGCTCGCGCTGGCGGCCGTGATCCTCGGCTCGGAGTACAACGTGCTCGAGCAGCTCAACCTGCCGTCGGTGCCCGTCGGCGAGTCGACGCTGACCACCGGCGGCGCGATCGCCCTCGCCGCCGTCCTGTTGGGCACGCTGCTGGCCGCGATCGTCGGCGGCAAGGCGGGCGAGCGCTACCACCGCAAGGTCGACCGCGCGGGGCTCGCCGAATAGTGGCCGTGTCGGTCCTCAGACCTTCGGAGACCGTTCGTCTCCTGGAGGCGGACCCCGACCTCGGGGCGCTGCTCTCCGAGCCGCGCCGGGCGGAGGCCGAACGGGAGCTGGCGGTGCGCACCTACCAGGTGCCGGCCGGCCCCTGGGACGTCACGCGCCTGAGCGGCACGAGCGCCGACAACGTCGGCCTGCTGGTCCTCGACGGCGTGCTCTCGCGTGAGCTGGTGGTGGCCGATCAGGTGAGCGCCGAGCTGCTCGGGCCGGGCGACCTCGTCCGCCCGTGGCAGACCGGCAACCGCGCGAGCCTGCTGCCCGTCGACGCCGTGTGGTCGGTCCTTTCCCCGCTCACCGTGGCGGTGCTGGACCGGCGCTTCGCGGCCGAGCTCGCCCGCTTCCCGGAGATCACCTCGGCGCTGTTCGACCGCCTCGGCGAGCGCTCGATCCGGCTCGCCACCACCCAGGCGATCTCTCAGCTCACCCGCGTCGACCGGCGGCTGCGCGCGCTGCTCTGGCACCTCGCCGAGCGCTGGGGCCGCGTCTCCGGCCAGGGCGTGATCGTGCCGCTCGCGCTCACCCACCGCATCCTCGGGCAGCTCGTGGGCGCCCGCCGGCCCACGGTCTCGACCGCGCTCGCCGAGCTCGCCGAGCGCGGGGAGCTGGTACGCCGGCCGGACGGCTCATGGCTGCTGGGAGGCGACCCGCCCGACGCGCAGTCGCTCGCCCGCCGCCCGGCCGGCTCGCACGCGCCGTCCGCGGGCGTCATGCAGCCCGCGCGCCGCTTCGGCCGCGCCGGCAAGGAGCCGGCGGCGGTCTGGCTCAGGGATTGACGCGGCCGACGCCGGTCAGCAGCTCGCGCACGCGCAGCGGGCCGCCGGCGCCCGGGTCCAGTGGGGGCGTGTCGGCGCCGGCCCTCGAGCGCATGCCCTCCAGCAGCTCGAGCAGCGTCTCGCCGGCGTCGCGCCGCGGCGTCCAGCCCAGCTCCGTGCGCGCGCGGCCGGTGTCCATCACCGGCACGCCGAGGCCCATGTCGAGCCAGCCGGCGGGCGTCGGCTGCAACCGCGCCCGCCAGGTGAGGTCGGCGGCCGCACGCAGCGCCTTCACGGGCACCTTCACGGGGCGCGCGCCGAGCAGCCGCGCCAGCTCGCCGGGGCCGAGCACCGGGTCGGCGGCGACGTTGTAGGCGCCGCGGGCCGACGGGTCGGTGACCGCGAGCCGATAGGCCTCCGCCACGTCGTCGCCGTGCACGACCTGGAGCACGAGGCGGTCGACCACCGGCAGCAGCGGGATCAGGCCGGGGCGCAGCAGCGGCGACGGCAGCAGCGGGCCGGCGAACAGGCGGCGGATCTCCTGCGCCGCTTCGCGCTTGAAGATCAGGCCGGGCCGGAGGCGGACGACGCGCAGCCGCGGATGGCTCGCCTCCAGCTCGTCGAGCAGCCGCTCGCAGGCCGCCTTGTGGCGTGAGTAGAACGAGGTCGGGATCCCGTCGGTGGGCCACGACTCGTCGACGGGGCGGTCCTTGGGCCCGGCCGAGTAGGCGCCGACCGACGAGGCGTGGACGAGCGTGCCGGCCCCCGCCGCGGCCGCCGCCTCGAAGACGCGCCGCGAGCCGTGCACGTTGACCGCCTCGAGCGCCCGCGCGTCACGCGAGGGCTGGATCAGCCACGCGAGGTGGATGACGGCGTCGGCGCCGCGGAAGATCGGCTCCAGCGGGGAGACGCAGACGTCCGCCTGCACCCAGCGAGTGCGCGGGCTGCGAAGGCGCGGCAGCCGGCGCGCGAGGCCGACGATGTCCTCCACCCGGGGGTCCTCCGCCAGCGCCTGCACGAGGGACGTGCCGACGTTGCCGGTCGCTCCGGTGACCACGATGCGCATGGCGCCAGGCTGCCCTCGGGGCCCGGTAGCAAAACGCGGCGACGGGTACGACGGACGGAGACCTGAATCGACCCCGGAGGGAGTTCCGAACATGCCGGTTCGCTCAAGCTCAGAGGGCATCCTCGCCGACGACCGCGCCGAGCAGCGCGACGAGCTCATCGCGATGCTCAAGAAGGCCTACTTCATGGAGATCGAGACCGTGATGAGCTACATCACGAACTCGATCAACCCGGACGGCGTCCGCGCGCAGGAGATCATCGAGTCGCTCAAGGAGGACGTGCAGGAGGAGCTCGGGCACGCCCAGGACTACGCCAACCGCATCAAGGAGCTCTACGGCACGGTGCCGGGCTCGATGGAGTTCACACCGGAGCAGACCTACCTGCAGCCGCCGGACCAGCAGACCGACATCGTGCACGTCATCAAGGGCGTGATCGAGGCCGAGACCGGCGCGATCGAGCACTACAACCGGATCATCGAGTTCACCGACGAGATCGACCCGGTGACCAACGACATGGTGATCGCGATCCTGCGCGACGAAGAGGGCCACCGGCGCCTGTTCGAGGGCTTCCTGCGCGAGTACGAGGTCGAGGGCCTGGCCTAGGACCTAGACTGCCCGGCATGGGCGTGGCAATCGGCTCGATTCCGCTGGTCGAGCCGATCCTGGACGCCCTGCTCCCCGACGCTGCTGGTCGAGCTCGGAACGGCGCGGGTCCTGTACGCGAACCCGCCCGCGGACCGGTTCGCGGGCGGGGCCATGCCGGAGGTCATTGGGCGCGCCGCCCGCAGGTGTGGGGCCCGGACGAGCTGGCCGCGGTCCTGCGCGGAGCGGCCGGCCGATCGGTGCACGGGGTCGTCGAGCACGCGGTGGGCGCCGCGCGCAGCGTCCAGCAGCCGCGGGACGACATCGCGGTCGTCGCGCTGCAGGCGCTGGCGCCCGAGTAGCGCCCGAAACTCGCGGGCCGGGAGGACCCGGCCCGCGCGCGATGCTTCCCTAGCCCGCGGAGCGCGGGTTGCCGGTGGCCTTGCCGTCGCCGCCGCTCTCGGTGGCGTCGTCGCCGCCCTGGCCGTCGCGCTCGCGGTTCTCCTGCGGGGTGTCCTCGCCGCCGTCGGGAGCGACCTCGTCGGGCTGCTCCTCCGGGTAGCCGGCGCCGGATTCCCTGGGCGTCTCCACGCTCAGGTGCGGCGCTCGAGGTTCGCGACCTCGTCGGCCTTGCGGTCGGCCTGCTCCTGGTCGCGCGCCAGCTCGTCCTTCGCCTCGCCCTTGCGCTCTTCCTTGCTGCCCTGGTGGCGCAGCGAGGCGTCGTCGGTGAGGTCGCCGGCGGCCTTCTTGACGCGGCCCGTGATCTTGTCGCCAATGCCCATAGTGCGTGCCTCCTGTTCGGGAGCTGTCTTGGAGCCCTACCCGGTGCGCTCAGGCGGCCAAACGGCGCGCCGGCGCCTCCGGAAGCGCCTCGAGGGCGGCGATCACGTCGCCGGTCGCGATGGCGAGAAGCCCCGGATCCGGCTCGGCGGCGTGCGGGTCGCCGCGGCCGCCGGTCCACAGCGCACGGTGCTGGGGCCGGTCGGCGGGCGGCCCCCATTCCGCGGGCGGCGTGGGGCCGAAGAGCACGACCGAGGGCACGCCGAACGCGGTCGCGAGGTGCGCGACGCCCGTGTCCCCGCAGGCGACCCGGCCGGCCGCGGCGACGACTCGGGCGAGGCCGAGCAGGTCCGTGCGGCCGGCGAGGACGCGCTCGGCGCCCAGGCCCGCGGCGGTGGCGACCCGCTCGGCCGCGGCCCGCTCGGCGGCGCCGCCGGTGACGAGCACGGTACGGCCGGCGGCGCGCTCGGCCCGGGCCACCGCGGCCCAGCGCTCGAGCGGCCAGCGGCGGGCCGCGGAGGCCGCGCCGGGGTGCAGCACGGTGGCGCCGCGGACGCCCTGGGCCCCGGCGCCCGGCGCGAGGAGGTCGAGCTCGCGCGGGTCGGCGGCGATCCCGCACTCGGCGAGCAGGCGGCACCAGCGCGCAACTTCGTGCTCTCCGGCGCGCCAGCGCGGCCCCGCGACCGCCTCGCAGGCGAACGCGATCAGCCGGCGGGGGCGCGTGGCGAGCAGTATGCGGTGGCTCTGCGGCCCGCGCCCGTGGAGGTTGACCGCCACGTCCGGCCCCTGCAGCGCTGCGGGCAGCGGCGCGAGCGGGGCGCTGTCCACGACGGCGTCGAAAGCGCCGGCGAGCGCTGCCAGCGGAGCGATCGCCTCCGGAGCGGCGAGGACCCGCCGGTGGCCGGGGAACGCGCGCGCCAGCGCCCGCAGGGCGGGCACGGCGGTGAGGAAGTCCCCCAGGCCGAGCGCACGGTAGGCGACGAGCAGCGGGCGGTCGGCGGCGGCCTCGCCCTGCCTGCTCACGGCCGCCTCCCCGGCGCTCGGATCACGGCCAGGAGGGCTCGGAGGCCGGGGCGACGAGCAGCTCCCGCAGCTCGCAGCCGGGCGGCTGGCGGAGCGCGAAGATGACGCTGCGCGCGACGTCCTCGGGGCGGTTCATGTGCTGGCCGGGGGCCGGCTTGAACTCCTCTGGGCGGTCGTCGAAGAACGGGGTCTGCATGCCCCCCGGCAGCAGCAGCGTGACGCCGACGCGGTCGCCGGTCTCGGCGGCCAGCGCGCGCGTGAAGCCGACGACGCCGAACTTGCTCGCGCAGTAGGCGGTCGCGGCCGGCAGCGCGCGGATGCCGAGCGTCGAGGCGACGGTCACGACCCGCCCGCGGGTGCGCTCGAGGAAGGGCAGCGCCGCGCGCACGACGGCGGCCGTCCCGAGCAGGTTGACCAGCACGACCCGGTCCCACGCGTCGCCGTCGACGTCTCCGAGGTCGCCGCAGGCGTCGATCCCGGCCGCGGTCACGACGGCGTCGAGGCCGCCGTGCGCCTCGGCGACTTCGCGCACCGCGACCTCGGCGGCGCGCGCGTCGGCGAGGTCGACCTCCTGCCAGGCAAAGCCGTTGGAAGGCGCGTGGACGTCGAGCACCACCGGGGTGCCGCCCTCGGCCTCGACGGCGGCCGCGACGGCCGCGCCGAGGCCCGAGGCGCCGCCGGTCACGAGCACGGTTCCGAGTCCATCGTCAGCAGTCATGGGAGCCTCCGTGGCGGTTGGGGTTCAGCGGGCACGGGCGAGCGCCGCGTCGATCAGGCCGGTGGTGGAGCGCCCGGCGACGTAGGGCACGATCACCGCGCGCCCGCCCCACTCCGCGAGCACGGGCGCCTCGGGCAGCTCGGAGGCGGCGTAGTCGCCGCCCTTGGCCCACACGTGCGGGCGCAGCTCGCGCAGGACCGCGCGGGGGTCGTCCTCGCCGAACACCGCGACGGCGTCGACGCAGGCGAGCCCGGCCAGCACGGCGGCGCGGTCGGCCTGCCCGACCAGCGGGCGGTCCGGGCCCTTGAGGCGCCGTACCGAGTCGTCGGAGTTCAGGCACACGATCAGGCAGTCGCCCAGTCCTCGCGCCGCCCGCAGGGCGCGCACGTGGCCGGCGTGCAGCAGGTCGAAGCACCCGCCGGTGGCGACCACGGTCCCGCCCGCGCCGCGCACCCGGGCCGCGAGCGCCGCCGGTGTCTCGGCGGCGACGACCTCGGGGCCGAAGCCGCGCGCGGCGGCGCCTGACGCTCCCCCGGCCGCGACGAACGCGGAGGCGGCCTCGACCGCCGCGGCCACGGCCTCCGAGGGCAGCGCCCCGGCCGCGAGCCGCGCCGCCGCCGTCGCCGCGAAGCAGTCCCCGGCGCCGCACGGGTCGCCTGCCGCGGCGGCCGGAGCCGGCAGCGCGAGCGGCGCGCCGCCGCCGGCCACGAGCAGCGCCCCGCGCGCACCGAGCGTCACGCACACGTTCACCGCGCCCCAGCGCGCCGCCAGCGCGCGCCCATGCGCCTCGGCGACCGCGAGCTCGGCCCCTGAACAGCCGGGCGAGTTGCGGTCGGCTTCGCCGCCACCGATTCCGCCCGGTAAGCCCGCGTGG
>Ga0183260_10003089_pt1 | contig 13504 bp, 13 predicted proteins | sample AntDrymUQ4972206_2_FD_129768 | JGI IMG/M metagenome (GOLD analysis project Ga0183260, IMG submission 129768) | Polar desert sand microbial communities from Dry Valleys, Antarctica - metaG UQ497 (22.06) (version 2) (version 2) | ecosystem: Environmental > Terrestrial > Soil > Desert | place... | reverse complement strand
CGGCAGCCCGGTGCCGAGGGCGATCTCGATCGCCCGGGTGGTGGTCTCCTCGCGCAGCAGCGACATCGTCTCGAGCAGCAGCAGGTCCGGCGGATCGTCCTCGAGGACGCGGGCGAGCAGGCGTAGCGACTCCAGCCGCTCCTCACCTTCGACGTCTCCGTTGACGCTGAACGCGACCGCGCAGGACTCCGTGCGGCTCTCGGCCTCGATCGCCTCGCGCGCGACGCGGATCCCGAGCCGGGCGACGTCCATCCAGTGCGTGAGGCCGCCCGCCGCGGCGCCGCCCGCCTTGACCTCCGCCGCGGCGAGGATCGCCCAGGTGTTCGTCGAGACGACGTCGCATCCCGCGGCCACGTAGGCGCGGTGGACGTCGAGCACGGCGTAAGGAGCGTCGTAGAGCGCCCCCGTGCCCCAGAGGCCGCGGTCGCCGTCCCGCAGCTCGCCTGCATGCTGGCGCTCGAGCTCGGTCGCGTTGCCGCCGTCGAGGATCACGGGCTCCCCGTTTGCGAGCAGCTCTTGCAGGCGCTGGTACGCGGGCGAGACAGTGGGTGATGCGGTCATTTGCATCGGCTCCGCCACGTCAGCATAATTGCAACAGTTGTTGCTGACAATGCAACCCTTCGAGCAGAGGAGTCTCATGGCCGACGTCGCCTCCACCGCATCCCCCGGTCTACTGGAGCGGCTCGAGCAGGGTCCAGTCATTTGCGCCGAGGGCTACCTCTTCGAGCTCGAGCGGCGCGGCTACCTGCAGGCGGGCGCGTTCGTCCCCGAGGTCGTGCTCGAGAATCCCGAGCTCGTCGCCCAGCTCCACCGCGAGTTCGTCCACGCAGGCTCCGACGTCGTCGAGGCGTTCACCTACTACGCGCACCGCGAGAAGTTGCGGATGATCGAGAAGGAGCACCTGCTCGAAACGATGAACCGCTCGGCGCTCGCGATCGCAAAGGACGTCGCGGCCGAGACCGGAGCGTTGTTCGCCGGGGACATCTGTAATACGAACGTGTTCGTCGGGGACGAAGAGTCGCGCGACGCGGTGCGCGCGATGTTCGACGAGCAGATCGGCTGGGCGGTCGAGGCAGGAGTCGACTTCGTCATCGGCGAGACGTTCTCGTGGGGAGAAGAGGCGCTGATCGCGCTCGAGTCGATCAAGGCGACAGGCTTGCCTGCCGTGATCACGCTCGCCATCCACCAGGAGCCGACCACGCGCGACGGCTGGACGCCTGAGGACGCGTGCAAGCGGCTCGAGGACGCGGGCGCCGACGTCGTCGGCCTGAACTGCATCCGCGGGCCGAAGACGATGCTGCCCATGATCCGCGCCGTGCGAGAGAGCGTCGACGGGTACGTCGCCGCCCTACCGGTCCCGTACCGCACGCACGACGAGCAGCCGACGTTTCAGTCTCTGCGCGATCCGGACTACGAGGGGCTCCCCGAGGGCCGGCCGTTCCCGACAGCTCTCGACCCGTTCACCTGCAACCGCTACGAGCTCGCCGACTTCGCACGCGAGGCCCACGAGCTCGGCGTCAACTACTTCGGCGTCTGCTGCGGGGCAGCGCCCCATCACATCCGTAGCGTCGCCGAGGCGCTCGGGCGCACGCCGCCCGCGAGCCGCTACACCGCGGACATGTCCAAGCACGCGTTCCTCGGCACAGACCAGAAGATCAAGCACGAGTACCAGGAGTACGCCGACAAACTCTAACCGTCGAGGACGGTCATGATCGTGCCGCCGCGCTCTGCCCCGCCCGGGTCCGAGTGGCGGCGTACTGCGTTCTTCTGCCGCTTGGCGTGGACGAAAGGACCGACATGAAGACGAGTCTCGGCATCTGGGCGTTCGGCAACATGGCGACGCGCTTCAACCCAGCCGGTTACAAGCCCGAGCTCTCCGCCCAGACGACCGTGGACAAGGTGCGGCTGGCTGTCGAGGGCCTCGGCGACCTGATCGACGACTACGAGTTCCACTACCCTCAGGAGCTCTCGGCCAAGAACCTCGACGCGGTCCGCGACGCACTCGAAGGCCACGGAATCTACTGCATCGCGAGCGGCCTCCACCTTGACCCCCGCTTCAAGAAGGGTGCATTTGCCTCGCCCGACGACAGGACGCGGGAGGCGGCCCTGCAGCTCACCCGGGAGGCGATCGAGCTCTCTGCGGACACGGGTGCGCAGCTGATCATCTGGCCCGGAATCGAGGGCTACAACTACCCCTTCCAGACGGCGTACAAGGAGTCCTGGGCCCGCTTCGTCGACGGGGTCGGCCAGGCGGCGCAGCACGCGAAGGACAGGGGCGTGACGATCTTCCTCGAGCACAAAAACAGCGAGCCGGCGATGAAGATCCTGATGCGGAACATCGGGATGACGCTGCACGTGATTCATTCGCTTCGCCGCCAGGGGATCGACAACGTCTCCGTCAACATGGACTGGCAGCACCTGCTGATGAACGGCGAGAGCCTCGCCGAGTACGCAGGGCTGCTCGCCGCCGAGGGGCTGCTCGGCCACCAGCACGCCAACGACGGCTGGGGCACATTCGACGACGACAACATGGTCGGGACGATCCGCTTCATGGAGACGCTCGAGCTGGCGGTGGAGCTTCGCCGTGCCGGCTACGGCGCAAACGGCGAGCGGCTCGGGTTCGACCTCTATCCCTACACCGAGGACGCGGTCGGCGCCGTCCGCCGGAGCGTGGTCCAGTGGCGTTTCATCGACGGCATCGCAGCGAGGATCGACGACGCAGCGCTCCGCGCCGCGCAGCAGGAGAAAGACGCGGTGCGTGCCTACGAGCTCGTCTATGCGGCGCTGGGGGCATGAAAGAGGCGCTCGTCGGCATCGACGTCGGCACGAGCTGCGTCAAGACGCTCGCGCTCTCACCCACCGGCGATGTCCTGGCGCGCGCGGAGAAGGACTACCCACTCTCGGCGCCGCAGCCGGGCTGGGCCGAACAGGATCCCGAGGATTGGTGGGTGGCGACGCAAGCGGCCCTCGATGCGCTCGACGTCGAGGCCGCAACGATCGGCTGGTCGGGCCAGATGCACGGCCTCGTCGTACTCAACGAGAGCGGTGAGGTGCTGAGGCCCGCGATCCTCTGGAACGATCATCGCACCGCCGCCGAGTGCGTCGAGATCGAAGAGCGCGTTGGACTTGATCGGCTGATCGCCTTGACCGGCAACCGCGCGCTTACCGGGTTCACAGCCCCGAAGCTTCTCTGGCTACGGAACCACGAGCCAGAGGTCTACGCGCGGATCCGCCACGTACTCCTGCCCAAGGACTACGTCCGCCTCCGGCTGACCGGCGAGCACGCGATCGACGTCGCCGACGCGTCCGGCACGCTCCTCTTCGACGTCGCCAACCGCCGCTGGAGCGACGAGGTGCTGGACGCGCTGGAGCTCCCACGCGAGTGGCTGCCCGCCGCGTACGAGTCGACCGAGATCGCGGGCGCCGGCGATCAGGCCGCGGGCGCGCTCGGCGTCGGCGTCGACTCGCCCGGCCCGCTGTCCGTCGTACTCGGTACCTCCGGCGTCGTCCTCGCGGCGTCGCACGAGTACCGTCCGGAGCCCGAGGCGCGCCTCCACACCTTCTGTCATGCCGTTCCCGGCACCTGGCACGCGATGGGCGTGATGCTTTCCGCAGCCGGATCGTTGCAGTGGCTGCGGAACGCGCTCGGCGGTGTTCCGTACGAGGGACTTCTGCGCGAAGCGGAGGCCTGGGAGCCCGGCGCCGAAGGTCTTCTCTTCCAGCCGTACCTTCAGGGCGAGCGCACGCCGCACGCCGATCCCAACGCGCGGGGTGCCTTCACCGGGCTTTCGCTCCGCCACGACCGCGGCGCCCTGACGCGAGCCGTGCTCGAGGGGGTCGCGTACGGGCTGCGCGATTCGCTCGAGCTGCTGCGCAGCCTCGGGATCGTGGCCCAGGTGGGCCGTGTCTCCGGCGGCGGCGCCCGCAGCGAGCTCTGGCTGAGGATCGTGGCCTCCGTGCTCGGCCTGCCGCTCGAACGCACGATCGTGGAGGAGGGAGCCGCCTTCGGCGCCGCGCTGCTCGGCGGCGTCAAGGACGGCGTCTTCGCCGATGCGCACGAGGCGGTAGCGAGAACCGTCCGCGTCCGCGACCGTGTGGAGCCCGATCCGAACTGGCAAGCCGTGTATGAACCCGGCTACGCCCGCTACCGCCGGCTCCACCCGATCCTGAAGAGCCTTCGCTGAGGCACACCGTGATCTAGCCGTTCAGTCCGGCCTCCTCGCGAGGAAGACGAGGAAGTCGTCGTCCCCCGTCGGCTCAGCGTCGTTGTGGTCGCCACGCACCTCGACGTCGACGAAGCCGCCCCGCTCGAGCATCAGCACGATCTCATCCTTGAAGTAGTGCGTCATCGTCAGCACGTGCTCGTCCTCGGCGACGAGCACGTCGTTGCGCCACATGAACGCCTGCATCTCCCAGGTCGAGCGCTGGGAGAGCGGGTCGAAGGCCATAACGCGGGCGCGGAGCTCGTACTCGGCGCCGTCCGACCCCCGGCGGCGCTCGCCGGGGTCGCGCTGCGGCCGTGGCAGCTCTTGCCGTCCCTCTTTGAGCCAGAACTGCCACTGCCGCGCGTCCGAGTACGGCACCTCGTTGTCCAGCACGAGCAGGCCGCCGGGCTCAAGGTGCTCATACAGCCGTCGGAGCGCCTCGGCATCCTGCTCGCGCGTGCTGCCGAGGCCCCAGCCGCCGCAAACAAACACGGTCCGGTAGCGGCGTGGCACGTCGAGCTCGTGCATCGGCTGCGCGTACAGGCGCGGCGCGAGCCCTTCCCGCTCAGCCGCCTCCCGGCAGAGCTCGAGCATGTCCGGCGAGACGTCGCAACCGTCCACATCGAGGCCTGCGCTGAGATACGGCACCAGCAGGCGGCCGGTGCCACACGCCACGTCGAGCGCGGGCTGGCCCGCCTCGACGAACTGCCGGAAGTAGTCGATCTCCTGGCCGGTCGTGTTGAACTCGGCCCACCAGCGAGCCGTGATGCCGTAATGCCACGTTTGCGGAGCAGGGGTAGACACAGACAAGCCTCCTGAAGACGAGAGAGATGAGGACAACCGCCGCTCGAGCGGCGGGCCGGGCCTTGCGGCCTTCGCTAGGCGGAGGAGGCTTGCATGCACCCGAGTCTGCAGCATCTACCGCGAGCCCGCAAGCGGCGGGTAGGGTCGTGGGTCGTGAAGCGCTGCGCCTGGGTGCTGCTGGCAGACCCCCTCTACGTCGCCTACCACGACCAGGAATGGGGCGTGCCCGAACGGGACGACAGGAACCTCTTCGAACTGCTCAACCTCGAGGGCGCCCAGGCCGGCCTCTCCTGGTCGACGATTCTGCACAAGCGGGAGGGATACCGAGCAGCGTTCGCCGGCTGGGACATCGAGGCCGTGGCCCGCTTCGGTGAGCGCGAGGTCAAGCGGCTGCTCGGCGACGCCGGCATCGTTCGCCACCGCGGCAAGATCGAGGCCGTGATCGGAAACGCGCGGGCGACGCTCGCACTCGACCTCCCGCTCAGCGACCTGCTCTGGTCCTTCGTCGGCGGCGAGTCCCGCGTGAACGCCTTCCGCACCGTCGCGGAGATCCCCGCCCAGACCTCCGAGTCAGCGGCAATGAGCAAGGAGCTGAAGCGGCGCGGCTTCCGGTTCACGGGCCCGACCACCTGCTACGCGTTCATGCAGGCGGCCGGGCTCGTCGACGACCACGTCCTCGATTGCTTCCGGCGAGCCGACTAGCCCAACGCGGAGCGAATCTTCTCGACCGTTTCCGCTTCGGCTTCTTCACCACCGCCGGCGGCCTTGCCCACGCTCTGGGCGAGGTCGAGCACGAACGACCTGTAGGCCTCGATCTCCTCCGGCGCCTTCGTCTCGAGCGTCCCGACAGCCGACCGGAGCGCTTCGAGCGTCTCCGATTCGATTGCCTGCGGCGAGGACGTGAGCCCGAAGCCGGTGCCCCGCTCGCTCGAAAGCTCGCGAATCAGCTCGCTGTCGCCTGAGCGGCCGCCGGCTAGGTGCTTTGCGAGCGAGCCGGCCTCCTTGAAGCTGTCGAAGAAGCTCTTGTCGCTGACGGAGACGAGCAGGCCCGTCCCGGTCGCCCCTTTGCGGAGCTGATCCCATTCCTGCTCGGTGAAGTCGGTCTTCTGTGCCATCGAACCCTCCTCGGATGTGCGACGGACGTCGCAGAGGCGTTGTTCCAGACGGCGGTTATCCGAATCCTGCGGCGACAAACGGCAGCAGGTCGTGCAGGGTCAGCGCTGCCGGCGCAGGCAGGTCGTCCCCGACGCAGACCGCCTCGGCGAGCGCCCGCTCCTCAGCCTTTGCGAGCCAGCTCTCGTAGGTCGAGACACGCGCGAAGCGGTTGAGCGACGCGACGATCGCGGGCCGCGCCTCGACGAGCGGAACGGTGCCGAGGTAAACGGTGTCCCCGAGCGGTTTCACCTCGATCCGCCCGTTGCTCGTGCGGACACGTCCGGGGCGCAGGAGCGCGAAGATCCGTGCCGGTGCGAAGGTCTCGACCGCGAAGCCACGAATCTTGCCTCCCAGCCACTCGACCGGACGTGTCGTCTCGACGAGGCGCACCTGCAGGCCGGCGTAGGTGCGGTGGAACTCCGCGACCGATGCGCTGGACGGGCGCGGCGCAATGAAACGGGCGCGGACCGCATCGCGACGCAGCTCGTCGAGCAGGAGCCCGCGCGCGGTGACCTGCGACAGCTTGATCCGGCGGAGGGCCGCGAGGTAGGCGAGCACGCTGCCCCGAAAGTGGTCGTCCACGAACGCGAGCTCCGCCGCGAGTACCGCGCTTGCGTCCAGCTCGACCTCGCTCTGGAGCACGAGCCGCTCGAGCACGACGCTCGCTGCGATGTCGCGGTCGCCGATCGCGCGCGCGAGCGGCGCCACGACGCTTGCCCGAATCTGTCCGGCGGGGAGCTCGCAGACGACGCCGGGCCCGAGCTGGTCGAGCTGGCCGACGGTCAGCGAGGCATCCATCGCGGGGCCGGCGGCGCCCGGACCGCTGCAGAGCGACTGGTCGCGAACCCAGAGATAGACACAGACCGCCTCGCCCTTGTCCTTGTCGATCCCCGCAGTGCTGAAGGTCGCCCAACCCCACGACCAGATCGAGTGCGTCCGGAGCTCCTTCGTCACCTGGCGGACGGCGAGCGCCTGCAGCTTCACGATCTCCAGCCACTTCGAGCGCGGCTGCAGCCCCTCGCGGCCGCCCGTCCCGGGTGCGGACTGGAACTGGAGTTCGAGCGCGACCCTGCTCGCCGGAATGCCGAGCTCGGTAAAGCGCCGGACGAGCGCGCGCATCCCGCTCCGCATCGCCCGGCTCGCGCGGACCGCCCCGAGCGCGTGCAATTGCGGCACGTTCGGCGCGGTGAAGAACACCTGGCGGATCAGGAACGCTGACGCGGCGAGGTCGCGCCACCACTGCGCCGCCTCCCCGCCGGTGTACGGCGGGTTCGCGATCGTGACGGCTGGAACCGCGCCGCGCTCCCTCAACCGGCGAACTAATGCGAGCGTGTTCGCGCGGTACTGCGCGGTCGTCGGCGTCCAGGGCGTCGGCGTCTGCGCGCCGAAGAGCTCGTTCAGGGCGATCCACGGCGTCTGGCAGCCGGTGACAGAGACGGCGAAGTCGAAGAGCCGGTCGGCGCGTTCGCGGATCAGCGAGGGCTCGGCAGGGATCGTCGGCGTCCCGACGCGGTTGTTGAAGTTGAGGTCGAAGAACACGGTCGCGGCCCCATTCGCGCGCGCCTCGGCCGGCTTGACCGTGCCGGAGGTGAACGCGAGCGTCAACCCCGGCTTCTGCGGCAGCGGCGCATCGTGGCCGGCGAAGTCGACCCACAGCGGCGTCGAATCCGAGATGCCGCACTCCCGGGCGAGGGCGCTCCCCGGCAGCACCAGGGCGGCGCAGGCGGCGGCGAGCACGAAGCGCACGCCTCTAGTTGTAGCGTGAGCTACGGAAGGTTGCGGCGCCAGAGGACGAAGCCGAGCGGAACGAGAGCGGCGAGCGCAAGCCAGGGGGCGAGCTCGGTTCGCGAGCTCTCCCTCCAGAGCGGTCGGCGCGTGCCTTTGCCGAGGAGCTCGCGGAGGGCTTGCTTTGCCTGCGGAAGCTCCTGCTCTGCGAACGCCCGGCCCTCGGCGGTCTCTGCCAGCCGCCGTACGACGGCCTCGCTCCCCGGATCGGGGCGGTAGCCCGCGTCTCCTAAACCGCCCCAGATCCGTTCGTTTCCCTCCCAGATGTGCACGAACACCAACTCGAGCCGCTGCCGCCGCAGCGACGCTCCGAGCTTCAGCACCGGAAATGGGTCCGTCTCGAAGTCGCTCAGAACGACGACGATGCGGCGTTCGGGCGTAGACGGGAAGAATCCCTGCGGGCCGAGCTGCGCAAGCGCCCCGAGGTCGGTGGCATTGCGGCGGCGTCTGCTCGGTGGTGGTCGCTCGATCCCGATCGAGTGCTGCAGCGTCGCCGCGTAGACGTCCTGGTCGAGCGTCGGGAAGAGATGTGGGAGCAGGCGGTCCGTCATCGACGCGAGTCCCACCTTCAGCTCCGGCACGACGGCGCGGAGCTCCTGCGCGGCGGCGCGGGCGCGGGCAATGCGGATCTCCGCGCGGCGATCGGACGCCGCGAGCATCGAGCGCGTCGTGTCGATCACGACGTACGCGTTTACGTCGATGCGCTCGTGCCGCGTCGCGCCGCGCTCGAGGATCGGCTGGGCAGCCGCCGCGCCGACCAGGACGCCCGTGGCCACGAACGAAGCCGCGAGGATGGCTGAGACGACGCGTGGTGGCCGTCCGAGCGCGAGCGCGCAACGCACGCGGCGGGCACGGAGCTCGGAGAGCACGAGTGCGCCGAGCGGCACGAGCGCGACGAGTGCGACTGCGGCTCCCGCGGGCGTCAGCAGCGAGACTTGCATCAGTGCTGCGCTCCGGAAGTCCGGCGCCACTGTGGTCCGGAGCGGAGCACTAGTAGCCGCTGCCGCGGCGGCTGAGCGCCGCGCCCCCGAACTCGGTCCCCTCCTGCCCTGAGGAGCCGCCGCCGCCCTGGCCGCGGCTGCGCTCGTCGGCGACGAGCCGGAGAATGGTTTCGAGATTGAACTTCGCGTCGTCGTTCGTCGGGTCGAGCACGATCGCGCGGCGGAAGGCAGCGCCTGCCGCGCGCACGACCTGGGAGCGCTCCGCCTGATCGGGGGGAGTCAGCAGCGCGAGGACGCCGAGCAGATTCGCCGTCTGCGACGCTCCCGGGCCGCCGTCGGCCTCGGCCTCAGCGAGGGCGGCCTGGGCCTGCGCCCGTTCTGCGAGCCGCTCCGGCACCGGGATCGAGGTGTCGCGCGGCCGAGCGAGCCAGAAGCGCTGCACCGCCTTCCGCTGCTCGACGTCGTCTCCGCCGCCGAGCAGCCGCCTGCCGGCGACGAACGGCAGCACCCCCCCGTCCTCCCAGTAGCCGGCGATCCGCGGCTGGGCGAGGAAGCGGGCGTCGTCCCCCTCGACAGTTCCTGCGGCGCGCGAGACGTCGAGCGCGAGCAGGAGCGACAGCAGTCCCAGGAGCAGGCCTGCGGACACGAGCGCGGCCGGCAAGTACCGCCTCACACGACCTCCCTCGCCTTCGGCTCGGTCGCGCGGGGGAAACCCGGTTTCCCCCGCGAGCCCCCTGCGCGCTGCCGCCGATGCTGCGCACCGGCGCGTCCCACCGGGGGAACCGTCCGGTTCCCCCGGACCCCCTCCTGGCCGCATGACTGCGTCATGCGGCCCTCGGCAGGTCAAGACGCCGGCAGCGAACCTCGTTCAGCGCCAGCGCGAGCAGCAGCGCGACACCCGCGAGCACGAGCGCGAGCGGCGGCCGGGCGCTGGGCGGTTCGAAGCGGGCGGTGATGCCGCCCTCGGCGAAGAAGCGATTCCAGTCCGAAAACGCCCTCCGGCCGACCTGGTTCGTAAAATAGGCGCGATTCTCGTCGAGCGGGTACAGCGGGACGATCCGCATCGGAACGTGCGACTGCCGCAGCCGCCGCAACGACGCTGCGAGCGGATCGGCGTCGGCATCCGCGGTGTCGAGGTCGCTGATCAGCAGGATCGAGCCCGCGCCTCCCTCGCGCTCGATCATCTCGCGCGCCCTGTTGATTGCGACCGAGATCTTCGTGCCGCCACGGAAGCCCCCCGACCACGGATCGGGCGCATAGAGCGGGCCGCCGGTCCGGTCGTTGAACTCGCCAGGCACGGGCGTCAGGTAGCGCAGCACCGGCTCGAGCTCGGACGTGGGCGAGCCCGTCGGCAGCACCTCATAGGCGATGTCCGAGAAGAGGACGAGGCCGATGCGGGCATCGCTCGCGGCGAGCTCGGTCATCGCGTTCCGCATCCGCACGTACGCGACCTCCGGGATGCTGAGCGAGAGGTCGAGCACGACGACGACGCTCTCGCCGGCGGGCAGCAGGCTGACCCGGGCAGGCTCGCTGCGGCGGGCGGCGACGTTGACCGCGAGCGCCGCCACGCCGACCACGAGCGCGAGCACGGCCGAGGCGAACGCCGTCCGGCGGGCGGCTGGGCGCAGGCGCGCGGCGTCCACGAACGGGATCCCCTTCATCGCGCCGTGCCTCGCGCGAGCTCGGCGAGCTCTTCGGCGGCCGTCTCCGACGGGCGCGACTGCGACCAGGCGAGGGCGCGCGCGGGTTGCGAGAGCTCCGGATCGAGCTCTGTGTCGAGCGCGAGGGCGAGCGCCTCGAGCGCCGCCCGGCGTTCCTCGTCGGTGCGCGCACTTCGGAGCAGGTCGAGCGCACGGTCGAGCGGCGCGACCTCCCGGTCGCGCACGAGCCGTCCGCGACGGAGGAGCAGCACGCCCGCCGCGGACGAGGCTCCGACGAGCAACACGCCGAGCCCGGTGAGGAGCCACGTCAATAGCGCGGGCGAGACGTAGTACGACGGCTCGGGGAGCGACACCGTCGCGCGCCACTTCGGTGGCCAATCTGCTGCCTCCTCGCCCGCGTCTTCCGGGACGAACCCCTGGGGCGGCACGCGAGTTCCGATCGAGACGCTCGGCCACTCGAACACGTACACGCGCCCGCGATCGGAGGTTATTCGCGCTTCCCGAAAGCTGGCTGTGTACTCGCGCTCGAAAGCGACGCAGGACAGCGTCAGGCAGTGGAGCTCGGTCGTGTAGACGAGCGCGGTCACGTTGCCGGCGTCGACCCGCTCGACGACCGTGCGGTCGCGCCAGGGCGAGAAACCGGCGAGGACCCGGACGGAGTCGGGGTCGAGCCGGTCGCGATCGACGAGGATGCGGAGCCGGGCAGTGAGCGGGTCGCCGAACGAAGCCGTCCGAGGAGTGATCGAGGTAGCGACGGCGAACGACTGACCCCGCGGCAGGGAGAGATCCTCGTCCGCGCCGCGCGCGCAACCGGCCGCGACCAGCACAACGCAGGCGGCGGCGACGCGGCCTACCACCAGCGCCCCCGTTCGGCAAGGCGGCGCTCCGCCCAGTCGATGAAGGTGGCGTGCACGCCGGGCCCGTCGCTCCGCTCGAGCAGAAGCGGCTCCAGCCCCAGCTCCTCGAAGCCGGCGAGCAGGTCGCGATGCCGCCGCTCGTTCTCGTCGCGCCGCGCCCGGACCTCGCGACGGCTCAGGCGCGCGCGCCCCTTTTGGCGAGCGCTCAGGTCAGCGTAGGGAACCGCGATCCCGCTGACGTCGGGAAAGCTGCGCTCCCAGGTCGGGTCCTGGATCACGACGGGGATCACGTCCCAGCCACGCTCCACTGCCTCGAGCCATGACTCGCGCGGAGGCGGGGCCAGGAAGTCGGAGAGGACGAAGACGAACGAACCGAGCGGCAGCGCGGGGCGTTGCAACGCGAGCCGCTCGAGCCCCAGCGCGATCGTGTCCTCGGGTGCATCGAAGCGGGCGCGCTCCTGGCCCTGCCACAGGTCACGGCGGCCGCGAGGGGCGCGCCAGTAGGGCTCGCCGTCCGCGAAATCCAGGTAGGCGGGGAGGCTGCGCGCCGCAAGCGCACTGCGGAGGACGATGTCGACGGCCTGCTCGAGCGCCTCCCACTTCCGCAGCCAGGGGAAGGGGTCGGCGTAGAGCGACATCGACGGCCGGCGGTCGGCGAGCACGACGACCCAGGGCGCCTCTTCCGCGAATCGCTCCCGCACGATGAACTCGTCCAGGCCGCTGGCGGATGAGAGCCGCGCGGATGCGGCCCAGTCGATCGTGTCGACGTTGTCGCCCGGCCGGTAGGCGCGCGAGCCGGCGATGTCGCTGCCGACGCCGCGACGGGCGCTTCGCATCGCGGCGTAAGAGACGCCGAGCAGAGGGCGGCGCGGCACGAGCGGAAAGATCTGCTCGACCGCTGACACGCTAGTGCGGCCCCCGGTAGCGCACTAGGTCCCGGGCGGGGGAGCGCTCGCCAGGCACTCCTCCTGCAGCTGAGCCGCGGCGGCGGTCCAGCCCGAGCGGCGCACCTCCGCGAGGAAGCTCGGGCGAAACACGATCCGGTGCATGACGACCGGAGCGAAGAGCAGCTCGACGTCCGCCGGGACCACGTAGCTGCGGCCCCGCAGAAGCGCCCAAGAGCGGGCGGCCGACTCGAGCGCGAGGCTGCCCCGCACCGAGCTGCCGATCGCGACCGCGTCGAGCTCGCGGGTCGAGCGCACGAGGCAGACGATCCAGCGCCGCAGCAGATCGTCGACGTAGACCGACTGCGCCGCGACGCGGAGCTCGTGGATCTCCGGGAGCCCGAGCACGGGCTGCAGCAGGTCGATCGGGTGGCCGGAGCGCTGCTCCTCGACGATCCGCAGCTCGTCCTCGAGGCCCGGGTAACCGAGCGTAGTGCGGAGGAAGAAGCGGTCGAGCTGCGCCTCGGGCAGCGGGAACGTCCCCTCGAACTCGATCGGGTTCTCAGTCGCGAGCAGCAGGAAGGGCTGCGGAACGGGACGGGTCGCGCCGTCAACCGTGACCTGACCCTCGGCCATCGCCTCGAGTAGCGCCGATTGGGTCTTCGGCATCGCGCGGTTGATCTCGTCGACGAGGACGACGTTCGCGAAGATCGGGCCCGGCCGGAACTCGAAGTCCCGCTCGCGCTGGTTGTAGATCGAGAGGCCGGTGACGTCGGTGGGCTGGAGGTCGGGCGTGCACTGAATGCGCGACGACTCGACGCCCTCGATCGACTGCGCGATCGCCCGCGCCAGAATCGTCTTCGCGGTTCCCGGGACGTCCTCGAGCAGCACATGGCCGCCGCACATGAGCGCGGCCAGCACGAGCTCGATCCGGTCGCGCTTGCCGTGGACGACGGTCTCGACGTTGTCGAGGAAGCGCTGCGCGAGGTCGAAAGGACGCATGAGCGCGTCCTCGTCTGCAGCTCTCAGCGGCTTGGCCTCCACGTCGTCCTCTTTTCGTCCGGTGTGCGTCGACAGCACACGGTATCCCGGACTAAGACGTGCGGCCAGACCGATTGTTTTTGCGTAACGCGGGCACAACACGCGGATGAGCAGCGGCACGATCGCGGCAAAAGGACGCCGCGCAGGCAACAGCCCGTGGGTGGAGCGGCT
>Ga0183260_10003088_pt1 | contig 13508 bp, 11 predicted proteins | sample AntDrymUQ4972206_2_FD_129768 | JGI IMG/M metagenome (GOLD analysis project Ga0183260, IMG submission 129768) | Polar desert sand microbial communities from Dry Valleys, Antarctica - metaG UQ497 (22.06) (version 2) (version 2) | ecosystem: Environmental > Terrestrial > Soil > Desert | place... | reverse complement strand
GGAGCGGCTTGTAGGCGAGGTCGCCTCGTCGCACGGAGTCCGTGATGGTCTTGGCGAGAGAGCCGATGGTGTGTCCAGCCTCGTGAATCACATGGCGGTCGGGCATGGCCGGGGCGACGAACTGTGCGTGCATCCTCCGGGTGGCGGCCTCGTCGCTGAACCCATGGTCGGTTCGTGTCCGTACCCGTTCCATGCAGGTCTCCACGGGTGGCAGGAGGATGACGTAGTCGAGGCGTTCGAGTCCTGTGGCGTGGGCGAAGGTGGGCAGGAACCATGGTCCGAGGACCCCGTCGTAGATCGTGCTGTACCCGCCGTCGACGAAGCGCCCGGCTGCGGACGCGGCGGCCTTGGTGACGATCTCGTTCTGCTCGTTCGACTCTGGCAGCCATGGCGGGATGGCTCCGTTGGCCAGGAACCCGAAGAACGCGTCTCCTTCGACGAGCACGCTGTGGTCGGTGGTGTCGGCGATCACCCTTGCCACGGAGGACTTGCCGGCACCGGGTGGTCCGGTGATGACGAGGAGCGTTCCGGTCACGCTGGTCTCGGTGTCTTGGTGGCGATCCAGAGCCACGTCTCATAAGGGACGGTCATGTCCCGGTTGGAGAACCGTTCCGTGAGGGCGTGTCGCAGATCGTCGAGAAGTCGGCTTCGGGCAGGCTCTGCGAGAGCGGCGATGTAACTGTGGCTGGCCTGGTCGGTCATCCAATCATCGACGGCGATCGTCCGCGTCCACGGGATCGTGATGCGCTCACCCACCTCGAAGTGCCCGGAGTCGCCGACGGTTGCTCCCCAGTCGTGGTCGCGTTGGCCGCGGCGCGTTCCGGGGCAGGCCTGTTCGATGGCTGACCAGTAGGTGTCGAACCACGGGTCGCCGTCGGCGCGGGCGTGGGACCACCACCCCGCCCAGCGCCCACCCTCGGCGAGGATCCGGTGCACCTCGGGCACGCGGGTCGAGGGGTTGAGCCAATGCCAGGCCTGCGCGAAACAAACCAGCTCCGCCGCCCCATCGCGCACCGGGAGGGCCGCCCCGTCGGCAACCACGGCTCGAAGGCCCGCGGTCCTCGCGACGGCACGGCCCAGCACCTCCCGACCCGGATCGACGGCGATCACCGACGCGCCACGGGCCAACAACTGCCGCGTGGCGATCCCGGTGCCAGCTCCGACGTCGAGCACGCGCAGCCCGTCGAGCTGACCCAGCGAGTCATAGACACCGGGCGGATAGGACGGACGCGCCGCGTCGTACTCGTCTGCCACCGCTTCGAAGGACGCCACGGGGCGATCTTGGCCCATCCCGCCGTCCCCCGTTCGGGACTTTGGCGTCAGCGTCGTCTGATGACCAGTAAGCGTGATCCAGTCCTCGGGGCGGGACGAAACTCGTGCCGGGAGATCGGCCACCCGCTGCTCACGTGGAAGGTTCGGGACCAGCGTTGGGCGCCGGGGGCGTTGGGGCCGGTCCAGCGATGCACAGCCCAGTCGGGCAGGACCAGGTGGGCCGTGACGAGCCGGCTGCCGGGGTGGAGCAGTCGGCGCATGAGCGCAGTGGTGATGCCGTAGGGCGGGTTGGCCACGACGTGGAACGGTCGGCGCGGAAGCCGCAGATCTGCCGCGTCTGTCCGGGCGACGATGATCCGCCCCGCGAAGCGATCCTCTAGGAGCGCGGCCCGGCCCGGGTGGAGCTCGACGGCGATCACTCGGACGCCGGCATCGACCAGGGGACCGGTGATGGCACCGAGCCCGGCACCGATGTCGAGGACGAGCGCTCCGGTGGGGAGCCGGGCATCAGCGACGAGGCGTTGCGCGGTCCTGGCGGTGAGCTGGTTGAATCCCCAGTGCCGTGGCGTGGCCACGGCGACGGACCGTCGTGAAGAAGCAGGTCATGCGCCCAGCCGAGCGCGCAAGGCGGGGTCCGCGCCAGCGCGTTTCGGGTCGCCTTGCCAGGCCGGTCACTTTGGAGGTCCGGGTCGCTCGGTCGTCCATCCCGCGTGTCTTCGCCGTCCTCATCGGCGATGCTCTCGCCGTGACCGATGAAATCTCTCTCGAGTGGCGGGGGCCAGCGACCGACGACGAGATTATCGACCTGGTCGAATCCAACGGCGGCAGCTCGACAGTGGGATGGTGGGACCAGATCCGGCCCTACAGCCTCGGCTGGGTGACGGCGCGCACCCCTGATGGGATGCTGGTCGGGTTCGTCAACGTGGCGTGGGACGGCGGCGACCATGCCTTCCTGCTCGACACCAAGACCCGCCCGAGCCATCAGCACACCGGTATCGGCACCGAGCTCGTCCGCGCCGCCGTCACCCACGCCAGGGCCGCCGGGTGCGAATGGCTGCACGTCGACTACCAACCCGAGCTCGCCGCCTTCTACCTCGACGCTTGCGGCTTCGAATCAACCGAGGCCGGGCTGATCAACCTTCGAGCGGTGTAGGAGACTGGTCTCGTGCTGGGTCGCTCTGTCCTCAGGGGAGCCCGGATATGTTGGTAAAGGGTGACGAACGTCGTCAACCGACGACGCGTCTTGCCGCCTGAACTGCTGACGGGACGAGTGGGCGCAAGCTCACGAGGTCGCCGGTGCTCGGGGCCACTACGACCTGGCCGCCTCCCGCGTACAGGGCGACGTGACCCCGCTCGACCACACCTCCGGCTCGGTTGCTGCGGGTGAAGACGAGGTCGCCGGGGCGAAGCTGCTCCACGGTGATAGCGATGCCGACCATGACCTGTTCCTGAGTGGTGCGTGGAAGGGTGACGCCTATCTGGGCGTAGGCCCATTGGACGAGGCCACTGCAGTCGAAGCCGACACCTGGAGTTGTGCCGCCCCAGACGTACGGAACGCCGAGTTGCGTGAGCGCGGCCAGCACGGCGGCTTCGCCTGACCCGCCGGCGAGCGTTCCGCCGAGCGGAAGGCCGGTGCCGTAGCCGTAGGCGGTTGCCTTGCTGAGGACGCTCTGCCAGTAGTCCTCGCTGTGGTTGTAGCGGAGGACGGCGGGGTGGAGGTCCGTCACCTGTTCCTCGCTTCCGCACAGGTAGCGGGCGGCGGTGAAGATGGCGTCCCAGGCGTTGTTCGCGTCGGGTGCGGTGTCCGGGCGGTCGGGAGCGAGAACGGCCCACGCCCGGAACGTCGTGGTTAGGAACTGCATCGGCCCCACGGCGTGAGCCCAGCCGTCGGGCGAGGACTGGTCGACGATGGTGGCCAAACCGGGGCGCCCGTCGATGGCCGGACCGATGATCGGCGGGGCGACATCGCCTGTTGCCGGGTCGACACGGCCTTGGCCGTGGCCTGACTCGACGAAGCCGATGGCCGCGAGGAACTGCCACGGCAGTCCTGGGCAGGTCGTGCTGGCAGCGACGTAAACGGGCAGCAGGTGGCCGGGAATCTCGGTCTGGGCGAGCTCGCTCGGTCCCGACTGGGTGTCGATCGGTCCGCTGGAGATCGTCGCGAGCGCGACGGGCGTCGCAAAGAGTGCAACGAGGAGGACCGCCAGCTTCTTCATGGCTGACGTGTCCGCGGTGGTTCTGGCCAGATGGGCATGGACATCTCCGAGCGCGCGGCTGGCGCCCCGACACAGGACGCCCACCTGGATACGGCCCGCGATCTCGGCCGAGCGCGACAAGGAATCTTCCGCGGACGCGTTTGTCGCGATCGGGGTTCGCGGCGGGCCGTATCCCAGGTGAGGTGACGCGTTCGGCGCCGCCCACAACCGGGGGAGTCGTCCGTGCTCGCAAACCTTCTCGTCCTCGTCGGCGACGTGGACGTCACACCAACCAGCGCGGGGATGCCCGGCGCCGCCTTGATGCAACAGCTACTGAACTGGCTGTCGCAGATCGCCCTGTGGGGCTCGCTGGCGTCGATCCTCTGCGGCTCGGCGGTCTACGGCCTCGCCCAGAACAGCGGCCACATGAACGGGGCCTACCGCGGCAAGCAGCTCGCGGCCGCCGGCGCGGTCGGAGCGATCCTCGCCGGCCTCGCCCCGACCGCCGTCAACCTCCTGTTCAGTGCGGCGTCCTGATGCGCGTCGCACCGCGAGGACCGAGGCCCGCCGCGCCGCCAGCCGGCGCAAGTTCCCGGAGGATCGTGACCGCCGCCGCGGTCGCCTTCCTGGTCGGTATCGCCTTCCACGCCGTCGCGGTGGGTGACCGCTCGCCGACCGCCTCCTCCGAGGTCGGCCCGGAAGCGAGCCCCCCCGTCGGTGCCGTCACCCCCGTCGCGGGACCGGCGGGGACAGTCGAAGGTGCGCCGTCCGGATTCGGTCGCACCGAGAGCGGTGCTGTTGCGGCGGCCGCCTCGTATGTCACCACCGGTCAAGGCCTGTTCGACATGGACCCCCTCGCCGCCGAACAGGCGATCAGGCAGATGGCGGCCGAGTCCACCGCCGACCAGCAGGTGAGCTCCACGCTCGCTGACCTCCGCAGCGTTCGTGACGTTCTGCGCTCCGGAACCGGACCGATTTCCTACCGGCAGGCTTGCCTTGCTGCCCGAGTCGAACGCTTCGCTATCGACGAGGCTCGGGTGTCTATCTGGAACGTCGGCGTGCTCTCGCGTGAGGGCGTGGCGTCCCCGCAGGCAGGCTGGCAGATCTCGGTCTTCGATCTGGTCTGGGAGCGCGACGACTGGCGGATCCGCACTGAGATCGTGACACCCGGCCCCGCCCCGGCCATTGACGCCTCGACGGTGCCGGCCACCGCGGCCCAGCTGGCCGCACAACTCGACGGGTTCGTGCCGCTGGTGAGCACCGGCCTCCGCGAGGAGGGCGAACGATGACGGTCCTCGCCGACATCCCGAACCCGATCAACATCGTCACCGACGCATTCGGTGCAGTCGGGGGTTGGGCGTTCGACAAGGTCGCTGAGGGCATCGCCAGCTGGATCCTCGGTGCCGTCGAGTTCTTCGTCAGCGGCGCCATCGACTTCCTTCGCTCGTCCTCGAGTCCCGATGTCACCGCCGCCTGGTTCTCGGGCTCAGGGTCCCCGTACGCGGTGGTGCGGAATATTGCTGGACTGCTCCTCGTCGGGTTCGTCCTCCTCGGCGTCATCCAAGGCCTGGTGAACGGCGACGTCGCCGGGATGATCCGCCGCATGGCCGGCAACCTCCCGGCCGCGGTGGCGGGGATGGTCGTCACGACAGCAGTGGTCAGCCAACTCCTGCAGCTGACCGATGCGATGTCCCAGGCCGTGCTCGTGAACACCGACGAGCAGGCGCTCCACTTCCTGTCGGGCTTCGGGGTCACGGTTTCCACCGCCACCAGCGGGTTTGCTGCGGTGATCCTCGGCCTTGTCGCCGTGGTCGCCGGCCTGCTCCTCTGGATCGAGCTCATCGTCCGGGCATCGCTCGTCTACGTGCTCGTCGCGGTCTCACCGCTCGGCTTCGCGGCAACCCTGTGGCCCTCCGCGAAGGGCGTGCTCCGCAAGACCATCGAGCTCCTCCTTGCCGTCATCATCTCGAAGCTCGTCATCTGCATCACCCTTGCCATCGGGGTCGCCGCCCTCTCGGGCGCTGGTACCGCGGGAACGTCAGGTGCAGGGCTCGCCTCGAACGCCGGCGACAGCATCGGAGCGCTGCTCGTCGGCGCTGTGCTCCTCGGGCTCGCCGCGTTCTCGCCCTTCATTGTCCTCAAGCTCGTCCCCGTCGCCGAGGCGGCCCTCGTCGCGCAGGGCGTCTCTCGCGGGCCGTTGCGAGCGACCCAGGCGGGCATGTCGGCCGCGTCCTCCGTCTCGATGGTTCGTCGCCTGTCCGGTGGCACGGGCGGACCGGGAGCACCCGGCGCCTCCGGTACAGCCGGAGTCCCGGGGCAGGCCGGCGCTCCCGGTTCCGCGCCTGGAGCAACGGCTGCTGGCCGTGCGGGCGGCGGGACCGCGGTGGCTGGGTCCGCGCCCGCGGCGGGTGGCACGGCGGCAACCGCGGGCGGCACGGCTGCTGCTGGCGCGGCAGCAGGACCGCCAGGCGTCGCGGTCGCCGCCGGAGTATCGGCGGTAGCCGCAGGGGCGAGCGCGGCCCGCAAGGTTGCCGATACTGCGAAGTCGACCGCTGGAGGCGCAGCAGGCTCGACGGCAACCGCAAATGCACCACGCGGGGACGGGACCGAGAAGTGACGGCGCCGACCACCACCGACGACCGCACCTACCGGTTTGGGCCCCTCGACCGCACCGGCGTGCTGCTCGGGCTGTCCGGGGTGCAGTGCGTCATCCTCGGAGCGGGCATCTTCATGGCCGGCGGCCTGCTGCAGATCGGCGCCCACCCGTTGGTGACCCTCGTCCCGCTGATCGCCGGAGTCGCCCTCGGGTTCGGGGTGTGGGAGGGCCAGCACATCCATCGCCTCCTGCCCGGCGTCGCCGTTTTCCAGCTCGCCCGCGCCGCTGGCCGCACCGGATGGCGCGCGCCGCTCCCGTTGCTCACCGGCACCGAAGCGGACCTGCGAAGGCAGCCGCCGCTCCCGCCGTTCCTCGCCGGGCTCGAGTTGTTCGATGCCGGCCCGGTCGGATGGGCGATCTCCGGCGAAGGCGTGGCCGTCGTCCGTGACCGTCGAGAGCGCACGCTCTCGGCCACCCTCCCCGCCCGAGGCCGCGAGTTCTCCCTGCTGGAGCGAGCCGACCAGGAGCGGATCCTCAACGGCTGGGGTGACGTTCTCGGCGGCTTCTGCAACGAGCGGGGTCCCGTGTCGCGCGTCCGGGTCACCGAGTGGGCAGCCCCATCGGGGCTGGCTGACCACGAGCGGTTCCTCGACGACCACGCCCGTCCGGTCAACGAGGCCGCTCGCGAGTCCTATGAGCAACTCCTCGCGCAGGCCGGGCCTATGGCGGTGACCCACGAGGTGCTCCTCACCGTCACCGTCGACCTGCGGAAGGTGCGCGGCCGCCGCGGTGAACGCCCCGAGGACTGCGCAGTGGAGGTGCTCCTGGAGGAAATGCGGGTCCTGGCTAACCGCCTCGATGCCGCCGGGCTCCCTGCTGGTTCACCGCTGTCGCTGGCCACCACCGCTGCCGCGCTGCGCTTGCGACTCGATCCCACGGTGGCCGGTCGGCTCGCGAATCGTCGGGCCACCACGCTGGCCGAGGCCTTGGGACTGATCGGACCATGGAACGCCGGTCCGTTGGCCACCGAAGTCAGCTGGGACCACGTGGCCGCTGATGGTTCCGTGCATCGCACCTACTGGATCGCCGAATGGCCCCGCCTCGACGTGCCGCCGAACTGGCTCGAACCACTCCTGCTGCACGCGGGGGGAACCCGTTCCTTCTCGCTTCACTACGAGCCGGTGCCGCCGTCGCGGTCCCAACGTCGGATCGACCGGGACTCCACCCGGCTGGCCGCCGACGAGGAGCAGCGCTCTCGCAGTGGCTTCCGCATCGGTGCCCGCCACCGCCGAGCGCAGCATGCGGTGTTTGAACGCGAGGCCGAGCTGGTCGCCGGCTTCCACGAGCTGGAGTACGCCGGCTTCGTCACCGTCTCGGCACCCGACCTCGACACGCTCGAACGGTCCTGCGCCGAGTACGAACAGGTCGCCGCCCAGTCGGGCTTGGAGCTGCGACCCCTCGATGGCCGCCACGACCTCGGCCTCGTCTGCTCGTTTCCGCTCGGCCGGGGCCTTGCGTCACGCAGGACCATCCTGTGACCGCCCTCCTCGACCGGCTCCTGGGCCGGGGTCTGCGGCTCCCGCGGCACCGGGGCACGACCGCGCACCTGTGCTCGGCGTTTCCGCTGGTCGCCGAGGGCGGTCTCGGCGCCGACGGCGTCTACCTCGGCACCAACGTCCTCACCGGCGGTGCGGGGTTCGCCTTCGACCCGTTCGAGGCCTACGCCGCCGGACTGGTCACCAACCCCAACATCCTCTTCGCCGGAGAACCCGGCACGGGGAAGTCGGCCACCGCGAAGTGCCTCATCTACCGGGCCAGCGGCGTGTTCGGCCGCTGGGTGGCCATCGCCGACCCCAAGGGTGAGTACCTCCCCTTGGCGCGCCACCTCGGCCTCGACGTCATCCACCTCCACCCCGGCGGCACGGCCCGGATCAACCCGCTCGACCCCGGGCCGGCGGGCGACAGCATCGACGCAGAGGAGACGGCCCGCCGCCAGTCCCAGATGGCGACGGCCCTCATCGGTTCGGTGCTTCACCGTGACCTCACACCCATCGAGGACGCCGTCGTCGGCTGGGCCTGCCTCCACCTCGCCCGCACCTGCACCGACACCCCACCGACGCTCGCGGATCTCGCTGGCCTCCTCGCCGAGCCGACCGACGAGATGGCGGAACGGGCCCGGCTCACCCAACGCGAGCTCGCCCGGGAGGTCGAGTCCGTCACCTACAGCCTCGGCAAGCTTCTCGACCGGTCCCTACGAGGGATGTTCGACGGGCAGACCAACGTCGACCTCGATTGGTCAGGGCCGGGCATCGTCCTCGACCTCTCGTCGCTGCACCAGGACCCCGACGCACTCACGCTCGTCATGCTGTGCGTGACGGCTTGGCTCCAGGCGATCCTCGCCCGACCCGACGGCCCACCCCGCCTCCAGGTCCTCGACGAGGCGTGGTCATTGCTCGCCAACGAACGCACCAGCCGCTACCTCCAATCGTGCTGGAAGCTGGGCCGCTCCTACGGCGTCGCCAACATTGCCATCGTCCACCGCCTCTCGGACCTGCGCGCCCAGGCCGACGACGGAACCGCCACCGCCAAGGTCGCCGCCGGGCTGCTGGCCGACACCCAGACCCGGGTGCTGTTCCGCCAGTCCTCAGATCAGGTCCCCGACGCCAAGGCGCTGCTCGACCTCACCGCCACCGAAGCAACCGTCCTCGGGCGGCTGTGCCGCGGGCGAGCGATCTGGAAGGTCGGTAGTCGCACCGCCGTCGTCCAGCACGCGGTCGGGCCCGGCGAGGTCGTGTTCTGCGACACAGACCAGAAAATGCGAGCAACCGGATGATGCGCCCACCCAACGCGCCCGCCCCGGTCCCCGTCAGCCCCGACGGCGGCTTCTTCCCCTGGATCGTCGCCGCCTTCGGAGCGGTGGTCACGACGGTGTGGGCCGGCGCCGCCCTCGCCGCCGCCGTGGCCGGAGACCCCGGCGCCGTCACCTTCACCGGAGCGGGACAGGCGATCCTGCGGCTCCCCGGGCATCTCAGCTCCCCAGCCTCCGCGTGGCCGGCCCCTGCCCACGGGGCGCTACCGGGACCGATCGTCTACTGGGTCTGCCAGGTCGCCGTGCTGGTGGTGCTCGCACTGCTCGGCGTCCTCGGTTGGCGATTGTGGGGATGGGCAGGCTCCGATCGCCCACGACCGTTCGGCGTCGACGCCGAGGCCGGGTTCGCCACCCGGCGCGACCTCAAGCGCCTCGCCGTGCCCGAGCCGACACCGGGCCGGGTCACGATCGGGCGCGCCCGCGGCCAACTGGTCGCGACCGAGCTGGACGCATCCCTGGCCGTCGTCGGCCCGTCGGGTTGCGGCAAGACGGCCGGGTTCGCCATCCCGGCCATCCTCGAGTGGAAGGGGCCGATCCTCGCCACCAGCGTCAAGGCCGACCTCATCGACGCCACCATCGACCACCGGGGAAGCAAGGGCAGCGTGTGGGTCTACGACCCGACCGGCTGCTCCGGTCACGCGGGCTCCACCTGGTCGCCGCTCGACGCCTGCCGTACCTGGGCCGGCGCCATGCGGGTGGCGGCCTGGATGGCCGAAGCCGCCCAGGGCCGCAACGACACCCTGGCGGACGGCGACTACTGGTACTCCCAGGCCCGCAAGGGGCTCGCGCCCTACCTCCATGCTGCGGGAGCCAACCGCCAGACGATGGCGACCCTCGTCCGTTGGATCGACACCCAGGAGGAGTCCGATGTCGAGACCGCGCTCCTCACCGTCGCCACCGTCGACCCCGAGACCGGCGAGGTCCGCGACCCCGAGGAACGCCAGGAGCGCTTGAAGGAACTCACCGACGCCTCTATCGCCCTGGCTCGCGACATCCTCATCGAACAGGGCGGCGAGGCGGCCCTGCTCGGTGAGCAGGAACCGACCGAATGGCCATCGTGGCTCATCCAGCGGATCACCAATGCCGTGCAGACGGAATGGGCGCTGGAGTTGGGCGACGACAGCGGCGACCCGCTCGCGCCGCTCACTGCCGCCCGAGCCCTTTGGAACAAGGAGGACCGTCTCAAGGGCTCCGTGTTCGCCACCATCGAGAACGTCCTCGCCGGATGGACCGACCCCGCAGTCACGGCGGCCGCCAGCGGATGTGACATCAACCTCGACAAGTGGCTCGCCGGTGACAACACCCTCTACGTCGTCGCCACGGCCCACGAGCAGGCCCGCCTGCGACCGGTCCTCACCACCCTCGTGCAGCAAGCGATCCGCCGCGCCTACGACACCGCCTCGGTCAACGGAGGTCGACTCGACCACCCCTGCCTCGTCCTCCTCGACGAAGCCGGGAACACCGCACCCCTCCGCGACCTCCCCGGCTACGCCTCCACTGCCCGCAGCCACGGCATCACCCTCGTCACCATCTGGCAGGACCTCTCCCAGATCCGGGCCACCTACCGCGACCGGGCCCAGACGGTGCTCAACAACCACCGCGCCAAGCTGTTCGGGTCTGGCATCGCCGACGGCGACACGCTCGAGTACGTCTCCAAGCTGATCGGCGACCAGGCCCGCACCGAGCGCAACCTCTCCTCGGACCTCACCGGCGGACGCCGCTCGATCAGCGAACACCGCACTTGGCGACGCTCCGCCCCTGCCGACGTGGTCCGCCGCATCCAGTCCGGCGAGGCGGCGCTCCTTTACGGCAGCGAGCTCCCCGTTCACGTCCAGCTCCGACCCTGGTTCGACGAGCCCGACCTGCGACGCCTCGCGCCCGGCCAGGCCCGTACCACCGAGACCCCGAGGAGGAACCTCCGTGCGCTCCTACATCGGTGAACGAGACGACAGCGGTCGCCCCGACGTCTGGGTCTTCGAGGAACCACCCCCACCGGACCCCGCAGAGATCAGCGACCTCATCGCCGACCTCCCCAGCGTGTCGGCCCTGGCCCGTAGGGAACCGGACTGGTCGGAACGCCGCGACGCCTGGCTTCTCCGCAAGGAGACGCTGCTCGCCCGATGCGAAGCGGCCAACCACCCGGCCCGACGGTCACTGCCCCGCCAACCAACACACCCCGATGGCTTCGAGTGGGGGCGCGACGGCGACGGACCCACCGACCTCGCCCACGCCATCCTCACCGATCACCTCGGTGTAGAACCGACGCCGCTGGTCGCCCGGGAGTTCTGCGAGCACGTGGTCTCGGCGTTACCCGAGGAACGGTTCCGCATCCCCGCGTCTCTCGTCGGGGCCTGGGTCGCCGCTCACCGCGACCTCATCGACCGCGAGCTGTTCCTCGACCCGCCGCAGGATGAACCCGCCTGGTCGGTCACCGACTCCGCCCCGCCGATCGAGACCGACGGAGCCAGCCGCGTCGATGACCCAGCCAGTGCCTCAGCGCTGATCGCCGCCTGCGAGAGAGCGTGGAGCGACATCCGCCTCCACCACTCGGAGCTACCCGAGGCCGTCATGGTCCTCGGCACGGGCGTGGAGCGCGGCCGGCTCGTGAAGCTCGGCCACTGGTGGGGCGGCCAGTGGCTCGCCGACGGCCAGAGCCGCGGCGAAGTGCTCCTGGCGGGTGAAGCCCTCCACCTGGAGCCGGCCTGCGTGTTCGAAGTGCTCCTGCACGAGTCCGCCCACGGCATCAACGCCGCCCGCGGAGTCAAGGACACCAGCCGCGGCGGCCGCTACCACAACAAGCACTTCGCCAGCACCGCTCGCCAGGTGCTGCTTGACGTTCGACAGATGCCGCCCTACGGGCTGGCGGCCACCGAGCTGACCCCGGCCGCGCGCGAACGGTACGGGCCGACCATCGACCGCCTCGGTGACGCCATGCGCATCGCCCGCCAACTCCGCGCTGGCACGCGGATCGGCGTCGAGGGCGACGGCATCGAAGGGACGCTTGGCGGCGGCGCCGACGGGGGCAAGGAGAGCGGCGACGGCCAACCCAAGGGGCCTGGATCGGCCGCCTGCGGGTGCGGCCGGAAGATGCGCATGGCCCCGTCAACCCTCGCCGCTGGCCCCGTGCTGTGCGGCCTATGCGGCAGTGAGTTCACCGTCGGCGCCGAGCGCCAACAGCAGCGGCAACAGACAGCGGACGTCGCCGACGGGCCCGGCCCTGCCGGTGCCGTCGTCGATCGAGGGTTCGTGGAGCGCCGTCAGCAGGCCATCGCGGCCGAGGCCGATGTCGGGGCAGCCCCGGAGCTCGATGAAGCCGTAGTCCGGATCCTCGACCGGCAGCGGACCCGACTCGAGACGATGCTGCAGGCGGCCCCGGATCACGACGACAGCGTCGTCAGGGCTATCGCCGATCGGCGCGCCCGACTCGAACGCGTCCTGACTCGAAGCCTCGCCGACACACCCGGCGGCGCCGTCGTCAGCCTCGCTGCCGCGGACGCTGCGGGCGCAACCGAAGTCAGAGGCACTACTCAGGTCGACGCCGACCACGACGCCCTCCGACACTGGTATGAGCGCTACGGCACCCTCGACGAACAGCCGATGCAGGCAGCGACCGAGAGCGAAGCGGCCCGCCGTCAACGCCTCGCCCGATCGCTCCTGAAGGCCGACGGGACCCTCCACGGCCCCGCCGTGACGACCGCGATGGGAACCGAGTTGCAGGCCGGCGACCGGGTCCTTCCCAGCGCCGACCACGACGACCTCCCCGCTGGCACCCTCGGGACCGTCGGACACGTCGACGCTGCCAGCGGCACCGTCGACATCGACTTCGCCACCTGGGGCCGGCTACGGACCCGACTGAACGACACCATCACCCGCGATCTTCGACATGACTACGCCGCCGTCCACACCCCTGAGCAAGAGGTGCCCGGACCCGAGGTCGGGCTCTGATGGCCGCGCGACGAGCGATCGACGCGGCCCTCGTCTACGCCGCACGAGGGTGGCCGGTCTTCCCGACACACAACCCCGTGTCGCGACGAGGCGCCGCAATGGCGTGCTCGTGCGGCCACGGCGACTGTTCGTCCGTAGGGAAGCACCCACGCACCCGCGACGGCTTCAAGAGCGCAACCACCGACGGCGACCAGATCGGTCGCTGGTGGTCCACCTGGCCCCACGCCGGTGTCGGCATCCAGACCGGCGCTTCCAGTGGGCTCGTCGTCGTCGATGTCGACCCAGCCCACGGTGGCAACGACACCCTCAAGGCCCTCACGAAGGAGCACGGCGCCTTCCCGCCCGGCCGTACTGTCCGGACCGGCTCCGGCGGTCTGCACGTCTACTTCCAACACCCAGGCCACGACATGCCGAACACAGCGGGCCGACTCGGCCCCGGCGTCGACACCCGCGGCGACCGCGGCTATGTCCTTGCCCCGCCCAGCCGTCACCGGGTCGGCGGCGTCTACGTGGTCACCGGCCACGGCATGCAGATCCCCAAGATGCCGCTGTGGCTACTCCAGGCCCTCGAACCGGCACCACCTCGACCGACGACGCAGCGCGCGGAGCTGCGCGACGCCGACGCGTGGGC
>Ga0183260_10003087_pt1 | contig 13509 bp, 10 predicted proteins | sample AntDrymUQ4972206_2_FD_129768 | JGI IMG/M metagenome (GOLD analysis project Ga0183260, IMG submission 129768) | Polar desert sand microbial communities from Dry Valleys, Antarctica - metaG UQ497 (22.06) (version 2) (version 2) | ecosystem: Environmental > Terrestrial > Soil > Desert | place... | reverse complement strand
TGCCAAGAGTGCCAAGAATCCTCGGAGTGCCAGGACAGCCAAGGAATTGCCAAAAGCGCCGAGAATGGCAGAATCGCCGCGCGGGTGCGGCAGCTAACGACCGGCCGCTGGCATCGCCGGGGCGGACGGCGCCGTCGTGCCGGCCGTCCGGGCGTTGGGGTCGAGCAGCGCGATTTCCGCCCCTTCGGACAGACCGTCGATCACGACCCGGCTTTCGGTGCGCTCGGTCACTGTCACCTCGCGTTCCTCGAACCTGTCGTCCACCTTCACGAACACGTGATTCTTGCCGTTGCGCGCGAAGACCGCCTGCCTGGGCACATGCGTCGCGTCGGGGATCTCCTTCCCTTCGATGACAAGACGTGCGGAGGCGCCAGCGCGCAGGCGCGGATCCGGCTGGTCGAACTGGAATGTGACGTCGAACAGCCGGACGCTCGAGGTATCGAAGAAGGATCCGCGGCTGGCCAGCCCCGACAGCGCGCCGACGCGCGCGGTGAACACCTGGCCGGGCAGCGCATCGACCGAAACCGACGCCTCCTGCCCTTCGGTCAGGTTCCCCCTGTCGTTCTCGTCGATCTTCGCACGGAGCTCCATGCGCCCCGACTCGATCACGTCCGCCACGGGACGCCCCGGCGACACCTGATCCCCTTCGCGATACTCGGGCAGCACCATGCCGTAGAACAGCACGCCTCCGGCCGCGTCGCGATTCTCCTTCAGGGAGACGACGCCGTCGAGCGGCGCGCGGAGGACGAGGCTCTCGATCACCTGCTGGGCACGCTGCATCGCCAGCCTTGCCTTCGTCCGCTTCTCCTCGACAACGGCCAGCGAGGCCTGGTTGGTGGCAGCCCGCGACTTCACGTCCTCTTCGAGCTGCGCCTGCCTGCGCCGGGCCTCCTCCAGCGACAGCACGTTCTTCTGCGCCTCGATCGGGGCGATGAACTCGTTGCCAAGCACATCGAGCTCGGCGCGCCGGAGGTCGAAGCGCGCCTTCACCAGCGCCACGTCGTCTTCCGCCTTCTGCACGACGGTGTCCGCCTGCATCTTGACGATTTCCTGCTCGGCCTCTGCCAGTTCGGATTTTGCCTGCTCGACGGCGTACTGCTGATCCGCCGGGTCGAATTCCATCACGGGCTCATTGGCTTTGACCGCCCCGCCGGTCTGCACCAGCCTGATGATCCGCAGGGTTCCGCCTACCGGGGGCGTCACGAGCGTCATCGTCCTGCCCGCGCGGAGATCGCCGGCCGCATGAACCGTCAGCCGCACGGGCCCCTTGACGACGCGTGCCGTGGGGACTGTCGAACCGCGCTCCGGCATCTTCGGCACTGCGACAGCCAGCGCGCCTCCGGCTGAGACCACGGCGACGGCAATCGCTCCGACGAGGATCCTGCGGTTCACGGCGTTCTCCTGATGGACTCGGGGGGTGGCCGGCGCGTCGCGATCCTGTCGCCGGGGGAAATTCCCGCCGCGATGATCGATTGCTCCTTGCCGCGCCGCTGGACCTCGACGGGCGTCTCCACGAACTCCGAACGCGCCAGCTTGTACACGACGGGGGCGCCGTCGCGCTGGAACATCGCCTCAGCCGGCACGAGCACGACGTCGGGAACGCGCCCCGTGGCGATCCGCGCGGTGGCGGTCATGCCCGGGCGGATCTTGGGGTCCACGTCGAGGAGCACCAGGTTGAGGTCGAAGTTCCTTTGAGGGGGCCATCCCGACGAGAAGTCCACCTTCGCAAGCACCGAGATGTTCCTGATCCGCGCCTTGAAGTCGCGTCCCGGGACCGCTTCGATTCGGACGGTGGCCTCCTGATCGGCCTGCAGCCGCCCGCGGTCCGACTCGTCGAGACGCGCCTCGAGGTGCACGGACGTGAGGTCCGGCAGCTCCAGGATCGCGGCGCCGGGCCATGCGCGGTCCCCTTCGCGGAACTCCTGCTCCCCGCCGAACATGCTTCCCGATCTGAAATTCGTCAGCAGGTTCACCATGCCGGCGGAGGGCGCCTTGAGCTCGAGGCTCTGCAGCCCCTGATCGGCACGACGAAGGTCGAACAGCGCCTTCTCGCGCTTGCGTTGCCGCGCGGCGAGGTCCGCCTCCGCTGACGTCCGGTCGGATCGGATCTTCTCTTCCAGTTCACGCAGTCGCCCTTCGCAGTCCTTCAGGGTCAGCTTCGCCTGCTCGTTCTCGATGCGGGATACCGTGTCACCCTTGTTCAGATCGAGCCTGGCCCGCTCGATGTCGTAGCGCGCCTTCATCAGGGCGGTGGCGTTCTGTTCTTCGACGAGCTGCGCCTGCGCGCGTGCCTGTTCGATTTCCGCGTCCGCCTGCCGCAGCTCCGACTGCTTTTCCTCGACGGTGCGCCGGAGCGTGCTGCCGTCGAACTGCACGACCACGTCACCGGCCTGAACTGGTGTGCCGTTCTTGGCGAGCTTTACGATCTGCAGCTCGCCGGCCTGCATCGGAGAGGACAGGACAATCGATCTGAGCGGACGGATTTCACCGCGAATCTCGAGGGTATCGACGAACTCCCCCTTCAGCACCTCCGCCGTCGGCACGTCCGGCACGGCCGTTCTGCCGATGGCGGCGTACGCGCATGCCAGGACGAGAACGCCCGCGCTCAGCGTCAGGACGACAGCCTTGGAGCGGATTCGGGAGCGTCGGGTCATCGGCCCCTCCCCGTGGCGATGTTCCTGGCCACGACCACCCCTTCGTCCAGGCCGGAGGCGACAACCGTCTCGTGCGCGCTGCGGACACCGGTGGTGACCTCGCGCTCTTCGAACGAGGACCCGCGCTGAACGCGGACGAAGGCGCGCTCACCCTCCTGCCGCACGGCATCACGCGGCAGGACGAGCGCCGCCGGGACCCGCGCCAGCTCGACGTCGAGAGAGGCCGTGAGGTCCGGCATCAGGTTCGGGTGCGATCCCTCCACCCCGATCAGCACGATGAACGTCCGGACTTTCGTTGACATCGTGGAGGTGACCCCGAGCGGCGAGATTTGGGTGATGCTGCCGGGGAAGTGCAGATCGGGATACGCATCGAGACCGACCTGCACCCGCTGTCCGACGGCAAGCTCGTCGACATCCGCCTGGTTCACCCGCGCGCGGACGCGCATCGCAAGGGGATTGACGATATCGACCACCGGGACACCGGCGCGGACCTCCTCCCCTTCCTGCACTTCCGCCATGGTGTTCGCCTTCCAGATCGACTTGAGCACCGCCATGCCGCCGATGGGGGCCTGGATGGCCATGCGGTTCGCGTTGTCCTCCGCCTGCTCCATGGCGTTGCGCGCGCGGTCGCGGCGAATCCGCAGAATGTGCAGGTCCGCCTCGGCTGCTTTGCGCTTCAACTCGAACGTCGTTTTCAGCTGCGCCAGTGTGGCCTTCGCCCCCTCGAGTGCCTGGGTGTTCTTCTCCGCCTCGATCCTGGGGATCATGTCGTTCTTGACCATCTCGAGCTCGGCGCGCCCCTGCGTGCTCTCCGCCTGCGCAATCTCGCTCTCGTCCCGCGCGGCGGCGGCGCGCTCCTGCGCCTCCCGCTTCCGGATCTGCTGCTCGAGATCCTGGAGCTCGGCCCGGCGGTCCAGCGCGTTCTTGAGCTGCTCCTGCCGATCGAACTCGACGATCAGGTCCCCGGGCTTCACCGCCGCCCCCGGCCGCACAAGGCGCGTGATGACCAGCGAGTTGCCGGTGGGGCCGGCAAGCCGCGGAGCGGAGACGGTGGTGGACTGGATGGCCTCGACGGTCCCGCTGAGGCGGACCTGCCGGACGAAGTCGCGGCGTGATACCGCAACGACAGCCTGGCGCCCACGGCTGCCCCCGGACTGCCCGGCCGCCGACAGCCCCTGGCGCCACCCCCCGCCAGGCTCGGGCCAGACGGCCAGCGCCACGAGGACGACGGCAGCGACTCCGCCGATCGGGGCCACCCTGCGAACGCGAACCGGCAGAAGATGCATCTGAACTCCGGTTATCAGACGGCGTCGGGCGATTCCTGGTTGGGAAAAGCGTATGTAGAGCATTAGACACCACTTCGGGCCCTGTGCCCGCCTTCGCTCGACATACGCCTGCGGCGGAGCGCGTCCGGGGAAGCATGCAGCCGGAATTGGTATTCTCGTACCTCCCATGCCCTACGACCCCCTCCACCCGCCCGACCCCTCCCAATGGCTCGCGCTCTCCGAGGGGGATCGGCTGAACGGGGTGCTCGAGTTCCATGGACCTGCCGGAGCTGCGGTGCCGAACGCGAGATTGCACGCGGCGCTGCACGTCACTGTCGAGAACCAGGTGGCCGGGGGCTACAGGGCTGTCGTGGAGGCGCTCGCCCGGCTGACCGGCGACGGGCTCGACCGGCACGAGGCCGTACACGCCGTGGGAGCCGCGGTGGCCGAGAGGATGCGGCAAGTGCTCCAGAGCGGTAAGCCCGCTTTCGACAGGGTCGCGTATGCATCGGACCTGGCGGCGCTCACAGCCGCGGACTGGAAAGCTGGCGCCGGTTGACAGCCGGCCCGCCTCAACAGAGGAAGCCATGCTGAAGGGCAGGCAGCGCATACTGGGCCGATGGACCTGAAGGTATTCCCGAGCGAGAACCCGGTTGCGGCGCTGGTCCTGGCCCCCGGAGCGGGAGCAGGATCAAGCAGCCCTTTCATGGTCCGTGCGGCGTCTGGGCTCGCGGCGCGCGGAATTTCCACGGCCACCTTTGACTTCCAGTACGTGACTTCGGGGCGGCGCGTCCCGGACCGCCCGGCCGTCCTCGAAGAACGCTGGCGTCACGCAATGGCCGCAGCCGGCCCGGCATTCGAGGATCTGCCCCTCTTCATCGGGGGGAAGTCGATGGGCGGCCGTATCGCCTCGCAGGTTGCGGCTCAGGGGTGCGATGGCATCGCCGGCCTCGTCTTCCTCGGCTACCCGCTCCACCCGCCAGGCAGACCGGAACAGCGCCGCGATGCCCACCTCCCCTCCGTAGCCGTACCGATGCTGTTCGTACAGGGCAGCCGCGACACCTTCGGCACGGCCGCGGAGATTCGCGCGCTGCTGCCGTCGCTTACGGGCGCCACGCTTCACGAGGTGGCCGGCGGCGATCACTCGTTGAAGGTTGGCGGCCGTGGTGCGCCGGCGCCCGACGACGTCCTCTCAACCGTGCTGGAGGCGATCAGGGATTGGATCGTCACCAGCATCGCGGCGGCCGAGGGAAGAGCACAACCGAGACCCTCTGGAGCGGATTGGCAATAATGAGGCAAATGCGTATCGCCGACCTGTTCGATACCTCCGACACCGCGGCGCCTCTTCTCCCGGCACGCACGAGGACCCGGGCCGAGGTTCCGGACCGCTTCAAGTGGAACCTTGGCGACATCTTCGCGAGCTGGGAGGAGTGGAAGGCGGCCTACAAGTCGCTCGACGCCGGCATCGACCGCTACGCGGGGCTGAAGGGGACGCTCGCGGGGGGCGCTGAACGGCTCCTGCACGCGTTCACCCTCTCCGAAGAGCTCGGCCAGCTCGCATACCGCGTGTGGTACTACCCCTCGTTGCACTACGACGAGGATCAGCGGGACAACACGGTGAATGCGAAACGGCAGCAGGTGCAGATCCTGTTCGCGCGCTGGAAGCAGGAAGAATCCTGGTTCAACCCCGAGCTGCTGCGCATCCCTGTGGCAACGGTGCGCGGCTGGATGGACACCTTCGAGCCGCTCCGCCTGTACCGATTCGCCATCGAGGATCTCTACCGGCAGCAGGAGCACGTTCTCGACGAGAGCGGCGAACGCCTGATGTCGCTCGCGAGCCGGCTCTCGGCTGCTCCCAACGATGCATACCTCGCGCTCTCCACGGCCGACGTGAAGTACCCCACCGTCAGGCTCTCCACCGGGGAGGACGCCGTCGTCTCCTACGCGCAGTACCGCGCGATTCTGGCCACGCGCAGGGAACAAGCGGACCGCGCCAGGGCGTTCGAGGCCCTGCACGGACTGTATGCGGCCAACGTGAACACCTACGCGAGCCTGTACAACTCGGTCTGCCAGCGGGACTGGTTTCACGCACGCGCCCGCGGCTACGGGAGCACGCTCGAATCCGCGCTCCACGGCGACAACATCCCGACCTCCATCGTCGAAAACCTGATCGAGTCCACGCGGGCGGGAGTGGAGCCGCTGCGCCGATATCACCGGCTGCGGCGGCGCGCGCTGAACCTGTCCACCTATCAGGTGTACGATTTCTCGATCCCCCTCCTCACGTTCGACCGGCGCTACGAGTACGAGGATGTACTCGATCGCATCGTCAGCTCGGTGGCGCCGCTCGGGCCGGAGTACCAGGCGCGCATGCGCGAGGCGTTCGCGGGCGGATGGGTCGACGTGTACGAGAACGACGGCAAGCGCTCGGGGGCTTACTCGGCACCGGTGTACGGCGTCCACCCCTACATGCTCCTCAACTACACGGACACGATGGACGACGTGTTCACGCTGGCGCACGAGATGGGGCACTCGATGCACACCATCCTGTCCCACGAGACGCAGCCGTTCATCTACTCGAATTACACGATCTTCGTGGCCGAGGTTCCATCGACCCTCGCCGAGGCGCTGCTGCTGGAGTACATGCTGGAGCACTCCACCGATCCCACCGAACGCATCGTCCTGCTGCAGCACGCCATCGACAACATTGCCGGCACGTTCTACACCCAGGTGCTGTTTGCGGATTACGAGCTGAGGGCGCACCGGGTCGTCGAGGGGGATCAGCCCATCACAGCCGACGTGCTGACCGCGGCCTACACCCAGCTGCTCGGTGATTATTACGGGGATGCGGTTGACTTGCATCCGCTTACGGGGCTCGCATGGGCGCGCATTCCGCACTTCTTCAACTCGCCGTTCTACGTCTACCAGTACGCGACCTGCTTCGCGTCCGCTGCACGATTGGCCAAAGAGATCACGCAGGGAACGGAGACCGAACGGCGCCACGCGCGTACCAGCTATCTGGATCTCCTGCGATCGGGCGGCAACGACTATCCCATGCACCAGCTGAAGAAGGCGGGCGTGGATCTCGGACAGCCGGATACGGTGCTTGCGGTCGTCGACCAGCTGGACGGCCTGGTGACGAGGCTCGAGGCGGAGCTGAGCGCGGCGAACGGGTGAACCCGGCCGCGCGCACCCTCAGCGGGTGACCGGCCGGCCAGGGGGGGGATCGTACCGGCCGGTGAGACCCGCCGCGACCAGGAGCAGGCCGGCGGCCGCGCCGTAGGCAGCCCCTTCTCCGACCCCCTGCAGCACCGCATTTCCCCAGACCGGGCCGAGAGTGCGGCCGAGGCTCTCGAGCGCGCCTGCGGCCCCCTGGACCCGGCCCTGCTCCTCAGGACCGGCGGCAGTGCTCACGAGCGCCGTCAGAACGGCATTGCACAGCCCGATGCCCATGGCGGCGGGCACGAGCATCAGGACGAACATCGGAACGCTGTAGGTGAGCGCGCTTCCTCCCCACCCCACAGCAGCGCACAGAAAGCCGAGGATCAGTGTGCGCCGGCTCCCGAGCGCCTTGGCGATTGGCCCGACGAGCCCCCCCTGCACGATCACGCCGAGCACCCCGAACGCGCTCAGGAGATAACCGGTGTGCGTCGCGTCGAACTCGAATCGGCGCGCCCCGAACAGCGCGAAGGTCGTCTGATATACGGCGAAGGCCATCCAGTAGACGAAGTCGATGGTGAGCAGCAGCCGGAGCCGCGGGCGTTTGAAGACCTCGCGCAGGTTCCGCCACGGCGCGCCCGCACCCGCATGGGCGCGGTGAACCGTTTCAGGCAGCCACACCCAGGCGAGCGCGATGGCGATCATGGTGATGCCGGCCGCGGCCCAGATCGGCGCCGTGTAGCTGATGTGAGACAGGGCGCCGCCAAGCGCGGGTCCGACGATGAAGCCCATGCCGAAGGCGGCGCCAAGCAGACCAAATGCGCGCGCGCGGTCGTCTTCCGTCGTGATGTCGGCGATGTACGCACGCGCGGTCGTGATGTTCCCGCCCGAAAGGCCATCGATGATCCGCGCAACGAACAGCATCGTCAGGCTCTGGGCCAGGGCAAGGAGGACAAAGCTGACGACCGTCCCGATGAGGCTCGCAATCAGGACCGGCCTGCGCCCCCATCGGTCCGACAGCTCGCCCAGCAGCGGCGAGGCGACGAGCTGGCTCACCGAAAACGAGGCGAAGAGCAGGCCAATGACGATGGGGGAAGCGCCGAATGTCTCGGCGTAGAACGGCAGGAGCGGAATGATGATTCCGAAGCCGACCAGGTTGACGAAAATCGTAAGAAAAATGACGAGGAGTGGACGGGACATGCGCCGGACGGCTTACTCCTTCAGGCTGACGCGGGTGATGAGGACCGGGTCGGCCGGAACATCCTGAAGCGGACCGACCGTTCGCGTCTTCACCGCGGCGATGGCGTCGCACACCTCCATCCCGGCAATCACTCTGCCGAAGACCGCGTAACCGAACTCCGATGGCGAATAGCCGGAGTGATCCAGCTTGGAGCCGTTGTCGGCGATGTTGATGAAGAACTGTGCGGTCGCGCTGCGGAGCGCCTGGGTTCGAGCCATCGCCAGAGTGCCCCTTGTGTTGCTGAGGCCGTTGGTCGCTTCGTTGCGGACGGGTGCCCGCGTTGGCTTCTCCTCGAGCGCCGGGTTGAATCCACCCCCTTGGATCATGAATCCAGAGATGACGCGGTGGAAGACCGTCCCTTCGTAGAAGCCGGCCGTCACGTACTGCAGGAAGTTGTCGACGGAGAGGGGAGCCCGTTCCTTGAAAAGCTCCACCGTGATGTCTCCCATGGACGTGGAGATGACGGCCACCGGATTGCCTGGAGCGGGAGCCTCTGCCGGAGGCTGAGGGGCGGCGACCGCCTGGAACGCGAGGAGAATCGGAACGAGCAGCAGCGGCGTCATAGTCGTTAATCGTATCAGCGCACGGCGCGAGTGGCCCCGGGCGGAAGGAGCGCCACCCGGGCGATCCGACCTCGGTGAATTTCAATTCAATTGTATGGATCCATCCACATCACTTTCGCCGCGCAGATCGCTCTTCTCCCTTGCGCGTCAGCCGGTTGCAGGGCACCCGATCACGGCAGACATCTTGCGAGCTGCGGACGACACACATGCCCGGGCATCTCACTCGCTGGCGGCGGGTCTGCAGGACGAGCAGAAGGAACACATCGAACGCCTCTTCCGGGTGCGGAAAGTGCCTGCCGCTCGCGGCGATGATCGTGCATCTGAACGATGACCACCGGCTTTCGCGTGAACAGATCGCCGAGTGGCTGACCAGGAAATCCAACGGCTGATTGCACGGCTCGACAGTCCCCGATGTCTCTGCTTGACCGATTCAAACCGCAACCTCGCTGGAAGCATGCCGACCCCGCCGTGCGGGCCGGCGCCGTCGCGGACATGCCCGACACCGACGAGTCGCAGGGGCTTGTCGCGGAGCTGGCCTCGACCGACCCCGACGTCCGGGTGCGGCGCGCCGCGGCCGAACGGCTCTACAGCGTGGCGGACCTGGTGCGTGTGGCCCGGTCGGAACCGGACGAGAACCTGCGCCGGGAGGTGACGGAACGGCTCGTCGAGATTGCCACGGCTCCGGCGCCGGCCGACGGGGACGCGGCGCTCGCGCTCGAGGGTCTCGAGGATCAGCGGCAGCTGGCCGCGGTGGCCAAGGCGTCGCCACACGATACGGTTCGGACTGCGGCCCTCGGGCGCGTGCACGACGTGAAACTGCTGGCGAGCGTCGCCCGCAACGCTGCGTACGGGGCGACAGCGCTCGAAGCCGTGGCGAGGGTCGCGGACAGAGCTGAGCTGATAAATGTAGCCATCAGGACGGAACACAAGGACGCCGGGATCGCCGCCCTGGACCGGGCGGCGGACACGAGCGAACCCGGCGCGGAACTGCGGGACATGCTCGACACCGTGGGAACGCGCGCGAAGCACAAGTCGGTAGCGAAGAGGGCCCGGGCTATGACGCAGGCGATGATGGAAGCGGAGGCGGCACGCCGTCTCGCGCTCGATGGATGGCAACAGCAGGTCGCGGGGATCGTCGCGCGTGTGGAGGCGTTGGCCGCGACGCCCGCCGGCCCGCGCACGGGCGAGGCGCTGGCCGGGGCGGAAGCGGACTGGAGCGCCCTTGGCGTGGATCCGGCCTTCGAGCTCGATCCCGACACCGTCGCCCGCTACGCTGGTGCCGTCGAACGAGTGCACGCCGCCCTCGCCGAATACGAGCGGCTCGAGGCCGAGCGTCGTGAGGCCGAAGCCCACGCGGCCGGCGTACGCACCAGCCGTCTCGCCGTCATCGACCGCGTGGAGGGCTATCGTGGGGACGACCCCCTCGAGGAAGTCTCGCGGGCCCGGACGGAGTGGAGCGCGTTGCCGGGCGTAGTCGATCCCGCGGAAGGGAAGGCCATGGAGGCCCGGTTCGAGGCTGCATGCCGGGGGGCGGAAGACCGCCACCAGAACCGGCTTCAGATGCACCAGATTCACGGCCGGCTCACGGAACTGGCTTCAGAAGCCGAGCGCCTGGCGGGAGAAGAGCCGCTCGCCACGGACGCGTGGACCGCGACCGTGTCGGAGTGGAACGGGCTCATCGGCCGTTCGGAGGGACTCGACGAGGCGGTCATCCGGCGCGTGGAGGAGACCACCGCGCGGGTGCACGAGCGTGAGCGCGCCCGGGAAGCCGAGCGCGCCGCCGCGGAGGAACGGAACCTGCGCGGGCAGGTCCAGCGGATCGAAGGGCTCATCGAGCGGGCGCAAAAGCGCAGCACCGCTGAGGACCTGACGCTTCGGGAGGCCGATCGGCTCTCACGCGATCTCCGTACCGCACTCGAGGCTCCACCTCCCGTTGCCGGCGCCGAGGGGCAGTCCATCGTCGAGCGCCTGAGGGCCGCGGCGGCAGTGGTCACACCCCGGCTCCACGAGCTCCGTGAGATGGACGAGTGGAAGCGCTTCGCGAATGCCGCCGTCCAGGAGGAGCTCATCGCGCGAGCGGAAGCGCTTCGGGTCAAGTATGGCTTCGATACGCCCGAGGGGCCGAAGGACGAGGACCTCGACAAGGCCGCCCGCGAGCTGCACGACATTCAGGAACGGTGGAAGAGCGTGGCGGAAGCCCCGCGCGCGCAGGCGCAGGCCCTGTGGCATCGCTACCGCCAGGCCGCCGATCCGGTACAGACCCGCCTGCGGGAGTTCTTTGCGAAGCGCAACGACGAACGGAAGGGGAATCTCGAGAAGAAGCTGGCGCTCATCGCCAGAGCCGAGGAGCTTGCTGATTCCACCGACTGGATCCGGACGGCGGAGGAGTTGAAGAAGCTGCAGGCTGAATGGCAGCAGACCGGCCCGGCCCCGCGCCAGGAGACCAAGGCTACCTGGAAGCGATTCCGCGACGCGTGCGACCGCTTCTTCACCAGGCGCAACGCGGATCTGGCGGAGCGGAAGGAGACCTGGTCCGCGAACCTCGAACGGAAAGAGGCGCTGTGCGCCCGGGCGGAGGAACTGGCCTCCTCGAAGGACTGGGAGAAGACGGCCGCGGAGATCCGCAGGCTGCAGGCGGAGTGGAAAACGGTCGGGCCCGTCCGGCGCAACAGGTCGGAGGTGGTGTGGCAGCGCTTCCGCACAGCCTGCGACACGTTCTTCGATCGCTACAAGCGGCGCGACGAAATCGAGCTCGAAACCAAACAGGCGGACCGCGAGGGGCTCGTTGCCGAACTCGAGGCGCTTGCACCCGCGGATCAGGCAGCCTCGACCAACGGCTCCGACCCGGCGCACCTCCTGGAAAAGGTCCGGTCACTGCGCAACCGCTGGAACCAGTCGACACCCGTGGTGCGGCACGGCGCCGACCCTCTGAGTGCCCGGTTCGTCACTGCGCTGGAGCGCACGCTCGCCTCGCATCCGGAGGCCTTCCGCGGTTCGGAGCTCGACATCGAACCGAACCGGCAGAAGATGGAGAAGCTGATCGCCCGTGTCGAAGCGTTGCTGGCCGAGGCGCCTGCCCCCGCGAACTCTTCGCAGGCGCTGGCAACGATGCTGCGCGAGGCCCTCGCCTCGAACACTATCGGCGGCCGCGGGAACGAAGAGGGGAAGTGGCGTTCGATGGCCGACGAGGTCCGCCAGGCGCAGGCCGCATGGAGCCGGCTTGGCCCCGTGCCAGGGGAGGCCGGGCGGGAACTCAACGAGCGGTTCCACCGGGCCACGACACGGTTCTTCGACATCTACCGCCGCAAGGTTCCGCCGCCGCAGGGAGCCCCCAGGGGAGGCAAGCCGGTCGGCACCCGCTGAATCCCGGAGCGACCTGCGGCGCGTTCGCGAGACGGACATCCGATTGCGCGTTTTACGTCGCGGCCGGGAAGAGCCGGTCGAAGTTTCCGCCAAGAATCTTCGATTGCGCGCTCTCGTCCGCGCCGGCTGACTCGAGCACCTGACGCTGCCTCTCGAATACCTGCCGCTGCCATCCGCGCGGGAAAAACGAGGAGTCGGTTCCGAACAGCAGTCTGTCGGGACCGGCGACTTCGAGCGCCTGCCGGAACACCCCCTCGAGCGTCAGCCCGGGGTGGTATCTCACCCACGAGTTCGTGCTCGACGTGTCCAGGTAGATGTTCTCGCACTGGTCGAGCGCCATCAGCGCCTCGCGGAAGAACCCGGCCCCGAAGTGAGGGATGATCACCGGCACCTTGGGAAATCGATTTGCCACGGCTGACAGGGCAAGGGGATTGCCCAGGCGGAAGTCGAACGGGGACGGCAGCCCGAGCTTCTTGCGAACACCGACACTCAGCACGCCGCAGTGAACGAACACGGCGGCGCCGCGCGCAGCAGCCGCCTCGAACGTCGCCACCACCCGCTCGTCGTCCAGCCGGTAGTGGTGCATCGCCGGAAAGAGGCAGACCGCGCGGAGCTTCAATTCCCCCAGCGCTCGGGAGATCCGCTCGGCGGCATCTGCTGCCGACGGGTTGAGCATGAAGAAGCCGACCAGCCGCGCGGGATGCCGTGCCACAGCCGTTGCGACCGATTCCTCGTCACCAGGCAGGCTCGCAATGATGGCGGCGCGCGCCACCCCGTGCCCGTCCAACTCCGCAATCCAGCGATCCGCCAGCGCACCGGGTGTTCCGGGGGGGTCCCATCCGAGCAGCGCCGCGACAGCGGCCGCGTGATCGCCTGCGGCGAGATCCCGGCGATCCTTGGTCAGGATCTCGAGAAAGCGCGACGAGAAGAAGTGGCAATGCGCGTCGCAGATTTGCACGGGGCGATCTTAACGGGGTCGGGGTCCGCACTTCCAGTTCCGGCCTGTGGGGCTGCTTCAAGCCGGGGCCCTGGGGCCCGGAGGAGACGAAGCACACGGAGCAATGCGCATCACGGAGGCACGGAGCTGTACGTTCGGGAGTCGCGATGTGTTTGGGAGTTGGCCGTTGGGAGTTGGGAGTTGGGAACGGCCCCACGCGCTGTGATCGCGGCGCACCACGTGGGAAACTGCGGGGCACGGAGCAGGCGGAGCGCACGGAGCAGGGCACATCACGGAGACGCGGAGTCACGGAGACGAACCCACGCCATGG
>Ga0183260_10003086_pt1 | contig 13510 bp, 14 predicted proteins | sample AntDrymUQ4972206_2_FD_129768 | JGI IMG/M metagenome (GOLD analysis project Ga0183260, IMG submission 129768) | Polar desert sand microbial communities from Dry Valleys, Antarctica - metaG UQ497 (22.06) (version 2) (version 2) | ecosystem: Environmental > Terrestrial > Soil > Desert | place... | reverse complement strand
GCGCGTTGCTCGACGAACTCTCGCTGCTGCCGCTCGCCCGCGCCAAGGCCTACACGCTCTCGGGCGGTGAGCGGCGCCGGGTCGAGATCACCAGGGCGCTGGTCAACAACCCGAAGTTCATTCTGCTGGACGAGCCGTTTGCAGGAATTGACCCGATCGCGGTCGCCGATATTCAAAAAATCATCTTCCACCTGAAGAATCGTGGCATCGGCGTGCTGATTACAGACCATAATGTCCGCGAGACCCTGAAGATCACCGATCGGGCCCATATCGTGCATGCAGGCTCGATCTTCAAGAGCGGCACGCCGGGCGACCTCGCGGCTGACGAGGAGGTCAAGCGGATTTATCTCGGAACCGATTTCAGGCTCGACTGAGTTCGTGAGGTACCTCTAAGCCACCCATGGCCATTACCCAGAAGCTCCAGACCAGGCTGTCGCAAAAGCTCGTCCTGACGCCCTCGCTCCAGCAGGCCATCAAGCTGCTGCCGATGACAACGCTCGAGCTGGCCGAGTTGCTGAATCAGGAAATCGTCGAGAATCCGATGCTCGAGGAGATTCCGAACGAGGACTTGCAGGCGGTCGACCCGCAGGCCCAGACTTCGGAACCCGCCGAGGCCGAACAGCCCAAGCCAGACCGCCCGGACGCCAACTGGGACGAGCAGGACTACGCCTATTTCTTCGGCGAATATCTGGACGATGGCGGCTACCGGTCCCGGATGCCGGTCGAGGTCAAGGAACTGCCGCCGATCGAGAACACGCTGTCGACCTCGGGGTCGCTGACCGACCACCTGCTCTGGCAGTTGTCGATGCAGACCGAGGTCTCGAGCGACATGCGCGAGCTCGGCGAGGCGATCATCGGCAACCTCAATGACGACGGCTACCTGATGGCCTCGCTCGACGAACTGGGCGACATGGGCGGCTGGACGCGCACGCAAGTCGAGTCAGCGCTCGACATGGTGCAGCACCTCGATCCGGTCGGGGTCGCGGCACGAGATCTCCAAGAGTGCCTGACCCTGCAGCTCCGCCACATGGGCCACACCGGCACCCCGGCCGAAGTGATCATCGCGGAGCATCTCCGCCTGCTGCAGAATCACCAGGTCCCCGAGATCGCCAAGCGGATGGCGATGCCGATCGAGCAGCTCAAGGAGCACATCGAGATCATCCGGCATCTCGACCCCAAGCCAGGCAGCCGCTTCAATCCCGCTCCGTCTCAGTACGTCATGCCCGACGTCTACATCGTCAAGGTCGAGGAGCAGTACGTGGCGGTGCTGAACGACGACGGCCTGCCGCAGCTGCGGATCAGCCCAGTCTACAAGCGCCTGCTCGACCACAAGGACGACGAGTCGGCGGCAGCGACGCGCGCCTACGTCAAGGACAAGTTCCGGTCGGCGCTGTGGCTGCTCAAGTCGGTCGATCAGCGGCAGAAGACGATCATCAAGGTCGCCAACAGCATCATCTTGTTCCAGAAGGAGTTCCTCGACCACGGGATCGAGCAGTTGCGGCCGCTGGTGCTGCGTGACGTGGCCGAGGACATCGGCATGCACGAGAGCACCGTCAGCCGGGTGGTCAACAACAAGTACATGCACACGCCACAAGGCGTGTTCGAGATGAAGTACTTCTTCCACAGCGGGATCAGCAGTTCGTTCGGCGAGAACGTGTCGTCGGTGACGATCAAGCAGCGGATCCGCAAGATCATCGAGGCCGAGGACGGCCGCAAGCCGCTCAGCGACTCCAAGATCGTCAACATCCTGCAACGGGAGGGCCTGGTGCTGGCACGGCGGACGATCGCGAAGTACCGGGAGGAACTGCGGATTCCGACGTCCAATCAGCGCAAGGTCCTGTACTGACCGGGGGAGAGAGAGCATGCGTCTCGCGCTCACAGGGCGCCATCTGGAGATCACCCCGGCCTTGCGGCTTTTGGTGACCCGCCGGCTGGAGAAGCTCGATCGGCTGCTGCACGACAGCGTCATCTCGGCGCAGGTGGTGCTGCAGGTGGAGCGGTTCCGGCACAAGGTCGACGTGGTCGTGCACACGCGCGGCGATCACATGCTGACCGGGCACGGCGTCGACGGCACCTGGGCCCGGTCGCTGACCGTGGCGGTCGACAAGGTGTCGCAGCAGGCCGCGACTCAGAAGGGCAAGTGGCAGAGCCGGACCCGGCGGGCGGTTGGCGTCGGGCGTCACGCGTCGGCGGAGGTAACCGCGGCCGACGACAACCTGGCCGATGGCGCTGACGAGGAGGCCATCGACGCGGCCGCGCTGGTCGTGGCCCCCCGGTTCCGAGGGCGCCCGCGGGCTGCCGAGCAGGCCGCCGCAGCAGCGGCGCCGGCGCCGCGCGTGCAGAAAATCCGTCGCGCCTCGGCCAGGCCGATGAACGTCGCGCAGGCTGCTGCCCGCGTTGACGCCGCCCCTGGTTCGGTCGTCGTCTACCGCGATGCCACCCTGGACCGGGTGCAGGTCCTGGTTCGCCGGGCCGACGGCTCGCTCGGGCTGATCGATCCCGAGGGGTGACGCGAACGACGATGAGTCGCGCCCACGATCCTGCCGTCGACGGTCTGCCCGTACGCGATTTGCTCACGCGCTGTGCCGGCACGCCGCTTGGTGACCTGTCGCTGCAGGCCGGCGCCTCCGGGCTGTCGCGGCGCATCCACCAGGTCTCGCTGCAGAAGACCGGGCTCGCCCTGACTGGCCAGCCCCAGTATCTCGAGGACGGCCGCGTGCTGCTGTTCGGCCGCAGCGAGGTGCATTACCTCGCCGCGCTGCCCGAAGACGAGCGTCGCCGGCGGCTCCAGGACGTCTTGCGTCCGGGCCTGCCGTGCGTCGTGGTCACGGCGGGGTTGCCCATTGATCCGCTGCTGGCCGAGGTGGCCAACGCCCGCGGCGTGCCGGTCCTGCGCACCGAGGTACTGACTGCTGCGACGCTGGTCGCGCTGACGGCCGTGCTGGACGATGGGCTGGCGCCGATGGTGACGCTGCACGGCGTGCTGGTGGACATCCTGGGGCTTGGCGTGTTGCTGCTCGGCGAGAGCGGCATCGGCAAGAGCGAGTGCGCGCTCGACCTGGTCGTGCGCGGGCATCGCCTGGTGGCTGACGACGCGGTCGAGGTGACGCGGCGGGGTGGGGCGGTGCTGGTCGGGAACTCGCCGCCGCTGACGCGCCACCACATGGAGGTCCGCGGTCTCGGGATCATGAACGTGCAGGACCTGTTCGGCGTCGCCTCGACCAGGCAGAGCATGCAAGTCGAGTTCATCGTCCGGCTGGTGCGGTGGGACAGCCACACCGAGTACGAACGGCTCGGGCTGGACGAGGCCACCGAGCCGCTGCTCGACGTCGAGGTGCCGGTGGTGACCCTGCCAGTCGGCCCGGGCCGCAACATCGGCATCCTGGTGGAGGTCGCCGCGCGCCGGCACCTGCTGCGGGCGCGCGGAATTTCCGCGGCCCAGCAACTCTCCGCAAGACTCGACGCCGAACTCCAGGGGGGCGACGCATGACCAAGGCGCCGGCTCCGGACCCGGCTGCCCCGACCCGGCGCTTCATCGTCCTGACCGGCCTGTCGGGGTCAGGCAAGACCCAGGCGATTCGTGCGCTCGAGGATCTCGGCTACTTCTGTGTCGACAACCTGCCGGTCGCGCTGATTCCCACTTTCGCCGAGCTGACCTTGCGCACCGGAGGCGACATCACGCGCGCGGCCGTGGTGGTCGACATCCGCGAGGGCTCGCTGCTGAAGACCTTTCCGGAGACCTTCCGCTCGCTGCGGAAAATGGCTGGGCTGGCGCCCCGCCTGATCTTCCTCGACGCCTCTGACGCGGCGCTGGTGCGCCGCTTCAGCGAGACCCGCCGCCCACACCCGCTGGCCGAAGACCAGTCGGTGGGCGAGGGCATCCGACTCGAACGGGAGCAACTGGCGCCGATTCGCCGGATGGCCGACCAGATCATCGACACGTCGGACATGACCGTGCACGAGTTGCGGCACGCCTTCATGTCGGCGTCGCGCGATCGTGGCACCGACGCCGGCCCGGTGGTCACCTTTCTCAGTTTCGGGTTCAAGCACGGCGTGCCGCTCGACGCCGACCTGGTGTTCGACGCGCGCTTCCTGCCCAATCCGCACTTCGTGCAGGAGCTGCGGCCGCACACCGGGCGCGATCCGCAGGTCCGCGAGTTCCTCGAGCAGTACGAGGACTACGCGACCTTCCTCGCTCGGGTCGGCGACCTGCTCGCGTTCCTGTTGCCGCGCTATGCCGCGGAAGGCAAGAGCTACGTGACGGTGGCGATCGGCTGCACCGGCGGGAAACACCGATCGGTGGCCATCGCCGAGGAACTGAAGCGGCGGATGGCGTCGGTCGGCGGCCTGCGGCTACGGGTCCGCCACCGCGACATCGCGCAGGAATAGCACCGGCCCCGGACATACGAGGACCAGACGTGACCGACCCTCAGGATCAGCGGCTTGGCGTGGTCGTCGTGACCCACGGTCAGCTTGCCAACGAACTGGTGAACGCCGCCGAGATGATCGCCGGCGAACTGGTCCAGTTCGAGGCCGTCGCCCTCGGCTGGCACGACGATCCGAACGCGGCGCGCGACCAGATCGCCGCGGCGGTGGCGCGCGTTCGCGGTCCGGCCGGCGTGTTGATCCTCACCGACATGTTCGGCGGCACGCCCTCGAACCTCGGGATCACCTTTCTGGAAGACGACGCGATCGAGGTGATCACCGGGGTCAACCTGCCGATGCTGGTGAAGCTGGCCAACCTCGAACGGCCCCAGTCGGGTCTGCTCGGGATTGCCCGGCAGATGCGCGAGCACGGGCGCGAGGCGATCCGTGTCGCCTCCGACCTGATCCGACCGGACTCCGACTCGTAAGCCGATGGTCACGCGTGAAGTGACTGTCGTCAATGCCCTGGGCCTGCACGCCCGCGCCGCGGCGCGGTTCGTACGACTGGCGTCTCAGTACGGGAGCACCATCCGGGTGTCGCGCGGGCCGCGCGAACTGGACGGCAAGAGCATCCTCGGCCTGCTGCTGCTCGGCGCCGCGCTCGGCTCGACCATCACCATCCGGGCCGACGGCGAGGATGCCGTGGCCGCGGTCGACGCGCTGGCGGCGCTGGTCGCCGACAAGTTCGGGGAGGCGTGACGGTGCTGATGTTGACAGGGGTCGCGGTCGCGCCCGGCGAGGCGCTCGGTCCGGCCATCGTGGTGCGACTGCGCGCCCACGACCTTCGCTACCGCATCGACCCGGACGCGGTCGGACCAGAGCTGGCTCGGCTGGCCGAGGCCGCCGACCGCACGCGCGGGCAGCTCGAGGACATCCGCGACCGCACCCGTCACGTGCTTGGTGCGGAACTGGCGGGGATGTTCGACGTCCAGCTGCTGATGCTCGCCGACCCGCTGCTGCGTGAGCGCGCCGACGCGGTGATTCGCAGCCGCCACGTCAACGCCGAGTGGGCAATGCTGGAGGCGGGCGAGGAGCTGACCGTCCGGTTCCGCGCCGTCGAGGACCCGTACCTGCAGGAACGGCACGGCGACCTCACCGACGTGGTCGGCCGGGTCCGTGGCAACCTGCAGCGCGGGGAGAACGACGCCAGCTGGCTGAACCAGCAGCTGGCCCGCTTTGCCGATCCGTGCGTGCTGGTCGCCGATGACCTGCCGGTCTCTGTGGCGGTGCAGCTGGACTGGCGGCGTGTCGCCGCGTTCGCCACCGACGCCGGGACCCGCACAGCGCACACCGCGATCGTGGCCCGCTCGCTGGCGGTGCCGGCGGTGGTCGGCCTGCAGGACGCCACGCGGCTGGTGCCGCCAGGGGCGATGCTGCTGGTGGACGGCACCGCCGGCGTGATCTCGATCGACCCGCCCGCGGCCATGGTCGAGGCGACCAGGCATCGGCTGCGCCCGGTGGCCGTGCCGCACACCTCGCTGTCCGGCCCGGCGCGCAGTGCCGACGATGTGGCGATCCACCTGCTCGCCAACGTCGATCGCCCCGAGGACGTCGCGCTCGCACTGCGCGAAGGGGCCGAGGGCCTCGGGCTCGTGCGGTCGGAACTCCTGCTGGGTGCCCACGCGGTGGGCGATGTCGGCGAACAGCAGCAGATCGATGCCTACCGGGCGCTGCTCGAGCAGGCCGGCGACCGGGAGGTCACCATCAGGACCTTCGACGTCACGCCGGAAGACGCGGGCCTCGGCGACCCCGCGAACGCCGAACCGCGCGAGCGCCTCGGCCTTCGCGGGGTACGAGTCGGCCTGGCTCACCCGGAGCTGCTGGAGCGGCAGCTACGGGCGCTGGTCCGGGCAGGGGAGGGCAGGCGCCTGCGGGTGATGGTGCCCTTCGTGACCAGCGCCGACGAGTTCGTGCGGGCCCTGGCCCTGCTCGGCACGCAGGCCGAGCGGGTCGGCCGGCCGGCCCCGCCGATGGGGGTCATGGTGGAGGTCCCGGCCGCCGCGCTCGACGCCGCACGCCTCGCGCGACACGCCGCGTTTCTCAGTATCGGCACCAACGACTTGATCCAGTACACGCTGGCCGCGGACCGCAATGACGTGCGCGTGCAGCACCTGTACGACCCGACGCACCCGGCCGTGCTGCGCCTGCTGCGAATGGTGGTGCGCGGCGCTCGACGATCGGGCCGCCGGGTGGCGGTCTGCGGCGAAATGGCCTCGGACGCCCGGCTGCTGCGGCTGCTGATCGGGCTCGGGTTGCGCGAGTTGAGCATGACCGCATCGTCCTTGCGACCGGCGCGAGAGACGGTGGCCCGCTGCTCGATCGCGGAGGCGCAGGCCGAGGTCTACCGCGCGCTCTACGACGCCGACGACAGGCCGGCAGCTGCCGACGCCGCCCCTGCGCCCGCGACGTGACGCGGGCACAAGGCTTCAGGCATCAGGCATCAAAACGGAATGTCGTCGTCGCCTTCGCCGCCACTCATCGGGTCGAAGGTCGTGCCGGAGGTCGCGCCGGCACCGCCAGACGGGGCACCTGCTGCCGCGGGCTGGCCGCCGCCGTAGTCGTAGTCGTCCTCGCCGCGGTTGGCCCCGCCACGGCCGCCGCCACCGCCGCTGCCGAGCAGCTGGATCCGGTCCGCGACGATCTCGGTCGTGTACCGCTTCTGCCCGTCCTTGTCGTCCCAGGACCGGGTCTCGATGCGCCCTTCGACGTAGACCTGCTTGCCCTTCTTCAGGTAGTCCTGGAGCGATTCGGCCTGCTTGCCGAGCAGCACGACCCGGTGCCACTCGGTTTTCTCGACCCAGTCGCCGGTCTTGCTGTCCTTGCGACGGTCGGTGGTGGCGATGCTGAAGCGGGCGATGGCAAAGCCGTTGCCCGTGAACTTCATCTCGGCGTCCCGCCCGAGATTGCCGACCAGAATCGCCTTGTTGACGCTACCCATTTCGATGTCTCCCGTCGTTCGTGTGCGTGAAGCCAGGGGCCTGGAGCGCGGGTGCTACCGCGGACGCCGGTTGAGGCCGTCGAGTACCTGCTTGGCCAGGACAGCAACCTCACTCTGCGGGTAATTGCGGATCACCTGCTGGAACGACTCGCGCGCACGATCGTTGTCGCCGAGCAGGCTGAGCGCGACGCCGCGCTTGTAGAGCGCCTGCGGCACGCGATCGCCGGACGGGTAGTCGGCGATGACCTTCTCGTATGCCGCCACCGCCTCCTTGAACTTGCCATCGAGCTGGTGCGACTCCCCGATGTAGAACTGCGCGTCATCGGCGCGATCGCTGGTCGGGAAGGAACGGATGAACTGATCGAAACCCGAGATGGCCAGGCTCCACTGGCCGGCGGCATAGTCGGCCTGGGCCGTGTCGAACATCCGCTGCGGCGACAGCCCACCGGCGGGCCCGGCCGGCACGGCAGGCGCGGTGGTCGTCGGGAACGCCGCCGTCGAGCCTGGGGTACCTGGCGCGCTCGACGTCCCGGCGGCCATCGGGTCGGTCCCGGGGGCTGGCGATGCGAACTGCAGCTGGGACGGCAGCGTGTTGACCGCTTCTCGCAGCGAGGTCAACTCCTGTCCGAGCGCGTTGACCCGGGTGCCGTTCTCGTCCAGGCGCTCGCGCACCACACGCACGTCGCTGCCGAGGTTGTCGATCAGCAGCTTCTGGTCGGCGAAGGCCTTGCGGGCGGCCGTGCTCTGGTCATCGATCTTGGCGTTCAGTGCCTTGAGGGTGTCGCCGAGCGTCGCCAGCAGCAACTGCATCTGCTGAGACTGCTCCTGCAGCATCCGGAGGTCGGCCATCAACTGCTGATGCTCACGGTTTGCGGCCAGGGCAGGTTGCCCCAACCCGACGAGCAGAACGCCCGCGAGGGCGCTTGTCACAATGCGCGTCATGATCTCTTCCTTGCGGGCCGAATGGTCCGTCACGTCGCCGTTACTTGCTGGTGACCACGAAATGCGCTCGCCGGTTCTTCGCGAACGCCTCTTCGGTGGTGCCGGGGTCGAACGGGAACTCCTTGCCGTAGGACACCGTCTTGAGCCGGTCGGCCGGGATGCCCAGCGAGACCAGGTAGGCTCGGGCCGACTGCGCGCGCCGCTCGCCGAGTGTCAGATTGTACTCGGCAGTCCCGCGCTCGTCGCAGTGTCCTTCGATGGTCACCACCCAGTTCGGATACTGACGCAGAATCTCGGCGTTCTTCTGCAACACGCCCTGCGTATCACCAGAGACGTCGGCGGCGTCGTAGAGGTAGTAGACCGGCTGCAACGGCGACTCGCGGTTGAGCTCGTCCAGCGATCGAGCGTTGTAGTCCATCGACGAGCCGGAAATCGTCGGCTCGGCCGGTACCGACGCGACTGGCGGCTCGGGCTCGGGCAATGGCGCCGGCGGGGCGGGCGGCGCGCCCGCACCACCCGCACCCGCCGAGGGCGGGGGAGGCGTCGGACGGGCGACCGGTGGCTTCTTGCGGCTGCAGGCGGTGGCGGTCACCATCACCAGCACGGCGAGGGCGACGAGGCGGACGAGGCGTGCGGACATGCGGGGAGTCTCCTTCAAGAGCGGTGAGCGCGGCGCGTCAGCGCGACCAGCTGGGCTGCACGTTGTTGCCGGCACGCGTGACCTGCTTGATGTCCTGGCCGTCGCGCGCGATGGTGAAGATGTGGGTCCGGCCCGCCCGTGTCGACGCGAAGGCCACGTGCCGGCCGTTGGGTGAATACGACGGGCTCTCGTTGCTGCCGGTGCCGTCGGTGATGACCCGGATCTGGCCGCTCGCGATCTCGTAGATCTTGATGTCGAAGCCGGGGCCGGTGCGGCCGGCGTAAGCAATCTCGTTGTACGGGGCCGGCGACCAGGTGGCGCGGTCGGCCCACGATTCGTTGGTCAGGCGCCGCGGCTGGCCGGCGCCGTCGGCGTCGACCATGTACAGCTGGGGCGAGCCCGATCGATCGGAGGTGAAGGCAATCTGGTTCCCGGCTGGTGACCAGGTCGGGGTCGAGTCGTTGCCAGGGTGCCTGGTGATCCGCCGCAGGCCGCTGCCATCGCGGTTGACGGCGTAGATCTCCATGTTGCCGTCGCGGTTGGTCATGAACGCGATCCGGTTGCCGTCCGGGGCAAACGCCGGCAGGAAGTTGTGGACGATCTCGGTGCCGCCGGTCGGCTGGTCCATCTTCCCCTGGTAGATGTACGAGACGAAGATGTCGGGATACCCGCGCCGATACGAGGTGTACGCAATCGCGCGGCCGTCCGCCGACCAGCTCGGGTTGATCGCGAGCGAGCGGTTGACCGTGACCCGGCGCTGGTTCTCGCCGTCGTAGTCGGCGATGTAGATCTCCTTGATGCTGCGGTTCTCAACGGTGTTGCGAGCGCGCTCCCCGTCGCGGTCCGAGGCAAACGCCAGTTTGGTGCGGGCGACGCCGACCAGCGACCGTGTGTCCATGTGGAACTCGTCGGCGATGGTGTGCGCGAACTGTCGCGGGTTGGTCGCGCTGGCGGTGTACTCCTTGGCCCACACGCTCTGCTGCGAGGTGACGTCGAATACTCGCACCTGCACCGTCAGGCTCGATGCGTTGCGGCGCACGATGCCGACCATCACCGCGTTGACCCCGAGCTCGCGCCACTGGTCGAACGCGACCGTGTCCATCGAGGTCGCCGCCGCCACCGCGCCGTAGCTGGCGCGAGGGATCAGGTCGTACTCACGCTCGAACTTGAGGTCATCCCAGACCACCTGGCCGAGCATGTCACCAACCGTCCTCAGCTCGGCGTCGCCGCTGGCGGCGATGAACGCCGGCACGGCCAGCTTCGGCGCGGCGCCACCGCTCAGGTTGATCGAGGTGGAGATCTCGGAGGGCTGCTGCGGCGCGGCCGGTGGTTGGCCCGGCTGCACGGGTTGACCGGGCGGCGGCGCCTGTGGAGCCGCGGTCTGGCTCGCCGGCGCCGGAGCCGGCCGCGACTGCGGCGCAGCCACCACCAGCATGGTCGCGGCGGAGGCCCCGACGAGGGCCATGAGGATCGTGCGGGAAGCAGTGGTCATTGGATGAAATTGAATTCCAGATTCACCGTGAGCGTCGGGTTCGGGTATTCCCGGGGCAGCACCGGCAGCCTGGTCAGGATCAGGGCCCGGGTCGCCGCCTGATCGAGCAGGAAGTTGCCGCTCGACCGCGCTACCGAGATCTCGCTGACCGCACCCTGCCGATCGATGACGAACCGCATGATCGTCGATCCGCGCGATCCCTGCCGTTGCTGCCAGTTTCGCTGAATGATCTGCAGCATCTCTGAGATGTAGGCCGGGCAGCAGAAGTTGCCGAGATTGATCTGGCCGCCCGCGCCGCCGCCTCCTGTCGAGAGTCCGATCGCGTCGCTGACGACGCCGGTGTCGGCTCTGGCCTGCCCTTCGCTGACCTGGGCGCCGGTGGTTGGCGTCCGGCCCTTCGCCTGGTCGTTGGTCGTCTCCGGTCGCGTCGTCGATTTGGGCGGCGGTTTGACCGGGGCCTTGGCCGGATCGGTCATCTCGGGCGGCTTGGCGGCCGGGGGCCGAATCGGCTCCGGCCGGGGCGTGGCGGTGGGAGGCACCGCCTGCTGCACAGGCCGGCCGGACATCGACGTCAACCCGCCGGCCCGTGGTCCCGGGGCGCCGCCGAGGCTGATCGTCATCACCGTCTTCGGATCGATCTGCCGGGTCCGCCATGCGTCGGGCGCGAGGACGACCACCGCGAGCGCCACCGCGTGCACGACCAGCGAGAGGGTCAGCATGCGCTGGAAGCCGCCGGAGGAGGGCGCCGCAGGCCTTGGCTGGCTACCGGCGACGGCGTAGGTCTGCAGCGGCGCGTCCACGGCGGGTTATCGTTCCCCGGGCAGCCGGGACACCAGCCCGACCTTCTCGACGCCCGCCGACTTCAGCGCGTCCATCACGGTCATGGTCTGTTGGACGGTGATCGCGCCGTCGGCGCGCAGGTAAACCGACTTGTCGCTCTTGCCCTGCAACGTCTGGCGCATCCGCTCGCCGAGCACGTCGATCCGGATCATCTCGTCGTCGAGCTGCACCCGACGGTCCTGTCCGAAGGAGAGCGGCACGGTGACGAAGACCCGCTCGCTACTCAGGTCCTGAGACCGGCGCGCACTCGGCAGGTTGACGTCCAGCCCGCGGGTCATCATCGGGGCGGCGACCATGAAGATGATCAGCAACACCAGCATCACGTCGACCAGCGGCACCACGTTGATCTCGGACAACTCCGTCGAGGCGACCATCCGCCCGCGTCGTCCTCGTCCGGTGCTCCCGCCTCCAGCGGCCTGTACCTTGGGCATGGCTCTGTCCGGCCGGGTGTCGCTAGGTGAAGTTCCGCTCGGAGATGTTGAGGAACTCCAGCGAGAAGTCCTCCATCGCCGACGCGAAGCTGCGCACCTTGTGCGTGAAGTGGTTGTAGAAGTAGACCGCCGGAATGGCCGCGAACAGGCCTGCGGCGGTGGCGATCAGCGCCGCGGCGATGCCCGGGGCAACCACTGCGAGGTTGGACGATCCGACCGCACCAATCGCCTGGAACGCGGTCATGATGCCCCAGACGGTCCCGAACAGGCCGATGAACGGCGAGATGCTTGCGGTAGTCGCCAGGAAACCCACGCGCTGCTCGAGTTTAGCCAGTTCGGTCCCACTGGCGCGCAGCAGCGCACGGTCCAGCGCCTCCAGGCTCTTCAGCGTAGGACGTGCGGCACCCGCTGCCGGCTTGTCGCCGGCCTGCAGCCCGCGCAACTGCGTATTCAACTCGGTGTAGCCGGCCTGGAACAGCCCGACCAGCGGACTGTCGCCCAGCGACCGGCAGACGGCCTGGACCTCGGAGAACTTGCTGCTGCGGCGGAACACATCGAGGAACTGCCGCGTGTCGCTGTCTGCTTTGCGGAACGCCCACGCCTTGTAGAGCACGATGCCCCACGACACGATGGAGAACAACACCAGAAGGACGAGCACGGCTTGCTCGACGAGCCCCGTCTGCGCCACCAGCGAAATGACGTCAGTTGCCGACTCCCCGGACTCCGCCGCAGGACCAGCCAGCTCCTGCAGGGCAAGAGCGCACACCCAGAACGTCTGCAAACAGGCCTCCGCACTCCATCATGGTGCGCCGCTGGGAAGGCGCGAACGGGAAAGCCTACCACGGCTAGAAAAGAGCGTCAACTCTATGATAATGTTGCAGTTCTGGCCTTTTGACCTCGCTGCCGCACCGAACGCGACGGACCCGTCACGCACCCCATGATCCGCTTCCTCAGCATCCGCCAGTTGGCGGTCATCGAGGCGCTCGACCTGTCACTGGATGACGGGTTGACCGTCCTGACCGGGGAGACTGGCGCCGGCAAATCTGTCCTCGTCGAGGGCATCGGCCTGCTGCTGGGTGGGCGCGCCTCGGCTGACATGGTCCGCACCGGGGCAACCACCGCCACCGTCCAGGCGGTGATCACGACGCCCGAGGGTACCGAGGTGGTGGTCCGCCGCGAGGTCTCGGCCGAGGGTCGGTCACGAGCCTTCCTCGACGACACGCTGGTGACCGCCACCACGCTGAAGGAGCAGGTCTCGGCGTGGGTCGACCTGCACGGCCAGCACGAGCACCAGACGCTGCAGCAGCCACACACCCATCTTGACCTGTTGGACCGCGTCAGCCATTTGCAGGCGTCGCGCGACGGGGTTGCGACCGCGCACGCGGTCTGGGTCGCGGCCCGGGACGCGGTGGCCGCCACCCGCCTCGATGCGCGCGAGCGCGCCGCTCAGATTGAACTGCTGTCCTTCCAGCTCGGCGAGCTCGACACGGCACGACCGCAACCAGACGAGGACGCGCAACTGGCCGCGGCGCGGCAGGTGCTGGCCAGCGCCGACCGGCTGCAGCGGCTCGGCAGCGAGGCCTATCAGGCGCTTTATGACGATGAGCATGCGGCGCTGCAGGCGCTCAATGTCGTCTTCAAGCGGCTCGACGAGCTGGCACAGATCGACCCGGCGGTGCAGCCGTACGCCGCGCTGCGGGATGGCATCAAGGCGCAACTGGACGACGTCGCGTTCTTCCTGAGGAGTTACGTCAGTGACATCGAAGCCTCTCCAGAGCGGCTGCAGGAAGTTGAGGATCGGC
>Ga0183260_10003085_pt1 | contig 13510 bp, 11 predicted proteins | sample AntDrymUQ4972206_2_FD_129768 | JGI IMG/M metagenome (GOLD analysis project Ga0183260, IMG submission 129768) | Polar desert sand microbial communities from Dry Valleys, Antarctica - metaG UQ497 (22.06) (version 2) (version 2) | ecosystem: Environmental > Terrestrial > Soil > Desert | place... | reverse complement strand
CTACCGACTGCTGCAGGGCGCGCTTGCCGCTGCGCCTCAGCCCTATAAGACGCTCACCAGCAAATCTGTCGCTTGACGGGGCCCAGAGCCAAATCGGGGGAACAAACCGGATAGCCAGCTCACCACAAAGAAGGCGATCACCGATCTCCCCGTTCTGGGTGCGCTGCTGCAAGCTCGCTAGGCTGGACGGCGGCAGTGACCGATGTGCTGACAACACGACCAGTCGCGAGCCCGAGCCGCCCTGAGACGGGCGCCGTCCTCGGCCCGCGCGCGCTGAACCGGGCGCTCCTCGAACGCCAGCTGCTGCTGCGCCGGCACGACCTCACCGCGGCTGAGGCGCTCGAGCATCTCGTCGGGTTGCAGGCACAGAACCCCAACGCTCCCTACCTAGGGCTATGGACGCGCCTGACCGACTTCTGCACCGACGACCTCGCCGAGCTGATCGCGGCGCGCAAGGTCGTCCGGCTCGCGCTGATGCGCTGGACGTTGCACGTGGTGACCGCCCGCGACTGCCTCGCGCTGCGGCCTGTCCTGCAGCCGGTCATGGAGCGCCGCATGCAGGCCTGCTTCGGGCGACACCTCGGCGGCGTCGAGCTCGCGCGGCTGGCACAGCTCGGGCGATCGCTCGTCGAGCAGGAGCCGCGCTCGCTGGGAGACGTCGGACGGCTGCTGGCAGGGGAATGGCCGCGCCACGAGCCGCGAGTCCTGGGCCATGCGCTGTCCGCGCTCACACCGCTCGTCCACGTGCCACCGCGCGGCATCTGGGGTCGCAACGGCCGCGCCGTGCAGACGACGGCGGAACGCTGGCTCGGCCGCCCGCTGGAGCGCGCGACGCAGCCCGACGCGCTGATCGTGCGCTACCTGGCCGCGTTCGGACCCGCGACCGTCGGCGACATCCGGACGTGGTCGGGCCTGACCGGGCTCGGCCCGGCGATCGAGCGTCTGCGCCCCAAGCTGCGCGGCTTCCGCGACGAGCACGGCCGCGAGCTGCTCGACGTGACCGATGGTCCGCTGCCCGATCCCGACACCCCGGCGCCGCCGCGCTTCCTGCCGGACTTCGACAACGTCGTGCTCGCCCATGCGGACCGGACGCGGATCGTCGCCGATCCGGATCGCAGGCGCGTCCTGAAGCCCAAGACGTTCCTGGTCGACGGCTTCGTCGGCGGAACGTGGAGGCTGATTCGCGGCCGCGGCATCGTCACGGTCGAGGTCACGCCGTTCGGCCCGATCGCCGGCGAGGACCGCATCGCGCTTGCCGAGGAGGGCATGCGGCTGCTGAGCTTCATCGTCGCCGGCGCCGAGGACGACGTGCGCGTCAACGTTCGCTTCGTCGGCGAGGACCGCAGTTGAGCAGTGAGCGCCTCGTGAAGGTTCTGTGACCGTTCACCGCGTGATGACTTCTGCCCACGCGGGCTCGCATAGAGATCCGGCGTCAATCGATCTCTTGGAGTCATCTTGCGTAGACGCAGTCCTCTCCCCGTGGTTTCGGCAGGCGCCGTCGCCCTGGCGCTCATCGCCGTGTCACCCGCCGCCGCAGTCGTCGGCACCGGCGCGAAGGGCCCCACCACGACGGTCAATCCGTACGTCCTCCCGGTCGCCGACGGCGTACAGACGACCTCCCTGCTGACCGTCGCCGACATGCCGACCGTCAACGGCTACAAGATGGTCGGCATCCCCGACGGCCTCGGCGTGCGCAACGCAGCCACCGGCGGCAAGGCCGAGCTGTTCATGAACCACGAGCTCATCGGGACCGCCGGCGCGGTGCGGGCCCACGGTCAGAAGGGCGCGTTCGTCTCCAACTACAGCATCGACAAGACGACGCTCGCCGTCGAGACCGGCAAGGACCTGATCGACGCCCCCGGCGACGTCACGTTCTTCAACTATCCGACCGGCACGTACAACGCCCCCGGCCCGAATCCGTCCACGGCGATGGCGCCCTTCGCAGCGCAGAGCGCCGCCTTCCTGCGATTCTGCTCGTCGACGCTGACCGACCCCGGGCAGCTGCTCAACCCGGCGACGGGCATGGGTTATGACGGCCAGATCTACTTCGGCAACGAGGAGACCGGCGACGAGGGACGCGCCTTCGGCATTCTCGGCGACGGCACGACGAAGCAGCTGCCGCGCCTCGGCCTCTTCTCGTGGGAGAACACCGTCCCAGCGGACAATCTGAGCAACACGACGCTCGTCCAGGGCCAGGAGGACGCGGCCACGGGCCAGCTCTGGAGCTATGTCGGCACGAAGACGAACACCGGCGACGCCTTCGACAAGGCCGGTCTGACCAACGGCACGAACCACGTCGTCGACCTGCTCAACGAGGCCGTCGACAGCGATGCGGAGTTCCGCGACGCCTACACCAAGGGCGAGCCGGTCCCGTTCAACCTCGACCCCGTGAACTGGAACCAGCCTGGCAGCGCCCAGAACGCCGAGGCCGCCACGAAGGGCATCACGCTCAACCGCATCGAGGACGGCCACTGGGATCCCGACAACCCGCGTGACTTCTACTTCGTCACGACGGAGGGCGGCTCGACGGCCAAGGCGCCGGGCACCACGAACACGCGCGACGGCGGCGGTCTCTGGCGCCTGCGCTATAAGGACATCGAGCAGCCGCTGAAGGGCGGGACGCTGACGCTCATGCTCGACGGCTCCGAGACCCCGTATCTCAACAAGCCCGACAACATGACGATCGACACGCACGGCAACCTGCTCATCCAGGAGGACCCGGGCGGCAACGCGGGCTTGGCCCGCATCGTGGCCTACGACATCAACACCGGCCGCCGCGGCGTCGTGGCGCGCTTCGATCCGGCGCTGTTCGCCACGGGAGCGACCGGCACGGTGGCCACGACCGACGAGGAGTCCTCGGGCATCGTCGACGCCAAGGACGTTCTCGGCGATGGCGAGTTCCTGTTCGACGCCCAGGTCCACAAGCCCGTCGTAGGGCCGGACGCGGCGGAGCTCGTTGAGTACGGGCAGCTCCTGCACCTCGAGGTCAAGGACTTCGAGGCCGTGTACACCGGTCGGGCGCCGGTCCAGGGCCCGCCCGGCCCTCCCGGTCAGGCCGGCGCCGCCGGCCAGCCCGGCCCGGCCGGCCCCCGCGGCCCCAAGGGATCAAGGGGTCCCCGGGGGCGCGCCGGCAAGGTGAGCTGCAAGCTCAACAGGCGGCGCACGCGGGTCACCTGCAAGGTGAAGTACGCCGCGAAGTCCAAGGGACGCCTCGTGCGAGCGGGCAGGACCGTCGCGCGTGGCCACGTCGCCAAGGGCCGCGTCACCCTCGCTAGTAAGAAGCGACTCGCCAAGGGCAACTACACGCTGATCGCCGGCAAGATGAAGCTGCGCGTCAAGCTCGGCTGAACGACGGTCTCACCCCAGGACTACGCAAGCCCCCTCCACGGTGGAGGGGGCTTCCGTCGTACGTACACCTCCAGCCGGGGGTTGCGCGGACTGAAAGCCAGTACGAGCGCACCTAGACCTAGACTGCCGATCCATGTCGCGCGACGCCGACGGCGGCATCGATCCCGGGGACCTCGAGACGTGTCTGCGCGTGCTCGCCGCCCTGGACGTGTTGCCGATCGAGCATCCCGATGCGGTCGCGGTCCGGCGTGCGACCGCCGCGCTGTTCAAGACCGTCAAGCTGCGGCGCCGAGCGCAGCGGCGTGCGGCGATCCTCGCCCGCGATGGTGCCGTCACCGCCGCCACGGCGACCGGCGCGCCCGGGCGCATCGACGACGAGACGGACGGCTTGGCGCTTGTCTCGGGCGCGAGCGGCGCCCGCGCCGGGACGCTGCTGCGCCCGCGCGGATGCTATGTCTGCAAGCGCCGCTACCATGAGGTCGACGCCTTCTACCACCAGCTCTGCCCGAGCTGCGCGGCGCGCAACCGAGCGTGCCGCGTCGCGCGCACCGACCTCAGCGGCCGGCGCGCCCTGCTCACCGGCGGCCGCGCGAAGATCGGCATGCACATCGCGCTGCGCCTGCTGCGCGACGGCGCCCACGCGACGATCACGACGCGCTTCCCGCGCGACGCGGCGAGGCGCTTCACGGCGATGGGCGACAGCGCCGACTGGCTGCATCGCCTGCGCATCGTCGGCATCGATCTGCGCGACCCCGGTCAGGTCGTGGCGCTCGCCGACGCCGTCGGCGAGCAGGGGCCGCTGGACATCCTCATCAACAACGCCGCTCAGACCGTGCGCCGCTCGGCCGAGTCCTACTCGTCGCTCGCCGAGGCGGAGGCGACGCCGCTGCCGTCCGGCCCGCTGCCGGAGTTCGTGGCGCTCGGGCAGGCGGGGGGCGCGGGAGATCCGGCGGCGCTGGGCGAGGGCAGCCGCCCGCACTGGACGCCGACCCCGAGCGCCCTGACCGGCCTGGCCCTGGCCGCGGGCTCGGCCTCTGCGCAGCGGATCGCGGCCGGCAGCGCCGTCGACGCGGGCGGCCTGATACCCGACCCGCACCGGGTCAACAGCTGGACCCAGTGCGTCGACGAGGTCGATCCGATCGAGCTGCTCGAGGTCCAGCTGTGCAACGTGACCGCGCCCTTCATCCTCGTCGGCCGCCTGCGCCCGGCGCTGGCGGCGTCGGGCGCACGGCGCACGTACGTCGTCAACGTCTCCGCCATGGAAGGCCAGCTCAACCGCGGCTACAAGGGCCCCGGGCACCCGCACACGAACATGGCCAAGGCCGCGCTGAACATGCTCACCCGGACGAGCGCCGAGGAGCTGCGCGGCGACGGCATCCTCATGACGAGCGTCGACACCGGTTGGATCACCGACGAGCGGCCACAGCCGACGAGGATGCGCCTCGCGGGCGAGGGCTTCCATGCGCCGCTTGACCTCGTCGACGGCGCCGCGCGCGTCTACGACCCGATCGTCCGCGGTGAGGCGGGGGAGGACCTCTACGGCTGCTTTCTGAAGGACTACGAACCGGCGCCATGGTGAAGCGCGCGCCGCAGCTCCTCGCGGACGACCTGGCGATCGTCGAATGGCGGTCCGTCCCCCCACGGCGTCTGGGTCAGCCGCGACATGGCACCGCGGCCGAGGATCAGCACCACGTCGTCGGGGCGAGCGATGCGCAGAGCCCCTCCGATCGCGGCGCGCCGGTCGGTCTCCGTGGTCACGGTCCCGCCACTGCCGGCGAGCGCGCCTTGCAGCACGTCAGCCACTAGCCGGCGCGGGTCCTCGCCGCGAGGGTTGCCCGCCGTGACGATCACGTGGTCGGCCAGCGCGCGCGCGGCGCGGCCCATCGCCGCGCGCTTGGAGGGATCGACGCTCCCCGCGGCACCGGCCACGATCACCAGCCGTCCCGACCTGCGCGCGTCGATGGCGACGCGCACCGTCTGCGCGACAGCCGTGATCGCCGCCGGCGTGTGAGCGAAGTCGACGATCGCGTCGAAGCGCTGGCCCTCCTCGATCGCCTCGAAGCGCCCCGGCAGACCGTGCGCGCAGCCCAGCGCCGCGGCCACCGCCTCGGGGGTGAGACCCAGCACGTCCCCGACGGCGAGGGCCGCGGCGGCGTTGCGCGCATTGTGGGGGCCGGGCAGCGGCAGGTTCAGCTCAATCGGCCCATGGGGGGTGGCAAGTCCCAGCGCCGTGCTGGTGAGGCTCCAGGAGCAGGTACGGATGCGGTAGCTCGCGAGCGGATGATCGCCGTAGCCGAGTACCCGTCCTCCGGCCGCGGCCACATCCCGTGCCAGGCACCGGCCGAACGACTGCTCCAGGTTGATCACCGCGACCGGCGCGACCCTGCCGGGGCGAATGAACATGGTGCGCTTGCAGGCGCCGTAGGCGGCCATGCTTCCGTGGCGGTGCAGATGGTCGTGGGTGAGGTTGGTGAGCACGGCGACCTCCGGCACGAAGGCCGGGCAACACTCGAGCTGGTAGCTCGACGCCTCACAGACGACCCAGCCGCCGGGCGGCTCGACCGCGGCCGAGTAGGGCTCGTGCAGGTCGGAGTTCCCGGTGACGATGGCCTCGCCCGCGCAGCTGCGCAGGACGTGCGCTACGAGCGACGCCGTCGTGGTCTTGCCGTCGGTCCCGGTGATACCGACCACCGGAGCGCTGCCGAGCCGCCATCCGAGCTCCAGCTCGTCGATGACGGTCGCGTGCGGACCGACGGCCCAGGGTGGGATGCCCGGACTCTTGACGATGCAGCCAGACCGCGCGTCCCCGGACTCATCTGGAGGGTGACCGCGCAGCAGTACGGGAATTCCACGCGCGCGCAGGCGGCGCCGCAGGGAAGCCGTGTGACGGCCGGGGTGCCCGTCCCAGACCGCAAGCTGCGAGGTGGGCACCGTGCGCTCGAGCGCCTCGATGGCGGCCTGCCCGGCTCTGCCCAACCCGGCGACCAGATAGGGACCCGCCGGCAGCGCCGGACGCTGTGTCGCGACAGGGGGACTGGGGGACGCCGGGCACGGCGCGGATGAGCCGCTCAAGGATCCAGCGAGAAGTGCGAGTGAACCGCCTTCAACCGCTCGCCCCCGGCGAGGACGAGCGTGGCGCGGCCCGACCGCGGGAACGTCGAGCCGTCGGCGCGCACGCCGACGGATTCCCACGTGATCGCCACGCAGAGCCCGTCGGGACCACCGAAGCAGCGCATCTGCTCGAGGCTGAAGGCGAACCCGCGGGTGTGCTGCCAGACGCGGCGCCACTGGCGCTCTTCGAGCGCGTCACGCCCGAGGGCCACGACAGTGCCCGTTCCGAAACCCAGGACATCCGGAGCGAAGAGGTCGCGTGCCCCCTCGACGTGGCCCTTACGGACGCATTCCTCCATCGCCGCAAGCCATCGCCGGATGCGCTCGTGGTCGCCGGGCGAGGGCGTCGCGGACGCAGTCAGAGAGCTTGGCTGGTCGAGCTCCTGCCTCACCGGGCCAGCTTACTCCGCGACCACCTGCGCAATCCCCGCACGACATCGACCGGCCACGCCAGCATCTGCGCGAGGCGGTAGCGCCGAGTTTTCCGCACGGCGTCGAGGCGCTCGGCAGCCTGCGCGGTCTGGATGACGAGTTGCTCCTCGAGGGCCAGGGCTCGATCGAGCCATTGCTTGGCCTGCTGGCGATGGTGGTCGTGGGCGATCTCAGCGCGTAGCTGAGCCTCGGAGAGCAGTGCGAGCGCCCGTAGTGCCGAGCGCTGCTGCGGAGGGGGCTCAGGACTCAGCCGCCGAAGCAGAGCCACGAGCTCGGCAGCGTGCTGGCGTGCATCGTGATGGGTGCGAACCAGGTCGCGCCCGAGCTTGCCGAGCTCAGGTCGATAGGCATCCAGATCGGCCCGCAGGCGGGCCGCATCGGGCGGCGTACCCAGCGCCAAGCCGGAGAAGCCGGCGGCCTCGATGCGCTCGTAGGAGTCCGGTGTGACCCAGCCATCGCCGCCGGCGTGGTCGAAGACATAGGCGGGCCGCTCGCAGGCCATCGCCTCGATGATCGAGCGACCGTATCCGACGACGATGTCGGCCTCGGTCATCCGCTCAGCGACCGCAAGCGAGGCGCGCGGATGCCCAACCTGATCCCAGCTCAGGCCCGCCCGCGACCAAGCGTCCATGATGACCTGGGCGCGCGATCCGTGAGCACCGTGGTAGTTGCCGAGCAACAGCACCCGTGCTGGGCGCGGCGCGGGTTGCTTGCCCGCGCTGAAGCGCCGCATGTCGACTGGTTGGCGCATGCGCACGACCTCGCCGGCGCCCACGCAGGCTGCCGCGCGGACGGCGAGGCGGTCGTTGAGCGCGACCGTCGCGGCGACCACCCCGTCGACGGGCGGAGGCAGGTGGATGTCGTCGACGCCATGCACCACGAAGACGCGTACCGCGTCCGGATAGCGCCCCGCCAGCTCGAAGGCCAGCGAGCGATCGACACCGACAATGACACCCTCGACGCGCTCGGGCAGCTCGTCGAGCTCCGCGCTGACGTTCAGGCAACGCTCGCGGGCGAGCGCTGCCATCGCGCCGATCTCACGGGCATACAGCGTCACCGAGTGCCCCAGTCGAGCCAGATGCTCAGCGACCGTCAACGCGTAGGACTGCGGTCCACCCGGCGCGGCGAGCTGATGGGTGGCGACGATCAGCTCCATTGGGCTCGGCGCAGGATATGGCCGCGCGCATCGTCTTTCACACCTTCGATGGCGACTTCGCTCTCGAGCCCGGCGACCGGCTCGCAGTCGACCCGGGAACCGAGCGCGGCCGCCATCGTCGGCGACGATGGCGTCCAGTGCCTCGAGGTCGTCGCTTAGGAAGCGTCGAGAGACAAGTGTGCGGTTTGGGGCGCCCGATCCGGGGATGCCAGACGCCGCACTCGAGCGCAGCGATACTGGTGGTATCGCGAGCATCGAGGGTGGTGTCTGGCACCGCGGGCGAGTGTCCAAACCGTGCTCTTGTTGATTGACACTTCCTTAGGAGCCCCACCCTCCTTGACGGCGCGTGGCGGTGTTCCAGGCTTGATCGGTGTGGGCGTGGGCCAGGCTCGCCGGGTACGGCGGGCGCTTCCAGACGTGGAAGCCAACGGTGCCGTAGTGCTCGCGTAGGTAGGCGACGAGGTCGCCGCGATGCTCCGAGCAGGCATAGCGCGGGGAGCCGTACAGCCCGCGTGCGTGGAACACGAGCCAGCGCCCTGGCAGGGCGTCCTGGTAGGCGCCCCACGTGTTCTCGCGCATCGCCTTCTCGAGACTCACCTGCGTCATCGGATCAGGCTGTTCTGCGCAGAACTGACACCTGAAGATGAAGCGGATTGGCACAAATTTCACCTTAGCGGTCGCCGGAAGCCCGGTGACCGCGGTCCTGACCCGCTTGAGGTCTCCGCACCCCGGGCTACACTGCCGCGGCCGTTCCTCCGGCAGCACGACGCCGAAGCCAGAGGGCTCCTCAGAGCGCGGAGCGGGCAGGCGTCTGTGTGGCACTGGCAGCCCGCGACTGCCGGAACGGCTGTCACACGAGTGCTGTCAGGTTCCAGCACCCGACCCCAGGAGGTCGCCTATGCCGAAGATGTCCGCACATGCGAAGCCCCGTCCTTGGCGGGGCTTCGTCGTGGTATCCCATAGCCGGGTCGGTCGACGCCCTCGGAGGCGCGTCGGGAAGGAGCGGGTAGGGCACTGAGCCATGAGCATGCTCAGACCGACGGCCGATCTCGGCGACATCAGCTTCTCGCCTGGGGCCGAGGACTGGGTTGAGTTCGGCCCGGTGAATGCCCGCCGGCGCGTCGCCTTTCATGACTACGCGGCGCTGTACGCGGTGCCGGGCCTCTACGAACGGGTCTTCTACGACGAGCTCGGCATGTGCTCGGCGCAGCGGGTCGTCGATCTGTTACGCCGTCGCCCTGAGGCAGCTCCGGCGGCCGCCGGCCGGCGAGCGCACGCTCGACCTCGGCGCGGGCAACGGCCTCGGCGGCGAGGAGCTGCGGCGGATCGGCGTCGGGCATATCGTCGGCGTTGACCTCGAGCCGCAGGCCCGGGAGGCCGCCTGCCGCGACCGGCCTGAGGTCTACGACGACTACCTCGTGGGTGACTTGGCCGTCCTGCCGGACGCGAAGCTCGCCGCCCTCGAGCCGACCGCGGTCCTGGCCCTGTCCGCCCTCGGGCCCGGCCATGCTCCGCCGGCCGTGCTCGATCGCGCACTCGGACTTCTGCCCGCCGGCGGGCTATTCGGGTTCGCCGTGACACCGACCCTCCTGCCGGGAAGCAATGACCCGGCCGGGCTGGCGACCGGCTACCCCGAATACCTCCTCGAGCTCTTCACGTACCGCGCCGACGAACTCGCGCGCGCCGCCTACGTGCACCGCCGCAGGACCGACGGCTGCGACGACCGCGCAGTCGCGTTCGTCGGGCGAATGCGCGGCTGACACGTCGCGCGTCACCGCCGCTGACCGGCGGCTTGGATCGTCTAGTACCCGATCTCCACGCCGTCGCCCGCCCGCTAGGCCAGGTCGCGGGTGAAGGTGCTCCCGCCCTCGAGCGGCCGGTAGATCTGCTTGAAGTCGAAGGCGTAATCGAAGTCGTCCTTCTCGGACGCCTGGGCGCCCTCGATGTCGACGTTGTGCACGATCACCAACTCCTCGCTCACATGCGAGGCCTGGATCAGGCAGACGCCCGACGGCGCCCAGATGCCCGAGCCGCCCCAGAAAGGGGCGCCGGTCACGCCGTGTGCACCCACGGCGTTGCACGCGATCGTCCAGATCTGGTTGGTGGCCGAGGAGGCCGGCATCACGTAGTCCCACAGATCGCCGTAGTAGTGGTCGGTGCGCAAATTCATGCCGGGGTAGTCACGGCCCCCGGCGGCTCGCCACGACGCTATCTGCACGATCGCATCGACCTCCTCGGTCATCGAGTACTCGCGCAGCAACTCGCTGAAGAGGTAGTCGTAGCAGGTGGTGAACCCGAGCCGGCCGTGCCGGGTCTGCAGAACCAGGCGGTCGTCGCGGCCGCTCTCGGTGTGGTCCTTCTCGATCCCCGGGAGGAAGACCTTGTCGTAGGTGTTCTCGTCGGCCAGGTAGTCGGAGTCGCGGCCGACGGCGAACGTGCGGTTGAGAAAGCGGTCCGTCTTCTCGGCCGCGGTCAGGTTGTTGAGCACGATCGCCTCGAGGTCGTCGCCGAGCAGGGGTTGCAGCTCGCGCTCGATCCAGTCGGTGTGGTTCTCGGCGACCGCCTCCTTCATGTAGGCCAAGCAGTCCTCGTGCTCGTCCCAGAAATAGCCCGACAGGCAGAACTCGGGGAACACCGCGATGTTCACGCCGCGCTCCTTGAAGATGCTCGCGGCCCGCAGGATCTTGTCCTTGTTCGCCTCGATGTCCGGCACCTCGGCGTGGATGTTGGCCAGGCCGACCGAGAGCTTGGACTCGTCGTCGCAGTAGCTGCGCTCCGCGATCAGAAAGTCGTCAACGGTCTCCATGGCCTCCTCGATGGTCGCGGGGCGGCGACCTTACCAGCGGCTCCCCAGCGCCTCGCCCTGATGAGCACGGGACGCTCCGGGCAGCGTGGGGTGGACCAGGCATCGGGGTAGGACAACGTGGTGCCCGCTTCGCTCGACGACAAGGAGCGCGATGCCATCCGCCGCCGGCTCGAGGAGCGTCGCGACCGCACGCGCGAACGCGTGGCGGCGCTCGCAAAGCGCCCCGAGCGCGGCACCGCGCAAGGTTTCGGCAAGCGCATCGGCGACGGGACGTCGAGGCGATCAGCCGGCTGACCGAGATCGGAGTCGGCAGCTCGCTGGAGGGCGGGCTGCTCCGCACCGAGCGGGCATTGGCCAAGCTCGACGAGGGGACCTACGGGAGCTGCGACGCCTGCGACGGGCCGATTGCGCCTGCCCGGCTGCAGGCGATGCCCGATGGCGTGCTGTGCGTGGCGTGCGCAGGCTCCCAGCGCCCGGCGCGCCCTTCTCGGCGCCGCTGAGGACTAATTCCCTACGTCTTCCAGCGCCTCGCCGCGAGCACTCAACGCGCAACTCCGCGCGTCGAGTGAAGCGGGTGGCGGCGAGCTAGTTGCTGATGCGCTGGTCGGCGGCCTGCAGCACGCCGGTACGGGCCTTGCGCTCGCGCTCGTAGCCCTTGACCGTCTGTGCGGTCTGGGAATCGGCGTCGTTGAGCGTCGTGGTGATGGCGTCGACGCTTTGCTCGTCGTAGCCCGACCAAGGCTCATCTCCGGTCAGCTTTGCGATCTTGTCCGTGATCGTGGCCCGGTTCTCGTGCTTGCGCTCGTAGGCGTCGATCATGCGGAGCTCACGCTGGCTGAAGCCCTTGAGCCTCGCGGTGATGTCGGTGGCGGCCTGTTTGTCGTAGTCCTTCAGCGGCAGATCCTGCTGGGTGGCCATGATGCCGGTGATGGCGCCCTGGACGGCCGCGACTCCGGGAATCTTGCGGGCCTTGTCGGCAATGCTCATAAGCTGCTCCTTGGGGATAGCGAAGGACCAGCGGACGCCGGCCTCGTGATCTCGGGGTCCTCAAGCGAACGGCCGCGGAGATCGCGCGGCGCTACGCGTTGGCGAGCCGGTTCGGGGTGCCAGCGATGTCCGATCGCAATAGAGCTGTCTCCGGACGGCGAACCCGAAGGCAGTCGCATCGCGACGACGCCGGCTTCAAGCGAGAGGCCGCACTACTCCGGCGGCGGCGTGTTCGCGGACGCGGCCTGACACGCTAGGGCGATGCGCTTGGGTAAAGATCGCGCTCGCGGCGCAACGTCGCTGCGGCGATTCGGGTCGACGCTCGGGGTCCACGACATCGCGATCGATCTGGGTACCGCGAACACGTTGGTCTTCGTTGCCGGCGAGGGGATCGTCGTTTCGGAGCCCTCGGTGGTGGCGATCGACGCGAATAGCGGTCAGGTGCACGCGGTTGGCGCCGATGCCGAGCGGATGCTCGGGCGCACGCCGGCGACGATCTCGGCGGTCCGGCCGCTGCGCCACGGTGTGATCACCGATTTCGAGGTCACCGAGCAGATGCTGCGCCATTTCATCGGGCGCGTACTGGACCGTCGTTGGGCTCACCCGCGGGTCATCGTCTGCGCCCCGTCGGGCGTGACCGAGGTCGAGCAACGGGCGGTCGAGCAGGCGTCGCTCGCAGCCGGCGCCCGTCGTGTCCAGCTGATCGAGGAACCGATCGCAGCGGCAATCGGCTCCGGCCTGGCGATCGAGGAACCGATCGGGCGGATGATCGTCGATGTCGGCGGGGGCACGAGTGAGGTGGCGGTGATCTCACTGGGCGGCATCGTGGTGTCGCGCTCGATCCGCGTCGGTGGCTATGAGATGGACGAGGCGCTAGGCCAGTACATGCGCAACATGCACCAACTGGCGATCGGCTCGCGCACAGCGGAGGCGATCAAGCTCTCGATCGGCTCAGCGGCCCCGCTCGCCGACGAGCAGGCGACACCGGTCCGCGGACGGCACCTGATCACCGGGCTACCGACCGAGGTCCAGCTGCACAGCGAGGAGGTTCGCGAAGCGCTCGCGCCGTCGCTGCAGGCGATCGTTCTGGCGATCACCGAGACACTCGAGCAGACTCCGCCGGAGCTCTGCAGCGACATCGCCCGCCAGGGCATCCTGCTGGCCGGCGGCGGAACGCTGCTGCGCGGCCTCGCCGAGCTCGTCGAGGCCCAGACCGGCATGCCGGCCAGCGTCACCGAGTCTCCGCTGACCTGCGTCGCCGTCGGCTCCGGCAAGGCGCTGGAGCACTACGACCAGCTCACCGGCAGGGCCGCCGGCAGACGTGGACGAGCCGCCGGATAGACGATCGGCTAGCGTCGCGCCGAGCGACAGTCGTGCGCAACTCGAGGTGCGGATGCACGATCAGCGAACGGGAACGGCCCGCGCGGCACGTTCGACGTCGACGGCCAGCAGGCGCAAGAGATTGCGCGCGAGGGAATGCGATCCATTGAACTTGACACGCCCGTCGGCCAGGCGAGCGATCGCGCCGCGACCACGGCGCGTCGTTGGTAGGCGTTCACGGGGTGTCGTGACCGCGGGCGGGATTCCTTTGTGTGAACGCGTTGCGGGGTGCGACGCGCTGGAGGTTGGCGGATGGCGCGTCGGGCGTCGGGCGCGGTCAGGGGTCTTGT
>Ga0183260_10003081_pt1 | contig 13516 bp, 10 predicted proteins | sample AntDrymUQ4972206_2_FD_129768 | JGI IMG/M metagenome (GOLD analysis project Ga0183260, IMG submission 129768) | Polar desert sand microbial communities from Dry Valleys, Antarctica - metaG UQ497 (22.06) (version 2) (version 2) | ecosystem: Environmental > Terrestrial > Soil > Desert | place... | reverse complement strand
GTCATCCTTGGCGGTAAAAATCCTTTGTTGGTGCTTTTCACATCAAGCATGGCGCTGCTGTTTGGCAAAGTTGCATCTGCATTGATCCCTACATTTTGCGCAAAGGAAAATGTAATGGCGATGAATGTAAGAAAGGAAAGGAATAATATTTTTTTCATGATTGTTTTTTACTATCGGTTGGTTGTTTTAATACTTCTAAAAGCTTTTTTAAAATTATTGCAATGCGTGTACATTAAAGACGCACTGAATGAAAGTTGGCTAACTTCGGAAGCAGATGGATCTGTATTTTGAAGTGTTCTTACTCTCAGCACAACCCTGTCCCCGGCATTTACAAACAGAACACCGGTAGTTAAATTGGTAGCAGAACGAAAAGTACCGGCGGTAATAAACGAATTAGGAAACCCAAATCTCACGGAGCTTGTAAGCGGACGGGTTAGGTAGGGTGAAGAAATATGATCACTTCCGTTGTTGGGAATTGAAGAAGAAACAAGCACCTGAAAATCGTATTGCAGACCAATAAAATTAATAGAAAAAGCAGATGGTACCAAGAGATCTGCACTTACCTGCAGGTTTTGGATAACTCCGTTAAAAGGAACTACAAAAGAAAAACCTCCGGCCTGTGGAGGTGAGGTTGATTCTCCCTGTCCGTTAATAATTGCTGTAGTATTATTTCCAAATCCCATCAGTATCGGAGAAGAAGATGTCACAGATGGGCCACTAAGCACATTGCCGGAAGAAAAAGGTATAAGCGTTCCTGTAATAGCCGAAGGACTAAGCCGGTTCCATTTAGCGTTTTCCCAATAATAAAAACCGGGCGTAACTGCCGTACTTCCTGTACCTGCAGCAGTTGTATTATATACCATTAGGGAAGTAGCCGGCGAAGGAATGGTGGTTGCATCAGCTGTGCCGGTAAGTGTGACACGGGGGATAAGCAAACCTTTGTTTGCGCTTTTTATATCAAGCATTGCGCTGCTGTTTGGCAATGAGCCATCAGCATTTATCCCTACATTTTGCGCAAACGAAAATGAAACCGTGATGAGTATAAGAAATGGGATTAAAATTATTTTTTTCATTAAAACTGTATTTTATTTTTTTGCGATTAATTTTTGACTGATGTGTACTTTAATTCAGTTTTTTAATGATCAGGTGTGCAGAAACAGGGTAATTTCCATCGGCAAAGGGTGTTAGTGTAATTGAAAAAAAACTTAAATTATTAATACTTAAGGTAGAATTGACAGTAGTTGTTGTGACAAGAGAAGTACCTACTATCTGAGTATTTCCGGTAGCTCTGCCTACTACGGATGAACTAAAAAGGGAACCATTTAAAAAAATTCCTAATTGTGCCTGTTCAGTAATACTTGCCTGAAAATTAACTTCATAAGTCCCGATATCAGGCAAATTAAAACCGGATGCACTGATTCTGGTAATTACACTGTTTGATAAAGCTGTTTGCGGAAATGATATTGCTCCGAAGGGAGGAATTGTTACAGCATTGTCAGGAGGCATTAAGGCATAAAAATCCTGATAACTTACCGCCCCACCCTTTTGGGCAATCATCCTTACCCATGAGCCATCCCAATAATAATAACCGGGTACAACCGCTGTGGTCCCCGAGCCCTCGGTAGCAGTGTTATATACCATTAAAGAAGTTGCCGGCGAAGGAATAGTAGTAATATCGCCGGTACCCGTTAATGCAACCCGTGGTATAAGCATTCCTTTATTCGAGCTTTTTACATCCAGCATGGCGCTGCTGTTAGGCAAAGTTGCATCTGCATTTATGGCTACATTTTGCGCAAAAGAAAATGTAACTGTAAAGAAAGTGAGAAGAGAAAGTAAAAATGTTTTTTTCATGTTGCTTTGATTTATTTGTTCACCATCAATTTTGAACAAATGATTTTAAACTAAAAACTAAAGAGCCGGTTAATAATCCGATTTGTAAATAACATTTCTCTTTATATCATCATTACCATGCTTAGCTCTTTATTGATACCCTACACTTACTGCCACACCGTTAGATAAAGCAGCTGCGAAACTGCTTATTCGTACGGAAATTAAGTCACCTGTGTTAACCGCCACCGCACCACTTCCCATACTTGTATAAGAAAGGATGCCATCAAATATTGTGGCAGACAAGGCAGTTGGTGCAGCCAAACCACCGACAGGCTGTCGCCACACTGTGGCAGTGAATGTTCCCGGAACATTTACTCTTATTGAAAAAACAACAGAGCGTAACTCGCAGGCAGCGGGCACTACTATTGTTTGCCTTATAAAAACACTCCCGGATGCACCTATCCCAACATAACTAAAGTTTGAAACAGATTGATCGGTTGCAAATATAAATGCCGGGGATACTGATACTGCCGGGCCCACCAACAGCCAGTTCGGTACTGCTGAAGTGCCTTTGTTGACATACAATCCTGTTACATCATCTGTTTGATAAATGAGGAGGCCGTTGGCCGGTAAAGCGATAAGGTTTCTTTGTGCCATGGTCATCCTCGGTGGCAAAAATCCCTTTGTTGTGGAACTTACATCCAGCATTGCGCTGCCATTTGGCAGGGTTGCATCTGCATTAATGGCGACATTTTGCGCAAAGGAAAATGTAACAGTGATGAAGGTAAGAAGTGAGAATAAGATTATTTTTTTCATAAAAAAGAAATTTATTTCTGGGTTAATTTTTTAACTGCTTTACTAAGTTCTTCAACCTGCAATTTTAATATATCAATATCTTTTTTTTGCTGCTCTATTATTATTTGCTGCTTCCCGAATATGGCCGGAATTTCGCTTTGCTCAACTTGTTTACTTAGTTTCTCAATTATTAATTGCTGCTCTTGCATACCCTTTACCAAAGGCATTATGAACTGGCTGTAAGCAATGCTGTAATTATCTTTTTTATTTGCAGGAGTATGTACGCCATCAAAACTATAACCTAAATCTTTAGCTATTTTTTCTACATCCTGTGCAAGAAAACCCGTGCGCAATTGCCTTTCACCGGCGTAAGATGCATTTTGTGCAATGCTGTTTTTAAGGATCCCTGTCCTTGAATATTCATCAAGTTTTTTCTCATCAAAATAATAAGTAACAGGTTGTAGCTTTTTTATAAAATCCAAACCCGGCACATTATTTTTTATAGTGTATTTAAATCTTGCATCTGACACAATTGAAAAAGGAGCTGAGCCTTCAATAACCGTAACAGCATAATTGCCAATACGTACTTTATTGCTTGCATTTACAGTTGCACCACTACCTATTACAGTGGCGTTTGATAAGTTACCGGCACTTACGTCAGCATAATTTCCCAGCCCTGTATTAGAATCTCCTGTAGTATTTGAATTAAGTGCATTAGTGCCAATAGCAGTGTTGTAAAGGCCTGAAGTATTTTGCTGCATTGCCTGCCAACCAGTAGCTGTATTATTACCTCCTGTTGTATTTAAAAGAAGTGCGGCATATCCTGTTGCGGTGTTAAAACCGCCTGTAGTATTTGTAAAAAGCGCACGGTAACCGGTAGCTGTGTTTATGCTTGCTGTTGTTGAATTGCCCGCCTGGTAACCCCAAAACGTATTTCCTGAAGTACCATCTATTCTTCCTGCTTTTTGATTATTAACTCTAACATTAAAAGGTACATTATCTGTAGTGCCGATAAAGTTAATGCCGTTAAACGTGCCGGCATTGCCGGTTAACAGCCAGCTTGTTGTTGTGCTGCCGGATGATGAGCCTGTAGCAAGCTGCACCCATGCGGTTCCGGTCCAGTAATAATAGCCTGCAGTAACAGCAGTACCACCACTTCCTGCTGCGGTGGTATTGTACACCAGCAATGATGTTGCCGGGGAAGGAATGGTGAAGGCATCATTGGTTCCGGTAAGTGTAACCCGTGGTATAAGCAAACCTTTGTTAGTACTATTTACATCCAGCATGGCGCTGCTGTTTGGCAGGGTTGCATCTGCATTGATGGCTACATTTTGCGCAAAAGAAAATGTAACAGTCATAAAGGTAAAAAGGGAAAGTAAAAATGTTTTTTTCATGATATTTATTTGAAACTTATATTGAGTTTTTTCTGTATAAATTTTTTAATGATGGTTAGAAACAAATTTTATAGTTGTGTGATCATTATCGAAGCATTCACTGCTGCTCCTGCTGCGAAAAAATATACCGGAGCGGCTACATTTCTCAGTTCAATTACATCACCGGATAATATATTCACAATCACCATCCCGTTATTTTGCTGGATTGTTGAAGCAGAAATGTATCTTGAACCGGCAACCTCAGTTCCGTTTTTGTAAATGGAAAATTGGTTTGATTGGTCGGCAGAGACTGAAAACTCAATCTTATAAACCCCGGGAATATCGATAGTAATAGAACTGAAAAACGGGGCATGAGAGATTCCGGAAGTCATAATGCCATTAGTGTTAAATTTAACAGAGCTGTTTGAGGTCACAAAATCAGAACCGAAATTATATATGTAAGCATATTCCTTGGTTAAAGCAAGCTGCACCCATGCAGCGCCGGTCCAGTAATAATAACCCGGTGTAACCCCCTGAGTTCCGGTAATGTTTGCAGTATTGTAAACCAGTAACGATGTTGCCGGGGATGGAATCGTTGTTCCATCATTAGTACCCGTTAAGGCAACACGTGGTATAAGCATGCCTTTGCTGGTACTTTTTACATCCAACATTGCGCTGCTGTTAGGCAATGTTGCATCTGCATTGATTGCCACATTTTGTGCAAAGGAAAATGTAACGGTGATGAATGTAAGAAGGGAAAGGACAAATATTTTTTTCATGATGTATTTATTTATTTAATCCAATATTTTTGAATGAAAAAAATTTATTATTGGCAGAACTAAAAATTTATTCTGTTATCTTAATTGTGTAATAAAAAGTGATCGGTTACTGCATCGTACGTTATTGAAGGTTCCTAATCCGTCGCCACGGATTCGTATGGAAACAGCATCTCCGGCATTTAACATCATAATTCTTTCATCTGACATAGATGCAACGGGGGTAGCGCTGTTAACCCCGGTTTGCCTTGAATCAACAGGAGAAGTGTTGACGCCGTTTACAGCTATATTTACCCAGGTTGTGCCACCAAAATTAATTTCCACCGTTAATTGATAGGCAATTCTGTAAAGACCTGTTTTTGTAATTATAGCCCTGCCGGGAAAAAATAAAAGGATGTCCTCAGCTGCATTTGCAGTGGTGAGAATGAGATCCTGAAAGGAACTTGTGGCATCTTGAGATTGATTTCCGGAAAAATAACCGTAAGAGAGCAATGCCGCGGGGCCGATCAATTGCCAGTTGGGCGCAGCCGGAGTGCCTTTATTACAGAACAATCCGGTTGTTCCATCTGTTTGATAAATGATAATCCCGGTTGCAGGTAATGAAATCAGATTCCTTTGTGCCATTGTCATCCGCGGCGGCAGAAACCCTTTGGTGGTAGAGCTTACATCTAACATAGCGCTGTTATCCGGCAGAGAGCCGGTGGCATTGATCCCTACATTTTGCGCAAAGGAAAATGAAACTACGAATGAGATGAGGGAAAGTAAAAATGTTTTTTTCATAATAATTATTTGAAATTTATATTGAGTTTTTTGTTATTTCTATTTGCAACGCTTTATCAACTGGAAGAAAAAGCAGAAAAACATTACCCAAATATCTTCGAATATTTTCTATTTACACATCCCTAATATTAGGGATATGGAATAAGTAGTGCGATAGCTAAGGAAAAAATTTTAAATTTAGCTTTGGTCTTTGTCTTAATAAAATTATCAGGTATTTAAGTGTGTGTGCTTACGATGTTATACACCTTTCGTACGGCCAGTTTTGAGATCGTGTTATTAGTCAACATAAAGAATCTAATACCCATCAATCTTAAGGAAGCCGCCGCAATTACCATACTTTAACTGTCGTAGCCATCACCTGGAAAAGTGAAGTAGTAGTTGAAGAATTGCTGGGATTAGAAATATCCCCGGATCCAATAAATAAATTTGTTCCGAATGGTGAAGCAACAGCACCGAGTTGGTATGTGGCGGATTGATATATGGCCATGTTTGAAGCTGCCCCGATCGGAGATTGTACCGACGGACGCTTCACCAAGAAATAATAAATGGTTTGTGCAGCAGGAGCAGCTACACCGGAAAAGACCGATGCAATAGTTACGTAGCCGGAAGACTGGCCGGTATTACTTAACTTGAGATTCATACCGGACATGTTTGCGGGGGCGACAGAACCTGTCTTTACACTAAGGGCAACAGAATAATAACCGGCCGGCATCTGGCTCATGGTTGAAAAATTTTGAGTAACCGTGTTGCCGCCACCGTAACCATTGGTTGCCGCCATAGCCATTGTAGCGGCGGTGGCTCCGTATGAAGCCATACCGTTTAAGCCCGTTTGCAACAACGAATATTCACCGCTTGTAATTTGTACCCAAGTATTTACATTGGCAAGGTCATAAGCTGGGCAACTGATACAGCCTCCTGATTCCAAAATTTTCCTGATACCGTCCGGTAGTAATCCGCTTACGGCTTCCCATGTGCTGCCGGATGTGAGTCCTGTATTAATAAGTTCCAGCGTAGTCTCTCTGGGGACGACTACCACATTATCAGTGTTTATCTTCTCATTTCCCGCAGGATCTATTGTGAGCTGATAGCTACTGTTGTTTTTAATTTTATAAACACGCCCCTTAAAGTTACCGCTGCCCGGTGCCAATGCTGCTGGCAAGTAAAAAGTTGCATTGGATGTGCCGTTGTACACCACGAAATAGTCATCTACAGTGAGTAAATAGTTTGTTGTTACATTATTATACCCTGCGCTAAGGCTGCCGTTTACACTGAGTGTGGAGCCGGGATTAGTAGTGTTGATACCTACATTTTGGGCAAAAGAAAATGTAACAGTGATCAGTGTAAGAAAGGAAAGTAAAAAGATTTTTTTCATAACAATTATTTGAAGCTCAGATGGAGTATTTCTGTTAACATTTTTTCAATTGTTCTTGTCAGAACAGTTAAAAATGGCGAAACAAAGGTGTAGAGATAAATTGGTGATAGACATCCCTAATATTAGGGATAGGCGATCAACAAGTACGAGAGCTAAGGAGAAGTTTTTAAATTTTACTTCTAACCTTTCATATCTGTTTTTAGCCAACCTCTCGCCCTCAGGTTTTGATCTTATATAGAAAACTGTTCGATGCGGTCTGTTAGATCCAATTACGAAGACTTCTAAATTGAGAGAAGGGAAAAGCAATTGTATTATTCGCAAATGATTATCTTAGTAGGGATCTTAAACCAAGGCATCAACATTCTATTACCTTGCCCCTAAAAAAAAATCTGATCCACTTAATTGTTCCCTTCCTTTTCAGTCTTTTATTGCAGTGCAGCCCCATTGCGGCTCAAACGACTGAAAAACCATTAGCCTTTAATGCACTTACTATCAATGAGGGCCTTTCGCAGGGGATGGTAGTTCGTATTTTTCAGGACAGATATGGTTTTATGTGGTTTGCTACCCTGGACGGGCTAAACCGTTATGACGGCTATCGCTTTGTTGTATATCGTCACGATGCTCAAGATCAAACTTCTATTACTGAAAGTTTTGTACAAGCAATTTTTGAAGATTCAAAAGGGCGACTCTGGATCGGCACCATTGCGGGCGGTTTAGATTTGTACGATCGTGAAACGGAAACCTTTATTCATGTAAAGCACCGGGAGGGCAATGCAAACTCGTTATCGCCGGGTCCCATTAATTCTATTTCAGAAGATGAACATGGAAATATTTGGGTTCATGTTTTTGATAAGTTAGAAAAGATTACGTTCAATAAAAAAGAGAAGGCAGTTAATGAGGAAATTCCAATTCATCACGTTAAAGTGCCTTTCAATTCAGCGCTCTCTTTTTTATCTATTACCAAAACAGGCAAAATTTACTATGTGAATGCGAAAGACGGAGTGATATACAAGCTTGAAGATGACAGGACCGAAAGGTGGTCGGTTGCATTAAATTTGGATGATCACGTGCCAAAGCAAAATATAAACATCCCCTCCAATTATCGAATTGTACAGTTACTGGAAGATAACGTACCGGGAAAGTTTTATGTGTTTCACGAGGGGGGTGTTATACATTGGAATGAAAAAACAGGTGCACCGGAAAAAATATACCGGAATGCGTTCTTTAAAAACCAGGAGAAACCTTTGCAGGCATCTTTAGATAAGCAGGGTATTGTTTGGTTTCCCGGCATAAGCAACCTTTCCCTATTCAATACCCATACCGGCCAATTGAATTATGCCACAGCAAGGGATCCTAATTTTTCACGGCCCCTGATGAACACGTACAGCACTTTTATAGACCGTAGCGGCCTACTTTGGATTGGAACCAGCGGATATGGTATATTAAAACGTAATATCCGTTCAGAACTTTTTCACCATACCGGCACTTCATCCAACTATTCTATAAAAGAAGTAGATAACGGCAAAATTATTTTAGGAAATAATGTAATTGTCCGGGAGGTATTTGATAAAACAAAGGGGGAATTAATGGATGCTACAACAGGCGGAAAAACTAAAAATGACACTAAATACTTTACCGGTTTTTTAGTTTCCCCCTTTGCTACTGATAAAGGATGTGCCTGGTATGCTGATAGTAACAGATTACGCTGCTACGATGAGGCTTTAAAAAAAAATACTTACTACTTTTTACCCGTTAACAGTAACAATGAATACTCCGATTTGATTCAGAGTAAGATAAAAGATTCCAGCGGAAATATTTGGTTGGGTACTACTCAAGGTTTATTACGCTTCAGTTTAGATTACAAAGAGTGGACAATTTATAAAAACAAAACAAACGATCCTTCTACAATAAGCTCAAATGTGATTTTTAGTTTGTGTCTTGATCCGCTACAACCGAAAAAATACTTATGGATCGGCACGAATGGTGGCGGGTTAAACCGTATGGATATGAATACCGGTAAATGCATTTCTTATACTATCAAGAATGGGTTGCCAAACAATGTGGTTTATGGTATATTAAACGACGATGAGGGTAATTTTTGGATGAGTACCAACAAAGGTTTGTCCTGCTTCAACCCGGTAAAGCAAACTTTCAAAAATTTCGACTACAAGGATGGGCTTCAAAGCAATGAATTTAACCGCGGCGCTTATTGCCGCACAAAAGATGGCTGCCTTTTTTTTGGAGGAGTCAACGGCTTCAACTATTTCTACCCGAAGGAGATTTTGAATAATACCACGGTTCCGCAAATTGTAATTACCGGCTTAAAAATCCGTAATCAACCCGTACCTGTTCAACCCAAAGGCTCCCCTTTAACAAAGGCCATCTATCTTACCGATAAGCTAACATTATCTTACGAGCAAAATTTTATCTCCTTCGAATTTGGATCCATGGATTTTACCGATCCCGAAAAAAACATGTACCAGTACAAGCTGCAGGGCTTAGATAAAGACTGGGTTAAGTCGGGCACTTCGCACAATGCCACTTATACCAACCTTGATCCCGGCACCTACATTTTTACGGTTAAGGGAAGCAACAGCGATGGTATTTGGAATGAAAAAGGAACCTCTGTTCGGATAATTATTCTTCCTCCCTGGTACATGAGTTGGTGGTTTCGTACCGCGGTTGCCCTTGCCGTTCTGTGGGCTGCATATACTTTCTACCGGTATCGCCTTGCACAGGCAGTTAAACTACAATCTATCCGCAACAGGATAGCCGGAGACCTGCACGATGAAGTAGGTTCTAATCTTAGTAACATTTATATATTCAGCAATGTGGCGCAACAAAAGGCAAAAGCGAATGGTGAAACCGGCCCACTGCTGCAAAAAATAACGGACTATACCCAGCAATCCATGGAAGCCATGAATGATATTGTATGGATGATAAATACCCGTAACGATCGCTTCGAAAACATTATGGTTCGCATGCGCACTCTTGCTGCCGAATTTTCTGAAGCATCCGATTGTAAACTGCACCTGGACTTCGATGAAAAGCTTAATGATGTTAAGCTTAATATGGAGGAGCGAAAAAACTTTTATCTCATTTACAAAGAAGCCATCAACAACATGGCAAAATATGCAGGATGTAAAAGTTTGTGGGTGGAAATGAGGTTACATCAGAACACAGTAACGTTAAAGATCATTGACAATGGAAAAGGTTTTGACGTGGCAAACGCTAATAATGGAAATGGTATATTCAACATGAAGAAACGTGCTGAAATGCTGAAAGGAGCACTAACCGTTAACAGTACGGTTGGAGAAGGAACTACCCTCCAACTAAGTTTTAGGGTATAATTTTTTTTACAAAGGCTCAATTGTCTGATCATAAATAATAAAAGTTCCTTACCTAATATTAGGGATAGAGTAACAAGGATAGTTACAATACTTTTACGGCTGTGATGATTAAGATATTAGTTTACGACGATAATCCCGGCCGCCTGGAAGCCTTACAACTTTTAATAGAAAGTTCAGGCGATATGCATTTTGTAGGTGCAAGGAAAAATTGCGATGATGTGGAAGCAGACATCTTAGAAATAAAGCCTGATGTGGTGCTGATGGATATTGATATGCCTGGAACCAACGGCATCGAGGGATTGAAGCGAATCAGGATTCAGGCTCCTGAAGTTTTCATTATTATGCAAACCGTTTTTGAAGATGAAGAGAAAATATTTACTGCCATTCATGCCGGCGCCCATGGTTATTTTTTAAAGAAAACAAAACCCGAAAAACTCATTGAAGGCATCCGCGATGTGCTGGAAGGTGGCGCACCAATGACGTCGTCTGTAGCACGCAAAGTGCTCCAAATGTTTACACAACAATCTTCAGATAGAAGTAAGAATCCGTTTGACCTCACGGATAGAGAAATAGAAATTTTATCAATGCTTGCAAAAGGTATGAGCTATAAAATGATTGCCGATGCAGGCGGTATTACTTTTCATACAGTCAATTCTCACCTTAAAAAAATTTATGAAAAGTTGCATGTACATTCTGCAACAGAAGCGGTGTCAAAAATGTTTTCATCGGCAAATAATTGGGGTAAATAATTAAAGATGAATTTGGGCTGACAATAATTTTAAAACTCTGTTAGAAAGTATAGTTTAAGGTGCTAAAACCTACTTCAACCTAAGAACAGCTTTAACCCAACAAAAATCAACCTTCTAATCCGATGTTAATTTCTCATTAGGTGTAATATACTTAGCACTTGCAGACTCTTTTATCGCCTCATCTTGCTGTACTGATGTTTTCGCGTTATCTATAATAGCCATTTTTTTGTAGAGGCGGGTTTTTGCTCTTCTGACACTTGCGGGATCAATATTCAATAAACTGGCAATTTCTTTGGTGCCGAGATTGATGTGAAAATAGCTGTACAGTCTTAGTTCGTTTTTGGTAAGTATAGGATATTTTGCCTGCAGCTCTTTGAAAAAATTTGGGTGCACCTGCTCAAAATGAAGCTTAAACTTATTCCAATCTTCATCCAGGTAGAGATTGGTTTGCAAAAGCGATTTTATACCAGACAGTTCCTTATGCTTATTGTTAGGGCTTAGTTTATTCAGTTCTTCAATTTGCCTTTTCAACTCGGCCAACATCGCATTTTTTTGTACCATGTAGAGTGTGGTGGATGCCAGTTCCCGTTGGTTAGCTTCCAGATTTTCCTTCAAGTCTTTGTTGGTGGATTGTTGCTGCAACATATTAACGCTCAATTGCTCTGTTTCCAGCTCCCTTACTTTCCGCTCTAAGTCTATTTCCCGGAAAGCCCCGTGTATTTGTTCATTTTCCAGCACTATTTCCCGAAGCCGTAATTCGTTCTGCCCTATATCTAACGCCAGTTGGTGGGCTTCCGCTTCTTTGGCCAACAGGGCCTCCTGCAATATTTGTATGCGTGATATGATGGCGATTGAAAAGCAAAGTGCCTGGGAAACAATCACCAGGTCGGGCAATAGAAAATTTCCGTCGAGGTGAAAACCGATCAGTACATGGTACAGGGCAACACTCATTAAAAAGAGCAACGGCAACATATTGGCAAATAAATAAGCCCGGGCAGAGGGCAGCTTACGCCGGTAGGCTACGATGCTGGTTGCCAGCACCAGCCCTGTCACCACTAATACCAGCATGTTGTCGTACAGGATAGTATAGGCATTAAGGTAAAATCCGGTTAGATTGACAAGCCCTACCACCACGGTAAAAAGGAGATAGCCATACAGGCTGTATCGAAGCAAAGTATCCCATTTTGGCAAAGCCGTTTTTGTTTGGAGATAGGAACGGGCCATTTGTACAAACCCGTAAAGAATAGTGGCTACACTTAGGTGCATGAACACATTGTTCATGGTGTAGGAGTGGCAGGTGCCGTTTGGCATTGCCAGCAGACTGAAGGTTGGGGAGGGAAAGACTAGCTTGAAAAAAGACCGGTACGCCGTGATGTACATCATACCACCCAATTGAGTAAAGAGGAGGAAAAAAACGCTACGATCCCGAAAGCGGTAATAAACATGCAGGTTGTTGAGAAACAACATGAGGAGAACCGCCAGTGATACAATCCACGCAGTGGTAATAAATTGTTCGGTTCGCAGACTGACAGATTCCTTCTCCAATATAACCTGGGGTCTTATAGCTCTCGGGAATGAATAACCCGGATGCAGATTTACCTGCACATAAAGAGTAGCAGATGTGTGCCCCTGCAATACCGGATACATCCAACCTTTAACTCTCCCTTTATCCGTTGCCACATTAATTCCAGCCCGCTGGGTAATCCAGCCATTGGCATCTTCATTAAAATAATAAAGAGTATTATCAATATTGGGAACAACTGTAAGAAGGCATGGCTGTGCATAACTGCTCCGGTTGATTGCCTCAATTTTAAGCCAATACCTAGCCGCTTGACGAGGCCGTAAAGAATCATTTTGCTCAAATACAAGCGTGCTATCGGTGCGGACTGTTTCAATGGAGTAGCCACGGTCAGGCAATATTCCGTAATAATTTAATTCTATATACGTATTGCCATCCTCTCTCTCTAAAGTTTGCGCTAACCCGAAGAACGTATTGCACAAAAAAATAAGTATCAATAAAAATTTTTGCAATACGTAAGTTTTGATTGTATCATGTAAAGAAATAAAAAAAGATTTACCTGTGTCTGATTATTAATAAAAATACTATCACGGTAGCTGACCAGAATAGATCAAGCTGATTCTAAATACTAATTTGAAGTTCCGGAATACAAATCAGGACGCAATCCAAATGTTTGCCCGAACGGAGATATAATGAAATGCAGGGACTCATCAAACGTCAAACTCATTACATGTCATTTAAACACCCAAAAATAAAAATCTGAGTTCAATCTATATAATTATGCTATCTTCACCCTGTGATTTTAATTTCTGCTAAGATTTAATACGATCGTAAATAATTACTCTTCTACTCAGTAATATTTCCTCATCATTATTCTCTCTGCTGACGTTCCGGTCACAAATATTAATTTAAACTTTAATCGTTTTTTTATGAACATGTACGTTTCGAACTTAAGTTTTCACACAACAGATG
>Ga0183260_10003080_pt1 | contig 13521 bp, 12 predicted proteins | sample AntDrymUQ4972206_2_FD_129768 | JGI IMG/M metagenome (GOLD analysis project Ga0183260, IMG submission 129768) | Polar desert sand microbial communities from Dry Valleys, Antarctica - metaG UQ497 (22.06) (version 2) (version 2) | ecosystem: Environmental > Terrestrial > Soil > Desert | place... | reverse complement strand
TGGCCGCCATCGGTGCGGTGGCTGGGCCGGGACCGGCCGGGTCGAGCCGGTCGAGGTCGACCGCCGCCAGCGCGTCCCGCAACGCGGCCGCAGTGGGGAACCGCTCCGAGACGTTGCGCGCCATCGCCCGCTCCACCAGCGCGGCCAGCTCCGCCGGCACCCCATCGTCTCGCAGGTCCGGCGGGTCGGTGCTGAGGACCCGCACGGCCATGCTGATCGGTGCTTCGTCGGGGCCGGCCTCGTACGGGGCGCGCCCGCGCAGGGCGGCGTGGAGGGTGGCGCCCAACGAGTACACGTCGGAGGCCTCCGACGACGCCTCCCCCGAGAGGATCTCCGGGGCGGCGTAGGCCACCGTGGCCATCGTCCCGCCTCCCATCGTCTGGGTGGTGTCGACGAAGCGCGCCACACCGAAGTCGGCCAGCTGCGGAGCCCCGTAGGCCGTGCGCAGCACGTTGGCGGGCTTCACGTCGCGGTGCAGCACCCCGGCGCCGTGGGCGGCGGCCAAGGCGTCGGCCAACCCGAGGCCGAGCTGCACCACCTCGGCGGCCGCCAACGGCCCGGCCTCGAGCTGGTCGGCCAGCGACCCGTCGGCGAAGAGCGGCATGACGAGGTAGAGGCGGTCGCCGACCGTGCCGGTGGCGTACACCGGCACCACGTTGGGGTGATCGGACAGCGCCCCCATCGCCATCGTCTCCCGACGGAACCGGGCGGCGCCCTCGACGTCGGTGGCCAGCACATCAAGCACCTTCACCGCCACCTTGCGACGCAGGTCCGGCTGCCACCCCTGGTACACGGTGCCGAACCCGCCTCGGCCGACCGGCTGCAGGTCCTCGATCCCAGGGATGGGCTGCGACGGGAGCCCCGTCCTCGTCTCGGACACGTCGGGCGTTCTACCCCGCATCGGTGGTGCTGACCCCTCGATGGCGGTGGGGTCGCAACGATGCGCCCTGCTGCTAGGTTTGGCGCTCCACTCACCCCTGCGAGCCTCGGGAGCCGTTCCGTGAAGAAGGGACGCCATCGCCGCTTCGAAGAAGCGCGCAAGCTCAAGCAGTCGGGACCGGACTTCCTCTTCGCTGAGCCCGTCCGCACCGACCCCACCCCAGATGCGGGCACCGACCTGGACGAGGACGACGACTACGCCGACCTCGCCCGCAAGTACGGAGCTCTGGACGACGAACCCGTCGAGGACACCGAGCCCGGGGCCTAGCCGCCCAGCTCAGCCACCCAGCGCCCGCGCCACCGCCTCTTCCACGTCGTCCGCCCCCAGCGCCAGGACCGCCCGCCGCCCCCCGGCCCGCCGGTGGAGGAGGGCTTGGGCATCGCCTGGCTCGCCGTGCAACGGATCAGGCACGTCGGGGCGAGGGAGGTCTTGCCGGTGCCCGGCGGCCCGGTGAGCACGACGGGCTTGCCGGAGTCGATGGCCGCCACGAGCTGGTCGAGCACGTGCTCGGGGAAGTGCAACCCGTTGCGCTTGGCGGCGCGGCCGAGCTCCTCGGCGGTGAAGATCATCGTCCGTCGATCCGTCCTCGCCCGCTAGTGGCGCCGCAGCGCCGGATGGGGAAGGTACCGCTCCTGCCCTCGGGCGACCAGGTGCTCGACCAGCTGGTCGTACGCCGCCTGGCCCACCATCTCGACGATCTCGTCCCGCATGGTCTCGTACACGGGCTGCCGGTCGACGAAGGCCTCGGGATCGTCGGTGCACCACCAGTGGAACTCGAAGCCACCGGCGCCCCAGTCCCGTCGCTTCCACTCCCGCAGGGTGGAGGTGACGTGGCCCTCGGTGTCGGTGTGGTCCTCCAGGCGCAGGGGGAGCTGCCAGCAGACCTGGGGCTTCCAGTCGAGTGGCCGCTCGCCCACCTCGAGGGCGGCCGAGTGGAGGGCGCAGCCGATGCCGCCCTCGAAGCCCGGCCGGTTCAGGAAGATGCAGGCGCCGTCGACGAGCCGGGTCTTGATCTCGCCCGCCTTGTTCACCTTGGTGGTGCCCGGCTTGCGGTGGCCGATGGCGTGGAGCTGCCACTGGGCCGGGGTGAGGCGCTCGGCGCAGGCGAGGGTGGCGGCCTCGTCGGCCTCGTCCACGAAGTGGGCGCCGTAGCTGCAGCAGCCCTGGCCCAGCTCGGGGGCGGGGCCGGTGAGCACCCCTTGGCACCCGGCTCCGTAGATGCACGTCCATGGGCTGGTGAGGAAGGTCACGTCGAACACCCATGTCCGCTCCTCGGTGGTGTCATCGAAGGAGATCCACTCGTGGAGGTCGTCGGGCACGACCGGACACCGTAGTGGCCTAGCGTGCGGGCGATGGCGGGCGAGTTCGACCAGATCCGGGGCCGGTTGCAGGCCATCTCCGACGAGCTGGCCGACCTCTCGATCGAACGCCTGCAGGAGAGCATCGATGCCGGCGGCACCGAGCTGCCGGTGGACGAGAAGCGCCTCACCCGTGCCCGCCGGGCGGTGGAGAAGGCGATCGGGATCCTGCGGGAGCCCGACGACCTCGACGGGCCTGGCTGATCAGGCGTTGGCGCTGGGCAGGTCGTTGACCGCGTCGATGAGGCCGCGCAGGCGGGCTGCCTTTCGGGCGTCGTAGCGCATCACCAACCGGGCGAGGTCGAGGTGGTCGCGGTCGGACACCTCCGCCGGCAGCGGTTCGCTCGCCTCGATGGCACCGTCCACCAGGAGGTCGGCAAAGCGATCGTTGAGGTCCGAGACCTCGGCGGCGGTGGGGGCGTGCAGCACCCGCACCACCAGACGGTCGCCCACCCAGCGGATCGAGTGGTAGCTGTGCCAGAACCGCTGCACCGCTGTCACCGCCTCGGCGGCGTCGTCGGTCACCAGGTACAGGTCGTGATCCTGCGGCGACACGAGCCCGGCCGCCACCAGCTCATCGTCGACGTAGCGCACCCAGCTGGTCCAGTAGGTGCCGCCGGGGACGTCGAGGAGGACCACCGGCGCCGGGCTGGCCTTGCCGGTCTGCAGGAGGGTGAGGAGCTCGAAGGTCTCGTCCTGGGTGCCGAAGCCGCCCGGGAGGCACACGAAGGCCGACGACTCCTTGATGAGCATGAGCTTGCGGGTGAAGAAGTACTTCATGGCCACGACGCGCTCGCTGCCGGGGGACAGGAGGACGTTCGGCTTCTCCTCGAAGGGGAGCTGGATGCTGATGCCGATGGCGCGATCGGGGCCGGCTCCCTCGGCCCCGGCCTGCATGATGCCGGGACCGGCACCGGTGATGACGAACCAGCCGGCCTCGGCCAGATCACGGGCGAGCTCGCGGGCCTGGGCGTACAGCGGGTCGTGCGAGGCCGTGCGGGCCGAGCCGAAGATCGTCACCTTCGGGGTGTTCTTGAGCGGGGCGAACATGGCGAAGGCCGCCCGCATCTCCTTCAGGGCCGACGCCGTGATCTTCAGGTCGAGGCGATCGGCGCCGTCCCCGGCCAGGCCCTGGGCTGTGCGCAGGATGTCACGCAGCACGTCGCGGTTGGCCGCGGCACCAGACTCCTCCAGGAGCTGCTGCACGAGATCGTCGGCCATCACCGCTCAGCCTGGCACGGGTACCGTCCGGGCGTGACCAGGTGCGACCGCTGCGGCGCCACGGACCCGGACGACGCCGGTGGGGAGGGTCTTCCAGCCGGTTGGTCGCTCGAGACGACGGCCGAGGGCCTCGGACGATTGTGCCTGGGCTGCACGCGAGCGCACGTGCGAGACATCGAGGCCAAGCTCGAGGAGGACTGGTGGTCGTGAGCCGCGCTAGCTGATCGGCGACAGGGCCGGGCGGCCGTACAGCGTGGTGCGCGGCTCGAGGCGGCGGCCCAGCGGCTCCACCCAACTCCGGAACCCGGCCTCGTCCATCATCGTCCCGTGCCTGGCGCCGGCGGCCCGGGAGATGTTCTCGTCCATGAGGGTGCCGCCGAGGTCGTTGGCGCCGGCCTGCAGGATCTGGGCCGACCCGTGGTGGCCCATCTTCACCCAGGAGACCTGGATGTTGTCGATCCAGCCGTGGTAGGCGAGGCGGCCGACCGCGTGCATCAACAGGGCCTCGCGGAAGGTCGGGCCCCGCCGGGCCTTGTGCTGTAGGTAGATGGGAGCGGCCATGTGCACGAACGGCAGCGGTACGAACTCGGTGAAGCCGCCCGTCTCCTTCTGGAGGGCCCGGGTGCGGACCAGGTGGCGGGCCCACGAGCGAGGCTGCTCGACGGCGCCGAACATGATGGTCACGTTCGAGCGGAGCCCCACCGAGTGAGCGATCCGGTGGGCGTCGAGCCACTCCTCGCTGTCGATCTTGTCGGGGCAGAGGAGCTGGCGGACGGGATCATCGAGGATCTCGGCGGCGGTGCCCGGGAGCGTTCTCAGACCGGCAGCCATCAGGCGCCGGAGGTAGTCGGCCAGCGGTTCCCCGAGGCGCTTGGCGCCCTCGGTCACCTCGAGGGCGGTGAAGCCGTGGATGTGGATGTCGGGCGCCACCTCGTGCACCGCCCGGGCCACGTCGATGTAGTAGTCGCCGTCGAAGTCCGGGTGGATCCCACCCTGCAGGCAGACCTCGGTGGCGCCGTCGGCCACCCCCTCGAGCACCCGCCCCTGGATGTCCTCGAGGGTGAGCAGGTACGGCGTGCCCCGCAGGTTCAGCGACAGCGGCCCCTTGGAGAAGCCGCAGAAGCGGCACTTGAAGGTGCAGACGTTGGTGTAGTTGATGTTGCGGTTGCGGACGTAGGTGACGACGTCCCCGATGACCGCCCGGCGCAGCTCGTCGGCCACCTGGGCGACGGCGGCCACCTCGGCGCCGCGGGCGGAGAACAAGGTGGTGATCTCGTCCTCGCCGATCTCCTGGCCGAGGAGCACCCCCTCCAGCACCTCACCGACGGGGCCGTGCCAGCCGAGCCGACCCGAGGCGGGCACCAGCCCGGCGGGCTCGGCGGGGGCGCCGGAGTACCAGGCGGTGTTGCGGCGCCCGATCTGCACCACCTCGGCGCCGGTGCCGGCCTCGACCGCCGCCTCGATCTGCTCGGGGAACACGCCGCCGGGATCGTCGCGTCCGAGGCCCTCGGCGTCGCTGCGATCGAGCACCGGGAAGCGGGTGGTGGCGTCGAGCCAGCGATCCCGCTCCAGGGCGTACTCGGGATAGACCGTGAGCCGCGGCGCCAAGGCGAAGCCTCTGGCCTCGGTGACCTGGCGGAGCCGATCCAGCGCCGGCCACGGGCGCTCGGGGTTCACGTGGTCGGCGGTGATCGGGGAGACACCACCCCAGTCGTCGATGCCGGCATCGAGCAGGTGGCCGAAGTCGTCGGACAGGTTCGGGGGCGCCTGGAGGTGGACGTCGCCCGGCAGGATGAGGCGGGCCAGCGCGATGGCCTGGAGGTACTCGTCGTCGGGGCACGGCCGTGATGCGTGCATGGCGGTGCCCGCCTTGGGCAGGAAGTTCTGGACGATCACCTCCTGCACGTGCCCGTGGCGGCGATGGGAGGCGGCGATGGCCTCCAGCGCCTCGATGCGGTCGTCGACGCCCTCGCCGATGCCGACGAGGATGCCCGTGGTGAAGGGGATGGCGAGCTGGCCCGCCGCCTCGAGGGTGGCCAACCGCCGAGCCGGCACCTTGTCGGGGGCGCCTCGGTGGCAGTCGAGGTCGGCGCGGAGCGACTCGATCATCATCCCCTGGCTGGGGGCGACGGTCCGCAAGGCGGCCAGGTCCGCGCCGCTGAGCGCACCGGCGTTGGCGTGGGGGAGCAGCCCAGTCTGGTCGAGGACGAGGCGGCACATGGCGGCCAGGTAGTCGACCGTCGACGCGTACCCATGATCGGTGAGCCACGCTCGGGCGACGGGGTAGCGATCCTCGGGGCCCTCGCCGAGGGTGAAGAGCGCCTCGTGGCAGCCGGCGCCCGCCCCGGCGGTGGCGACGGCCAGCACCTGCTCGGGCGTGAGGTACGGCGACTCCAGCCGGGCGGGCGGCTGGGCGAACGTGCAGTACCCGCAGCGGTCCCGGCACAGCATGGTCAGCGGGATGAAGACCTTGGGGGAGAAGGTGATCCGCCGGCCGTGCGACTCGTCCCGCACGGCCCGGGCCCGGGCCAGGAGGTCGAGGAGGGGGAGGTGCGCGAGGTCTCGGTGCTGCTGAACCGACCCGACCATGGCGGCACCCTATCGTCGCCCCCATGGGACCGGCGGTGACGGTGGAGGAGGTCACCGGTGGCAAGGCGCGCACCCGCTTCACCGAGCTGCCCGCCGCGCTCCACGGTGAGGATCCGCGCTTCGCCTGGCCGGTCATGGCGTGGGAGAGGTACCGGCTCGATCCGCACCGCAACCCGTTCTTCGAGGCGGGCGACGCCCGCTACTTCCTGGCCCGCCAGCGGGGGCGCCCCGTCGGGCGGATCACGGCGCAGATGGCCGCCCGGGGGGCCGAGGGCCGCTTCGGGTTCTGGTCCGTCATCGACGATGACGCCGTGGCCGAGGCCCTCCTCGACGTCGCTCGCGCCTGGCTGGCCTCTCAGGGCTGCACGTCGATGGAGGGACCGTGGTCCTTCACCGAGGCGGAGGAGGTGGGGGTGCTGGCCGAGGGCTTCGATGCGCCTGGGCTCACCGGTCGGTCGTGGTCGCCACCCCACGAGGCCGCCCTCCTCGTGGCCGCCGGGTTGGTGCCTGGCGACGAGCGGCCCACCTGGCGCCTGCCGGCCGCCGACACCGGAGTGGTACGGGCGCCATCCGAGGACGTCCCCGGTCACGCCGGCATCCACGCCGATCGCCGCCTCGTCCTCGACGGCATCGCAGCCGCGCCCGATCTCTCGGCCGCGCTCCGCGGCGCTCGCGTTCGTCAGGCCTGGGCACTGGCTAAGCGGGCCCGCGCCCGGGACTGGGGCACCTGCACCGTCGTCCGCCTCGACGCCGACCCCGCCGCCGCCGTCCCCGCTCTGCAGGCGGCCGCCCACCACGCCGGTTACACCACGGTCATCGCCCCCTGGTCACCCGATCCCACCGAGCTCCCCGAGACCGTCCACCGCACCTACCGTCTCGACTTCTGACCCCACCGAACAGGATCTGTGTGCGCTCGCAACCGCATGGCGGTTGCGAGCGCACACAGATCTCGGGGTGGCTCAGTCGGCGGCGGCCCGGTCGGCGATCCAGACGACGCGGTCGGCGCGGATCTGGCTGCCGGGGCAGTCGGGGTGACCGGCCCGGACCTCGGCCAGGGCCTCGCGCTTGGACTCGCCGGCCACGGTGACGAGGGCGAGGCGGGCCCGGGCGATGCCGGCGAAGGTGAGGGTCATGCGGGGGTGCGGGTTGCGGCCGCTCGGATCGGTGTTCATGACGACGAGGCGACCGGGGTCGGCGTCGAGCCCGGGCGAGCCCGGGAACAGCGAGGCGGTGTGGCCGTCCGGGCCGAGGCCGAGGTGGACGACGTCGAGCTTGCCGAGCTCACCGAGGCGGAGCTGGTACGGATCGGCGCCCTCCTCGCAGAACATCGGGTAGTTGGCGTTGACGGCGCCCACCTGCTCGAGGAGGGCGGTGCGGGCCAGGTGGTAGTTGGACTCGGGTGAGTCGTGCGGGACGCATCGCTCGTCGCCCCAGTAGACGTCGACCTTCCACCAGTCGATCTGGGTGCCGGCGTCATCGGCCAGGCGCTCGTAGCAGAGCCTCGCCGTCTCGCCACCGGACACGGCGAGGGAGAAGCCGTCGTTGGGGCGGGCGTGGAACGCCTCGATGACCCGCTCGGCGAACTCGCCCGGGACGTCGTCGACGACGACGAGATCGCCGTGCACGCCGCCTACCCCGTCGCGCCGAGCTCGGTGGCCTTGGCCTCGAGCGCGTCGATCAGCTCGTCGAAGGACTTGGCGAAGGAGGCCACGCCCTGCTCCTCGAGCACCCGGCCGACGTCGTCGAGGTCCACGCCGACGGCCGTGAGCTGTTCGAGGACGGCGTCGGCGGCGGCCGGGGCGGCATCGATCGTGCGGGCGGCGGTGCCGTGATCCACAAAGGCATCGATGGTGTCCTCCGGCATCGTGTTCACGGTGTCGGGGCCGATGAGCAGGTCCACGTAGGTGGTGTCGGGGTAGGACGGGTCCTTGGTGGACGTGGACGCCCACAGCGGGCGCTGCACCCGAGCGCCCCGGGCGACGAGGGCATCCCAGCGGGGGCCTTGGAAGGTGGCGAGGAACATCTGGTAGGCGACCTGGCCCTGGGCGACGGCGGCCTTGCCCCGCAGGGCCTTGGCCTCGTCGCTGCCGACCTCGTCGAGGCGGCGGTCCACCTCCGTGTCCACCCGGGAGATGAAGAAGCTGGCCACGCTGGAGATCCGGGAGAGGTCGCCTTCGGCGGCCTCCAAGCCGCCGATGTAGGCCTCCATGACCTCGGCGTAGCGGTCGAGGCTGAAGATGAGGGTGACGTTGATGCTGCGACCCTCGGCGATCATCGTGCGGATGGGATCGAGGCCCTCGGCGGTGCCGGGGATCTTGACGTACAGGTTCGGCTCGGCGATGCGCTCGTGCAGCTCACGGGCCTTGGTCGTGGTGCCGGCCGAGTCACGGGCCAGGTCGGGGGCCACCTCCACGGACACGAAGCCGTCGACGCCGTCGCTGGCGTCGTAGACCGGGCGCAGGAGGGCGAGGGCGCCCTGGATGTCCTGGACGACGAGGTCCCAGTAGGCGTCGAGCACGCTCGACTCGGCCTCCACCAGCTCGCCGAACTGCTCGTCGTAGTCGGTGCCCGAGCTGATGGCCTTGGCGAAGATCGACGGGTTCGAGGTGAGGCCCCGGATGCCGCGCTCGACCCAGCCGGCCAGCTCGCCGTTGGTGAGCCACCCCCGTCGGAGGTTGTCGAGCCAGGGGCTCTGCCCCTGCTCGTGCAGCTCGCGCAGGCGGTTGGGTTGGGACGGGCCAGATCCGGTCATGCGGGCTCCTCCAGGTCGTCGATGAGCCGGCGGGCCCGTTCCGCCACGTGCTCGGCGGTGAAGCCGAGCTCCTCCAGGACACGGCTGCCCGGTGCCGACGCTCCGAAGTGGTCGATGCCCACCGCCTCGTCGGCCCACCGCTCCCAGCCGAACGTGGTGCCCGCCTCGACGGCCAGGGTGGGCACCTCGGGCGGGAGGATGGCGTCCTGGACGTCGGCCGTCTGCTCGGCAAAGAGGTCCCAGCAGGGGAGCGAGACGACCCCGGCGTGGACGCCCTCGGCGGCCAGCAGCTCGGCGGCGGCCAGGGCCACGTGGACCTCGCTGCCGGTGCTCACCAGCACGAGGTCGGGATCCTCGGCGACGCGGACGACCTGCGCCCCGTAGCCCAGGCTGACGCCCTTGGTCCCCTCGAGGACGGGCAGGTCCTGTCGGGACAGGATCAGAGCGGTGGGGCCGTCGTGGTCGACAGCCAACCGCCACGCCTCGGCCGTCTCGTTGGCGTCGGCGGGGCGGATCACCCGCAGGCCGGGGATGGCCCGCAGGGCGGCGATGTGCTCCACCGGTTGGTGGGTGGGGCCGTCCTCGCCGACGCCCACGGAGTCGTGGGTGAAGGAGTAGATGACCTTGGCGCGCGAGATGGCCGCGAGGCGCACCGATGGGCGGCAGTAGTCGCTGAAGACGAGGAAGGTGCCCCCGACCGGCAGGACGCCGCCGTGCACGGCCATGCCGGTCATGGCCGCCGCCATCCCGTGCTCGCGGATGCCGAAGTACACCTGGCGTCCGCCCGGCTCGTCGCTCGACTGCACGCCGCGGTCCTTGAGGACCGTGCCCGTGTTGGAGGTGAGGTCGGCACCGCCGGCCACCAAGGCTGGCACCACGTCGGCGAGGGCCTGGAGCACCTTGCCGCTGGCCACCCGGGTGGCGACGTCCTCCCCCGGCTCCCACGTGGGGAGGGCATCGGCCCAACCGGCCACGCCCGTGGTCGCGAAGGTGGCGTCGAGCACGGCCCGATCGCCGGCGTAGGCGTCCACGCGCCCCTGCCAGGCCTTGCGCTCCTCGCCCCCGCGGGCGCCGGCGGCCCGGTAGAGGTCGACCACGTCGTCGGGCACGTGGAAGGGCTCGTCGGGAAGCCCCATCAACGCCTTGGCCTCGGTGATCTCCTCGTCCTTGAGGGCGTAGCCGTGGGCGGTGGCGTCATCGGTCTTGCTGGGGGAGGGGAAGCCGATGTGGCTCCGCAGGATCACCAGAGACGGTCGGTCGTCCACCTCCGCAGCCCGCCGCAGCGCGGCCTCGATGGCGACGAGGTCTTCGGCTGCCTCACCGAGGTCGTCCACGTGCCAGCCATAGGCCGTGAACCGGGCGGCGGCGTCGTCGCTGAGGGACAGGTCGGTGGGGCCGTCGATCGAGATGTGGTTGTCGTCGTACACGCAGACCAGGCGCCCGAGGCCGAGGTGGCCGGCGAGGGAGGCAGCCTCGTGAGAGAGGCCCTCGGACAGGTCGCCGTCACCCGCGATGCAGTAGGTGTGGTGGTCCACGACCTCGGTGCCGAACCGGGTGCGGAGCTCCCGTTCGGCCAGTGCCATGCCCACGGCGTTGCCGAGGCCTTGGCCCAGGGGCCCGGTGGTGACCTCGACGCCATCGGTGTGGCCCCGCTCGGGGTGGCCGGGCGTCTTGGAGCCCCACTGCCGGAAGGCCTCGAGGTCGGCCAGGCTGAGGTCGTAGCCGGTGAGGTGCAGCATCGAGTAGAGCAGGATCGACGCGTGGCCGGCTGACAGCACGAAGCGGTCGCGATCGGGCCACTCGGGCTCGCTGGGGTCGTACTTGAGCACCCGGGTCCACAGCACATGGGCCAGCGGGGCCAGGGCCATGGCCGTGCCCTGGTGGCCCGACTTGGCGGCGTGGGGGGCGTCCATGGCCAACCCCCGAACGACCTCGATGGCCCGTTGCTCCAGCTCCGGCGCGGTCACCGGCCCACCCTACAAGAGCCCCGTGCCCACGGCCGATGGGTACCCTCCGAAGGTGGCCGTACCGGATTCGACGCTGACGACGCGCGAGGCGATCCTCGTCGAGGCACGCCAGTGCTTCGCGGAGCGAGGCTTCGCCGGCACCTCGCTCAACGACATCGCCGCCGGCGTCGGGATCCGCCGGCCCAGCCTGATGCACCACTTTTCGTCCAAGGAAGCCATCTACCGCGAGGTCTTCGAGCGATCCCTGTCGGACTGGGCGGTCCGCATCGAGGACGCCCAGGGCGTACCCGGTCAGGAGGGCTGGGTGAAGGTCGACCACGTCCTCACGATCGCGTTCGACTTCTTCAAGGAGAACCCCGAGTTCGTGCGCATGATGCGGCGCGAGGCGCTCGACGACCAAGGCCACCTCGGCGTCGACCTCGGCACGGTGCTGAAGCCGTACTTCGACCGGGCGGTGCGCTTCTTCGACGGCGAGATGGGTGAGGGCCGCTTCCGCAAGCACGACAGCGAGCAGCTCATCGTGACGGGCCTGGGAGCCATCCTCGGCTACTACTCCGACGTGCCGTTCCTGCAAGGCGTGCTCGGGCGCGACCCGCTCTCCGATGAGATGCTCGAGGTCCGCCTCACCCACATCCGCGACTTCTTCCGCGCCGCGTTGCTCGTCGATCCCGACTGAGCGGCGTCCTCATCCCCCGGTCAGGTCCGCGGTGGCGGCCGCTACCGTACGCGCCCATGCCGACCCTGTCCGAGGCCGATTCGAAGCGCCTGCTGGCGGCGCACGGGGTGGCCTTCCCCGCCGAGCGGGAGGTCGATTCGGCCGACGAGGCGGTGGCCGCCGCCCGCCAGATCGGCCACCCCGTGGCGCTGAAGCTGGGCGGCGCCGACATCGCCCACAAGACGGAGCGTGGCCTCGTGCGACTGGGCCTGGGCGACGACGCCGCGGTGGCGACGGCCGCCGTCGACCTCCTGGCGGCGGCTCGACCCGAAGACGGTGCCGTGCACGTGCTGGTGGCACCGATGCTGCGAGGCAACCGTGAGCTGATCGCCGGGCTCCACCTCGACGAGCAGTTCGGGATGACGGTGATGCTCGGCGTCGGGGGCATCCTCGCGGAGGCGTTGGCCGACGTCGCCTTCCGGCTGGTGCCCATCACCCGTCAGGATGCCCACGACATGGCCGAAGACCTGGCCACGCAGGCGCTGCTCGGCGAGCTGCGCGGCGAGCCGGCCGTCGACCGCGAGGCGCTGGCCGACGTGCTCGTCGGCCTGTCGGCCGCGGCCATGGCGGATGCGTCCATCGTGAGTGCCGACCTGAACCCACTGATCGTGGTGGACGGCCGGCCGGTGGCCGTCGACGCCCTGGTGGAGGTCTCCGGGTGACGACGACGGATGGCTTCCAGGCCCTCTTCGAGCCGAGGGGCGTGCTGGTGGCGGGCGTCTCCACCCACCCGGGCAAGTTCGGCTTCGTCAGCCTCCACAACATCCTTGCCTCGGGCTACCGGGGCGCCGTCTACGGGAGCAGTCGGGAGGCGGGCGAGGTGCTGGGCGTGCCCGTGGTGGCCGACCTGGCCGACCTGCCCGACGACGCCATCGACCTCGTCTTCGTGTGCACGCCCGCCGCCGCCAACGCCGACCTCCTGCGAGGCTGTGCGAAGAAGGGCATCCGAGCCGCCTTCCTCGCGTCGGCCGGCTACGGGGAGGCCGGCGAGGCCGGCCAGCAGCTGCAGGCCGAGCTGGTGGCGCTGGCCGCCGAGCTCGGGATGTTGGTGGCCGGTCCCAACGGACAGGGCGTGGTGTCCACCCCCGCCCGGCTGTGCGCCCAGATCGTGGCGCCCTACCCGCCGGCCGGAGGCATCGGGATCGCCTCGCAGTCAGGCAACTTCATCTCGTCGTTCATGAACTACGCCGTGCAGACCGGCGTCGGCGTGAGCCGGGCGGTGTCGGCGGGCAACGCCGCCGCCGTGACCATCCCCGACTACCTCTCCTTCTACGCCGACGACGACGCCACCACCGTGGGGCTGGCCTACGTGGAGGGCGTGCCCGAGGGCCGCACCTTCTTCGAGCGGACCCGAGCGGTGGCGGCCCGCAAGCCGCTCGTGCTGGTGAAGGGCGGCGCCACCGCCGGCGGACAGCGGGCGGCGGCCTCCCACACCGGTTCGCTGGCCAGCGACGACCGCGTCTTCGACGGGATGTGCCGCCAGGCCGGGATCACGCGCGCCGCCACCATCGAGGAGGCCTTCGAGGCGGCCGCCACCTTCGCCACCCAACCGCGGCCTCGTGGCAACCGGGTGGTGGTGCTGACGACGGCCGGCGGCTGGGGCGTGGTGACCGCCGACGCCATCGCAGCCTCGTCTCTCGAGCTCACGCCGTTGCCCGACGACCTCAGAGCGGCGCTGGACGCCAAGCTGCCGCCCCGCTGGAGCCGGAACAACCCCGTCGACCTGGCCGGCGCCGAGACCCGCGACACGATCCCGGAGGTGATCGACCTCATCGTCGGCCACCCCGATGTGGACGCCGTCGTCTACCTCGGGCTGGGCATCCAGTCGAACCAGGCCGCCTTCATGCGCAGCGGTTCCTTCTACCCCGATCACGGGCTCGAGCGGATCGTCGACTACCACGAGCGCCAGGACGCCCGCTTCGCGCAGGCCGCCGCCGACGCCTCGGACCGCTACGACAAGCCGGTACTCACCGCCACCG
>Ga0183260_10003078_pt1 | contig 13523 bp, 13 predicted proteins | sample AntDrymUQ4972206_2_FD_129768 | JGI IMG/M metagenome (GOLD analysis project Ga0183260, IMG submission 129768) | Polar desert sand microbial communities from Dry Valleys, Antarctica - metaG UQ497 (22.06) (version 2) (version 2) | ecosystem: Environmental > Terrestrial > Soil > Desert | place... | reverse complement strand
TCTCCTTGCGGGCGCGCCACGGGCGTGGATGCCTTGCAGGACGCCGATCATGAGGAGGTTCGCCACCATCGAGCTTCCACCGACCGTGACGAACGGAAGCGGGATGCCGGTCACAGGTGCGACCCCCATCGTCATGCCGACGTTGATGAAGACCTGGAACACAAGGGCGAAGACGAGTCCGCCGGCGACCACGGCGCCGTAGAGATCGCCTGCGACGGTGATAACTCGGAGTCCGCGCCAGATGACGAGGAGGTAGAGCAGGAGCAGAATCGAGGACCCTACGAAACCGCGCTGCTCGGCCAGCGACGCGAAGGCGAAGTCGGTGGCGTGCTCAGGCAGGAAGTCCCGGCGTGTCTGGCTCGCCTCCGTCGGCCCTCGACCGGTGAGCCCTCCGGCGCCGACCGCCGTGATCGACTGGTTCACGTTCCAGGTGAGCCCGCTCGGATCCCGGTCGCGGTCGACGAGTCCGGTGAGACGATCGGTCTGATACGGCTTCAGCACCTCGACCCCCGCTGCGGGCAGGAGCCAGAGCACGGAGAGGATCACGAGGAACGAGACGACCAGCAGCGTGAGCAGCTGACGCCAGCGGACGCCGACGAAGAAGAGGAGCGAAAACAGCGCGGCTGAGTAGACAAGCGCGGTTCCGAGGTCCGGCTGGAGGAAGACGAGCAGGATGGGAGCGGTTCCGAGCCCGACCGCATAGAGGAGCGTCCGCCAGCGCGTCACCCTGCCCGCGCGCTCGACGAGGAAGCCTGCGAGCGCGAGAACGAACAGGACCTTTCCGAGCTCGGATGGCTGGAATTGGATGAACCCGAGATCGATCCAGCGCTTGGAGCCGCGGATCGTCTCGGCGACGAGGAAGACGAGGAACATCAACGCCAGCGTCGTGCCGTAGAGGGCACGCCAATGGCGCCGGGCAAGGTCGATCGGGACGATGGTGGCGGCGATGAGCGCGACGAGCCCGATTCCGGCGGCTATGGCCTGGCGCACGAGGTAGTAGTCCGGCTCACCCGGAACGTCGAATCGGGTGATCCCAGCCACGACCCAGAGGCCGTACCCGACGAGCGCGACCGCCGTCGCGAGCAAGACCCAGTCGAGCCGGAGCACGAGCGCCAGCGGGTGGGACTCGGCGCGCGGTCGCGCAGCCCTGATCCGCGGGCGTGCGGCAGCCTCGATCATCAATCGGTCGCCTTGAGGACGGTGGAAGGAGCCTTCTCGCCGAAGAACCTCTCGAAGACGCGGAGTGCCGCCGGCGCCGCTGCGGTCGACCCGTGCCCGCCGTTCTCGATCATCGCGCAGACGACGATCTTGGCGTCCTCGGACGGCCCCCAGCCGCACCACCACGACTGATCCTCGAGGTGGTCTTCCGGATAGCCCGGAAGCGGCACGACCTTCTCCGCCGTTCCCGTCTTGCCCGAGATCGGGACGGCGTAGTTGGCAAAGACGCCCGACGACGTTCCACTCGCCGAATGCGTCGCCAGATAGAGCCCGTCGCGGACGGCGTCGAGCGCTCCCGAGTCGACGCCGGAGTCGCGGCGAGGCGGCGACGCGAAGCGGCGGAGGACGACTCGCGGGGAGCCCTTCGCGCCCGGCTGCTCGACTCCCGAGACCACGTACGGCGTGACGACGTCGCCGCCGTTGGCGAGCATTGCGTAGAACGACGCCATCTGCAGCGGCGTCACGAGAAGATCCTTCTGGCCGATCGAGAGCTGGATCGAGTCACCGGGGTTCCACACGCGATCCCAGTCGCTCTCGAACGTCTTCCAGCGCCAGTCGGGAGTTGGGAGCAGTCCCTCCTCCTCCCCGCCGATGTCGAGCCCCGTGGCGGCTCCGAAGCCAAAGCGGCGCGCCCACTGCTGGATGCGCGTTCGTCCCTCTTTTCCACGCTGGTAGAAGCGATCGCCGATCTCGTAGAAATACGTGTCGCAGGACTCGGCGAGCGCCTCGTCGAGCCTCATCGGCCGGTTCACGTACGGGTTCCAGTTCCGGAACCGCTGCCGGTCGAGCCCGTAGTACGCAACCGGTGAGCACTGGAGCGACTCGTAGGCCGAGAAGACGTGCTCCTGCATGCCCGCGAGCGCGGTGACCGGCTTCCAGGTCGAGCCGGGCGGGTAGAGGCCGGCGAGGGCGCGGTTCAGGCCCGGCGAGTTTGCGCGTCGCGCCGCGTCCACGTCGAGGAGCGGCTGAAGCTTCTTCGGATCGACTCGCCCGACGTAAACCGAGGGCTTGTACGTCGGCGCCGAGGCCATCGCGAGAACGGCGCCGTCGCGCGGGTCGAGCGCGACGATCGAGCCCCCGTTCGCGGCCCAGTTGTCGTTCTGGTGCGCCAGATCGATCCCGTAGCGGAGAGCCTCCTCGGCGGCGCGTTGCAGCCGGATGTCGAGCGTGAGCCTGAGGGCGTTGCCCGAGCGGGGCTCCCGTCGCAGCTCGAGGTCGCTCACCTGGTTTCCGACCGAGTCGACGCGAATCTGCGCGCGGCCGTCGTCGCCGCGAAGGTACGTGTCGAATGCCGCCTCGATCCCGGCCTTGCCGATGCGGTCTCCAGCGCGGTAGCCGTCACGCCGAAGCAGCTTGAGCTCCTCCGGCGAGATCTCTCCAACGTGGCCGAGGATATGAGCGGCGAGGGTGTTGTACTCGTAGTTGCGGAGGTAGATCCCAGCGATCTCGACGCCCGGGAACTCGGCCTGGTGCTCGTAGAGGTAGTTGACCTGCTCCTCGCCGACCGACGTCTTCACGGTGATCGGGGTCAGTGGATCTGCGCGGCCCTCGTCCACCTCGCGAGCGAGCGCCCGCACGGGCACATTGAGAACTTCCGCAAGTCGCTCCACGACCTCGTGCCTACCCTCCTGCGGCATGTCTCCGATCCAGAGGCGCACAGCCGTCCCTGCGACGTTCGAGACGATTGCGCGGCCGTGGCGATCCACGATCGGCCCGCGAGGCGCCTCGACCCGCACGAGGCGAAGCTGATTGTTCTGCGCGGCGTTCAGGTACTCGTCGCCGGAGAGCACCTGGAGCGACCAGAGCCGCAGGAAGAGGACGGCGAAGACGAGCAGCGCGACGCCGCCGAGTATGCCCACCCTCAGCGCCAGCGCTGGCGCCAGCCGGTATGGCTCGCGTACCCGCGGGTCGGGCGGGAGAAAGCGCTCGGACGGTGAGCGCCGCTCCTTGTAGCCGCCGTCAGACAAGAGCCTCGACCCCCGGCGACCGGTCGAGCCGCTCGGGCTCGCGGACGCTCGCTCGAACGAGCGCGTACACAGGCAGCGCGAGCAGGAGGTTCAGGAGCAGGGTCGGCGCGAGCGCCGTGAGCAGCGCCTGCCGCGGAACGACCTCCACACCCAGCATGTAGTGCAGCACGAACCCGAAGACGCCCGCGAGCACGGTGATCACCCCGACGGCGAGAACCGGAGCGAGGCGGCGTCCGCGTCCCGTGGTCTCCGTGTAGCGCCCGGCCCAGAACCCGGCAAGGGTGAGGACGAGCGAGGTGACCCCGAGCGTGTCCAGCGTGAGGAGATCGACGACGAGGCCGGCGGCGAACCCGGACACAGCGCCCACGATCGACCCGCGGAGCAGACCGAGCGAGACCGCGACGATGAGCAGGAGATCAGGCGCTCCGCCGCCGATGACGAGCGACGAGACGATGACCGCCTGCAGCATGGCCGCGACGAAGACGGCAACCGAGACGCGGAGAATTGTTCCCGCAATCACGGGCGGCGGCGCTCCGTTGGCACTAGCACGAGGACGGCGTCCAGCGAGCCGAAGTCGACGTACGGATCGACCTGCACCTGCTGCCACAAATCGGTGTCCGTCTGCCCGACGCTGGACACCTCGCCGATCGCGATCCCCTTCGGGTAGAGCGAGCTCAAGCCGCTCGTCCGCCACCCTGCGGTCACGACGTCGTCGCCCCGCCTGATCACATCCTGCTTGCGGACGCGATCGAGAACCAGCGTCTCGCGGGTGCCGCGCGCGTGACGCACGATGCCTTCTGCGCGAGTGCGTACGTCCACCGCGGACACCGCGGCCCCCTGATCGGTAAGGAGCTGCACCCGAGCCGTGCTCGGAGTGACGCGCGTGACCAGGCCGACGAGGCCGTCCGCGGTGACGACCGGATCGTTGACGCGAACGCCGTTTCGCGAGCCGGCTGCGATGGCGATCGCCTGCGTGAAGGCTCCAGCCGGCCGGGCGATCACCTCGGCGGCGATCGGCTGGAAGTCGTCGGGGAAGCGTGGCCCGTCGATGTAGTCCAGCAGCCCGCGCAGATACTCGTTCTCCTGGAGCGCGAACTCGCTCTGAATCGCCCGCTGGCGGAGCTCCCGACTCTCCGCCCGCAGGCGGTCGGCCTCGGAGCGTGCGGTGAGAAGGCTGTCGCCCCATTCGTAGGCGTCGCGGAAAGGCTGCGCGAGACGCTCGAATCCGACCGCGAACGGCCGGAGGATGGTGGCGCCAGCCGATTGGACGCCGCTCAACTGTCCGTCCTCTTCGGAGCGGAAGGACATGGTGATGAGGACGAGCGAGAGCAGCACGAGGCAGCCCACCGCGAGGCGCCGGCGAAGCGGGCCCCCACCGCGTGAGCTGAGCGTTGTCGTCGGACTGCGCCGGACTGTCACGCCCAGCGCCGCCGATCGGGCGCTGCGTCCCCTTGGCACAGCGGCCCAGTCTAGCTAGATGCTTGGTCGGAAACTCCCCGCGGGCCGGAGGACGGCCGCGATATGACGGTGGCTCGAGTCCAGGCGAATCATCGAGAACGTGAGCCAGATTCGCCTCTTCGCGAATACCTCGCCCCTGTGGGTCCTTTTCCACGAAGTTTTCACGCTTCCACGCTGCCGTTTCGGACATGCCCGGGGTCAGACCCGGTTGGGCGTCAACCGTCCAGCTGCAGCGGAATCGGACCCGGCGATCGACGGGTTCGGCCCTGTCCCGGCGACCAATGCGCGCGAATGTGGCGACCGCGGGGCGGCGAGTCAGCGGAGCATGCCGTTGCGGCGGGCGCGACTGCGGTTCGAGCGGTGGATGACGTCGAACTCCTCGAGGCTGCGCCCGGAGCCGACCGCGACGCAGGTGAGCGGGCTCTCCGCGAGGTGCACCGGCATTTGCGTCTCGTGCCGCACCCGCTCGTCGAGCCCCTGCAAGAGAGCTCCGCCGCCGGCGAGAACGATGCCACGGTCCATGATGTCCGCCGCGAGCTCCGGCGGAGTCTTGTCGAGCGTCGACTTCAGCGCGTCGATGATCTGCGATACCGGCTCTTCGAGCGCCCTGCGGATCTCCTCGGACGAGATGATCACGGTCTTGGGAAGGCCGGTCAGCATGTCGCGCCCACGAACCTCGGCCTGCAGCTCTTCCTTGAGTCGGAACGCCGAGCCGATCTCGAGCTTGATCTCTTCGGCCGTCTGCGTGCCGACGAGCAGCTTGTACTCCTTCTTGATGTGGTTGACGATCGCCTCGTCCATCTCGTCGCCGCCGCCCCGCATGCTCTGCGAGACGACGATGCCGCCGAGGGAGATGATCGCCACCTCGGTGGTCCCTCCGCCGATGTCCACGATCATGTTCCCGGTCGGCTCCGCGACGGGTAGGCCGGCGCCGATCGCAGCCGCCATCGGCTCCTCGATCAGATAGGCCTGGCGGGCGCCTGCAGAGAGCGTCGCCTCCTCGACCGCGCGTTTCTCGACCCCTGTGACGCCCGAGGGGACGCAGACGACGACGCGGGGGTGCGCGAAGCGATGTTGATGCACTTTCTGGATGAAGTGCCGCAGCATTTGCTCGGTCACGTCGAAGTCGGCGATGACGCCATCCTTCAGGGGCCGGATCGCCGAGATCGTGCCGGGCGTCCGGCCGAGCATCCGCTTGGCCTCGACACCGACCGCATGCACCTCGCCCGTGCGCTGGTCGATCGCGACGACCGACGGCTCGGAAAGCACGATTCCGCGCCCGCGGACGTACACGAGCGTGTTAGCGGTGCCGAGATCGACGGCCATGTCGCGACCGCCGAAGCCGGTAAGGGACTTGAACCAGGCCATGGGAGGCCGAGTGTACCTACGCGTTTCGCGGGGGAAACCATGTTTCCCCCGCGTACCCCCTTCTTTTCGCCGGTGCGAACGGAACGCGTCGGTGGGCTGCGGGCGAGTAAATCGCGCTCCGGCCTCGTCAAGCGTGTTGGCTTGTTCATCGGATCTCCAACAGGTCGGGCTGGTGGCGCTCGAGCAACGACACGAGGAGCGCGCCCGGGAGCCCCACTACGTTCAGGTAGTCGCCCTCGATGCGCTCGACCAGCCGTCCGCCGAGCCCCTGGATCGCATAGCCGCCCGCGCGCCCCTCCCACTCTCCGCTCGCGAGGTAGCTCGTGACGAGCCGAGCGGCGAGTGGCCTGAACGTGACGCTGGTGACCTCGTGCTCGACGAGGTCGACATTCGATCCGACGAGACAGAGACCGGAGACGACCGAGTGGGTTCGCCCAGCGAGGTCTTGGAGCATCCGCTTCGCGTCCTCCGCGTCGTCGGGCTTTCCGTAGACCCGCCCGTCGAGAGCCACTGCCGTGTCGACGCCGAGCGTCAGGTGCTCTTCGTCGTGAACCGAACGCGCTTTTCCCTCCGCATGAGCACGCACGAGCTCGGCAGGCGCGAGATCGGGCGGGTCGTGCTCGACGTAGGCGGGTGCGACGACCTCGAACGGGATCCCGAGCTGCTCGAGGATCCGCCGACGCTGCGGGCTGGTGGAAGCGAGGATCAGCCGGTTTTCCGCGCGGCCCATAAGTCCTCTACAGGCCACTTGCTTGCCCACTCCGCTGTCGCGGTGTCGTAGTACTCGTGCGTCTTGGCGCCCTCAGGCGCGTACAGCTCTACAAGGCGTTCGACCTCGAACCCGGCTTCATGCAGGAGGTCGATCCACAGGCCGTGCCCGATGTGGAACTCGACGCCGTCTTCGTCGGCCCACTCGAGGCGATACATACTCCGCTGAGGCCGAAGCAAGCCCTCCGTGGCGTGGCCTGCCTCGTCCGGGACACAGAGGGTCGCGAGCATGCTGTTCGTCAGGAAGACAAGCCGCCCGCCTGACCTGAGCAGACGGGCCGCCTCGGGCAGCCAGAGCGCAGGGTCGCACCACAGGCTCGCGCCGTACTCGGACAGGGCCAGGTCGAAGCCCGCCTCCGGGAGAGGCACGTCCTCTGCATTCGCCTCGATCAGCGGGAACTCGATGCCGGTCTCGGCCATGCAGCGCCGTGCGGTCTCGAGCTGCGCCGGCGTCACGTCCACGCCCACCGGACGGGCGCCTCGCTTCGCGAGCCAGGAGGAGAAGTACGCGGTGCCGCAGCCGAGCTCGACGATGTCGAGCCCGGAAACGTTCCCAAGGACGTCGGCATCGTGCTCGGGAACACCGAACACGCCCCAGGTGATCTCGTCCCTCGCCCATGCCCGCCGAGCCTGCGCATCCGTGAACTCGGCGTTCGTCTGCGTCCAGAGAGCCCGGTTCCGAGCGACGTACTCGGCGAGTTCAGACAAGACCGTCGGGAAAGAACAGCGCGAGCTCTCGCCTCGCGCTCGCCTTGGAGTCCGAGCCGTGGACGATGTTTTCCGAGAGCTCGAGGGCGAAGTCGCCGCGGATCGTTCCGGGGGCCGAGTCGAGCGGGTTCGTCGCTCCCATCATCGTCCGGACGACCGAGATCGCCGACTCACCGCTCACAGCGAGAGCGAGCACGGGGCCGGACGTGATGAAGTCGACGAGGCCCTTGAAGAACGGCTTTCCCGTGTGCTCGGCGTAGTGCTCGCGAGCCATCGGCTTCGTAACCTTCACGAGACGAGCTCCTTTGAGCTCGAGCCCACGTCGCTCGAAGCGGGCGATGATCTCCCCGGCGAGCCGACGCTCCATGCCGTCAGGCTTGACGAGGACGAGGGTCGTCTCACGGGCCATCGGGCCGCGAGTCTACTGAGGCAGTTCGCGGCGCTGCTCGCCGCGCGGCAGTCGCGAAACGTCCTCGAGGGTCGGCAGGACGTGCAGGACCGGAGTCGCGCAGTGCGGGCACACCTGCCAAAGCGCGTCGAGCGGCTGACCGCACGATGCGCATGCGGCCTTGAGTCGAGTCGTGCAGACCGGACAGAGGAGATACGTCGACTCGACCCGGGCCCGACACACAGGGCAGCGCTGGTCGAGCTGCACGAGACGTTCCTCCATCGCCTTGATCTCGAGCGAGCGCTCGTGCACGTCCTGCAGGTACTCGGGCGGACGGAAGAACATGTAGATGATCGGGCCGACGAACGGGAGACCGAGGCCAAGCAGGATCGCGAGCGCGACCAGCACGGGGTTGCCAATCCGGCGCCGGGCATCCTTGAAGGTCCAGAAGGCCGTCGCGAGCCAGAGGACAACGACGAAGCCGATCCCGATGTTGCGGAGCAGTGTCCAGTCGGGCGGCCAATCCCGTATCGCGGCAAGTGGCAGTGAAGTCCCGGTCAAAGTCGCGGCGAGCTGCATTGAAGGCACGGTCATAGCAGAAGCCTGCCCACCAGATAGCCGAGCGCCAACGATGCGCCCACGATCACGGAGACGACGATCGCCGCGAATGCGAGGACCGCAAGCCGCTCCAGCAGGCCCCCCAGGCGGCCGGCGGCTCTCACTCCCGTTCCCCGGCGGCAATGTCTCCCAGCAGGTACAGAGAGCCCGTCACGAGCACCGGCTCGCCCAGCTCGTGCGCCCGTGTGAGCGCATCCACAGGATCGTCCACCCACTCGACGTGGTCGAAGTACGTGCCGGCGAGCACGGCGACCTCAGCGGCTGGCAGCGCGCGAGGCGACGAGGACCTGGTTGCGACCAGCCGCGACCCCGCTCGACGGAGCTCGCGCAGCATCTCGTCGGCGTTCTTGTCCGACAGGATCGACACGACGATCGTGTAGTCGCCTGCCGGGAGCCGCTCGAGGAGGTAGCGCGCACCGTGGGGATTGTGCGCGCCGTCCCGGATCTCGGCCCCGCCGCGAAGCTCCAACCGGCCGGGAAGGACGACCTCCGGGGTTGCCGCGATCGCGTGCCCCATGAAGGCTTCGGCAGCCTCCCGCGCGCCCCCGAACCGAATCTTGCCTGCGGGGACGAGGCGCTCATACGTCCCGTCGGGGAGAAACACGATGCTCTCTGCCTGCGCGACCGCGAGCTTCTCACGTGCGATCGCCTCGAGGGTGTTGCCGAGGACATCGGTGTGCTCGAGCGCGACGTTCGTGAGCAGGACGACGCGCGTCTGCACGACATTCGTCGCATCGTGGCGACCGCCGAGCCCCGCTTCCACGACCGCTGCGTCCACCTGCGCGGCCGCGAAGAGCGCGAGCGCAGCCGCGGTCACGACCTCGAACTGGGTCGCGTCGAGTCTCTCCGCGGCAGGGCGAACACCCGCCACTGCGTCCTCGAAATCCGCCTCCTCCCCGTCCAGGCGAATCCGCTCGCTCCAGCTCGCGACGTGCGGGGAGATCGTCGAGCCGACGGAGAGCTTCTCGGAGAGGAGCAGCTGCTCAATGGTGATCGCCGCCGTCGACTTGCCGTTCGTGCCGACGACGTGGATCGCGGGGTACGTGTTCTGCGGATCGCCGAGCTCCGCGAGCAGCGCGCGCATGCGGTCGAGCCCGAAGCCGTCCCTGGGCCACGGGCTGAGCGAGTCGAGCCACTCGACGGCAGTCACGGCGAGATCGTAGGCGCGGGTCTAGCCGTCGAGGGCGGCGAGCTCGCGGCGGTAGCGCTCGAGCTTCTCGCGCTCCGCGGCCACGACTTCGGCCGGCGCGTTCGCTACGAAGCGCTCATTCGCCAGCATCCCTTCGCCGCGCGCAACCTCCCTGCGCAGCCGCTCGATCTCCGTGTCGCGATTGTCGTCGACGCGCGCTCGCTCGGGACGCACGACTGCGGCAAAGATGCGCTGCTCGTCATCCGAGCCGAGCTCGACCTCGACGCCGCTCCGGCGAAAGATCTGCGCGGCCTCCTGCACGCGGTCGAGTGCGCCGGCCTCCCCCGCGAAGCTCGCGTCCGGCTCCAGCCACGACGAGACGATGAGTCGCGCGTCGCGACTCGGGAGCTGCGACCAGATCTCCTCGGTCACGTGTGGCATGACCGGGTGCAGCAGCACGAGCAGCCGCTCGAGCGCCGCGAGCGCAGTCGCCGCGGCGTCCGGGTCGTCCTCATACAGGCGCGGCTTGATCGCCTCCGCATACCAGTCGCAGAAGTCGTCAAACGTGAGGTGGTAGAGCGCGTCCGTCGAAGCGGGAAACTCGTAGCGCGTCCACGCATCCTCGACGTCGGCGCGAGTGGCATCGATCCGCGCGAGGATCCAGCGCTCTTCGAGGTCACGCGGAGCCGCCTCGGAGCCCGCGCTCTCGGCGTTCTGCAGGATCAGCCGCGACACGTTCCAGAGCTTGTTCGCGAGCTTGCGGCCTTCCTCGATGGTGCCGGAGGAGAAGCGGACATCCTGCGTGGAGGAGTTCTTGAGCAGTCCGTACCGCGTCGCGTCCGCTCCGTACTTCTCGATCGGCTCCAGCGGATCGATTCCGGTGCCGAGGCTCTTGGACATCCGGCGCCCGTCGGGCGCGTTGATCGTCGAGTGGATGTTCACCGTGTGGAACGGGACCTCCCCCATGAGCTCGAGCCCGGCCATGAGCATCCTCGCCTCCCAGAGGAAGATGATTCCGCGGTCGGTCGAGCTGACGTCGTTCGGGTACCAGGCGCCCAGCTCCGCGGTGTCCTCCGGCCAGCCGAGCGTCGCGAACGGCCACAGCGCTGACGAGAACCACGTGTCGAGTACATCCTCGTCCTGGCGTAGCTCGCTCGATCCGCACTCGCCGCACGCAACAGGCTCCGACTCACTGACGGTCATATGTCCGTCCGGGCAGTACCAGACGGGGATCCTGTGACCCCACCAGAGCTGGCGCGACACGCACCAGGGGCGAATCGACTCCATCCAGCGCAGATACACGTCCGTGTACCGCTCCGGCCGGAAGCGGACCCGGCCATCGCGGACCGCTTCGATCGCAGGCGCCGCGAGCTCGGTCATCTCGCACCACCACTGCAGCGTGATCAGCGGCTCGATCCGTGAGCCGCAGCGATCGCAGTGTCCCACCGAGTGCCGGTACGGCTCCGCTGAGACGAGCAGATCCCGGTCGCGCAGGATCGCCACTATCTGCCGGTTGGCCTCCGCCTGGGTCAGACCCGCAAATGCGCCTGCCTCTGCGCTCATGTTCCCGTCGAGCCCGATTCCCGTGAGCTCGGGGAGCTTGTGCGTACGTCCGATGTCGAAGTCCATCGGATCGTGTCCGGGAGTGATCTTGACGGCGCCCGTCCCGAACTCGGGGTCGACGCGGTCGTCGGCGATGATCGGAACCCGCCGCGCGGCGACCGGCACGACCGCCTCCTTGCCGACCAGGTGACGGTAGCGCTCGTCCTCGGGATGGACGGCCACAGCGACATCCGCGAGCATGGTGGGAGGACGCACGGTGGCGATCGAGAGCTCCCCCTCGCCGTCCGCGAGCGGGTAGCGGATCGTGTACAGGGTGTCGTTCTCGTCTTCATGGTTAACCTCGAGGTCGGAGATCGCGCTCGCGCAGCGCGGACACCAGTTCACGATCCGGTTGGCCCGGTAGAGGAGGCCGCGCTCGTACAGGTGGACGAAGAACCTGAGAACTGCGCTGACGTACTTCTCATCCATCGTGAACCGCTCGCGCCGGTAGTCGAGCGACGAACCGAGTCGGCGCAGCTGCCCGATGATCACGCCGCCGTAGTGCTCGAGCCACTGCCACGTCCGTTCGATGAACGCCTCGCGGCCGAGGTCGTAGCGGGTCAGCCCTTCCTTCGCTAGCTCACGTTCGACGACGTTCTGGGTCGCGATCCCCGCGTGGTCGTATCCCGGCTGCCAGAGCACCGAGAAGCCTCGCATGCGGTGCCAGCGGATGAGCAGGTCTTGGATCGACGCGTTCAGGGCGTGCCCCATATGCAGGTTGCCGGTCACGTTCGGGGGTGGGATCGCAATGACGAAGGTCTCGCGCTCGGCAAGGAGCTCGGACTGATAGAGGCCTTCCTCTTCCCAGGCCTGCTGCCAGCGGGCCTCGACACCCTCGGGCGTGTAGAGCGGATCCATACGCGGTGAGTCTAGAAAGGAGTCGCGGCGCGGGTCTGCGGCTAGGTGCGGGCGCGCCGCCGGGATACCGGGCACAGCGAGAAACCGTTCGTGTCACGACGCATCGGGCGAGACTAGCAAATATCACATCTGATATCGTCCGAGTGTGACGCCGGGAGAGCTCCTTCGCGAGACACGACGGCGCCACGGGCTGACGCAGCGACAGCTCGCAATCCGTGCGCGCACGTCTCAGGCCGCGGTCTCGCGGATCGAGCGAGGGGCGGTCTCGCCAACGGTGGAGACGCTGCACGAGCTGCTCTGGCTGATGAACGAGGAGCTCGTGATCCAAGCGAAGCCCGTTGACTGGGGTTTTGATGTGAATCTCATCAAGTCGAGACTCGCCCTACCCATCGAAGAGCGCTTGCGGCGAGGAGTCAGCCACTCGCGCCGCATGAACGAAATCAGGGGGATCGTCGGGCGTGCAGGATCCTGAGTTCGATCCGCGCCCGATCTTCGAAGCTCTCCTGCGTCACGACGTGAACTTCGTCGTCATCGGGGGGCTCGCTGGCACCGCCCACGGCTCGGCGTACAACACGGAGGACGTCGATGTCGCATACGAGCGATCGCGAAACAATCTCTCCAAGCTCGCCGACGCGCTCGTCGAGCTCGGCGCAACGCTCAGGGGAGCGCCGCCCGGACTGCCGTTTCAGCTCGACGCCGAGACCTTGGAAGCGGGGATGAATTTCACGTTCGATACACGCCTCGGGCCGCTTGACATCCTCGGCGAGCCTGCTGGTGCCCCGCGTTACGAAGAGCTCCGCAACTCTGGCTCTTCCGAGTCCATCTGGGGCGTCACGATACGGATCGCAGCGCTGGATCATCTCATCGCAATGAAGGAGGCGGCGGCGCGCCCGCGCGACCTGACCATGGCCGCGGAGTACCGAACGATCGCGGATCTACGGCGGGAGCCCGAGGAGCCGAGCTAGCTCAACACGAGGATCGTGCTCGTCCCGTGCGCGTAGAGCCGACCCGCTTCGTCTTCGATGCGTGCTTCAGTGGTCGCGACCTTTCGGCCCGGATGAATCACTGTCCCGATACAGCGAATGAGGCCGGTTTCGGTCGTCATCGCCCGCGTGAAGTTCGACTTGAACTCGAGCGTCGTCCAGCCAACGCTCGCATCGATCGTCGTCACGAACGCGAGCCCCATGGCCGAATCCATGAGTGTCATGGCGAGCCCTGCATGGACGATTCCGATCGGGTTGTAGTGGAACTCCGCGGGCTCGCACTCGAAGACCGCTCGACCAGGAGCAGCCTCGACGAGGCGGAACCCGAGTGTCTCCGCGATCGGCGGAGGTGGCAGCTCGCCGGACGCCATCATCTGCATCACCTCGAGCCCGGAGCGCCCGGCCATCTGCCCGTGCAGGGCGAGCGGGTCTTCCCACGAGTAGGTGCGCGTGCGCTC
>Ga0183260_10003077_pt1 | contig 13525 bp, 9 predicted proteins | sample AntDrymUQ4972206_2_FD_129768 | JGI IMG/M metagenome (GOLD analysis project Ga0183260, IMG submission 129768) | Polar desert sand microbial communities from Dry Valleys, Antarctica - metaG UQ497 (22.06) (version 2) (version 2) | ecosystem: Environmental > Terrestrial > Soil > Desert | place... | reverse complement strand
GCCACCACCACGGTGGCCATCTACTTGAACGCTTCGACGAAGAGGCTCTCGTCCTCGCGGTTGTCCAGCGAGGTGATGTCGGGAAAGGGGGTGCGGGTCTCCTGGAAGGCCACGTGGTGCACCGCGGAGAAGCCGGCCTTGTGCAGCAGCTCCTCCACGAAGTCGGGCACGAACAGCGTCCGGCTGTAGCCGTACCAGATGAGCTGCACGATCAGCTTGGACCCCATCTTCTCTGCGTCCCCGTCGGGAACTAGGAAGTAGTCGCGGTCCCCGCGCTCGTAGGCCGCCACCCCGCGGAGGAGGTCGGGCACCGCCAGCCGAAGGGGCGCGCCCGGCTTGAGCACACGGTGGAGCTCCTGCAGCACCGGCACCTGGTGGTCGAGGTGCAGCTCCGGGAGGGAGTGGATGCTCACCGCGTAGTCGATGCTGCCCTCGTCGAGCGGGAGCCCCCGGAGGATGTCGGCCGGCAGGTCGATCCCGGGCCCCTCCTTGATGTCGGAGTTGATCCACCCCTCGGGGGTCCAGCTTCCGCAACCCCAGTTGAGACGCCGGATCGCGGTGCTCTCGGTCGACTCAGCCAACGCCCAGCTCGGCGAGCAGTCGAGGCAGGACGACGTCCGCGGAGAAGTGGGCTTCGGCGATATCGCGCGCCGCACGGCGATGACGAGCGGGGTCCGCCTTCAGCTCCTCCACGCGCGCGCAGGCCTCGTCCACGTCAGAGAAGAGTAGGAGCCCCTCGCCCTCCGGGAAGCGCCGGCGGATGCCGGTGTCCTGGGCCAGCACCGGGCGGCCGGCGGCGAGGTAGCAGATGCTGCGATCGGAGAACCAGCCGCTGTTGGTGTCGACGTACATGTTCTTGGCAATCATCAACTCGGCGGCCGAGCCGCGGACGTAGTCCCGGTAGGCCTCGGGGGTGCCGGCCACCAGTTGCGGGTCGGCGAGCCTCCACCCGCACTCCTCGAGCTGGGCGATATCCTGCCCGTCGGCGGCGTGGATGTCGAGCGCGACTTCGAACTCCTCTCCCGTGCGCCGGGGGAGGTCGAGGAAGCGGCGGAACTCGTGCACCCGCAGGCCATAGGTCCGGCCCTCGTACTCGATCGGCCCGTAGGGGCCGCGCCAGGCGCCCACGCTCGTGACCGCTGTTCCGAGCCCCTCGCCCGGCGTCCACTGGTCGAGCACGACCGGCTGAGGGGTCGTGATCCAGTCGATGCCGCAGGTGGGGATGGCGCAGTCCGGGGCGCCGATGTTCTCGCCCACCGTGACGAAGGCATCGTGCCCGGGATAGACGTCGGCGAGGCCGAGGGCGCGCCACATCTGGCCGAAGCCTGGGTCGATGTCGAGGAAGGCGCGTATCGGCGCGGCACCGAGCAGCTCCTCGTCCTCCAGGTACCCCATGACGTTGATGAGCACGGCCGAGTCCCGGACGTGCCTTAGCGCCTCGTCCCTGCTGCGCCCCACTGTTTCCGATGTCCCCTCCAGCAGCACCGCGTAGGCGCCCCCGAGCCCGAAGCGCTCCATCACTTCGACGAGGTAGCGGGCACTCGCGGCCTCGTCGGCCGGCAGGGAGTCGAGCAGCAGCACCTCCCATCCGAGCGCTTTCAGCCCCAGGAGGTACTGGAGGTAGACCCAGGTGTGCCCGCCCACGCCCGGGCGCTGGGCCACCGCGCCGGCGAGGACGATGCGCCCGCGCGTCACGCCCTAGGCATGGACGCGGCTCCGGTGCCAGGCCACCTGCTCCCGCAGCCCGCGCTCGACATCCCATTTCGGGTGGTAGTCGAGGTCGCTGCGGGCGCGCGAGATGTCCGCGGCCGTGTCGCGTGCGTCCCCGCGCTGGCTCTCCTCCCGTACGATGTCGAGACCCCCGCCCGTCTCCTGGTCGATAAGCTCGAGCGCGTCGAGCATGGAGACGGTGGAGCCCCCGCCCAGGTTGTAGGTGCTGCCCGGGGCCGCCCGGTCGGCCGCGGCGAGGGTGCCCTGGACGATGTCGTCGACGTAGGTGAAGTCGCGGGTCTGCCTCCCGTCGCCGAACAACCGAAACTCGTGACCCGCCCCCGCCGCCTCGATCGCGCGGTGGAAGGCCATGTCGGGGCGCTGGCGCGGCCCGTACACGCTGAAGTAGCGCAGGTTGGTCACCGGCACACCGTAGTTGCGGAAGTAGAGGTAGGTGAGGTGCTCGCCCAGGGCCTTGGTGGCGCCGTAGGGGGAGAGGGGCCGCAGCATCACGGCCTCGGGGGTGGGCAGGGCCTCGGCATCTCCATACACGGAGGAGGAGGAGGCGAAAACGAAGCGCTCGATCTTCGCGACCCGGGCGGCCTCGAGGAGCCGCTGCAACACGGTGACGTTGAGCTGGGTGTAGACGTCGAAGCTCTGGCCCCAGCTGGCGCGCACGCCGGCCTGGGCGGCCAGGTGGAAGATGACCGACACGCCATCCAGCACGCTGGGGACGTCGGTGTCGAGGATGTCCTGCTCGAGGTACAGGCAGCGGTGGTGCCGGCGAAACTGGTCGGAGTTCCGGACCTTCGCCGTGGGGGAGTAGTAGGTGGTGAGAGAGTCGACGGCGACGACCTCCCAGCTCCGCCGCAGGCATTCCTCGACGAGGTGCGAGCCGATGAAGCCGGCGGCTCCTGTGACTAAGACCTTCACGGGGGGAACCCTAAACGCCGGCGATATCCCTTCGCTGTATCGTGCGTTGTGGCGACACTGCGGGTTAGAGGGGAGGTCCCGGGTCACCAAGGGAGTGAGTACGCCACGATGAGGAACTCAGTCGAGCTTGCCCTGAACACCTGCACGGCCTGTGGACGGTCCGCGGGGCGCCGCGCGTCGGCTACCCACGCCCTGCGCGACCTCGCGGAGCTCGACCGCCTCTCGGTCCGAGGGCTCACGCCACTGCGCCAACCCCGGCCGCACTCGAACATTCCCGCACGTCGGGAAGGGGCCGCCACGCACTCTCTGCGCGACCTCGCCGAGCTCGATCGCGCCTCGCTCCGAGGGCTCACGCCGCTGCGCCAAATTCCGCCGCACACGTGCGTTCCCACGCAACAGACGGCGGCCGCCACGCACTCTCTGCTCGACCTAACGGAGCTCGAGCGAGAGCGCGCGGTCGCCGGGCTGGCGCGGCTCGAGGTGTCGGCGACGCCGGCTGCTCCGCCGCCGGCCCGGGCGGCCACCACTACGCACGTGCTCCGCGACCTCGCGGCCATCTTCGGCGACATCGAGTCGAGCCGCGTCGGGCGCAGACGCATCCGCGTGTGCGTCGTCGACACCATGCTGCAGACCGGGGGGGCGGAGTGGTTTGCGGCGCAACTCGCGCTCGCCGCCAATCCCGAGGTCTTCGAGTTCGTCTTCGTGACCTACAACTCGCGGGAGTCGCAGATCGCAAAGCAGCTGGCTGCACGGGGCTTCCGCGTGCTCTCGGCGACGGCCCTGCGCGCCGGCTCGTTCAGATACTCGGAGTGGCTCGACGAGGAGCTCTTCGAGCTGCTTACGCGCCTGAACCCCGACCTGGTCTTCTTCTCCTCGCAGTATCTCTTCGAGCAGCTCCGCAAGGAACAGCTCGAGCAGTTCGCGGTGGTGGTGCGCATATCCAACTTCCACGCGGCTGAGCTCGCGGCGGCCGACTTCTCGGCCGCCACAAAGGTCATCTGCTGCACGGACGAGCAGTACGGCGTCGTCCGGCGTACTTCCCCCGACAAGGCGGTGCTGATCAAGACGGGGGTCAACACGGACCTTTTCCGCGAGGTCTCGGCCGGCGAGAAGGCCGAGATCAAGCAGGCTTACGGACTCGAGGGGAAACAGGTCGTCCTCTTCGTCGGCCGGCTGGGGTCGCCGCTCAAGCGGGTGAATGTCTTCCAGGACGTCGTCCGCCGGATCAAGGCCCAGCGCACCGACGTGACCTTCGTCGTCGTCGGCTACTTCTCGAAGCACGACGGCGCGGACGAAGAGACCTTCCGCGGGTTCGTGGAGGAGCAGGGCCTGATCTGGAAGGACGACGTGCCGCCGTGGGAGATGCCCGCGTTCTTCCAGATGGCGGATGCCCTCCTGTCGACCTCGGGCGAGTACGAAGGGCTTTCCAACACAGTGCTGCAGGCGCTCGCGGCGGGCGCCATACCGGTCACCACTGCGTCGGCCGGGATGCACGAGCTCATCGAGGGGGGTGACGTGGGCTTTCTGGTGGAGGACTTCGGCGACGAGGCGATCGCGGCGGCCGTCTCCGAGGCGCTCGACAGCGAGGCGACGACTCGCGAGCAACTTGCCCGCAACGGCCGGGAGAAGATCACCGAGCGCTTCTCCTTCGCCGCCTGCGCCGAGGATTACCAGCGCGTGCTCGTGGAAAGCTACCGCCGGGCCCCGGCGAGCGTCGCCATCACCGACGGCTCGTTCGGAACCGGCGGGGCGGAATGGCTGGCGGCTCTCCTGGTTGTCAACTCGGAACCGCGTGACGTGCGCTTCGAGATCGTTCTGAACCGCTCGGGTAGCCCGCTCTCGGGCTGGCTCGCGGACCGTGGCGTCCGCGTGCACGCGGCCCCGGAAGGCATGACGTACGACGAGTGGCGATCAGAGGGGCTCGCGAGCACGTTCCAGGCGCTGCGCTCCCACGTCGTCATGCCCTGCACGATCATGAGCTGGCCCCAGCACGAGCCCTTCTACCGGTTGCTCGTGATCTCGCAGAACGCGGCGGACGCGCGGAAGCTCACAACGCCGCAGTACGAGCAGGCGGACTACATCCTCTGCGTCTCCCAGGAGGTGCTGGACCAGCTCGACCCCGCGTATCGCTCGAAGATGTCGGTGCTGAGGAACAGCATCGACGTGGAGCTGTTCTCGCCGAGCCCGCAGGCCCGGCCGCGGGTGCGCGAGGAGCTCGACATCCCCCGGGACGCGCCAGTCGTCCTGTGGGCCGGCCGCATGCACGAGCCGCACAAACGGCTGGACGTCCTGATGGACGTGGTCGACGCGACCGCCGACGACGACGGCCTGCACTACCTGGTCGTCGGCTACTTCCGCGAGGGCGAGCAAGAGGGTCTGGCCGCCTGGCGCGCCTTCCTCGACTGCCACCCAAACGTGTCATGGGTCCCCGAGGCCCCGCCGTGGGAAATGCCGCGCTACTACTCGGCCGCCGACCTGTACCTCTCGACCTCGGGGTTTGCCCGCGCCGACTTCGAGGGCCTTTCCCTCACCTCGGTCCAGGCCCTCGCGGCCGAGCTCCCGATCGTCACGACGACGTCGGGCGGGCAGCGTGAGGTAGTGGACGATGGGATTAACGGCAGGCTCGTCTCGCACGGGGACGTGGAGGGCCTGGCCGCCGCCCTCAGGGAGACCGCGTCGCTGGACGCGGCACGGCGGCAGCAGATTCAGGCCGCCAACCGTGCGAAGGCGCTCGAGCGCTTCGACATACGCGAACACTCACGCCTGTACGGGAGGATCGCCCGCCTCCTCAAGAACAACGTCGGACCGGCTCTGACGGCGGACCCCGAGCTGCCCGCTCCCGGCTTCGAGTTCTCGGACGCCAGGGAGAGCTCTGCCCACGACATTCGCCGGGCGTCGAGCTTCCTGCGCTACACGTGGCCGCTCCTCGCAAGCGCCGTCGACGAGGGGGCCGCGGCCGACTGCGTCACCGAGCCCGCCGACCTGCGGCCACTCGCCGGCTCTCTTCAGCCAGGCCAGCGCGTGATCCTCAGTGAAATCGGCCCAAACCACGAACCCTTGGCGCGCCACCCGCGTTACAGCGCCCGGAGGATCAATTGCCTCCTCGACCACCTGGAGAGGTCGTTCCCCATGTGGTCTGCCTGCGAAAGACGTGGTCCCGACCTGCTTATGACGAGACGGTGATGGCTGTGCGTAGTGAAAACTCGGAGCTGGCGGTCTCGCCGGAGGTCCTCAACGAAAGGATCAAGACCCACGTCGAAGGCAACTGGCTACACAACTTCGAGGTGGACGCGGACAAGAACATCTTGGCTGCGGAGTCGTATTCCTATCGCCGGCGGATACTCGAGCCTGTCTTCGCAAGTCTCTTCTACGACCGCTCCGTCCTCGTGCTCGACGAGGCCTCCGGCATCTATCCGGCCCTGCTCAGTCGCGCCGGCGCTCGTGTCGTCTCGGCCTCGAGTCCCAACCAGCGCACCTGTGACCTGATCAGCGAGGTAACCGGCTATCTCGAGACGCCGACGAACGTAGTGCGATCGAAGATGGTCGCCTTCTACGAGAACGAACCGTACGTCGACATGGACCACGGCGGCGGCCACGACTTCCTCCTCGCGCTCGGGCAGGTGTGGCCGATGTTCGGCGCTGCAGGTCAGGACTTCGATGCGTTGGTAGAGGCCTGCGCCTTCTTCGTGACAGACGGCATCGTCCTCGACTGGACCAACGCGGAATGGGCGACGCCGCCGCCGCCGGAGCACTACGACATAGAAGGGTTGTGCGACGCGCTGCGCCTGAAGTTCGACTACGTCATCTCCTACGACGACTGGCTGGTGGTGGCGACGGGCAAGCTGCCCACTGGCGACGAGCCTGCCCCGACCGTCAGAGCATCACGGCCGGTAAGGCGCCGGCGGCCGGCTGCGAAGGACCCGCAGAAAGCCGCTCACCGCCAGTTCCTTCCGAGGTTCCGCGAGCTGGTCTGCCGGGCGATTCCGCCGGACGGGACGGCCATCGTGGTCAGCAAGGGGGATGCGGCGCTGCTCAACCTCGAGGGACGAACGGCCTGGCACTTCCCGCAGGGGGAGGACGGCGACTACGCGGGCTACTACCCGGCTACGAGCGGAGACGCAATCGAGCACCTGGAGGACCTGCGGGCGCGCGGAGGTGATTTCCTCGTTTTCGCCGAGCCGGCCCTCTGGTGGCTCGACCACTACGAGGATCTCCGCGTGCACCTCGAGAGCAGGTACGCGACCGTGATCCGCGACGACGAGACCTGCGTGATCTTCGACGTCCGAGCGACGACGAGCAACACGCGCTGACCATGGCCGCCGACTCCGCCGAAGCCCGAATCCGGCGTCTCAGAGAGAAGCCGTGGGGCGAGTTCGACTTCCGGAGGAAGATTCCCGAAGACGAGATCTTCGCCGTGCCGGGGATGCTCTGGACGTGGGAGAAGCGCATGCTCTACTACCTCGCGCGGGAGGAGTTCACCGGCAGGGGGGCGATCGCCGACATGGGCTCCTTCCTCGGCGGATCGACGATCTGCCTCGCCGCGGGGCTCAGCGACCGGGGGTTCGAGGGCCGGGTCATCCACTCCTATGACCTCTTCAAGCTGGGTGAGGCCGAGCGACAGCGTTACTTCCCGGAGCGTTCTCCCGGCGAACTCGGCGTGCGTGACGTCTTCGATGCGAACCTCGGGAAGTACCTCTCGCTGGTGGAGGTTCACGAGGGCGACGTCCTCAGCTTCCCGTGGGAGAACGGGCCGATCGAGATCCTCTTCGTCGACGTCGCGAAGAGCTTCAAGGTGATGGACCACATCGTTACGGGATACTTCCCCGCCCTGATGCCGTCCAAGTCGGTCATCGTGATGCAGGACTACCTCTCGCCGCAGACCGGGCCGTGGCACCACATAGTGCTCGAGAAGCTCAGCGACTACGTCGAGTACGTGGTCGACGGCGATACGGCGTCCACCATCTTCATGCTGCGAGAGCCGATCCCCCAGGAGGTCCTGGAGGCCTGCCGGTGGGAGGAGATCCCGCCGGACGAGAAGCTCGCCCTAATGGACCGGGCGATCGAGAAGCTCGACACGGAGGAGAAGAAGGAATTCCTGCGATCGAACCGCGAGATCCTCGTGTCCGGCAGGGACCGGACGTGGGGCATGCACTACCACGCGCTCTAGGGATGACCTCGCCCTCGGATGCGGTTCACGCCCGGCGACCCGCATGGGCGGGCTCCGGCTCGATCGGCCTCTATGACGCGCGCTACCTGTTCGAGCGCATCCATGCCGCCGGCGTAGAGACAATCGTCGAGCTCGGGACCGCCGCGGGTGTCTCGACGGCCATCCTCTGCGAGGCGCTCGCCGCCGCCCACGACGCCGGGGCGGTGGGTTCCGAGTACAGGGTGGTCTCGTACGACAGGCGCGCCACCGCCTACATGGATCCGTCGAGGCCAACGGGGGACGCGATTCACGAGATGCTCGAGCCGCAGCTGGTGGAGCGGATCGAGTTCCGATGGCCCGCCAACGCGGTGACCGTCCGCGAGGAGCACGGCGCCGACGAGATCGGCTTCCTCTTCATCGACGCCAGTCACAGGCACCCGTGGCCGGCGCTTGACCTGCTCGCGACACTGGACGCACTCCGGTCCGGAGCCGAGGTCGTCTTCCACGACATCAGCCTTCCGGAGATCTCGGAGGCCGGCATCGGATGGGGCCCGAAGTACGTGTTCGAGGGCCTGGACGTGGAGAAGCAGGTCGACGCGGGGGGGAGCCCGCCCAACATCGGGAGCGTGTTCGTTCCAGAGGACAAGCGCCCGCTCCGCGAGCAGCTGGTCGCTCTCGTGGAGGCCCACGAATGGGAGATCGAGGTCCCGGACGAGTACTCCGCGCCACTGCTCGGGAGGTGAGCCGGACGCCCGGGCCACCTGAGCAGGCGCCCCACGACGAGCTGCTTCCACGCTTCCGGGCCCTCGTGGAGGGCGCCGTCCCGGGTGGCGCGACGGTGGCGATCGTCAGCAGAGGGGACGATGAGCTGCTCGAGCTGCCCGACGAGCGCCGGGGCTGGCACTTCCCGCAGCGCGCGGACGGCGTGTATGCGGGCTACTACCCGGCCGACAGCGAAAACGCGATAGCGCACCTCGAGGCGGTTCGCTCGAAGGGCGCCGAGTTCATCGCGTTCCCGGCCGCGGCCCTCTGGTGGCTGGAAAGCTACCCGGAGTTCGGGCGCCATCTGGACTCGTGCTGCCGGAGGATCGCGCACGACGACCAGGCCGGCGCGGTCTACGCCCTCGCGGGCGCCCGTCACGCGGCCGCGCGACCCGCGACACGACCGCGGGAGAAGGACGACGGGGACGACCCCGTCGCCCCCGAGCAACTGCACGCGCTCGTCGACGTCCGCTTCTACGGGGACCAGGTCGGGATGCGGTTCGCTCGCGCAGAGGACGCCGTGGCCCACTACCTCGAGGTGGGAGCCACGGCGTACGCGGATCCCCACCCGCTGTTCAACACGGCGTGGTACCTGAGCCGCAACGAGGACGCGCGGAGCTCGGGCGAGAGCCCGCTCGTGCACTTCCTGAGGCACGGGCGCAGCCGGCGCCTCGACCCGCACCCCCTCTTCGACGCGGGGCACTACTACTCGCAGCACCCCGAGCTCCACAGCAGCGGAACGAACGCCCTCGTGCACTACGTCGAGAACGCACTCACGAAGAGGGCGGCCTCGCCGAACCCCCTCTTCAGCGACTCCTTCTACCTGTCCACCTACCGGAACGTCCCGCGGGAGGCCGCGACGCCGCTCGAGCATTTCGTCCGGCACGGCGCCGGCAGGCGCCGGTTCGGGTCGTCCCTGCACCGCAACATGTTCCTTGAGGCCCAGCGGACGACTTCGTCACTCACGCGCGGGATGTGGCAGTGGGGCATCGTGGTTCTCTTCACGCGGGGCGAGCCGGCCGGCCGCGACGCCTTCTCCGCGCTGGCCCGCCTGCTGAGGGACGAGCACCGCACGGGGCCCTTGCTCGTGGCCTGCTCCTGGCCCGGCCGCCGCGCTTCGGACGGTGCCGGACCTTCGCTCGTCCTCGAGGACTACGAGCTGGCCGCTCCAGTGTTCCGCGAGTCCTCCCTGCGGCTGCTCGCACGCAGCCTCGCGGCGCTGCGGCCCCTCTTCGCCGTCTCGGACGTGTCGCAGGTGCTCGGGCACCTCCGCGCGGGTGGAGCGAGGTCGTACGCCCCTGCGGACCTCGACTTTTCGCCCGGCGCCATGGTCGAGCTGGCGGCGAGAGATCCGGAGGTGAGCTTCCCGAGGGCCCGCTCCACGGCGCCGGGCCCGACGAGCAGACCGAAGATTGTCGTCCCCGCCTCCGACTGGGCCGTTAGCGGTGTGAACGTCGCACTCGAGGGAGTCGGCAGGGAGCTGCGGGAGCTCGGCTGGGACGTCGAGATCGTGTTCACCCGGCCCCGGGAGTCCGTCCTCGAGAGCGCGGATGGCGAGGCCCATCTCCCGTCGCTACCGCATCGCTTTCTCGAACGGCGCAAGATCGGCGTCCTGGGGATGTGGGAGGAGCTGATAGGCGACCTCGAGAGCGCCGCGCCCCGCATCCTCCTGATGTCTTACGACTTCCTCGCGAACAGCGTGGCCCCCGCGCTGACCGAGTCGGTGGGCGTGGTCTCGTGGGTCCAGGCCGACGACGGCGACTACTACGAGCAGGCGTACCGGCTCGGCCCCTACTGCAACGCCATCGTGTGCGTCTCCGAGCAGATAAGGCAGAACGTCGTCCGGCTGAACCCCTCCCTGGGCGATCGCGCGAGCGTCATCCACAACTCCGCGCTCCGGCAGGCCGACGTGGCGGCGCAAGGCCGCGCGCCGGGGCCGACGATGCGCCTCGTGTACGCCGGCCGGCTCGTCCAGTACCAGAAGCGGATACTCGACTTCGTGGAGCTGGCACGCGCGCTCGATCGCACGGGCGTCCCGTACGAGATCTCCCTGATTGGCACCTTCTCCCGCCACGAGGATGCCGAGCAGCGCTTTCGCGAGCTGGCGAGAGAGCACCTCGAGGACGGCCGGATCAAGTTGCGCGGGCGGATGGCCCCGGCGGCCGTCCACGACGAGCTCACGTCTCATGACTTCTTCCTGCTCCTGTCCGACTTCGAGGGGCTCCCCCTTTCGCTCGTCGAGGCGATGGCGAAGGGCTGCGTTCCGGTTGTCGCGCAGAGCCGCAGCGGCATTGCAGAGCTGATCGACGACGGCGAGAACGGAGCGATCGTCAGCGGCCGTGACTACGGCGTGTGGGCTGAGCTGCTCGTCGCGCTGTGGCGAGATGGGCAGCGCTACGGCGGGCTGTCGAGCCGGGCGCGCGCGAAGGTCCGGACCGAGTTCAGCGTCGAGCGCATCGGTCGGCAGTTCGCGGAGCTGTTCGCCGGCGTGGCGGATGAGCTCGCGAGCGGGACGTACCGCCGCCCTCCGTCGCTCAACTGGGGGCCGGGGAGGAGCAGGACGGGGGACGTGCTACCTCCTCCCTCCATGCACGAGCCCGCCGCCTTCAACTGGGTCTGACCGCGCGCTCCTCGAGGGTCTCGCCCCACAGCCGCGTGAAGAGCCAGCGGTTGTAGCGCCGGTTGGCCGCCCGGGCCGCGGGCGGATAGGACTGCGCCTCGAGGTGGTAGAGCGAGACCTCGGGGACGTAGAGGCACGTCCGCCGGTCCTTGGCCAGCCGCAGCGAGAAGTCGGCGTCCTCGAAGTCGCCTTGGACGTAGCGCCAGCTCATGCCGCCGAGCCCGGCGTAGAGCACGGCATCGACCATCATGCACGCCCCGCTGAGGCCCGGGACGGCTCCCCCCTCGCGCACGGCGGACAGCTCGGCGTGCATCCCCTTCAGGCGATGAACCAGCGACCACTCCCGAGACCCCGCCGCGCGCTCGAAGACCACCCCGGCGTGCTGGACGGCCTCGTCCTCGTAGCGGAGCAACGGCCCCACGGAGCCGGCCAGAGGGTCCTCGTCCAGAGCGCGCAGGAGCGCGCCGATCCACCCCGGGCGCCCGGGGAGCACGTCGGAGTCGAGGAACAGGAGCCGGCGGCCGCGGGCCAACGACGCACCGAGGTTCCGAGCCAACGCCACGCCGCCGTTCTCGCTCAACGTCGCCGTGCGGAAGGGCAGCTCGTAAAGGCGCGCCAACTCGCCCGCGTAGTCGCTGAGGTGCTCGGCCAGGTCCGGCGAGTCGAGGACGTAGAGGAGCTCGCATACCGCGAGCTCCGGGTCGCGAGCGAACTGGGCGAACTGGTGTTCCACCAGGTCGATCCGCTCGTACAGGGGCACGATCACCGAGACGTCCGGCCGCGGCGGCACCGCTCCGTGGGTTTCCTCGGCTACGACGTGGACACAGTCGCGACGGAGCTCCTGGAGGCGCGTCAGCGCGGACAGGGCGGGCCCGCTCCGCACCGCCTCTCCGAACACCCCCTCGGCCGCCGCGTCCTCGACCACCGCCCGGCGCGCCGTGGCTTCGTCCTGCGGGCTGAGCGCCGCGCCGGTCTCCACGCTCCTGCCGGCTGCGTTCTCCGCCTCCAGCACCCAGCCGTCGGCCAGGTGGGTGGGGGCCTTGGCCGCGAAGTGGCAGGCGAACTCCTGCGGCCTTCCGGCGCGCGGGGCCAGAGCCAGGCGGTCCGCGTCGAGCAGCTCGATCCGCTCCCCTTCGGGCGAGACGGCGGTCAGGCGGCTGAGGGCTCCCGCGGCCTCGAAGACCCGTCCGCGCACGTAGAGCTCGGAGCCGCCGAAGCGATGCAGGCGCTCTACCTCGAGCGTTCGCTCGGCGCCCTCGACGCCGACACTGAGGGCGTGGCGGTCGCGCAGAGCCTCCCGGAGGGCGTGGAGGCCGCGCGCGAGGGAGGGCGACAGCCCATGTCCGGCCGCGAATCTCGTCAGCGCGCCCATGAGCCGCGCCCGGGCGACGGAGTCGCGGGCGACGAGGTGCTCGCGGGCAAAGGTCGTCAGGTCCGTCAGGGCCGCGCGGGCCTCGCCGGCTGAGGCGCGGCAGCGAGCCCCGTCCGCGCTCAGTACGAGCCCATGCCCGTCGATGTCGAGCGCGGCGCGCGGGGCCCGCGCCGCCACGATCGCCTCCGCTGGGGTCGGGGCATCGCCCTCCCCGGCGTCGACCAGCCGTCCCTCGAGCCAGGCGGCGGACCCAGACGGGGCCTCCTTGGAGCTGCCGCCGCCGGAGGTCGTGCAGGCGGCGATCAGCACGTCGTCGGCCAACCAGGCGGCGCGCCGAAGGGACAGCCAGGCTCCGGGGGGCACGTCCTCGACCCCAGCCGGCCCGCTCACGTCGCCGTGCGCTGCGGCGTCTCCGCGAGGAGGCGCTCGTACGCCGCGGTCAGTACCGCCACGTGATCTTCCATGGCGTGCGGGCGCGGGATGCCTGCGCGCAGGCGCTCCCACAGCCCCGGCGTGCCCACGGCCCGCCCGATCGTCTCGGCCAGGCTCACCGGGTCTCCCACTCGGAAGTACAGCCCGTTCACCCCGTCCGCGACCTTCTCGGCCATGCCCCCGACGTCGCTGCAGATCACGGGTCGCCCATGGGCGAACCCCTCCTGGATGACGAGTGGCGAGTTCTCCCACCAAACGGAAGGCACGACCACCCAGTCCACAGCGGCCATCAGCGGCGCCACCTGGTCGGGTGCGTACTCGCCCGCCACGATCACCCGATCCCTGGTTTCGGCGAGCATGGCCTCCACCCGGTCGCGGAAGCCGTGCTCCTGGAGGTCGAGGTTCGCGCCGTGCACCCGCAGCGTGGCCTGCGGCCCCCGATCGGCGGCATGCCGGCTCATCGCCTCGAGCAGCACGTCGATCCCCTTGTAGGGGTTGAGCTGGCCGAAGAAGCCGAGCTGGTCGCGGGGACCTGCCCGCGCCTCGTCGG
>Ga0183260_10003076_pt1 | contig 13527 bp, 11 predicted proteins | sample AntDrymUQ4972206_2_FD_129768 | JGI IMG/M metagenome (GOLD analysis project Ga0183260, IMG submission 129768) | Polar desert sand microbial communities from Dry Valleys, Antarctica - metaG UQ497 (22.06) (version 2) (version 2) | ecosystem: Environmental > Terrestrial > Soil > Desert | place... | reverse complement strand
GTGAGAGCACGAGCGTGCCGCCCTGGAGGCTCCAGGTCGCGGTGGCACGGCCTCCTACGAGGGCGAAGGCACGGAAGAGCCCGTTCGCGGTGACGACACCCTGGTTGGAGCCCAGGAGCGCCCTTCGCGAGGTCCAGCCCAGAAGCACCGGCTCGAACGGCCCGAGCAGGCGCGGTGGAGGGAGCGCCGCGGCGGGCGGGCGGCGGGCAAGGTCGACGAGGCCGTCCTCGCGCTCGTCGAGTTCGGCTGCGATCGCCTCGAGCCCGGCGCGAGCATCGCGGAGCGGGAGACCTGCCCAGCGGGCGAGATCGCGGTCGGTGGCGGGGCCGTGGCCGGCGAGGTAGCGTCGGGCGAGCTCCGCGAGGGCGGCGTCACGGACGACGGGTACGGGCTCGCCGAGCCAGTCGCGCACGAGCGCATATCCCTGCTCCCGGCCGCGCATCGGCCCGCGGACAGCGACCCCGCGCAGAGAAGCCAGGAACAGCAGATGCACGAGCGCCTGGCCCTCCGTGCGCACGTTCGCTGCCGCCACGCGCTCGCGGAGCTGCGCGCGCGTCAGCGGGCCCTCCTCCGCAAGGGAGCGCTCGATCACGGTGATGCCGCGCTCGGCGGCGGCGGACGAGACGCCCTCCTGCGCGAGGCGGCGGGCGTTCGCCGTGCGTGAGACGGGTGCAGTCAGCGTGTGGAGCCAGGGGAAGTCCTCGCTGCGGACGAGATGCAGCGTGCCGCGATTGAGCCAGCTGACGACGAGCGAGCGGTCATCGGTCAGGGCGCAGTCGACATCGCCCACCGACAGGCCCGAGGTTCTCGCCCGGATGGCGAGTCGCGCCCCACGCGGACCTGAGCCTGAACCGCCAGGAGACGACCAGCCACGGCGAGGGCATCCGGAGCCTGTGGCCCCGCCAGGAGCTGTGCGGTCAGCCGCTCGGCGAGTACCTGCTCACGCTCGGGCGCGTCGCCTCCCCTACGGCTCGAGCGGCGGCTTCGGCCGGCCTTGTCTGTTCGCCGGCTTCGCCTTCTTGGCCGGCTTCGCCTGGCCGGTCGGCTGGCTCGCGTTGCTCACGAGAACCATCGGATCCGAGAGTCCCTCGGGAGCCGGTTCGACCTTCGCCTCCGCCTGCCCCCCGAAGATGGCACTGGTGGAGAGGCCTAGTGCGATGCCCTCCTCGAGCAGATGCGCGCCGACGTCTTCCTCTTCGCCCCGCTCGACAACGTCGGTTGTGCGGTGATTGTCGGTCATCGCGCCTCCTTCGCCGATGTGTAACCACACGACGTAGCTCCGCCGACCGATCTTCCCACCCTTCGGATCCGCGATAGCCTCTGACGCCTGATGCGGCGGAAGCGGGTTCTCGTCACGGGCGGCGCCGGCTTCATCTCGTCCGCCTTCATCCGCCACCTGCTCCGCGCGACGCCGTACGAGGTCGTCTCGCTCGACGCGCTCACCTACGCGGGCAGCCTCGAGAACCTCGCCGACGTGATGGGGCACGAGCGGCTGTCGTTCGTGCACGGCGACATACGCGACGCCGCCCTCGTGCGCGAGGTCGTGTCCGACGTGGACGTGATCGTGAACGCCGCCGCCGAGTCGCACGTCGCCAAATCGATCGCGGAGGGCGCCTCCGAGTTCGTGACGACGAACGTCGAGGGGACGCAGATCCTGCTCGACGCCATCCGCGCGACGCCGGTCGAGCGCTTCGTCCTTATCTCCTCGAGCGAGGTCTACGGGACTGCCGAGCGCGACCCCATGGACGAGGAGCACCCGCTCAACCCGCGCAGCCCCTACGCGGCCACGAAGGCGGGCGGCGACCGGCTCGCGTACTCCTACTTCGTCACCTACGGCCTGCCGATCGTGATCGTGCGCCCCTTCAACAACTACGGGCCGCGCCAGCACCCCGAGAAGCTGATCCCGCGCTTCGTCACGCAGGCGCTGCTCGACGAGCCGCTGACGATCCACGGGGACGGCCACGCGAGCCGCGACTGGCTCTACGTCGAGGACGACGCCGAGGCGATCGAGCGCATCCTCGAGGCGGACGTCGACCTCCTCGCCGGCGAGGTGGTGAATGTCGCGACGGGGGTCGACCTCTCCGTGCGGGAGATCGCCGACCTCGTGCTCGACGCGCTCGGAAAGCCCGCGTCGCTGCGGACGCACGTGCCCGAGCGGCCGGGGCAGGTCGACCGGCACGTCGGCTCGGCCGAGAAGCTCCACCGCCTTACGGGCTGGACTGCCCGCACGTCCTTCCCGGACGGGCTCGAGCGCACCGTCGCGTGGTACCGGGACAATGAGGCCCGGTGGCGGTCGCACCTCGGCAGCAAGGCAGTCGTCTCCTCGTCCTAGGGGCCGGGGCGGCGCAGCTCGGCCTGCTCGCGGCGGCCCGCGCACGCGGCCTCTACGTGATCGCCGCCGACCGCGATCCCGGCGCGCCCGGCTTCCGCTTCGCCGACCGGCGCGCCATCGTCTCCGTCGAGGACGAGGTCGGAATCGAGCGCCTGGCCGACGCCGAGCGGGTCGACGGCGTGATCGCACCCGGAATCGACTGGCCGGTCGCGGTGGCGGCGCGCGTGGCCGCGCAGCTCGGGTTGGCGCACCCCCTCCCGCCCGAAGTGGCCGCCCGCACGGTCTCGAAGCTCAAGCAGCGCGAGTGCTTCGACCGCGCGGGCGTGGCTCAGCCGCGCTGGAAGCTCGTGCAGGGGCCCGACGACGAGCTTGGCTACCCGTGCGTCGTGAAAGCGCCTGACCGCCAGGGCCAGCGCGGGCTGTCGCTCGTGGGCTCGCCCGACGAGCTCGAGCCGGCGGTGGGGCGGGCGCTCGCCGCGTCGCGCAACCGCCACTGCGTGATCGAGGAGCTCGTCGAGGGGCCGGAGGTGACCGTCAACGCGCTCCTGCGCGACGGTCGCTTCGAGCCGCTCACGGTGACCGACCGCGTGACCGCCGCGCCGCCCGCCTTCGGAGTCGCGCTCGCGCACGTATGGCCGAGCGAGGCGGCCGGCGCGGAGGCCGTCGAGGTGGCGCGCCGAGCGGCGGAGGCGCTCGAGCTGCGGGAGGGGCCCGTCTATGCGCAGCTCCGCGTCGGCGAGCGCGGGCCCCAGGTGGTCGAGCTGGCCGCGCGCCTCGGTGGCGGACACGACGCCGAGCTCTGCCGGGCGGCGCTCGGCCTCGACCTGAACGGCGCGGCGCTCGCGGCCGCGCTCGGCGACGAAGGGCTCGTCGAGCCGCCGGTGGAGGGTGCAGGTGGAGCCTGCGTGTGCTTCCTCGTCCCGCCCGAGGGGAGCCTCGAAGAGGTGACGGGTCTCGACGAGGCTCGGCGCGCCCCAGGGGTGCGGGACGTGTGGTCGTACCGCCGCCCGCCACACGTCTTCGGGCCCCTGCGACGGGGAGCGGACCGGGCCGGTGCCGTGCTCGCCACGGGCGGGACGCGGGGGGAGGCGCGCGCCCGGGCTGGGCGCGCGGCGGATCTCGTACGCTTCGTGACTGCCGATGTCGACGCCCAAGCTCTCGTCTAGAAGGTCGGCGCCCCTCGGGTTCCAGCCGCCCGCCATCGGCGAGGAGGAGATCGCCTCGGTCGTGGCGACCCTTCGCTCCGGGTGGCTGACCACCGGCCCCCGCACGGCCGAGCTCGAGCGGCGCTTCGCGGAGTACCTCGGCGCGCGCCACGTGCTCGCCGTCTCGTCGGGCACCGCGGCCATGCACCTGTCGCTGCTCGCGCTCCGAGTCGGGCCCGGCGACGAGGTGATCACGACGCCGATCACCTGGCCCGCGACCGCGAACGTGATCGTGCACACGGGGGCGACGCCCGTGTTCGCCGACGTGCGCCCGCACGACCTCAACATCGACCCGGAGGAGGTCGCCCGACTCGTGACCGAGCGAACGAAGGCGATCCTGCCCGTCCATCTCGCGGGCCAGCCGGCCGACCTCGACCCGCTGCTCGCGCTCGGCCTGCCCGTGGTGGAGGATGCAGCCCACGCGGTCGAGAGCGTCTACCGCGGGCGCAAGGTCGGCTCGATCTCCGCCGCCACCTGCTTTTCGCTCTACGCGACCAAGAACGTGGCGGCGGGGGAGGGCGGGCTCGTAGCCACCGACCGCGACGACATCGCCGAGGCGATCCTCGAGCTGCGCCTGATGCGCCGCGGCGACGGCTCCCACTACGACATCACGGCGCCGGGGTTCAAGACGAATCTGCCCGACGTCCTCGCCGCCCTGGCGCTGCCGCAGCTCGACAAGGTCGAGCGCCACGCCGAGGCCCGGCGGCGCCAGTTCGGCCTCTGGGACGAGGTCGTGGCGGGGCTGGACGGGATCGAGCCGCTCGCGCGCGACGAGCGCGACACGCACGCGCTCCATCTCTACATCGTGCGCGTCGACGCCGAGCGCGCCGGTGGGACGCGCGACGACTACGCCCGCGCGCTCGCCGACGAGGGCATCGCCACGAGCATCCACTTCCTGCCCGTGCACCGGCTCACGTGGTACCGCGAGCGCTTCCCCGGGCAGGCGCCGCTGCCCGTTGCCGAGCGGGCCGGGGAAGAGGTGCTCTCGCTGCCGCTCTCGCCGGCGCACTCCGAGGCCGACATCGCCGGCGCGGCCGAGGCGCTCGCGTGCGTGCACACGGCCTTCTGCGCATGAGGGGCCGCACGCTGCGGGTGGTGGCGACCCTGGTCGTCACCGGCCTCTGCACGGCCTACCTGCTCTGGAAGATCGACCTCGACGAGACCGCGCGGACGGTGGGGGACGCCCGGCTCCTGCCTCTCGTGGGCTCGCTCGCGATCATGCTCGTCACGCTGCTGCCGATGGCCTACCGCTGGCAGATCCTGCTGGCGGCGCGCGGCATCCCCGACCGGCTGCCCTGGCTCCTGCGCGCCTACCTGACCTCCTACGCCGCAGGGCAGGTCTTGCCGACCTCGATCGGCGGGGATGCGATGCGAATCTACGAGTCCTCACGCCGGCATCCCGGTCGCACGGGCGACCTCGCCGGCTCCGTGCTGCTCGAGCGCGCACTGGGAGGGATCGCCACGCTGGCGCTCGCCGCCGCCGGCTTCGTGCTCGCGATCGGGCACTACGACGTGGGCATCTACGTGTGGCTCGAGCTCCTCTTCGTGCTGGGCTCGATCCTGCTCGCCTACCTCTTCTTCGCGCGCTCGGCGAGAGAGCCGCTGCGCCGCTCGGTGGGGACTCTGCGACGGCTGCGCCTCGAGCGCCCGCTGCGCGCCCTCTACGCCGGCATCCACGCCTACCGCGCGCACGGGCGGGTGCTGCTCGCCGTCTTCGCGCTCACGCTCGCGCTCCAGACCGTGCGCATCCTCGCCATCTACCTGGCCGGGGTCTCGGCGGGCGTCGACCTCTCGCCGCGCGTGTACTACGTGATGGGGCCGCTGCTCTTCCTCGTCATGCTCGTGCCCTTCTCGATCAACGGGCTGGCCGTGCGCGAGGCCTTCTTCGTCAGCTTCCTCGGCACGGTTGGTGTGGCGGCCGAGCCCGCGTTCGCCACGGGGTTCCTCTTCTTCATCGTGACGATCGCGATGGCGGTGCCCGGCGCGGTCATCCTCGGGTGGGAGGGGCTGCGCGGCGCGGCGAGAGCCGGCGTCCCCGATGCGTAGGGGACAGGCTTCTCAGCGGGTCGGCGTGGCCGTGGTGACGCTGAACGCGCTGCCGTGGGTGGAGCGGTGCCTCGAGAGCGTGCGCGGGCACCCGACGGTCGTCGTCGACCACGGCTCCGCCGACGGGACGCTCGAGCTCGTGCGGGAGCGCTTCCCCGAGGCGACCGTCGTGCGGCAGGAGAACCGCGGGCTCGGCGCCGGCTGGAACGCCGGGCTGCGGGCGACCGACACCCCGTACGTGCTGATCCTGAACGCGGACGCCTGGGTGCTCGGCGATGCGGTCGAGCGGCTCGTCGCCTTCGCCGAGGAGCATCCGCGCGCTGCCTACATCGGCCCGCGCCTGCTCAACCCCGACGGCTCCCTGCAGCGCTCGGTGCGGGGTTTCCCGACGCTGTGGCGGCTGGCCACCGAGTACTTCTTCCTGCGCAAGCTGGCCCCGCGCTCGCGGCTGCTGAACGCTTTCTACGGCGGCGGCTTCGCCCACGATCGGGTACGGGAGGCGGAGTTCCTGATGGGAGCCTGCATGCTCGTCCGCCGCCGGGCCGTGGAGGAGGTGGGCCCCCTCGACGAGCGCTTCTTCCTCTTCAGCGAGGAGACCGACTGGTGCTACCGCTTCCGGGCCGCGGGCTGGCAGGTGCTCTTCTACCCGGGGGCAGAGGTCGTCCACGTCGGGGGCGCCTCCCACGCGGGGCGGCTCTTCCGCGAGCAGGTGCGGGGGCACCTGCGCTTCCTCGCCAAGCACCGCGGCGAGCGCGAGGCGGAGCGCGCGCGGCTGCTGCTGCGGCTGGCCCTGCGCCTGCGAGGACGCGTCTTCGGCGGTGCCCGCGGGGCCACGTACCGGGACGCAGCCGCCTGGCTCGGCTCCGGGAGCGCCGCCGAGCTGCTGCGATGATCGTGCGCCTGGCCGTCGCGCTCGGGGCGCTCCTCGACCTCGCGCTCGCGCGCTTCGTTCCCGACGTCGGCCCGGGCACGTTCTTCCGCCTCGCGGCAGCCACCATCGTCGTCCTGCTGCCCGGTGGGCTCGTGGCAGAGGCTCTCGGCCGCCGCAGCGCCTCGGCCACGCTCGCGTGGGCGCTCGCCGTCCTGACGGGGGCGCTCGCGCTCACCTTCGCGCTCGGGCGCTCGCTCACCTTCACGCTCGTCGTGCTCGCCCTCGTCTCCCTGGGCGCCCTCGTGCTCGGGCGCCGGGGCGCGCGCCCGCGGCGGGTGGCCGGATCCGCGCTCGTCTTCGGCACGGGTGTTCTCCTCGGGATCGCGCTCTGGCAGGTGGCCGGGAACGTGGGCGGCGACGGCCTCTTCCACCTCGCGCGCGTGCGCAAGCTCGCGGCCTTCGACGAGCTCTCGCTCGGCGCGGTTAACGAGTTCGCCGACGGCGGCCTGCACCCCGGGTATGCCTTCCCGCTCTGGCACGGCTTCCTCGCGCTCGTGGCGCGGCTCTCGGGCCTCGATCCCGAGACGGTGATGCTCCACGAGGCGAGCGTGCTCGCCCCCCTCGCGCTGCTCGTCGCCTACGAGGCCGGCGCGGCGCTCTTCCGCTCGGCTTGGCTCGGCGGGGCAGTGGCGGCGGCGCAGGGGGCGCTGATCGCGCTCGCTCCCGGACACGGCGGCGCCTACGTGTCGCTGGCCCAGCCCGGCACCGCGAGCCGGCAGCTGCTCGTGCCGGCCTCGCTCGCCCTCGTCTTCGCCTGCCTGCGCGGCTCGTCCCTCGGCCTGCTCGCCTCGGCCGGCGCGGCCGGCCTCGTGCTTACGCTCGTGCATCCCACCTACGCGCTCTTCCTGGCTGTGCCGCTCGCGGGGATGGTGGTCGTGCGCGCCCTCGTCGATCCGAGGGAGGCCCTGCGCGGTGCGCTTGGGCTTGCCGCCTTCCTGCTGCCGACGGGCGCGGTGCTGGTGTGGCTCCTGCCCGTCGTGCGCGAGACGGTGTCGCACACGCCGGCGGGGGACGAGCTCGCTCGCGCGCTGCGCACCTACGGCAGCGAGCTCGACGTGCTCCGCGACGGTGTCTACCGGCTCGCGCCCGAACTGCTCTCCCGGAGCGGCTCTGTGGCCGTGGCCGGACTGTTGCTGGTCCCGCTCGCCGCCCTCGCGGCACGCCGTTCATGGTCGGCCTACGTGCTCGGCGGCTCGCTGGCGGTGCTCGCCCTGACCCTCGTGCCCGCGCTCTTCGAGCGTCTCTCCGACGCCGTCTCGCTGTCTCAGTCACGGCGGCTCGCCGGGTTCCTGCCCTTCGCCTTCGCCTTCGTGGGCGGCGCCGCGGTGCTGGCGCGGATCCTTGGCGTGCTCGTGCTGCCGCTCGCGCTCGGCGCCGGCATCGCCTTGCAGGTCGCCGAGCCGGGCGACTTCCTGCCGCGCATCGTGGAGGGTGGCGGACCGGCGCTCGCGGCGTGGATCGCCGCGTTCGGCGGGGCAGTGGCGCTCGTCGCAGCGGTGATGCCGCTGCGCCGGCTCGAGCTCGAGCGCCGAGACGCGCTGCCGTTCCTGGCCGCGCTCCTCTTCGTGGCTCCCGTCGGGGTGCACGCCGCGCGGACGTGGAGCCCGTCAGAGACCAGGCCTTCCAGCCCGCTCACCCCGGGACTCCTCGCGGCGTTGCGCGAGCAGGTGCCCGAGCGGGCTGTCGTCTTCTCGGATCTCGAGACGAGCTACCGACTCGCCGCCGCGACGCCGGTCTACGTGGCGGCGGCACCGCCTGCGCACGTGGCCGACAACGAGCGGAACCGACCGTACGAGCGCCGCGACGACGTGATCCGCTACCTGCGCACGGGCGACCTCGGCATTCCGCGGCGCTACGGGGCGGGCTGGCTCGTGGTCGACCGGACACGGCGTTCCCCCAGTCCGGCCCTGCGCCCGCTCTACTCGGACGGCCGCTACGCGCTCTACCGCCTCTGACGCACCAACACCGGGGTCAGGTCTCGAAATCGAACAAAGTGTTCGATTCGGAGACCTGACCCCGCCTTTGGAGCGCCTCGGCCCGGCTCGGGCTCCCGACTAAGCTCGTCCGCGTGAAGCTCCTGCTCGTCTCGCTCTACTTTCCGCCGGCCGGGGGCGGCGGCGTGCAGCGGCCGCTCAAGTTCGCGGCGCACCTGCCGGCCCTCGGCATCGAGACGCACGTGCTCGCCCCCGACGACCCCAAGTGGATCCACACCGACAATGAGCTGCAGCCACCGACGCAGGCCTGGATCCACCGGGCGCGCTACTTCGGCCCCATGGGCCGCAAGCCGGCCGAGGAGCTGCACGGCACCCAGGGGCTCGAGCGCGTCTCGCGCCACGCGCGGCTCGCCCTCCGCCGTGTGCTCCTGCCCGACGAGAACGTGAGCTGGAACCTGACCGCCATCCCCGCGGCTCTGCGGATCGTGCGCGAGGAGGGGATCGACGTCGTCCTCACCACCTCGCCGCCGAGCTCCGTGCACCTGGTCGGGGCGGCCGTGAAGCGCGCGACGGGGGTGCGCTGGGTGGCCGACCTGCGCGACTCGCTCGTCGCCCACCCGCACCGTAACGCCGAGCGCCTGCTCGTGCGGACGAAGGAGCGCGGGGAGCATCTGGTGGCCGGTCTCGTCGCCCGCTCGGCGGATGCGATCGTGGCAGTCTCGGACGCCATCGCCGAGGAGGCCCGCGGCTTCGAGCCGCGCGGATCCGTGGTTTCGATCCCGAACGGCTGCGACTTCGACGACTTCGCCGGCCTTCCGTACCGGCCGGGCGAGCGCTTCCGCATCACGCACACAGGCAGCTTCTTCGGCAAGCGCGACCCGCGGCCGTTCCTCTCGGCGCTCGCCGACTCGGGGCTCGACGCCGTCGCGCGCTTCGTGGGCGATTTCCGCTCGTCTGATCGTGAGTGGGCCGAGGGGCTCGGGCTCGGGGATCGCCTGGAGCTCCACCCCTACGTGCCGCGACGCCGTTCGCTCGAGCTCCAGCGCGATTCGGAGGCGCTGCTCCTGCTCATCCCCGAGGCGGGCGGCCGCGGGCGGGGCGTCCTCTCGGGCAAGGTCTTCGAGTACCTCGCGGCCGAGCGCCCGATCCTCGCCGCCGTGCCGCCCGACGGGGCCGCTGCCGAGCTGATCCGGGAGACGGGCGCCGGCGTCGTCGCGGCGCCGGACGACGTGGATGCGCTGCGCGAGGCGCTCGCCGGGCTCGAGGCTCGCTGGCGCGCAGGCACGCTCGACGGGACGCCGCTCGCGCCCGCCGACCGCGAGCGGCTCTCCCGAGGGGCGCGCGTCGAGGAGCTCGCCGATCTGCTGCGGAGCCTCGCGTGAGCCCACGCCGCACGAGCCTCGTCGAGTGGCTCTTCCTCGGCACGGTCTTCTCCATCACCTTTGCCAAGCTCTCGTGGAACCTCGCGGGCGATGTCGCGCTCGCCGACGTGCTCACGATGCTCTTCCTGCTCGCCTTCACGGGCGAGCGCTTCGCCGCCGCCGACGGTCGGCTACCGCGCACCGCGCTCGTGGTGCTCGGGTTCCTTGCCGTCTTCCTGGTCGCGTACCTGTTCGGCTTCTTCAACCTCGAGTCCGGCCAGGCGCTTGCCCAGTTCGCCAAGGGCCTCGTGAAGTTCGTGCTGCACTTTCTCTTCCTCGCGATCGGCGCTGCCTACGTCGTGCGCCGCGGCGCGGTCTTCTACTGGCGGACGCTGTCGGCACTCGTGGCCGGCATGGCGGTCAACGCGCTCTACGGCGTGGCCCAGCTGACGGCGGCGCGCGCCGGCGTCAACCTGGACGAGTTCGTGCTCTCGCCGCTGACGGGCGGGGCGAGCGCGATCAACCTCTACGGCGCTGTCAACGGTGCCCAGATCTTCCGCACGAACGCCCTCACCGGCGACCCCAACCACCTCGCGATCATGCTGCTCGTGCCGCTGCTCGTGCTCACGCCGGTCTACCTGCGGCTCGGTGACAGGCATCCCCAGCGGCTGCGGCTGGCAGGGCTGCTCGGCTTCCTGCTCGTGATGGAGCTTGCGACGCTCTCGCGCAGCGGCCTGCTCGGCCTCGCCGCCGGGACGCTCGTGCTCGCGGTGCCCTACCGGCGCCTCCTGCTGACGCGAGCGTTCCTCGCGCCCCTCGCAGCCGTCTCGCTCCTGCTGGCCGTCGTCGTCGGGCGCCGGCTCGACTTCTTCGTGACGGTGATTCGCACGCGCCTGCAGACCGGGGACGGCTCGACCTCGGTGCACTTCGACGTCTACAGCTTCATCCCGGACGTGATGTCGTCCCACCCGCTCTTCGGGCTCGGGCTCAACAACTTCTCGGTCTACTACGAGCTCGTCACGGGGAAGACGAACTGGGGGCCGCATTCCTTCTACGTCGCGCTGCTCGTCGAGACCGGGATCGTCGGGACGCTCCTCTTTGCGGCGTTCCTGCGCTTCCTGTTCGTGCGCCTGCGTGACGCACGCCGGCTCGGGCGCACGCTCTCGGAGCGGCGCGACCCGCTTGCCGCGCGCGTGCGGCCGCTCGCGTGGGGGCTCACGGCGGCGCTCGCGGGGACGATGGCCGCCAACGCCTTCTATCTGACCATGCAGTTCTACTACTTCTACGCCTTCGCCATTCTCGCCGTGACGGCCCCGGTCGTCTTCGCGCGCCGCGCCCCGCTCGCCCGGTGAAGGTCGTCGTGCTGACGACCTCCTACCCGCGCTTCCCCGGTGACGCGGCCGGCCGCTTCGTCGCCGACGCGGTGGAGCGCGTGCGGGAGCGCGGGCTGCGCGTGGAGGTGGTCTCACCGGCGTCGTTCCCCCACTACGGGATCGCCTACGGCGCAGGCGTCGTCGGGAACCTGCGCCGGCAACCCGCCAAGGCGCTCCTCCTGCCCGCCATGCTCGCCTCGTTCACGCGCGCGGCGCGCCGTGCGGCCCGGGATGCGGACGTCGTGCACGCCCACTGGCTCCCGTCGGGCGCCGTCGGCCTCCTCACCGGCCGCCCGGTGGTGGTGCAGCTCTGGGGCAGCGACGTCGAGCTCGCCCGGCGGGCGCCCGCGCTCGCCCGTGCGGTGCTCCGGCGCGTCCGCCTCGTCGTCTGCGCCTCGCGCGCGCTCGCCGCCGCCGCGCGCGAGCTCGGCGCGCGCGAAGTGCGGGTGATCCCGAGCGGGATCGAGCTCCCGGAGAGCATCGGGGAGGAGGCGGAGCCGCCCGAGGTGCTCTTCGCGGGGCGGCTCTCGCCGGAGAAGGGCATCCTCGAGCTCGTGGAGGCCGCGCGGGGCATGCGCCTCGTCGTGGCGGGCGACGGGCCGCTTCGCCCTCGCGTCCCGGGCGCGCTCGGCTTCGTCCCGCACGGCGAGCTCGAGCGGCTCCTCGCCCGCGCCGCGGTCGTCGCCTGCCCCTCGCACCGCGAGGGCTACGGCATCGTGTGTGCGGAGGCGATGGCCAACGGGCGGCCGGTCGTGGCGAGCGCGGTCGGCGGGCTGCTCGACCTCGTCGCCGACGGCGAGACCGGGCTCCTCGTGGCGCCCGGCGACGTCAGGGCGCTGCGCTCGGCGCTCGAGCGCCTGCTCGCCGACGCGCCGCTTCGTCGCCGGCTGGGCCAGGCGGGCCGGCTCCGGATCCGCGAGCACTTCTCCCCCGCCGCCTCGACCGAGGCGACGCTAGGCGCGTACGCCTACGCGGTGGGAGGGTGATGATTCGGGCCCTCTTCTGGGGCTCGCTCGGCGCGCTCGCCTGGACGCATCTCGGGTACCCGCTCGCCGCCGGCGCGCTCGCCCGGGTCCGGCCGCGGCCGGTTCGTCGCGGAGAGGCGCTGCCCGGCGTGAGCGTGATCGTGGCGGCCTGGAACGAGGAGGCTGTGATCGAGCGCCGGCTCGAGAACCTGCTCGCGCTCGACTATCCCCGAGACCTGCTCGAGATCGTGGTCGCCTCCGACGCCTCGACCGACCGCACCCACGAGCTCGTGGAGGCCGTCTCCGCGCGCGAGCCGCGCGTGCGCCTCGTCCGCTGTCCGCGTGGAGGCAAGGTGGCAGCGCAGAACTTCACGGTGCCGCAGACAGGCGGCGAGATCCTCGCCTTCTCCGACGCGAACGCGACCTGGGCGCCCGACGCGCTGAGGATGCTCGTCCGCAACTTCGCCGACCCCGCCGTTGCCTACGTCATGGGGCAGCTGCATCTCCAGGAGGCGGAGGGCGACAACCGGGAGGGCGCCTACTGGCGCTACGAGGTCTGGTTGCGCGAGCGCGAGTCCCGGCTCGGCTCTGTCACGGGCGGGTACGGCTCCATCTACGCGGTGCCGCGGAGCGACTACATCGAGGTCGACACGCGCTTCGGGCACGACCTGGCGTTTCCCTATCGCATGGTGCAGCGCGGCCGCCGGGCCGTCTACGAGCCGGACGCACACGCCTTCGAGAAGCCGTCGAGCGACCTCGAGGAGGAGTACCGCCGCAAGGTGCGCATGTTCGAGCACTGCTGGGCGATCTCGCTCGAGGGAGGCATGCTCCGCCGGTTGCCGCCTGTCTACCTCGTAGAGATGGTCTCCCACCGGCTGCTTCGCTACGGCAGCGGGGTGCTGCACCTGATCCTGCTCGGGGCGAGTGTGCCCCTCGCGCGCCGGGGCGCCGTCTACCGCGCCGCGCTGGCCGGGCAGGTCGGCCTGTTGATGCTCGCGGCGCTCGGCAGGCTTCGGGTACGGATGCCCGCCGCCGCGCTCACCTACTACTACGCGCTCGTCACGTGGGCCACCGTCGTCTCGCTGCGGAACTACCTTCGCCACGGCGTGCCCGCGGTGTGGGAGAAAGCCGAGGGGACGCGCTGAACCGTGCGCTCGACGTTGCCGGCGCCGGCGTCGGGCTCGCGCTCGCGGCTCCGGCTCTCGCCGCCGCTGCCCTCGCGATCATGCTCGAGGACGGCGGTCCTGTGCTCTACCGCCAGCGCCGCGTCGGCCTCGACGGCCGTGAGTTCGAGCTGCTCAAGCTGCGCACGATGGTCGTCGGCGCCGAGCGCATCGGCGCGGGCTACGCGGTCGACCGCGGCGACGCGCGCATCACACG
>Ga0183260_10003075_pt1 | contig 13530 bp, 7 predicted proteins | sample AntDrymUQ4972206_2_FD_129768 | JGI IMG/M metagenome (GOLD analysis project Ga0183260, IMG submission 129768) | Polar desert sand microbial communities from Dry Valleys, Antarctica - metaG UQ497 (22.06) (version 2) (version 2) | ecosystem: Environmental > Terrestrial > Soil > Desert | place... | reverse complement strand
TCGAGGTCGAGCCGCTGGCCGAGCTCACGCCCTGGGCAGTTGAGCTGCGCTACGAAGAGCCCATCGAGTGGGAAGGCTTGGATCGCGGCGGCGCGCTCGAACTGGTGAGCCGCATCATGCAGTAGGCGGACGAGCTCATCGACTGAGCAAGGACGACGCGGCCGAGCGCAGCCAGCCGCCAAGCGGCCCCTTGCGGGCGCGAACATGCCGACAAGGAGGGTACGCTTGACATAGAAGCTTCAAAGATAGATCTCCGCCGGGAACGCTGGCGGACAGGCGACAAGGGCCTCGAGCCGGCTGCAAGTGATGAGTGCGCCGCTACAGACACCTCCGCTGCTCCCAGGAGACTTCGAGCAGCTGTTCAGGCGGGCCACCGGCGCCCCTCCTCATAGCTGGCAGCGCGCACTCGCGCGCGAATTGCCGCCGCCGAGCGTCATCGCCATCCCTACGGGCGCTGGTAAGACCGCCGGCGTGATTCTCGCCTGGATCCTCCACGCGCTCGTCGAAGGTCGGGCGCCCCGGCGCCTGGTGTACGCGCTGCCGATGCGGACGCTCGTGGAGCAGACCTACGACGTGGCCGCTGGGATACGGGAGCGCCTGGGGCTGACGGATGAGCAAATCGCGATCCATGTCCTGATGGGCGGCGAGCCGAGGGCGGGTGACGGCGGGCGCCACGGGGAGTGGCGCGAGAGCCCCGAGCGCCCCCAGATCCTCGTGGGCACGATCGACATGCTGCTCTCCCGCGCGCTCTGCCGGGGTTACGGCGAGGGTCGCTTCGCGTGGCCCATCGCCTTCGGCTTGCTCAACGACGATTGCTGGTGGGTGCTCGACGAGGTCCAGCTAATGGGTCCGGCGCGGGCCACCACGGCTCAACTCGATGCCTTCCGCCGCTCCATGGGGACGCTTCGACCGACCTGGACCACCTGGATGTCGGCCACGGTGGACCCGGTTGCGTTGACTACCGTCGACCGGCCGGAGTTGGGGCCAGTCCTCTCGCTCGAGCCCGAAGACCAAGCCGGCGAGCTCGGCGACCGTATGTCTGCCCGCAAGCTCGCTCGGCGCCTCGCGGTGGCGGGCGGCGCCGCGAAGGGGGTGGCTCGGGCGACGCTCGAGGACCACCGCGCCGGTACCCGCTCGCTGCTGGTGGTCAACACGGTGCGTCGAGCTCAGGAAATGGACTCTGCTCTGCGCAAGGCCGCGTCCAAACGGCCTGACGCGCCACGGGTCGTCCTTCTGCACTCACGTTTCAGGCCCGGCGACCGCGTTCGCAAGCTGAGCGAAGCTCTATCCGAGCCGGAGGATGCGGGGACTATCGTTGTCGCCACGCAGGTCATCGAGGCTGGCGTGGACGTCTCGAGTGCCCTGCTCGTCTCCGACCTCGCGCCGTGGTCTTCGCTGGTCCAGCGCCTCGGTCGGCTCAACCGGGCCGCCGAGCACGACGAGGCAGTGCTGCGCTGGATCGACCCGGGCGACAACGCGCTGGCCAAGGTGAGCGGGCCCTACGAGGCCGACGACCTCGGTGGGTCGCGCGAGCAACTGCTGGCCTGCGAGGGCGAATCGCTCTCGCCGCGGCGCCTGCGCGAGATCCACGTCGAGGAGCTCCGCGTCACGCCGCTCGTCCTGCGCCGGCGCGACCTGCTCGAGCTGTTCGACACCGCCCCCGACATCTCGGGGCTCGACGTCGACATCGAGCCATTCGTTCGCCCGCGCGACGAGTCGAGCGTCGAGGCCTTCTTCCGCGGGGTCAAGCCGGGCCAGCGCGTGGTGTCCGGCGACGAGCAGTCGCCGCCGGCGCCACAGGAGGTGGTTGCGGTGCCACGCGGCGACCTCGCCGGCAAGGGGTACGCTCGGCGAGCGATCTGGGTGCTCGACCACGTTGCCGGTGACTGGGTCAGCCACGCGATCGCCGAGGTGCGCCCGGGCGAGGCCGTGCTGCTCGCCGCCTCCCAAGGCGGCTATCACCCCGATCGCGGTTGGACTCCCAAGTCTTCCCAGACGGTCGAGGTCCTCGCCGCGTCCGCGGCGCGGTCCGAACGCCTCGGCGACGACGCTCGTGCCCAGCATGGCGGGACCTGGGTCAGCCTCGCCGATCATCTTGCCTCCGTCGAAATGGCGGCGGCTGAGATCGCGAGGGAGCTCGGGCTCGACGGGCTCGGCGACGTGCTGCGGCGAGCGGGAGCCCTCCACGATCTCGGCAAGGCCCATAGGGCCTTTCAGAGCCTGCTGCGAAGCAGCGCCCACGAAGGCGACCCGCTCCCGCCTGAAGGGTCGCTGGCCAAGAGCCCCAAGGGCAGTGGTGGGAGCCGCGAGCGTCCCCACTTGCGCCACGAGCTGGCCAGCGCTCTCGCCCTCGCCGACCCCGCGGTCGCGGCAGCGGCGGGCGTGGGGGAGGACACGGATAGTCATCTCCTCCGCTACCTCGTCGCCGCCCACCACGGTCGCGTGCGCCTGTCGATCCGCCCCGCGCCAGGCGAGGAGTTGCCGGCCCGGGTGGCCGCGGGCGCTCGCTTCGCCCTCGGGGTGGTCGACGGCGATGAGCTCCCCGCCCAGTACACTCCGCTCGGGCCGCTGCCCGGCTGCCGCTTGGAGCTCGCGGCGATGGAGCCGGGCGGCCCGGGGAGCTGGAGCGCGATGACCACCGCCCTACGCGACGACCCGGAGCTCGGCCCCTTTCGGCTCGCCGCGCTGGAGGCCCTCTTGCGGATCGCCGACTGGAGAGGCAGCCGTGGCTGACGTCCGTCTCGCGGGCTGCCGCTCGACTCCACTGCTCGGCTACCTCAAGGGGCTCGGCGTCCTGCGAGCAGTCAGCCGGCAGGCCGATCCTCAGGCCCGCGCGCGCTGGCGCCACAGTACCTTCGAACTTCGCAGCGAGCTCCATCGCGATGACCTGGTCGCCTTTTTCCTGCACCGCTATGCCCCACCGCCTGTCGTTTCGCCGTGGAACGGGGGCAGCGGCTTCTTCCCGAAGGACAAGCAGGGTCAGGACGCCTTCGCCGTGCTTGAGGCCTCCGACGATGCCCGGGTTCAGCCACTCGTTCGCGCCATACGGTCGGCGCGTGAGTTGCTCACCGAGATGGGCCTGACCCAGAAGCCCGAGCCACGCGTGGAGAAGCCTGAGCTCCTCCGACAGCTGCGAGGCCGACTCGATGACGATGCCGTGGCTTGGTTGGACACCGCGATCGCCCTGACCGGCGGTGAGCCAAGCCCGGCGCCTCTGCTTGGCAGTGGCGGCAACGAAGGGCGTCTGGAGTTCGGCGTGAACTTCGCCGTGGCCGCCGTTCAGGCGCTCGGTCTCGTGCACGGGAAAGTCGTAGCTCCAGCCCGCCGACAGGAGCTCCTCGACGTGAGTCTCCATGGTGGAGCCGGCCGCCTGGAGCGCTTGAGCGTTGGACACTTGGATCGGGACCTCGCCCCGGGTGGGCTTGAGCGCGGCGACTTCGACGCTCTAGCCTCGCCGTGGGACGTGCTGTTGGGGCTCGAGGGCGCTCAAGTTCTCGCAGCTGGCGTTGCCCGCCGCCATGGGGTCGGACGCGATGCAATCGTCGCACCCTTCACTGCGCGCGCCACCCCCACCGCCTTTGCAAGTGCCAGTGGCGAGGACACCCGTGGCGAGATGTGGCTGCCGCTGTGGCCGTCGTGGTGGCTGCTTCGCGAACTGGAGGCTGTTACCCGCGAAGCCCGCGCCCAGGTCGGTAGTCGGCGCGCCGTGACCGGACTGGACTTCGCCCGCGCTGCCGGCGAGCTCGGCGTGGCCCGCGGAATCACTGCCTTCGAGCGTTTCGTGCTGGCCAAGCGCGCTGGGCGCGACCACGCGGCCGTGCCGGCCGGTCAGGTAGGAGTCACCGACCGACCGGCAGTCCGCGCCCTGCGCGACCTCGACCCGTGGCTCCAGCGGCTGCGGCGCCCCAGGGAGCCTTTGCCTGCATCCGCTCTCGCTGCGATCGGTCGACTGGAGCGCGCGATCTTCGCGCTAGCCGCTCGGGGCCGCCCGTCGGAGGCTCAAGCGGTGCTGGAGGCGATGGGAGTCGTCGAGGCAACGCTTGCCCGGAGCGGGCAGCGGGCCGAGGAGGCGGAACAACACCCGCCCGACAACGTGGCCGCCGGTCCGTTGCTGCAGGCCGCCGACGATGGAAGCGCCGAGCTGGTGGTGGCGGCCGCCCTGGGCTCGCTTCGCGACCGGCGGCGGGTTCGCGAGGGCGGAAGCGCGGTGAACGCCCGCCCGACGACTGTCGCCCTTCGCGACATGCTGCTCGGGACCGGCTTCGATGATCGCGGCCGGCGCTCCTACGCCCACGGACGGCTCGTTGCACCGGCCCGCGCTCGTGCCCTCGAGCGCCTGGCCGCGCTGCACGCTCAGCGAGCGCTGGAAGCCGAGCGGTCCGACCGGCGACTCGTATTCGAGCTCGGAAGGCCCTGCCCGCTCAGGCTGGCGGGCGCACTGGCTGGGGAGCAGCTCGACACCGAGCGCGTGCTGCGCCTGGCGGCAGGCCTCGCGCTGCTCGACCACGGTCGAGATCGGTTGCAGTTAGGCGGCTGGAGCCGAGCCGACGCGTTTCCTCCCGAGCCCGCCCTCGAGATACTCGCCCTAGCCGTACACGGTCTCGGTCCAGCCGGGCCGCCAGCACTCGCCGGTCGGCCGGCCGCCGACGAGGTTCCGGTGAGCGCCGCCGACGACAGCCGAGCCGACTCAGGCGCCCGTTTCCTTGGGCGTCCCTCATGGATCACGCAACTACGTGCGGGAGCGGTCAAGCCCGTCTTGCGCGAGGCGCTCCTGCGCCTCCACGCCGTGGAGGCCGAGCCGATCGTCACGGCCGACGACGTGCTCGCGGGCGCGCCCTCCGGCCCGGGCCTGGCCGCCGCCCTGCTCCTCCGTCCCTCCTTCCGCGACCTTCGCCGAGCTGCCGGCACCTTCACCTGCCTTGGAGACCAGGCCAAGGACTCCCACGCCCTCGACCCGGACCCGATACCCCTCAGCACCCAAGGAGCGCCAACATGATCGACGCCCTGCTGGGCGAGCACCGGCTCGTCCTGCGCGCAAGCCTGCGGCCGCTCGCCGGAAGCGCCTTCCAACCGACCGGCTTCCCCGACCTCGGTCCCGCCGAGTTCCAACGCCCCGACGGCGTGCCCGCCCTTCTGGTCGAGTCGGTCCAGTCGATGGCCAACCGCCTCGAGGAGGCGAGCTGGGACGCTTCCAAACAGCGTCCGCTTGAGCCTCTCTCCGGCCTGCCATGGATCGAGGTGTCGAGCCCCGACGGCGCCCACCTCACCTCTTCCCGGGAGGAGCCCCACCGTGTGGCCGGCTCCTACGTGCGCGACGCTCGCGTGGGCGACCAGGACGGCATCGCGCTGATCAACGAGCGCTTCGGCTTGGCCAAGGGCCGGCCCCTCGACTACCGGCGCATCTACCGCGAGATCCTCGCTCTGGACCCCATGTGCCTGCTTCACGGCGCCTTCTTCTCGGACAGGGAGTGGCACGGCAACCCCAAAGTCCGTCGAGCCGTGAGCGCGGTGATCGAGGCGCATGGCGTCCAGCCAGTGCCCTCCGGCGGTGTGAAGCGCGACGATGTCGATCCTACCGTCGAGTCCGGCGAAGGAGCCCGTCAGACGACGGGGGAGGGTTACGGCTTCGTCCCGTTCGCTCGCATCGAGTACACCGCCAAGGAGATCGTGCTAGACGCCGTGGTCGATGTAGCCCAGATCCGCGGCTACGGCCTCCCCGAGGGGCCGACCCGCGCTCTGCTCGCCGCCGCTCTGTGGGAGCTGCGCTCGCTGCTGGACAATCCCTTGCGGCTGCGTACCGCCTGCGACCTCGAGCGGCTCGATCTCGAGGTGCGCCGACCCATTGGCTTTGAGCTGCCCGAGCTCACACAGCTAGAGCCCATAATCGTCGATGGTGCTGCCCAGATTGAAGGCGAGCGTCCGCTGCGGATGGTCTGGACGCAGGCGGCTGGCAAGAGCAAGGTCAAGGACGCCGAGTGAGCACCGAGCTGGCCTTCCGCTTCCTCTTCGGCCGCTACCACGCGACGCCATGGGGGCGCACGGTCAACGACGGCCTCGTCGAGTGGCCGCCGAGCCCGTGGCGGATCCTGCGGGCGCTCTACGCCGTCTCGCGCGAGAGCGCCGAGCTCACCGCCGACCGCGAAGTGCTCGACGGGGCTCTGCGAGCGCTCGCGCGAGCCGGTCCACCCAATTACGTCTTGCCGGCCATCCGTTCGGCGCATACGCGCCACTACATGCGCCAGCCGAAGTCGACCAGCGACCTGGTCCTGGATGCCTTCCACGCTCTGGACCCCAACGAGGAGTTGAGGGTGCACTTCGACGTGGAGCTCGCCGAGAGCGAGCGCCGTGCACTGGCTGCCGTGCTCGCCCGCCTCGGGAGCCTCGGCCGATCGGAGGCGGTCTGCGAGGCCCGCCTCTGCAATGGGGCTGAGCCACAGGCCGAGGAGCGCACTGCCGTCCCACTCGTCCAAGACGACGACGCGCCGGCCGACGCTCGTCTGGTCGACGTCCTCTGCTGGGCCGGCGACGGAGACCCACTCGCCGACCTCGGCCGCTCGGTGCTAGAGACGCGCGCCGCTCGGCGGCGACAGCCGCAGGGGAGCCAGCAGGTGGCCTACCTGCTCTTCGACGAGGAGCCCGCCGAGCGTCCCGTCGAGGCCGTCGGCGACCGCCCCACCCTTGCCCGCTTTCGTCTCTCGGGGCCTGGGCGCCCGTCGCTCCATCACGCCGTCCTAGTCGGCGAGGCCGCGCGTCAGGCTCTTCAGAGTCGCTTTGGCTTCGTCGCCGGCGGGGACGCCTCGCCTACCTTCAGCGGCCGCGCCGGCGATGAGCGCCGCCACGACCAGCACCGCCACGCCCACTTCCTCGTTACCGCCGACCGCGCCAGCCGGCGCGCCGACCATCTCACTGTCTGGGCGCCTGAGGGCTTCGGCACCGAGGAGCTCCAGGCGTTGACGAGCTTGCGTCACTTCGGCCGGCGCACCTTCGAGGGTCGCGCGGTGCGCGCGGCCCTCGTAGCCCTCGGCACCGAGGACGCCCTCACCCTCCCCGGAGTGACGGCGCCCGCCCCTGGGGCGACTCGCTGGCGGAGCGTGACGCCGTTCGGCCTCGTGCGTCACCCCAAGCCCCGTGGCGGGCGGCTCGTTGACGGTCCCGAGGACCAGGTGCGCCGCGAGCTCGCCGTCCGCGGCCTACCCCAGCCGGTGACCGTTCGCCTGCTCGCGGGCGGGCCGTGGACGCGCTTTCGACGTAGCCGCGAGTTCCAGGCGCGAACCAAGGCGCTCGGAGTGCACGGCGTTGAGCTCGAGCTCGAGGCGCCCGTCCGCGGACCACTTGCCCTGGGCGCCCTCTCGCACTTCGGGCTCGGGCTGTTCGCGCCGGACTCGAACGATGAGAAATCTGGTGGAGTTCACTGACCGATGAGCAGCGCTCGCTCTACCGGCAAGCGCGAGGACGGCGCCCGCGCCGCGGAGGCTGAGCCCGCTCGCAAGCGAGCGGCGGTCGCCGACTCGCTCGCAGGCGAAGCGGACGAGCTGATCAGCCAGGTGCTGGCTCCGGGGCGCTGGCCAAAGCCCTCGACCATCGACCGGTTCCTCGCCGACGATCGCCTCGAGCGTGTCCTCGCCCTGTATGCGCGGGCGATGCGGTTGGACCCAGACGAGCCGGCCCACCCCTGGAACCTCGCCTCCACCCTGAACCGCATCGGGTTGAACGACCTCGCGCTGGGATACATCGTCCGCGCGCTGGGCACGGCCGACCGGACGGGAGACACGGAGTGGGCCGGTTCCGACGCCCACCTCGCGCTCGCCGAGATCGCGCTGGACGCCGGCCGTGCCGACATGGCGGTGCTCGCGGTCGCTCGTGCCCAGCAGCTGTCCTCCGGCGAGGAAGCCGTCGAGCGGCAGTCCGCGCGCCTCCTGCGTGCGGCGAGGCGGGTGTCCGCCCACACAAGGTCCGACCTGGAGATGGCGGCGCGGCTCATGGGCTCGACGTAGGTCTTTTCGTGCGGCGGCGCGAGCACTCTTTGTCCAGGCGCCATCAGTGATTGTCGATGGCTGACGCAGGCGTCAACGTTCCCGAGCTCGTTCCCGCCCGGATCCTCAACGAGCACGTCTACTGCCCGCGGCTCGCCTACCTGGAGTGGGTGGACCACGTCTTTGAGCACAACGCCGACACGGCGGAGGGTACGTTCACCCACCGCCGCGTCGATCGCGAGCAGGGTACGCCGCCTGACCCCGGCTCGGGAGAGGACGCCGCTCCGCCGAGCCGCTCGGTGACGCTCTCCTCGGAGCGCCTCGGGCTCATCGCGAAGGTGGATCTGCTGGAGTCCGACGGAAGGGCGGTCGTGCCGGTCGAGTACAAGCGCGGGCGGCCGCGTGCGCCCGACCGGCCGCTGTGGGAGCCAGAGGAGACCCAGCTGTGCGCGCAGGTGCTCATCCTGCGAGAGGCCGGCTACGAGGTCGACCACGCCGAGGTCTTCTTCGCGGAATCGCGATCGCGCCACCGCTTGGAGATGACCGAGCAGCTGATCGAAGGCACGCTCACGGCGATCGAGGAGCTGCGCGCCACCGCCGCGAGGGATGAGCCGCCGCCCCCACTGGTCGACAGTCCGAAGTGTCCGCGCTGCTCGCTCGTCGGGCTCTGCCTGCCCGACGAGGTCAACGCGCTGCGGGAGCGGGCTGAGCGGCCTCCGCGCCGCTTGGTGGCGGCCGACTCGCCGGCTACTCCGCTCTACGCGACCAAGGCCGGCAGCCGGTTGAGCAAGCGGGGCGGCCGGGTGGTGCTCTTGGAGGAGGGCGAGGAGGTCGCGTCGCGGCGCCTGATCGACGTCTCCCACTTCGCGGTGCTCGGGAACGTGACCGTCGGCAGCGCGGTCATACGGGCATGCTTCGACGCCGGGGTGCCGGTGCTGTGGTTCACCGCGGGCGGCTGGTTCAGCGGCTTTGCCACCGCGATGCCGCCCGGCAATGTCCAGGTCCGCATGCGCCAGCACCGGGCGGCCGCCATCGGATCGCCGGAGCTCGCGAGCGCGTTTGTAGCCGGCAAGATCCGCAACTCGCGGACCCTGCTTCGTCGCAACGCCCGCGCCGCGCCGGCCAGAGTCGTAGCTCAGCTCGCTGCGCTGGCGCGCTCAGCGGAGGCCGAGCGCCGGCTCGAATCGCTGCTCGGCGTCGAGGGAACAGCCGCGCGCATTTACTTCGGGGCCTTCGACTCGATGCTTCGTGCGGAGGCCGGCCTCGGCGTATTCCGCTTCGAGGAGCGCAACCGCAGGCCGCCTCGAGATCCGGTCAACGCTCTGCTGTCCTTCGCCTACGCGCTGCTCGTCAAGGACACGACAGTCGCCCTGCTCGCGGCGGGGCTCGACCCCTACGTCGGCTTCTATCACCGGCCCCGCTTCGGACGGCCCGCGCTCGCCCTGGACCTCGCCGAGGAGTTTCGGCCGCTCGTCGCCGACTCGACGGTGATCACAGCGATCAACAACGGAGAGGTGAACGAGCGGGACTTCGTCCGTCGTGCGGAGGCCGTTGCGCTGACCGATCGCGGACGACGAAGCTTTGTTCGGGTCTACGAACGGCGCATGGCGACCGAGCTGCGCCATCCCCTGTTCGGCTATCGAGCCAGTTATCGTCGGACCCTCGAGATCCAAGCCAGGCTGCTCGCCGCCGCGCTGGTCGGCGACGTGCCGGCCTACCGTTCCTTGACAACTCGATAGTCACGTGCGATTCCTCCGCGACGATGGCGGAGCGAACGCGCTACCTGCTCGCGTACGACATTCGCCAGCCACGGCGCCTTCGACGGGTGCACAAGGTTGCGCAGGACTTCGGCGATCCTTTGCAGTACTCGGTCTTCGTTTGCGATCTCACGAAGGTGGAGCTCCTCGCGCTCAGGCGCGCGCTGCTCGCGGAGATGCACTTGGATCAGGACAGCGTCGGGATCTTCGATCTCGGCCCACCGAAGGGCCGGGGCCTTGCATGCGTCGAGTTCATCGGCGCCCGTCGCGATCTACCCGACGAAGGCCCCGCGGTCTGGTGAACGCGAGCGGTGAGGCGATGGCCGGATAGTCGGTCATCGCTCGCGCGGAGAGAATCCCCGCAAGTAGCTGCCTTCTTGCGGTGCAAGACGACGGGCGCGCGCTGAATGCCGCAATTCCACACGAACCTCTCGCACCGGCTTCCGAAGTCCCTGCAAATGTCGTATAGCATTCTGCGAGCTGTCACCCGGGTCGTAAGGCCCGGGCTCCGTTGAAGCCCAGCACTCCGCAGACTTGAGGTACTTCGAGGCGAGGTCACCCGGGTCGTAAGGCCCGGGCTCCGTTGAAGCGTATGCACCTGTGGCATCTCGCACCCATCCGGTGCCGTCACCCGGGTCGTAAGGCCCGGGCTCCGTTGAAGCCAGAGAGCTTGCCATGTTTACCGCTTCAACATTGGCGTCACCCGGGTCGTAAGGCCCGGGCTCCGTTGAAGCTGACCGGCACGACCGCGCTGGTGCTCGACGATCTGGACGTCACCCGGGTCGTAAGGCCCGGGCTCCGTTGAAGCTGGAGACCGCGCGTGTTCCCGGTCCGGTTGAACGCCTGTCACCCGGGTCGTAAGGCCCGGGCTCCGTTGAAGCAGCGACTCGGTGTTGAACTCGAACGAACGGTTGGGGACGTCACCCGGGTCGTAAGGCCCGGGCTCCGTTGAAGCTCCCCATCCTTCCACTGGAAACCGGCGGGCGGCACGTCACCCGGGTCGTAAGGCCCGGGCTCCGTTGAAGCGCGAGCACGTTGCGGGCGGCGTTGACGTCCCGGTCGTCACCCGGGTCGTAAGGCCCGGGCTCCGTTGAAGCTTGAGGTCGACGGGCGTGTAGCGCCTGGGCTTCCCGTCACCCGGGTCGTAAGGCCCGGGCTCCGTTGAAGCGCGTAAGCGCCGCCGCCGCCACCGCCGCCAGCGTGTCACCCGGGTCGTAAGGCCCGGGCTCCGTTGAAGCTTCACTGCTCACGCGAAGGAGATCGAGATCCCACGAGAGTCACCCGGGTCGTAAGGCCCGGGCTCCGTTGAAGCGAGTCGATCATCGACGTGGCTCGCCGTGAAGCCATCGTCACCCGGGTCGTAAGGCCCGGGCTCCGTTGAAGCTTCCAGCCGTCGCGCTCGCTGCGGGCGGCCTTGCGTCACCCGGGTCGTAAGGCCCGGGCTCCGTTGAAGCGCCTCCACGACAGCCGCCATCGTCCCGTCAGTCTCGTCACCCGGGTCGTAAGGCCCGGGCTCCGTTGAAGCGGGTCGAGACCATCGTCAGGCCCAATCTCTGCGTATCGTCACCCGGGTCGTAAGGCCCGGGCTCCGTTGAAGCGCGTGCGGGCTGAGACGAACGCGCAGCCAGTTGTTAGGTCACCCGGGTCGTAAGGCCCGGGCTCCGTTGAAGCGTCAAGCATGTTTCCGCGCTTTCGAGGACCCCGCCGGTCACCCGGGTCGTAAGGCCCGGGCTCCGTTGAAGCGAGGCGGAGCAGCAGGCGGCGCTCAGCGAGCACGCCGGCGTCACCCGGGTCGTAAGGCCCGGGCTCCGTTGAAGCAAGCTCACCACCGCAGCCGCACGCCTGAAGTTCCTCGCCGTCACCCGGGTCGTAAGGCCCGGGCTCCGTTGAAGCTGGCCGACCTCGCGGGTGCCGACCTGCGAGCGAGCCGTCACCCGGGTCGTAAGGCCCGGGCTCCGTTGAAGCAAGCGCGGCATGCGAGGCTGGGACGTAGCGGCCTTGCAGTCACCCGGGTCGTAAGGCCCGGGCTCCGTTGAAGCCAGCGAAGTCAGCCGCACGCGATCGGCGGCGACCTGTCACCCGGGTCGTAAGGCCCGGGCTCCGTTGAAGCTCGGAGAAGCGATGCATGATGAGCGGTGTCGTGCCGAGTCACCCGGGTCGTAAGGCCCGGGCTCCGTTGAAGCCAGACGGTCATCCGTCGGGTCTTCGTTGATGTGGTGGTCACCCGGGTCGTAAGGCCCGGGCTCCGTTGAAGCAACACCGCCATCATCATCGCCGCGAACATCCTGACCGTCGTCACCCGGGTCGTAAGGCCCGGGCTCCGTTGAAGCCTGTTGCCGCAGGGCGACGACCCGGAGGCCGACGCGTCACCCGGGTCGTAAGGCCCGGGCTCCGTTGAAGCACGATGACCCTTGGCCGCGAGTCGAACAGGTCTTCCTGTCACCCGGGTCGTAAGGCCCGGGCTCCGTTGAAGCAGGTACACGTTGAGCATCGACTGCTCGCCAGCATCGTGTCACCCGGGTCGTAAGGCCCGGGCTCCGTTGAAGCGCGTACCGCTTCGTGGCGTGCCGCGGTGCGCTCCTTGTCACCCGGGTCGTAAGGCCCGGGCTCCGTTGAAGCCCGTTTGCAGCTCGCGGTCAGCATGGCGGCGAGCCAGTCACCCGGGTCGTAAGGCCCGGGCTCCGTTGAAGCAGCCCGTACCCTCCGGCGTTCCCGGACTCTGCGACGCGAGTCACCCGGGTCGTAAGGCCCGGGCTCCGTTGAAGCGCCTCCACGACAGCCGCCATCGACAGCCGCCATCGTCCCGTCAGTCTCGTCACCCGGGTCGTAAGGCCCGGGCTCCGTTGAAGCGAGGCGGTGAATGCGTTGAGAGGGCAGATGGCCGATGTCACCCGGGTCGTAAGGCCCGGGCTCCGTTGAAGCTTCTTCCCGTCGTGCGCTACCGCTGACAGGTGGGGCAGTCACCCGGGTCGTAAGGCCCGGGCTCCGTTGAAGCGGGCGAGCTACTGCGGCGGGGCTCATCGCCTCAGGTCACCCGGGTCGTAAGGCCCGGGCTCCGTTGAAGCTACGCGGGCGTTGAACGTTGGCACGAACGGATCTTCAAGTCACCCGGGTCGTAAGGCCCGGGCTCCGTTGAAGCCCGTTCTGACGAGCGACAGTGACGCCAACCTCGAAGTCACCCGGGTCGTAAGGCCCGGGCTCCGTTGAAGCATCGCGCACCGCAACTACGGCGTCACGGCCGGCACGAGTCACCCGGGTCGTAAGGCCCGGGCTCCGTTGAAGCAAGAAATGGCAGGACGAGGACGACTACCTACGGGCGGTCACCCGGGTCGTAAGGCCCGGGCTCCGTTGAAGCGGGCGTGCCGAAGTGTTGAGCGTCGAGAACGCGCCAGTCACCCGGGTCGTAAGGCCCGGGCTCCGTTGAAGCGACCGCGCCCACCGCAACCACTCGCTCGTGATCGCAAGTCACCTGGGTCGTACCGCCCGGGCTCCATTGAGGGCTTTCGGCTGCCAAGGGCACTGCCCAATCATCCTCAGCAGATCCACGTACTGGTCGGGCGGACACCCGTGCTCGATCCGCGGCTCCACCCTCAGGTCTGGTCGCGCTCGGCGTCGCGCAAGCGCGCTTCCAAGACTCGACGCGCGAGGATGGTCAGGTCGAAGTTGTAGTAGCGGACGACGCGCTCGTGCAGGACGCGAAGCTCGTTTGCGTCGAGTTCGCCGAGGTTGTCGGTCTCGTCGACCGCGCTGCGCGCGACTCGCACGAGATCGGTGAGCAGCGCCGCGTTCTCCTCGGGCAG
>Ga0183260_10003074_pt1 | contig 13531 bp, 13 predicted proteins | sample AntDrymUQ4972206_2_FD_129768 | JGI IMG/M metagenome (GOLD analysis project Ga0183260, IMG submission 129768) | Polar desert sand microbial communities from Dry Valleys, Antarctica - metaG UQ497 (22.06) (version 2) (version 2) | ecosystem: Environmental > Terrestrial > Soil > Desert | place... | reverse complement strand
CGTCTTCACGTGCTGCACGAAGTTGAGCTGCTTGTTCGACGTCCTCGCCGAGAAGTCGTCGCGCACGACGACGAGATCCTCGCGGGCGACACCGCCCCCATCGTTGACGAACGTCATCGACGACTTCTTTCCGAACGGCGGGTTCGTCAACACCAGGTCGAAGCGGTCGCCGGGGTCGGCCTTCAGCGCATCGTCGACGGCGATCGGGCTGTCCGCGTCCTCCGCGCCGAGCCCGTGCAGGAGCAGGTTCATCACGCAGAGCCGCGCGGTCGCGTCGACGATCTCCCAGCCGCGCAGCGCGTCGAACCGGAGGTGGCGCTTCTGGTCGGGGTCGAGCAGGTGGTTCCGCGAGATCCACTCGTACGCGGCGAGCAGAAAGCCGCCGGTGCCGCAGGCGGGGTCGCAGATCGTCTGGCCGGGCTCGGGGCGCATCGTCTCGACGATCGCCCGGATCAACGGTCGCGGCGTGAAGTATTGCCCGGCCCCCGACTTCACGTCCTCTGCGTTCTTCTCGAGAAGTCCCTCGTAGGCGTCGCCCTTGACGTCGGCGTCGAGCGTCAGCCAGCGCTCGCGGTCGATCAGGTCGACGACGAGCCGCCGCAGCTTCGCCGGATCCTGGATCCGGTTCTGCGCTTTCCGGAAGATCACGCCGAGCATCCCCGAGCCGCGCCCGAGCTCGGTCAGGACGTGCCGGTAGTGCACCTCGAGCTCGTCGCCATCGCGCGCGAGGAGCGAGGGCCAGTCGAGCCCCTCCGGCACGATCGCGGGCCGCGAGAACGGCGGCTTCGTCTGCTCGTCCGCCATCTTCAGGAAGAGCAGGAACGTCAGCTGCTCGAGGTAGTCGCCGTACGAGAGCCCGTCGTCCCGGAGGATGTTGCAGTAGCTCCAGAGCCGCTGGACGAGCCCGTTCTGCGCGCTCATTCGCCGATCTCCAGGGCAACGACCGCGAGAACCGCGTGGGCGTGCGCCATTGCTACGTCGACATCGGCCTCCTTGACGAGAGCGCCACGGTACTCGGATCGGTTGCGCAGCGACCGAAGCCGGTCGAACGAACGCAACGCGTCGTCGACCCCGAGGCCGCTCAGGGCCGCAAGGCCATACCTACCGGTCTGATAGTGAGCGCCGACACCGCTTCGCACACGGAATCCGTTCGAGAGCATGTGCGCGACCAATGCCTTCCGGATGGCGTCGTACGCGAGGCTGAACGCACCGACGGGATCCGACTCCGCGATCGTGGCGGCACTGGAAAGGTGCACTCGTGCAGCGCTGAGGTCGGCACGGGCCGACTTCACATCGGGACCCACGCGAAGGATCGTGCCTTCGGCGAGGAGCGCAGCCACGTCGTTACTCGCCACTCGACTGTCCAGCCAGGAGGTCGATGGGAACGAGCGGTCGACGCTGTACGTCCCGGAGGAACCCACTCTCTGCAGCCTCCCACTCGGCGGGCTCGACGACAGTGAAGTTCACCTCGCGGCCGAAGCGTGAGAACAGGTTCCTCGCAACGTCGTTCAACTCGAGCCCCGAGCGCGGGTCTCCGACCACGATGACATCGAGGTCAACGGGATCCGGCCCAGACTCGCCTTCGTATCGAGCGGCCCACGACCCGAACAGATAGGCACGCTCGATTCCCTCGATGCTGCCAAGCTCAGCGGCGAGCACGGTCACGGGCCCGAAAGCCTTGAGAAGGAGGTTGTAGAGATCGCGGAAGTACGGCGACTCCTCGTTCGGAAGCAGCGTGCGGCTCCGCCCGACGCGTGCGCTTCGAATCAGCCGCGCCTCTTCGAGGCGATCCGCCTCCCGCGTAAGACCGCCGTCGTCGAGCTCGAGCTCGCGGGCGATGTCCGCGATCGTCGCCGGACGGTCGGGCTGAAGGTAGACACGAGCGAGAAGGCGGCCCTGACCCGCGGAGCGAAAGAGAGGGAGAAGTGGTGGGGCCGACGTTCGCATCCTGACTATTTGTCAGGATATCCTGACGAATAGTCAGGAGTCAAGATTCGCGGATACGGGTGAGGAGGTTCTCGGCGGGCTCGTCGGCGGGATCCTGCGGGACGAGTTCGCCGCGGAAGGCGCGGTCGAGGATCGCCGCGCGGAGCGCCTTCGAGCGGCGCCGGGCCCGCTCGAGCGACGCGCGCATCGCGTCGATCGCCGACAGCCGCTGCTCGACCTCGGCGACGATCCGGCGTTGGTCTTCGTGGGGCGACCTGCGCGATCGGGCGGCCCGACTCGAACACCAGCCGCACCGCACGCTCCAGCAACTCCCTCCGGGTCCTTCCTCGACTTCGACATAGCCGTGGAGAATCTCCTCTCCCCAGGACAACATCCGGGATCAAGGTCTCCGTCAAAAACAGCCTGGCTCACTCCTGCCCGTCCGCTCCGCTTGGGAGCGTGGTAGGCCCGCAGGATGTTGCAGTAGCTTCAGAGCCGCTGGACGAGCCGTTCTGGTCGCTCACGGCTCGGGCTCCAGTTCGGCCAGTGGATGTTGGCGCCGCATGAAGTCCGCGAACAGTGGAACCGTGAAGTCCACGAGCCCGTGTCTCGGGCTGTAGATCAGGCCCTTTTTGATCAATGCGTCCCGCATGGGCCCAGTCTCGGTCGTGCTCGAGTACCCGAGCACCCTCGTGACCTGCCCCGAGCGTTGCGATCCGTCGCCGAGCGAGGCCATCGCTGCCAGGTAGCGCTGTTCGGCCGGAGTCGCGCGCTCAAATCGAACGTGGAAGAAGTCGGTGTCGAGGACGCTGAGCACCAGCTCGTGGGCCCGGTTGACGGCGCCTTCGTCGATGACGTCGTTCGAGCCCGTCAGCCATGCGTGCTTCCCGTACTGCTGGAGAAAGTAGGGATATCGGCCGCTCAACCGGAGGATCTCCTCGAGAGCTCGGGCTGTGAACTCGACCCCCTCCTCGGTTGCCGGCTCGACGAGTGCGCGTCGAGCCGCGTCCTCGCCCAACGCCCCGATCGTCGGGAAGGTGAAGAGCCGCTCCGCGTACGACTTTGCCTCGCCCGCCAGTCGAGGCAAGGACGGAAGTCCTGCCCCGACCACGGTTATCGGAAGCTGTCGTCGGGTGGATCGATGCATCCCGGCGATCAGAGCCTCGAAGTCCAGACGGTCGAGGAACTGCACCTCATCGAGGAGATAGAGCACCCCGCGACCTGCCTCTCTCGCGATGGCGCCCACCTCGACGAACAGGTCACCGAGGTCGCGTCCGAGGTCGCCGCTGTCCGCTGTTCCCTCCTCGACGTCGAGCTCCAGGCGGATGTCGACCCCGACGCCGGTCGTGATCGTGAACGCCTTCAGAATCGAGAGTGCGCGGCGCGCACGGTCGCGGACTCGCGCGATCCGTCGCAGGTCGAGAAGCGCCTCTCTGGTCATCGTCGCAACGACCTTTGCCAGCCGTGTATCGCTCGTGACCTCGGTGGAACTGGCGAACCACTGGCGTTCGATGGCGATGCTCTCGAACGCATCGAGGAGCACTGTCTTGCCGACACCTCGGAGACCGGTGACGAGGAGGCTCTGCTCGGGCCGACCCAGTTCCAGCCTGCCCAGAAGCAACGCGAACTGCTCGAGCTCGGGGTCGCGGCCGGTCAGCGCCGGCGGCGGTGTGCCAGCACCAGGCGTGTATGGGTTTCGAAGAGCATCCATATGCGATTCAAGAACTTATAACAGAGTTGCAGTAAGTCCCAGAACCTCATATGAGTACGGATTGCGGATGGCGGCGCGCGGGGTCGGCACTCGTTTATAGCTCTAGTCCCTATAAACGAAGCGACCCCTTATGAATCGCTCCAGCGTCCCGACAAGGCGTCCACACGACAGCGGTCGCCAACCCATGCTTTCGAGCCAGTCTCTCGCTACGTACTCGTTCGGTGACCTCTCCGAGTGTCCGTATCCGCGAGCTCGGCACGGATGCGGGTGAGGAGGTTCTCGGCGGGCTCGTCGGTGGGATCCTGCGGGACGAGCTCGCCGTGGAAGGCGCGTTCGAGGATCGCGGCGCGCAGCGCCTTCGAGCGGCGCTGGGCACGCTCGAGCGACGCGCGCATCGCGTCGATCGCCGACAGCCGCTGCTCGACCTCGGCCACGATGCAGCGCTGCTCTTCGAGGGGCGGCACACGCAACCGGACAGACCTGAGTTTGGCCTGGGAGATGTTGCGCATCGAGTCGCTGGTCCCCGTTGCGACCGCTGACATCTGTGAGCGCACCGTGGGGGCTCGAAGCGCGTGCAGCACCCAAGGCTTGTGTGCCGTGGCCTTGACGTGGAGTCGCATGCTCTTGTCGCTGAGAAGCAATCTCGGTCGAACCGCACCGACCAAGACGCTCGCGCCGACATAGTCGGTGGTGTTCGCCCGCGACACGAGGAGGTCGCCGGCTCGGATCTCCCAGCGAGGGTCGACACGCTCATTGGAGAGCATCGCCTTGTTCTCGTGCTCTCTGAACGTTCCCCACGTCATCGCGCTGACCTTGACCACGCCCCACTCGTCGTCACTGGCCGGGCGGGAATCGCACTTGAAGGATTTGCCAGCCTCGATGGTGTCAAGTAGATCGCCTAGCGAGAGCTCGAGCCCCGATTCGATGACTCGCTGCCGAATGGGTCGGGCAAGCGCGTCGAGGCGGCGGGACGCCGTGGTGAGCGACGCGTCGGCGGCGTCGAGGCGGGAGAGGTGCTCCTCGATCGCCGCCACGATCCGCCGCTGCTCGCCGAGCGGAGGAACCGGGATCTGCAACTGTCGAAGACCGGTCAACCCCAAGCGAGGTCGACCTACGCCCTTCACGCGGCTCCCAGCCTCCGTACGCACGGGAGGCGAGTTGAGCATCCACATGAGGTAGCTGTGCTCGACAGCTCCGGCCGGCCGCACCCTGATGCAGTCGGCTTTGACGATTGCAGGGCCAAGCCATTCGGGCACGAGACACGCACGCGGCCGCTCGCCGAGCGAGGCAACGACCACGTCGCCCGGCCGAACTTGATGCTTTTCCAATCGATCGAAATGCGCGGTGCTGACGTGTGCGCGCTCATCATGAAAAACGCCGTCACCGATGTTCTGGAGCCGTATGACTCTCGGACCGTCTTCGACGTAGTGCGACGTCTTCAGGTTCGAGCCGAATGGACCGTCAGTGAGCGTCGCGATGTCGCCGACTGTCGCCGACACCCAGCCCGGAGGCAGATCGCTCACGTGACCAGGACCTCGTTCAACTCGTCGAGCAGCGGCGCGAGGTCGTCGCCGAAGACCTCCGCTGCCTTCCCGAGCCCCCCTGCCTCGCGGAACGGCGTGTAGTCGAAGTCGTCCGTCGCGATCCCGAGCGAGGTCGCGACGTGGTCGCGGATCCGCTCGAGCCAGGCGAGCTGCTCCGGCTCGAACACGCGGCCCGCGTTCTCCTGGGCGAGGAGCCAGGCGCGGAAGCGCTCGCGCACGAGCTCGGGGTAGGGCACGAGCTCCGATTCCCGCTGAAGCGCGACCCGGACGAGCGAGACGAGGTCGGTGAGGACGCGCTGCCCCGAGCCGCGCACCCTCGAGCGGTCGAGCGCCTCGTAGGCCTGCCAGAGCCGCTCCGGTGTCCAGCGGTGCGGCGGCCGCTCGATCGCCTCCGCGAGCTCCTTCACCTCCGTGAACGTGAGCCGGCGCGCGTACGGCTCCGCGTAGAGCACCTCGAGCGCCGTGATCTCGTCGCGGTGCTCCTCGCAGAAGCGCCGCCATGACGCGACGGTCTCGCGGGCGCGATCGGCGGCCTCCTTCGAGTAGCTCGCGTCGAGCACCTCGTCGGTCGAGGTGTCGTCGATCGCCTGCTCGTACACACGCCCCGCCTCGACGAGCGCCTCGCGCAGCTCGGGGTTGCCGGCGAGCGGTGCGACCGCCTCGTCGAGGAGCGTCCTCGTCGCGGCGGCGATCTCCTCGACCGACGGCTCGGCGCCGCCGCTCGCTCCACGTGCCGCCTCGAGCTGCCGGTCGGGGTCGAGCGCGACGACGATCCCGCCGGCGATCTCCTGCACGGTCTTCCCTCCGGCCAGCTGCGCCAGCTCGATCCGCTGCGCGTCGCTGAGCCTCCGGTCGAGGCGGGCGAGACGCGAGGCGATCGCCGAGATCGCGTCCGGGTCGCGTACGCCGAACGAGATCCGGCGGAGCAGCTTCTCGAGCGGGACGGTCGGCTGCCGGTCGAGCGGCGGCGTCTCCTGGAGCTCGGTCTCGGTGACCCCGACCGCGTCGACGAGCACGAACCTGTCCTTCGTCGTAGCGCCGGGGACGACCGCCTGCAGGTCGTTGTCGTCGATGACGCGGACCCCGCGTCCCTTCATCTGCTCGAAGTACGTGCGGCTCCTGACCGCGCGCATGAAGAAGACGCACTCGAGCGGCTTCACGTCGGTTCCGGTCGCGATCATGTCCACCGTGACCGCGATCCGCGGGCTCGGCGAGTTGCGGAACGCGGCGATCAACTCGTCGGTCTTCCGTCCGGTCGCCTTGTAGGTGATCTTCGCGACGAAGTCGTTCCCGCGGCCGAAGACGTCGCGGGCGACCTGGACGATCTCCTCGGCGTGGGCGTCGTCCTTCGCGAAGATCAGCGTCTTCGGCACCTCGGCGCGACCGGGGAAGATCTCGGTGGGCAGCCGGTCGCGGAACGTCTCGAGCACGGTGCGGATCTGGTCGACCGCGACGACCTTGCGGTCGAGCTCGGCGGCCGTGTAGGGCAGCTCGTCGTCGAGCAGCTCGAGGCGCGTGCGGCGCGTGCGGCGATCGCGGAACTGCGTCCAGAGCCCGGCGTCGATCGTCGAGCCGCGCTCGGTGATCTCCGTCCGGATGCGGTAGACGTCGAAGTCGACGTTGACCCGGTCGACGACTGCCTGCTCGTGCCCGTACTCCATCACGAGGTTCTGGTTGAAGAAGCCGAACGCCTGCTTGTTGGGCGTCGCCGTGAGGCCGATCGTGAACGCGTCGAAGTACTCGAGCACCTGGCGCCAGCGGCCGTAGATCGAGCGGTGGCACTCGTCCACGATCACGACGTCGAACGTCTCTGGTGGGTACGCGGCGTTGTACTCCACGTGCACGGGCTCCCCGGCGAGCTCGTCGGCGGAGTGCTCGTCGACCTCGTCGTCGAGCTCGGCATCGCCGCGGAGGATCGAGTAGATCCGCTGGATCGTCGAGATCGTGACGCGCGCCACCGGGTCGATCCGGTTCGAGCCGAGGTGCTGGACGTTGTAGAGCTCGGTCAGCTTGCGGCCGTCGTCGGGCGTCGTGAAGCTCTGCAGCTCCTTCAGCGTCTGGCGGCCGAGGTTCGCGCGGTCGACGAGGAAGAGGATCCGGCGGGCGTCGGCGTGCTTCACGAGGCGGTAGGCGAGGTTGGCCGCGGTGAACGTCTTGCCCGAACCGGTGGCCATCTGGATCAGCGCGCGCGGGCGGTTCTCGCCGAGAGAGCGCTCGAGGTTCCGGATCGCCGTGAGCTGGGCGGGCCAGAGACCTGTCGGCTCGACCGGGGGCATCACTCGCAGCCGGTGCCGGAGCGTCGGCGCCGTCGGATGCCGCGCGATCTCCGCCAGCCAGCGCGCGAGCGTCTCGGGCCGGTGGAACGAGAACACGCGACGGCTGGCCGCGTCCGGGTCGAGCGCGTTGGTGAAGCGCGTCTCGGCGCCGGTCGACTCGTAGACGAACGGGAGCGCACCCTCCGTCGCGGTCGGGATCTCGTCGGGCAGCCCGTCGACGTACTTCGCGCTCTGCCACTCGACGCCGGTGAGGGTCTCGCCCTCCTGCTTCGCCTCGATCACGCCCGCGGCGGCGCCGTCGACGAACAGGAGGTAGTCCGCGCGGCCGTGGGGCGCCTTCAGGACGAACTCGCGGACGGCGACACCCCGAGCGGCGTGCAGGCTCGCGGCGCGGTAGTCCTGCACGACCCAGCCGGCGCCGCTCAGCATGCGGTCGATCTCGACCCGCGCCTTCGCCTCGGGGGTCAGGTACGCGAGCTCGCCGTCCGTCACGGACGAATCTTCGCCGATCCGGTGTTCGAGGGAAGAGCACGTGTCCGACTGAAGTCGGACACGGAAGCGCAAGAGGGCGCGCCGCGCCCGGCGTCCGACTTCAGCCGGACACCTGCTCTCAGGCGGCCGCAACGCGGGTCGAGACGTATCTCGCCCCTATACGAGCTCGATCTCGTCGTCCGCGAACCGCGCGGTGAGCCCGAGCACGCCCCCGAGGGACGCGACGTAGTTACGCATCGTCGAGAGGCGCACGTCGGACCGACGCTCGAGCTTCGACACCTCGGGTTGTGTCGAGTCGAGGCGGTCTGCCACCACCTGTTGCGTCACGTTCCTGCTCGCGCGGAGGCGTCGCAGCGCCTCACCTGCGTGAAAGGGTGGCGTCTCACGGCGGAGTCCGGCGATCCAGGAGCGCCAGAGGACGGAGGTGCCGTACATCGTGTGATGGTCGACCAGCCCGAGGATCCGGTCGGCTACCTCGCCCCACGGCGACCGCCGAATCTCTTCGAGCAGCGGCGCCCAATCGTCGAGATCGCCGCGATCGAGCACATCGTCGAGCGCGGCCAGGCCCAACGCGGCCGGTTGCGTGCCGGGAGGCACGTCCAGGTGCCGGTGCCTCATCGCCGCCCCTGCGAGCGCAGCGTCAGCATGGCTCCCGCGAGTGCGATGCATGCCTCGGCGACCGCAGTCCACTCCTGCCAACGCCGGTCGAGTCGACGATAGGAGCCGAGATCGACCTCCGAGAGGTCGTACGGCGCCGGGTCGGCAAGCTGGCGCGCGAGCTGCGTCGCGATCCGGCTTCCGCCGGGCCCGACCTGATCCTCGTAGTACGTGTCGAGCTCGAGGGCGACACGTGCCGCCCGATCGAGACCCAAACGATCGGTGAGCGCCACGACGTCGAGATAATCCCGGGTCGCGTTCCGGCGCAGTACAAGCCATGCCTTGACGCGCAGCATCTCGGGCAACGTGGGCGCCCGCAGAAAGCCGGCCGGCGACTCGATCTCCTCGACCTCGAGGGGCCTCGCCCGGATCAGCTGCCGGACGCCTGTCTCGACGCCGTCGAGGCTCCCGAGGATGAGCACGGGCCGGTTGACCCTGGCAGTGATCCAGCTCTCCTCGCGCTCGAGCTCCTCCAGCACGTCGTCGAAGCGCTCGCGCAAGTCGACGAGCACGTGATCGTCGTCGAACGAGACGCGATGGCCGGCATGGATCGAGGCAGCCGTGCCGCCGACGAGCACCGCGTCGGGCAACAACGCCTGCAGGCGCGCTGCGGCCGCCAAAACGTCATCCCACTCCGAGCTCATACCCTAAAAGTACTATGAATCAAAAGCTCTGTCAGCTGTCAGCTAGCCGGCGGGCAGCGACCAGCCGCCGTCGATCACGACTGTCTGGCCGCGGATCATCTCCGCGTCGGGCGAGCAGAGGAACGAGACGACGCCGGCGATGTCCTCCGGCGTCACGAGCCTGCCGACGGGATTCGCGGCACCGGAGGCGAGCATCTCCTCCCGGTTCGGGAAGTGCTCGAGCGCGTCCGTCTCGACGACCCCGGCGGAGACCGCGTTGACACGGATGCCGCGGGGCGCGAGCTCGACCGCGAGGTAGCGGACGAGCGCCTCGAGTGCCGCCTTCGAGGTACCGACGAGCGTGTAGTTCTCGAGCACGCGCACCGAGCCGAGGCTCGAGATCGCGACGATCGACGAGCCCGCCGGCATCGACGGAGCCACGACGCGCGTCAGGGAGAGGAGGGCGCGCGCATTTGCGTTCAGCGTCCAGTCCCAGTGCTTGTCCTCGGTCTCGAGCGCCGGGCGGATGACGCCGGTCGCGGCGTTGTGGACGAGCACGTCGAGCGGCCCGAGCGCCTCGACCTGCTCGAGCAACCGGGTGGAGGTGACGTTGCCACGCACGAGCACTGGCTCGGTTCCCAGCGCCCGAAGCTCGTCGGCCGTCTCCTCCGCGGCAGTGTCCGAGCGGAAGTAGCCGATCGCGACACGGCTCGCGCCCTCGCGCGCCAGCCGGAGCGCGATCGCCTTGCCGATCCCCCTGGAGCCACCGGTGACGAGAACGCTACGCGCGGCGGCGCTCACCGATCGTTGCGGGGCAACGGCTTCGATGCGGGAGCGGAAGACGGAATGGTCTCCCAGCCGATCCGCTCGCGCGACTCGGGCTCGGAGTTCTGCGCCTTCGTCGAGGCGAAACCGAGCCGGTCAAGGAGCTCGATCTGTTGCTCGCCGTAGACGCGCACCGGATGATCGGGCGCCAGGCCGGCGATCGCCTCCCGCACACGCGCACGGAGCTGGTAGGCGAACTGCGGGGTCGCGGGGCCGACGAGCGCGTCGATCGTCTCGATGGTCGGCTCCGGCATCGGCACCGAAGCCTAGTGAGTAGCGTCGAGCGGATGCGGCGCCTCTCGACCGTCGAGCTGATGCTGCTCACGACGATCGTGTTGTGGGCGCTCAACCTCACGGTCAGCCGCTACATCCTGACGCACGGGTTCGAGCCGCTCGCGTACTCGACGTCCCGCTACGGACTGGCCGCCGCCATCTTCTGCGCGCTCGCGCTCACCCTCGAGCGGTCGCTGCGACTCCCGCGCCGCGACCTCGGGATCGCAGCCGGTGCGGCGCTCTTCGTCTTCGTCAACCAGCTCGGCTTCGTGTACGCGCTCGAGCGGACAACGGCCTCCGTCCTGGCGCTCGTCCTCGGCGCGACGCCGATCTTCGCCGCGCTCTTTGCAATCGCCGCGCGGCTCGAGTCGCCGCCGCGGCGTTTCTGGCTCGGCGCGCTGCTCTCATTCGCCGGCGTCGCGCTCGTCGCTCTCGGCTCGGGCGGAGAGCTCTCCGGAGATCTCGGCGGCGTCCTCCTGGGCATGCTCACAGCCGCGACCTGGGCCGGGTACGCGATCCTCGTCACGCCGCTCATGCGCCGGCACTCCGCGACGCGGATCAGCGCCGCGGTGCTCGGCATTGCCTGGGTTCCGATTGCGCTCGCGGGCGCGCCGCAGCTCGCGCGACAGGACTGGAATCTCGGTTGGGAGGTGTGGCTGCTCTTCGTCTTTGCGACACTCGGCCCGCTCGTCGTCACCAACGAGCTCTGGTTCCGCGCGCTCGACCGGATCGGGCCGGCCCGGGCGACCCTCGCAACCAACCTCCAGCCGTTCGTCGCAGCGGCGTTCGCCGTCCTCCTCCTCTCCGAGACGCTCTCCGCGATCGAGGTCGCGGGTGGCATTCTGATCGCGGCCGGGATCCTCGCTGCGCGCCGTCGGCGCGTCGCGCCCCCGCCCGCGCAGTAGCGTTCCCGCGCGTGACACCGCAGCGCCGCACCGCGCTTGCGTCGGTCCTCGCGGCCGCGGTGCTGATCGCCGTCAAGCTCGCCGTCGGCCTCGCAGCCGGCAGCCTCGGGCTCCTCGCCGACGCCGCCCACTCGGGGACGGATCTCGTCGCCGCGCTGCTGACGTTCTTCGCGGTCACGTGGGCGACGAAGCCGCCCGACGAGAGACACCTCTACGGTCACGGGAAGGCCGAGCACCTCGCCGCGCTCGCGGAGGCGAGCTTTCTCGTCCTTGCGTCCGTCGGCATCGCCGCGCTCGCGGTCGCGCGACTCGGGGGCTGGATCGAGCTCGACGTCCAGCCGGCGTGGTGGACCTTCGCGGCGCTCGGCTTCGTCATCGCGATCGACCTTTCGCGGACGGTCGTCTCGCACCGAGCCGCGCGCCGGTACAAAAGCGCGGCGCTCGCCTCGAACGCCCTTCACTTCGGCTCGGACCTGCTCGCCTCGGTCGCGGTGGTCGCCGGGCTCGTCGCCGCGCGGGCGGGCTTTCCCGCGGGTGACTCGATCGCGGCGCTCTTCGTCGCCGTCCTCGTCGTGGCGGCCGCCTACAGGTTGATCCGACGCAACGTCGACGTCCTGATGGATCAGGCGCCAGTCAACGCGGTCGCCGCTGCCGAAGACGCGATCCACCGGCTCGACCCACCAGTCGCGCTGCGACGGCTGCGCCTCCGCCAGGCGGCGGGCCGCACGTTCGCCGACGTCGTGATCGGCGTCTCGCCGGGTGCGGCGGTCGGTCAGGGTCACGCCGACGCCGACCGCGTCGAGGACGCGGTACAGCAAGTCCTGCCGGCCAGCGACGTCGTCGTCCACGTCGAGCCGGCAGCCGCGGAGTCCGAGGTGCGCGAACGGGTGCGGGCTGCGGCGATGACCGTCCCGCATGTGCGCGAGCTCCACGACCTGACGCTCATCGAGACCGAGGACGGGCTCGAGGCGTCGCTCCACCTCAAGTTGCCGGGGCACCTGGCGCTCGACGACGCCCACGCGATCGCCGAGCAGGTCGAGTCGGCGATCGAGGCGACGGTGCCCGACGTGCGCCGGGTCCTGACCCATCTCGAGCCGCTGGCCGACACCGCGCCGGGCCGGCGCCTCGACCACGGCCCACGCGAGGTCGAGCGAGCCGTCGTCGCCATCACCGGCCGGCATCCGCGGGAGCTTCGGACGCTCTCGACCGACGAGGGTCTCGTCGTCCTCGTCACGCTCGCGGTCGACCCGTCGTCGTCACTCGCGAGCGCCCACGCCGAGGCGAGCGCCGTGAGTCGCCGCATCCGCGAGGCGCTGCCGCGCATCGCCGACGTCGTCGTCCACACCGAGCCGTGATCCAGGTTCCCGCCGTCCTCGCGAGCGGGTGGGCGCACGAGGCGGAATGGCTCGCGGACCTGCCGCGGCTTGCTGCCGAGTGCGCCAAGCAATGGGAGCTCGAGCCGGAGACGCCGTTCGAGTCGCCGCACTCGCTCGTCGTTCCCGCGGGAGAGACGGTGCTGAAGCTCAACGCGCCGTCCCATTTCGAGGCGGAGCACGAGGCCGACGCGCTCGAGGTCTGGGCCGGTCGTAGCGCAGTCCGGCTGCTCGCAAGGGACGACGAGCGGGGTGCGCTCCTCCTCGAGCGCTGTCGCCCGGGGACGCAGCTCCGGGAATCCGACACCGACGGATTGGACATCGTGCTCGAGTTGCTCGATCGGCTCCCGGGCGAGCCTCCAACGAGGCACCCGTTCCGGCTGCTCGGTGACGAGACGGCCAGGTGGGCCGAGGAAGTGCCGGCCCTCTGGGAGAAGGCGGGTCGCCCCTACGAGCGGTCGCTGCTCGACAACGCACTCGACGTCTTCGCGTCGACCGACGAGACGGCGACGGCTCTCGTCAACCAGGATCTGCACGGCGGCAACATCCTCCGAGCGATGCGCGAGCCGTGGCTCGTGATCGACCCGAAGCCGCTCGTCGGCGAGCTCGAGCTCGACGGTGTCGGGCCGCTCCGGAACGCGGCGTGGGACGGTGGCCCGGTGGAGGCGCGCCGGTGGCTCGACGGCCTGGCCGGGCTCGGCCTCGATCGCGACCGGCTCCGCGGTTGGGGCATCGCGCACGCCCTGGCCTGGGGCGCGGTCGACGCCGCGCGGTCGATCGCGCGGGCGTGAGCTATCGGAAGACCCGGCCGAGCACGTCCTTCGCGACGTATCCCGCGACCTTCGGATTCTCCTGCAGGCGCCGCAGCGAGTACTCGTACCACTGCTGCCCGTACGGGACGTAGATGCGGAGCGGATGACCGGCGG
>Ga0183260_10003073_pt1 | contig 13532 bp, 10 predicted proteins | sample AntDrymUQ4972206_2_FD_129768 | JGI IMG/M metagenome (GOLD analysis project Ga0183260, IMG submission 129768) | Polar desert sand microbial communities from Dry Valleys, Antarctica - metaG UQ497 (22.06) (version 2) (version 2) | ecosystem: Environmental > Terrestrial > Soil > Desert | place... | reverse complement strand
GACAACATCCAGATGGAAGTCAGTCTAATCAACCCGATCGCGATGGAAGAAGGCCTGCGCTTCGCCGTTAGAGAAGGCGGTAAAACCGTCGGCGCCGGTGTCGTCGCTAAGATTCTTGTGTAGCTAGTTACGACTAGGGGCGTAGCTCAATTGGCAGAGCGCTGGTCTCCAAAACCAGAGGTTGGGGGTTCGATGCCCTCCGCCCCTGCCACCACTGGGAACACGCAGTAAAAAATGGCAACACAGAACATCGAAACAGTAACCAGTAAGGCCGATTGGGTCCTTGTTGCGCTCGCCGTGTTGGCCGCGGTGGGCGGCGTGCTCGGATTCACGTTTCTGACCGAGCAGCCGATGCTCGCCCGTGTAGGCGTGTTGATCGGCGGACTGGTCGTCGCGGTTGTCATTGCATGGTTTTCGTACTCCGGAAAACGTTTTCTGGCCTACTCGCGTGAGTCGTACGAAGAAACCAAACGCGTTGTTTGGCCGAGTCGCAAGGAAACGGTGGTGACGACCAGCATCGTTTTCGGATTCGTAGTGGTGATGGCAATCTTTCTATTCCTGGTCGACAAAAGTGTCGAGTGGATGCTGTACGACTTGCTGTTGAGCTGGCGCTAGTCGCTTCTTGGACAACACTATGGCAACGGAAACAGCAGCAGCGGCGGACATCTCGGCAGAGGCTGCAGTACAGACGTCGAGCCCTTTGGGCACGAAGCGTTGGTACGTCGTGCATGCGTACTCCGGTATGGAAAAAGGCGTGGCACGGGCGCTGCAGGAGCGTATTAACCGAGCGAGCTTGCAGTCACAGTTCGGACAGATCCTCGTGCCTGTTGAAGAAGTGGTCGAGGTCAAGGGCGGGAAAAAATCGATCACCGAACGGCGTATGTATTCGGGTTACGTGCTCGTCGAAATGGACATGACGGACGAGGCATGGCACTTGGTTAAGAGCACTCCGAAAGTCACGGGCTTCTTAGGTGGCAGTGCGAATCGCCCCTCGCCCCTGCGTCAGAAAGAGGTCGACGAGATTCTGATGCGCATGCAAGAGGGAGCGGAGAAGCCGCGTCCAAAGACCTTGTGGGAAGTTGGTGAGATGGTACGAGTCAAGGATGGCCCGTTCACCGACTTCAACGGCAACGTTGAAGAAGTGAATTACGAGAAGAGCCGCTTGCGTGTCTCGGTCACGATCTTCGGCCGCTCAACGCCGGTCGAGCTTGAATTTGCGCAGGTAGAAAAAGTTTGACGTTGTGAACGGGGAGCCGCGTCGGTTTTATCGAGCGGCGCTTGAACCCACAGGAGGACGGTGATGGCAAAGAAGATCATAGGTTTCATCAAGCTGCAAGTGCCTGCCGGCAAGGCGAACCCATCGCCGCCGATCGGACCCGCGTTGGGTCAGCGCGGTCTGAACATCATGGAATTCTGTAAGGCGTTCAACGCGCAGACGCAAAGCCTTGAGCCCGGCTTGCCGATTCCGGTCGTGATCACTGCGTTCGCGGACAAGAGTTTTACTTTCGTGATGAAGACGCCGCCCGCGACGGTGTTGATCAAAAAAGCCGCAAAAGTTGAACGGGGATCCCCTAAACCTCACGTCGACAAGGTTGGCAAGATCACACGCGCCCAGGCCGAAGAGATTGCAAAAGCGAAGATGCCGGATCTGACCGCAGCCGACATGGAAGCTGCCGTCCGCACCATTGCAGGCAGCGCCCGCTCAATGGGCATCACCGTGGAGGGCCTGTAATGCCGCGCATTTCGAAGCGCACGCAGGCCAATCGCGCCAAGCTCGATACGCAAAAAACTTATCCGGTCAGTGATGCGCTGCTACTGATCAAGCAATGCGCAACCGCCAAGTTCGATGAATCAGTTGATGTTTCCGTCGCACTGGGCATCGACGCTAAGAAATCGGATCAGACGGTGCGGGGCTCGGTCGTGTTGCCCGCCGGCAGTGGCAAGACCAAGCGCGTAGCTGTCTTTGCGCAGGGCGCGAAAGCTGAAGAGGCCAAGGCTGCCGGTGCCGACATTGTTGGCATGGACGACCTTGCAGGCAAGATCAAAGAGGGCTTCATGGATTTTGACGTCGTGATTGCCTCTCCGGATGCGATGCGCGTGGTCGGCGGTCTTGGTCAGATTCTCGGTCCGCGTGGCCTGATGCCAAATCCGAAGGTGGGCACCGTAACCCCCGACGTGTCGCAGGCGGTGAAGAACGCCAAGGCGGGTCAGGTGCAATTCCGCGCGGACAAGGCCGGAATCGTGCACGCCTCCATTGGCCGCGCCTCGTTCGAGGTCGATCGACTGCAAACCAACTTGGCCGCGCTGATCGATGCGTTGAACAAGTCGAAGCCAACATCTTCGAAGGGCGTTTTCCTGCGCAAGATTTCGGTTTCGTCAACGATGGGAATTGGAGTGCGGGTTGATGCCGCGACATTGAACGGTTAGAGGAAAAGATTATTTGCTGCCGCGAAGTGCGGGAGCAGACGAACAGGCTTTGGGCTGCGCGCTACGCCAAGACAGCGAAACGAGCGCGCTGCTGTCAGAGACCGCTGGAAGAAGCGAGTCACGACTGGCTTCTTTAAGTTTGGAAGATGCTTTCCATTCCAGCGCAGACGGTGAACCCGAGGAAGGCATGGAAGTGCGCTCATTTGAATGTGTTGAGACGTGCATCGGTGCTTCGCTTCGGTCGCCGGTTTGTAACCGGTGCTTAAGCAGTTGCGAAGCACTTTTTTGGAGGCCCGTGCATGAGTCTTAATCGGCAACAAAAAGAAGCTGTGGTCGAGGATGTTGGCGCGTTGGTGGCGTCATCGCAATCGATCGTGGTTGCTGAATACCGAGGGCTGAATGTGGATGCAATCACCCGGCTGCGTAAGCAAGCTCGCGCGCAGGGTGTGCAGTTGCGTGTGCTGAAAAACTCATTGGCTCGTCGCGCGGTCGATGGAACGCCGTTCTCGGGAATGTCCGACAAGCTGGTCGGCCCCCTGGTCTATGGCTTCTCCAACGACCCCGTGGCTGCGGCCAAGGTGCTTTCCAGTTTTGCCAAGGACAACGACAAGCTGATCGTCAAAGCCGGTGGAATGCCCAACTTCGTCATGGACGAAAAAGGCGTGAAGCAGCTTGCGACGTTACCTAGCCGAGAAGAATTGTTGGCAACGCTGATGGCTACGATGCTGGCGCCGATTGGTCAATTCGTTCGCACTTTGAACGAAGTGCCATCGCGTTTGGTACGAACGCTGGCCGCAGTGCGCGACGCCAAGGAATCGGCACCTGCTTGATTCCACGCCCTATCTATAAAACCGATACAACGCATTTTTAGGAGTTTGTAATGGCACTTTCAAATCAGGAAATACTCGAAGCAATCGGCGCAAAGTCAGTTCTCGAGATCAGCGAGCTGATCAAGATGATGGAAGACAAGTTCGGGGTCTCCGCAGCGGCTGCCGCAGTATCGGTCGCTGCCCCGGGGGCAGGTGCAGCCGCACCGGTCGCCGAAGAGCAGACCGAATTCAACGTCATTCTCAGCGATTTCGGCGCTAATAAGGTCAACGTCATCAAGGCAGTGCGTGAATTGACCGGCCTCGGCTTGAAGGAAGCCAAGGATCTGGTCGATGGCGCACCGAAGCCAGTTAAAGAAGGCGTGAATAAGGCCGACGCCGAGGCGGCAAAGAAGAAGCTGGAAGACGCCGGCGCCAAAGTAGAGGTTAAGTAATCAGCTTGTGTTGCCGGCGGAGCAAAGCTTCGCCGGCTCCCCTGAACGTGAAGCCTTTGAATTGGGGAATCCATCCCCAACTCAAAGTCTTCCCTGGATGAACGAACGCGCGTGACACCCTACGCCGCTCGGATGCACGCGTTAATCGCTGCGTCCGTGGCGGCATTTGTCGTCCGCGCGCCGAACACCCTGGGTTAGTTGTTTTGCCCCTGTCCCGTATCGAACGGAGTGTCCATGCCGTACTCGTTCACTGAAAAAAAGCGTATTCGTAAAAGCTTCGCCAAACGGCCGAGCGTGTTGTCCGTGCCATTTTTGCTGTCAACTCAGCTTGAGTCGTACGCCCACTTTTTGCAAGCAGGCGTTCAGCCTAGCAAGCGCGAAAATCATGGCCTGCAGGCTGCGTTTTCATCGATATTCCCGATCTCCAGCCACAACGGCATGGCGCGGCTCGAGTTCGTCAGTTTCAACTTGGGCGAGCCGCCGTTTGACGTCAAGGAATGCCAGCAACGCGGCTTGACGTACGCGTCGCCGCTGCGCGCCAAGGTACGCCTTGTGATCATGGACCGTGAGGCATCGAAGCCCACTGTCAAAGAAGTAAAGGAGCAAGAGGTCTACATGGGCGAAATACCGCTGATGACGACGACTGGCTCGTTTGTCATCAACGGTACCGAGCGAGTGATCGTTTCGCAGCTGCACCGTTCGCCCGGAGTTTTCTTCGAACATGATCGAGGCAAGACGCATTCGAGCGGCAAGCTGCTGTTTTCAGCGCGCGTAATCCCATACCGCGGCTCATGGCTCGACTTCGAGTTCGACCCAAAAGACATTCTGTATTTCCGCGTCGATCGCCGCCGCAAGATGCCGGCGACGATTCTGCTGAAGGCAATCGGCCTTTCGAACGAACAGGTGCTTGCGCACTTTTTCCGCTTTGACACGTTCGCTTTGAGCGCCGAAGGCGGCTTCATGGAACTTGTTCCAGAGCGCCTGCGCGGCGAGACAGCCCGCTTCGATATCACCGACAAAGCCGGCAAGGTCGTCGTTCCCAAGGACAAGCGCATCAACGCCAAACATATCCGCGACATGGAAGCCGCCGGCATGAAGCGGATTGCGGTTACCGAGGACTATTTGCTCGGTCGCGTGCTCGCGAATAACGTGGTTGATCCCGAGACCGGTGAAATCGTTGCGAACGCAAACGATGAGCTGACTGAGGACGTGCTGAAGACGCTGCGGTTGGCGAACGTGCAGGAAGTGCGCACGATCTACATCAACGATTTGGACCAGGGCGCCTTCATCTCGAACACGCTGCGTATTGACGAGACGGGTGATCAGCTCGCCGCGCGCATTGCGATCTATCGAATGATGCGTCCGGGCGAGCCGCCGACCGAGGACGCGGTTGAAACATTGTTCCGCCGTCTGTTTTTCGACGACGAGACCTATGACCTATCGCGCGTTGGCCGAATGAAGGTCAATAGTCGCTTCGGCCGGCCGGAAATCACCGGTCCGATGACGCTGACGCACGAAGACATCGCAGACACGATGAAGCTGCTGGTCGAGTTGCGCAACGGGCGCGGCGAGATTGATGACATCGACCACCTCGGCAACCGCCGGGTACGTGTGGTCGGCGAGCTTGCGGAGAATCAGTTCCGCGCAGGGTTGGTTCGGGTCGAGCGCGCCGTCAAGGAGCGTTTGGGCCAGGCAGAAACCGAGAACCTGATGCCGCATGACCTGATCAACAGCAAGCCGATCAGTGCGTCGATCCGTGAGTTTTTCGGCTCATCGCAGTTGAGCCAGTTCATGGACCAGACCAATCCGCTGTCTGAGATCACGCACAAGCGTCGTGTATCCGCCCTGGGACCGGGTGGCCTTACGCGAGAGCGCGCGGGCTTCGAAGTGCGCGACGTGCATCCGACGCATTACGGTCGCGTGTGCCCGATCGAAACGCCCGAAGGTCCGAACATCGGGCTGATCAATTCGATGGCGCTCTATGCGCAGTTGAATGAGTACGGATTTCTCGAAACGCCTTATCGCAAAGTCGAGGCAGGCCGCGTCACGACGGACATTTCGTACTTGTCGGCAATCGAGGAAGGCAAATATGTGATCGCGCAGGCTAACGCGCCGCTCGATAAGGGCGGCAAGTTTGTCGACGAGCTGGTCAGCTGCCGCGAGAACGGCGAGTTCGTGCTGATGTCGCCGGGCCGCGTTCAGTACATGGACATCGCGCCCTCACAGATTGTGTCGGTTGCGGCATCGCTGATTCCGTTCCTCGAGCACGACGATGCGAACCGCGCGTTGATGGGTTCGAACATGCAGCGCCAGGCGGTTCCTTGCCTGCGTCCGGAGAAGCCGCTGGTAGGTACCGGTGTGGAGCGCACGGTTGCGGTCGACTCCGGCACGACGGTCCAGGCGTTGCGCGGCGGCACAGTGGATTACGTCGATGCCAATCGCATCGTGGTGCGCGTCGACGATAAGGAGAACGTGCAGGGCGAGGTGGGCGTCGACATCTACAACCTCACCAAGTACACCCGCTCGAACCAGAACACCAACATCAACCAGACGCCGATCGTCAAAAAAGGCGAGGCGATTGCCAAGGGCGATGTGGTCGCTGATGGTGCATCGACCGATCTCGGTGAGTTGGCACTTGGTCAGAACATGCTGGTCGCGTTCATGCCGTGGAACGGCTACAACTTCGAGGACTCGATCCTGATTTCGGAACGCGTGGTCTCAGATGACCGCTACACGTCGATTCACATCGAAGAGTTGAATGTCGTCGCGCGCGACACCAAGCTGGGGCCGGAGGAGATCACACGCGACATTTCGAATCTGTCTGAAAATCAGCTCGGCCGACTTGACGATTCGGGCATCGTTTACATCGGCGCCGAGGTGAATGCGGGTGACGTGCTGGTGGGCAAGGTCACGCCGAAGGGCGAGACCCAGCTGACGCCGGAAGAGAAGCTGTTGCGCGCGATCTTTGGCGAAAAAGCGTCTGACGTTAAAGACACCTCGCTGCGGGTGCCCTCGGGCATGAGCGGCACGGTGATCGATGTGCAGGTGTTCACGCGCGAAGGCATCGTGCGCGACCGTCGCGCTCAACAGATCATCGACGACGCGCTGAAGCGGTATCGGCAGGACCTGAACGATCAACTGCGTATCGTCGAAGGCGATGCGTTCCAGCGGATCGAGAAGCTGTTGCTTCGCAAGGAAGTTACGGGCGGGCCGAACAAGCTCGCGCGCGGTACGTCGATCACCAAGGATTATCTGCAGTCGCTCGATCGGTATCACTGGTTCGAAGTCCGTCTGGCCGATGACGAGGCGGCAGCGCAGCTCGAAGCGTTGAAAGATTCGATCGAGCAGAAGCGGAAGCAGTTCGATCAGGCGTTCGACGACAAGCGGAAAAAGCTGACGCAGGGCGACGAACTGCCGCCGGGCGTTTTGAAAATGGTCAAGGTGTATCTGGCCGTCAAGCGGCGTCTTCAGCCGGGCGACAAGATGGCGGGCCGCCATGGCAACAAGGGCGTCGTTTCGCGCATTGTGCCGATCGAGGATATGCCTTACATGGCCGATGGAACGCCGGTCGATCTTGTGTTGAATCCACTCGGGGTGCCGTCACGCATGAACGTCGGCCAGATTCTTGAGACCCATCTTGGATGGGCGGCCAAGGGCCTCGGTCGACGCATCGGCGATATGGTGGCCAACGTCAAGGCGGGGCAGCTGCGCACGTTCCTCAAAGAGGTCTACAACCGTTCAGGCAAGCCCGAAGAGATCGATCAACTCAGCGATGATGAGGTCACTCAGTTGGGCGAGCACCTGACCGACGGCGTGCCCTTTGCGACGCCGGTCTTCGACGGCGCGGCTGAAAAAGAGATTCACGCGATGCTTGATCTCGCCTACCCCGACGACGTCGCCAAAGCTTTGCAACTGACGCCGACCAAGACGCAGACGCGCTTGTTCGACGGCCGCTCCGGCGAAATTTTCGAGCGCCCGGTCACCGTCGGTTACATGCACATGCTGAAGCTGCACCATCTGGTCGACGACAAGATGCACGCGCGTTCAACCGGCCCTTACTCGCTCGTTACCCAGCAGCCGCTGGGCGGCAAGGCGCAGTTCGGCGGCCAGCGTTTCGGCGAGATGGAAGTGTGGGCGCTGGAGGCGTACGGCGCGGCTTACGTGCTGCAGGAAATGCTGACGGTGAAGTCGGACGACGTTCAGGGTCGTACCAAGGTCTACGAAAACATCGTCAAGGGCGATCACGTAATCGATGCCGGCATGCCGGAGTCGTTCAACGTGCTGGTCAAGGAAATCCGCTCGCTGGGTATTGATATTGATCTGGAGCGCAACTAATGAAGGCATTACTCGATCTGTTCAAGCAGGTCCACCAGGAAGAGCAATTCGATGCCATCAAGATCGGCATCGCGTCCCCTGAGAAGATCCGTTCATGGTCATTCGGCGAAGTCAAAAAACCTGAGACCATCAACTACCGCACGTTCAAGCCTGAGCGCGACGGCCTTTTTTGCGCCAAGATTTTTGGCCCAATTAAGGACTACGAGTGCCTGTGCGGCAAGTACAAGCGCCTGAAGCATCGTGGCGTGATCTGCGAGAAGTGCGGCGTTGAAGTCACGCTGGCCAAGGTGCGCCGCGAGCGGATGGGGCATATCGAGCTCGCCAGCCCGACCGCGCATATCTGGTTCCTGAAGAGCCTGCCGTCCCGCATGGGGATGGTGCTCGACATGACGCTGCGCGATATCGAGCGTGTGCTTTATTTCGAGGCGTTCTGCGTGGTCGATCCGGGCTTCACTCCGCTCAAGAAAGCGCAGTTGATGACCGAGGACGACTTCATCGCCAAAACCGAGGAATACGGCGACGACTTCCGCGCGTTGATGGGTGCCGAGGCGATTCGCGAGCTGCTGCGCGGGATCGACGTCAACAAAGAGATCGAGACGCTGCGCAAGGATCTGGCAGAGACAGGCTCGGAAGCGAAGATCAAGAAATTTGCCAAGCGCTTGAAAGTGCTCGAAGGCTTCCAAAAATCGGGCATCAAGCCCGACTGGATGGTGCTCGAAGTTTTGCCCGTTTTGCCGCCCGAACTGCGGCCGCTGGTGCCCCTTGATGGTGGCCGTTTCGCGACATCCGATCTGAACGACCTGTATCGCCGCGTGATCAACCGCAACAATCGGCTGAAGCGCCTGCTCGAACTAAAGGCGCCAGAGATCATCGTACGCAACGAGAAGCGCATGTTGCAGGAGTCGGTCGATTCGCTGCTGGACAACGGCCGTCGTGGCAAGGCGATGACCGGTGCCAACAAGCGCCCGTTGAAGTCGCTTGCGGACATGATCAAGGGCAAGGGCGGCCGTTTCCGCCAGAACCTTCTTGGCAAGCGCGTCGACTATTCGGGTCGCTCGGTCATTGTCGTCGGCCCACAGCTGAAGCTGCATCAATGCGGTTTGCCGAAGCTGATGGCGCTCGAGCTGTTCAAGCCCTTCATCTTCAACAAGCTCGAACTGCAAGGGCTGGCAACCACGATCAAGGCCGCGAAGAAGATGGTCGAGTCCGGCGAGCCGGTGGTGTGGGACATCCTCGAAGAGGTGATTCGACAACACCCGGTAATGCTGAACCGGGCGCCAACGCTGCATCGGCTAGGCATCCAGGCGTTCGAGCCGGTTCTGATCGAAGGCAAGGCGATCCAGCTGCATCCGCTGGTGTGCGCCGCCTTCAACGCCGACTTCGACGGCGACCAGATGGCTGTGCATGTTCCGCTGTCGCTTGAAGCGCAGCTGGAAGCGCGCTCGCTGATGCTGGCATCGAACAATGTGCTGTTCCCGTCGAACGGCGATCCATCGATCGTGCCGTCGCAGGACATCGTGCTGGGCCTTTACTACGCCACGCGCGAGAAAATCAATGGCAAGGGCGAGGGCTCATTCTTCGCCGACCTCGCCGAAGTGCACCGCGCATACGAGAACCGCGAAGTTGAGCTGCAGACACGTGTCACGGTGCGCGTGCGCGAGTTTGATGTGAACGCCGAAACGGGCGAGAAGACGCCGAAGCAGACCCGTTACGAAACGACTGTTGGCCGCGCGTTGATGTCGGAGATTCTTCCAGCCGGGCTGTCGTTCAATGTATTGAACAAGCCGTTGAAGAAAAAAGAAATCAGCCGGTTGATCAACCTCGCGTTCCGCAAGTGCGGTTTGCGCGAAACGGTAATTTTTGCTGACAAGCTGATGCAAACCGGCTTCACGCTTGCCACGCGCGCCGGGCTGTCGATCGCGATCGATGACATGGTCGTGCCGGCGCAGAAGGAAGAAATCATTCGCAACTCAGAGCGCGAAGTCAAGGAAATCGAGGCGCAGTACACCTCGGGCCTGGTCACGCAGGGCGAGCGCTATAACAAGGTGGTTGACATCTGGGGCCGCGCCGGCGATCACGTCGGCAAGGTGATGATGGAGCAGTTGGCGACCGAGCAGGCCAGCGACCGCCACGGTCGAGTGTCCTCGCAGGAGTCGTTCAATTCGATCTGGATGATGGCGGACTCGGGCGCGCGTGGTTCGGTGGCGCAGATTCGTCAGCTGGCCGGTATGCGTGGACTGATGGCGAAGCCTGATGGCTCCATCATCGAAACACCGATTACCGCCAACTTCCGCGAAGGGCTCAACGTTCTGCAGTACTTTATTTCGACGCACGGCGCTCGCAAGGGGCTTGCCGATACGGCGTTGAAGACTGCGAACTCGGGTTATCTGACCCGGCGCCTGGTCGACGTTACGCAGGATCTGGTTGTCACCGAAGATGATTGCGGCACCGGCAACGGCGTGACGATGAAAGCGTTGGTCGAGGGCGGGGAAGTTATCGAAGCGCTGCGCGATCGCATTCTCGGGCGCGTGATCACGATGGACGTGCTCAATCCCGAAACCCAAGAGGCGCTGCATTCGGTCGGGCATCTGCTCGACGAGGACGATGTCGACAATATCGAGGCTCTCGGTATTGACGAAGTGCGGGTGCGCACTCCGTTGTCGTGCGAAACGCGATACGGCTTGTGCGCGAAGTGTTACGGGCGCGATCTCGGGCGCGGCGTACTGGTCAACGCGGGCGAAGCGGTCGGTGTCATCGCCGCGCAGTCAATCGGTGAACCCGGTACGCAGCTGACGATGCGCACGTTCCACATTGGTGGCGCTGCGTCGCGTGCTGCGGTCGCGTCTGGCGTCGAAGCCAAGAGCAACGGAACGGTGCGCTTTACGAGCACGATGCGCTACGTGACCAACGCCAAGGGCGAGCAGGTTGCAATCGGTCGCTCGGGCGAAGTCACCATTGTCGACGACAACGGTCGCGAGCGTGAGCGCCACAAGGTTCCTTACGGAGCAACGTTGCTGGCTGCCGACGGCAAGCAGGTCAAGGCCGGCGTTCAGCTTGCAAGTTGGGATCCGTTGACACGGCCGATCGTGACCGAATTTGCTGGCACGGTGAAGTTCGAGAACGTCGAAGAAGGCGTTACCGTGGCTCGCCAGATCGATGAAGTGACCGGTCTGTCCACGTTGGTCGTCATCGATGCCAAGCGTCGCGGGCCTACTGCGGCCAAGGGTGTGCGCCCGCAAGTGAAGCTGATGAATGAGGCGGGTGACGAGGTCAAGATTCCAGGAACCGAGCATTCCGTGACGATCAGCTTCCCGATCGGTGCGCTGATCGTGGTGCGCGATGCGCAGCAGGTCGGTGTCGGCGAAGTACTGGCGCGGATCCCAACCGAGTCGCAGAAGACACGCGACATCACCGGGGGTCTTCCGCGAGTCGCTGAGCTGTTCGAGGCGCGCTCACCGAAAGACGCTGGCATGCTCGCTGAAGTCACGGGCACTGTCACGTTTGGAAAGGAGACCAAGGGCAAGCAGCGTCTGATCATCACTGATCTGGAAGGCGCAGAGCATGAGTTCCTGATTTCGAAAGAAAAGCACATGCTGGTGCATGACGGCCAGGTGGTGAACAAAGGCGAGCTGATTGTCGATGGCTCGGCCGATCCGCACGACATCCTGCGCTTGCTTGGGGTGGACGCGCTTGCGCGTTACATCGTCGACGAAGTGCAGGACGTCTATCGATTGCAGGGTGTGAAGATCAATGACAAACACATTGAAGTGATCGTGCGACAGATGCTGCGCAGGGTTCAGACGACCGACCCAGGCGACGCACCCTTCATTACCGGCGAGCAGGTCGAGCGCTCGGAGATGCTGGACGAAAACGATCTGGCCATAGCCGCCGGCAAGCGCCCGGCGTTGTACGAGAACATCCTGCTCGGCATCACCAAGGCATCACTGTCGACCGATTCGTTCATTTCCGCGGCCTCTTTCCAGGAGACCACCCGCGTATTGACTGAAGCGGCGATCATGGGCAAGAAGGACGACCTGCGTGGCCTGAAGGAAAACGTCATCGTCGGCAGGTTGATACCGGCGGGTACCGGCATGGCATTCCATCGCGCACGTAAGGAGAAAGAAACAGCCGACGCGCTCGAGCAAAAGCAATTGGCCGAGATGGAAGCTTTGGCGATCGTCACCGGTGCGACGGGTGAGGCGGAAACCGGAGCAGACGAGTCGGCTGAAGTCGCCGAGTAGGTTGGGGAGGGCGTACGCCTCGCTTTGGCGGGCGTCGCCCACCCTTGCCTTGACACGTTATCTCCCGAATAGCGATAATCGCAGGCTTTTCTGCCCCCGCTTGGGGGCGTTGTTTTTTTACTGAGCATTGAGCACGGATAAGGCGAACTGACAAACTTATGCCAACTATTAATCAACTTGTTCGCAAGCCGCGTGAAAGCACGCGGGTCAAGAGCAAGAGCCCGGCTTTAAAACTTAGCCCGCAGAAGCGCGGCGTTTGCACGCGTGTGTACACAACCACGCCAAAGAAGCCGAACTCCGCGCTGCGCAAGGTTGCCAAGGTTCGCCTGGTCAACGGTTATGAAGTTATTTCCTACATTGGCGGTGAGGGTCACAACCTTCAGGAGCACTCGGTCGTGCTGATTCGCGGTGGTCGTGTGAAGGATTTGCCGGGCGTGCGCTATCACATCGTGCGTGGATCGCTCGACACGCAAGGCGTCAAGGATCGCAAGCAAAGCCGCTCGAAGTACGGCGCCAAGCGTCCGAAGGCAGCGTAATTACGCTGCGTGAATTTTGATCGATCAGCTCCATATGGGGAGATCGAGTAAGTCGCGGTTCGTCAACATGGAACCGCAGGTGTAGCGAAGCGCTACCGTAGGTGGTGAAAGCTACTAATGACTGAAGAGAAAGAGGTGCGTAGTGCCGCGTCGTCGTGAAGTCCCCAAGCGTGACATCCTGCCCGATCCGAAATTCAACTCGCAGGATCTAACCAAGTTCGTCAACGTCATCATGCTCGACGGCAAAAAAGCCGTTGCAGAGCGCATCGTTTACGGCGCGTTGAACCAGATTGAAACCAAGGGCGGAAAGAACGCGCTTGAGGTGTTCTCCGCGGCGCTATCCAACGTGCGGCCGATGGTCGAGGTGAAGAGCCGGCGTGTTGGCGGCGCGAACTACCAGGTGCCGGTGGAAGTGCGTCCTGTGCGACGCATGGCGCTTGCGATGCGTTGGTTGCGCGAGGCCGCCAAGAAGCGCAGCGAGAAATCGATGCCGCTACGTCTTGCTGGCGAGTTGCTTGAGGCCGCCGAGGGCCGCGGCGGCGCGATGAAGAAGAAAGAGGAAGTGCACCGGATGGCTGAAGCGAACAAGGCTTTTGCTCACTTCCGGTTTTAACGACGAAGCATCAGAAAGTTTATGTTGCCGGACCGCGTAGCGGGCCGGCGCCCCTGAATAAATATGCCACGTAAGACTCCTATCGAGCTGTACCGGAACATCGGAATCTCGGCGCACAT
>Ga0183260_10003072_pt1 | contig 13535 bp, 11 predicted proteins | sample AntDrymUQ4972206_2_FD_129768 | JGI IMG/M metagenome (GOLD analysis project Ga0183260, IMG submission 129768) | Polar desert sand microbial communities from Dry Valleys, Antarctica - metaG UQ497 (22.06) (version 2) (version 2) | ecosystem: Environmental > Terrestrial > Soil > Desert | place... | reverse complement strand
CTTGGCGGTCACGGCGTCAGAGAGCATCGTGATGCAGAACGGGCAGGCGGTGGACACGATGTCCGGATCGAGGGCAAGAGCCTCGTCGATCCGCTCGACGTTGATCCGCTTGCCGATCTTCTCTTCCATCCACATCCGGGCACCGCCTGCGCCGCAGCAGAATCCGCGTTCCTTGCAGCGGTGCATCTCCTGGGTGCGGACACCCTCGACCGCTGCGAGGATGTCCCGCGGCGGGGTGTAGACCTTGTTGTGCCGCCCTAGGAAGCACGGGTCGTGGTAGGTCACCAGTCCGTCGACGGGGGTCACCGGGGTGAGGCGACCCTCCTCGACCATCCGGCCGAGCAGCTGGGTGTGGTGGACGACGTCGTAGTCGCCGCCCAGCTGTGGGTACTCCCGGCCGAGAGAGTTGAAACAGTGCGGGCAGGTCGCGACGATCTTGCGCTTGGCCCGATCCGGTCGATCGGCGAAGGCCGCGTTGAGCACCTCGACGTTCTGTTGGCCGAGCATCTGGAAGACGAACTCGTTGCCCAGCCGCCGAGCCGGGTCACCGGAACAGGTCTCGTTGTTGCCGAGTACGGCGTACTTCACCCCGGCGATGTGCAGGAGTTCGGCCACCGCGCGGGTGACCTTCTTGGCCCGGTCGTCGATGGCGCCTGCGCAGCCGACCCAGAACAGGTACTCCACGTCATCGTCGATCGTGCCGGAGACGATGGGGACCTCGAAGTCGAGCTGCTTCATCCACTCCTCGCGGGTATTGGCGCCCACGCCCCACGGGTTGCCCTTGCTCTCCAGGTTGCGCAGCATCACCCCGGCCTCGGACGGGAACGAGGACTCGATCAGGACCTGGTATCGGCGCATGTCCACGATGTGGTCGATGTGCTCGATGTCGACCGGGCACTGCTCCACACAGGCGCCACACATCGTGCAGGACCAGAGCACGTCCGGGTCAATGACCCCGCCTTCTTCGAGCGTGCCGACCAGCGGGCGGTGGGCCTGGGCCGGACCCGAGCCCTCGATCCGGGGGAACCCGGCCTCCGGTACGCCGTGCCCGTTGGTGGACGTGATCAGGTCCGGCACCTCGTCGGGAATGTCCTTGTCGCCCAGAATGTATGGCGCCTTGGCGAACATGTGATCGCGCAGGTCCATGATGACCAGCTTGGGGGACAATGGCTTTCCGGTATTCCAGGCCGGGCACTGGTCCTGGCAGCGGCCGCATTCCGTACACGTTGAGAAGTCCAGGAAACCTTTCCAGGTGAAGTCCTCGATCTTGGACCGACCGAAGGTGTCCTTCTCCGGGTCGGCCGCCTCGAAGTCGAGCACCTTGCCCTGCGACTCCATCGGCAACAGCGGACCGAGCCCGTCGGGCAGCCGCTTGGTGGCAACGTTGAGCGGGGCCGTACCGATGTGCAGGTGCTTGGAATAGAGCACGATCATCGTGAAGGCCAGCATCACGCCGATGTGGGCGAGCAGGAAGATCGTCTCGAGGATCTCGTTGACGCCCACGCTCAGACCGCTGAGCAGGAAGCCGACGAACTCGGAGGCAAAGGCGCCCGAGTCGTACGGGAACGTGCCGGTGTTCACCGCCGACCCGCGGAACAGGAACATGGTCACGATGACGAGCGAGATCATGAGCAGGATGAGCCACGCGCCGCCGGTGTGCGAGCCGTAGAACCGCGAGGCACGCTCCTTGCGCTCCGGGTCGTTGCGGATCCGGATGACGGCGAAGGTGATGATCCCGACCAATGCGGCGACCGCTATGAAGTCCTGCAGGAAGCCCAGGACCGCCCACTTCCCGATCAACGGGATGTGGAAGCCCTCGTCGAACAGTGAGCCGTAGGCCTCGAGGTACACCGACAGCAAGATGAAGAAGGCCCACATCGTGAAGAAGTGTGCCAACCCGGGGACCGACCACTTCAACAGCTTGCGTTGACCGAAGACCTCACTGATCTGGGCCCAGACCCGCTCGCCGACTCGGTCCCAGCGCCCGGCGGTGGGTTGACCCGCCCGGATCAGACGGATCAGGAACAGGATCCGGCGGGCGGCGAAGGCAGCCACGACCAGCGTGGCCCCAAGGCCCAGAATCATGCGCACGATCACAGCGATCCCATCGTCGGCGTTACTCGGAGCCTAATAGGGCAGCAACGCGGCGGTCTGCTGTGCGGCTATCGCGATGTGCACCGCTCTACCGGCCTGGTCAAGAACGTCTTTGCCTAACCTGGTGGCGCGACGCGCCGGGCGCTACCTCGGCGTGTCTGCGCATGCGGTAGGCAAAGCCGAAATCCTTGGTCGATCGGCGTCCGCACGGGTGTGGGTACGGTCATCGGGTGTCAGACGGACTGAACTTCGACGAGGGACCCGAGCGGCGGGCACTGCGGGCGGCAGTAGCCGACCTCGGCCAGAAGTACGGACAGCGGTACTTCCTCGAGCAGGCGCGCACCGGCGGGGACACCAACCAGCTGTGGGCCGAAGCCGGCAAGCTCGGGTTCCTCGGCGTCAACCTGCCCGAGGAGTACGGGGGAGGCGGGGGCGGGCTCGGCGAACTCGCCCTGGTGCTCGAAGAGCTCGGTGCGGCCGGCTGCCCACTGTTGATGATGATCGTCTCGCCGGCGATCTGCGGGACCATCCTGGCCCGCTTCGGCACCGACGAGCAGAAGACCAGGTGGTTGCCCGGACTGGCCGACGGATCGATCACGATGGCCTTTGCGATCACCGAACCGGATGCCGGCTCGAACTCGCACAACATCAGCACCGTGGCCCGACGCCCTGCCGACCTCGACGGCAAGGGTGGCACTGGCGACGGCAACGGCACGGGCGGCGGCGGCCAGGGCTGGCGGCTCAGCGGGCGCAAGATCTGGATCTCCGGGGTGGACCTGGCCGATGCCATTCTGGTGGTGGCCAAGCTGGCGGACGGGCCCAAGGGGACACTGCGGCCGGCACTGTTCCTCGTACCCACCGATTCCGCTGGCGTGGAGGCGCAGCCGATCCCCACCGAGATCGTCTCCCCGGAGCGGCAGTTCACGGTGTTCTTCGACGATGTGGTTCTTGCTAACGACGCCCTGGTCGGGCACCCGGACGCCGGCATCGCGCAGCTGTTCGCCGGGCTGAACCCCGAACGGGTGATGGCCGCCGCGTATGCCCTAGGGGTGTCGCGGCTGGCAATGGCGAAGGCCAGTGAGTACGCCCGCACCCGAACGGTCTGGTCCACACCGATCGGCGCCCATCAGGGGCTGGCGCATCCGCTGGCCGCCTGCCAGGTCGAGGTCGAGCTGGCCGCTCTGATGATCCAGAAGGCTGCCTGGCTGATCGACCAGGGTCAGGACGAGGCCGCCGGTGCGGCCGCTAACACCGCGAAGTATGCCGCCGCCGAAGCCGCCGTACGTACGGTCGATCAGGCGATCCAGACCCACGGCGGTAACGGCTTGTCCCAGGAGTACGGCGTCGGCGCGCTCCTGGCGATGTCGCGGGTCTCGCGCATCGCCCCGGTGAGCCGAGAGATGATCTTGAGCTTCATCGCCCAGCACCGGCTCAAGCTCCCGCGCTCCTACTGACATCCACGCCGGATCGTGGACTGCCAGATTCCGGAGGTACCCCTGGATCGGGTGGCCCAGGGACATCGCCTTGCCGCCGGTGGCCTGCCGCATCGCGTCGAAGAACACGTAGACCCCGATGGCGGCCGCGGCAAAGGCCACGTATCCGGCAATGGTCGCCCAGACACCGGCGGTGACAGCGGCTTCCGGTTCCACGGCCCATGACACGAACCAGCCATGCGTGGTCCCGAGGACCAGCAACGCGAAGCTGAGCCAGAAACATCGAGAACAGACCGAACACGGTGGCCACCGCTCCGGCCCCGAGGTGATCGCCCAGATGGCGGCGATGAACAAACCGAGCCGGGCGACGAGGATGATGTTCGAGAGCAGCTCGGCGACCGCGAAGTCCTTGTAACCGACCGGCCACAGGGCCAGCGGGATCGCACCGGCGACAAAGGATGCCGAACCAAGGATGACGGGATTGTTGCCGGCGGCCGCAGCAGCCCGGCCTTGCCTCGACCTCATACCCGTGCCCAAGAACGGGGGACCGGGAACGAAGCCTTGACGTCCCGCGTTAAGCTGGCAAGAAAGTTGAGCGAACCTGGCGCAAGCTGGGTCCTGTCCAGGCAGAACAGAGAGAAGGGCACCACTCATGGCACGAGCGGTCGGCATCGACCTCGGCACCACCAACTCCGTCGTCGCCGTCTTGGAAGGCGGCGAGCCCACGGTCATCGCCAACGCGGAGGGATCACGGACGACTCCGTCGGTCGTAGCGTTCGCCAAGAACGGCGAAGTCATCGTCGGCCAGGCCGCCAAGAACCAGGCGGTCACCAACGTTGACCGCACCATCCGCTCGGTCAAGCGCGAGATGGGCACCGGCTGGTCGGTCGACATCGACGGCAAGGCCTACACCCCGCAGGAGATCTCGGCGCGGATCCTGCAGAAGCTCAAGCGCGACGCCGAGACCTACCTCGGCGAGACCATCACCGACGCGGTGATCACCGTTCCGGCCTACTTCGAGGACGCCCAGCGCCAAGCCACCAAGGAGGCCGGCGAAATCGCCGGGCTCAATGTGCTGCGGATCGTCAACGAGCCGACCGCTGCCGCGCTCGCGTACGGGCTGGACAAGGGCGAGAAGGAGCAGACCATCCTGGTCTTCGACCTCGGCGGTGGCACCTTCGATGTGTCCCTGCTCGAGATCGGTGACGGCGTCATCGAGGTCAAGGCGACCGCCGGTGACAACCACCTCGGCGGTGACGACTGGGACCAGAAGGTCCTAGAACACCTGGTCAAGCAGTTCAACGTGTCCAACGGCATCGACCTGTCCAAGGACAAGCTGGCGATGCAGCGGCTCCGTGAGGCTGCCGAGAAGGCAAAGATCGAGCTGTCCGGCGCGCAGTCGACGAACGTCAACTTGCCCTACATCACCGCAGGCTCGGAGGGTCCACTGCACCTGGACGTGACGATCACCCGCGCGGAGTTCCAGCGGATGACCCAGGATCTGCTCGACCGTACGAAGGCGCCGTTCAACCAGGCGATCCGCGATGCCGGCATCAACGTCTCGGCGATCGACCACGTGGTCATGGTGGGTGGTTCCACCCGGATGCCTGCCGTCACCGATGTCGTACGGGAGCTGACCGGGGGCAAGGAACCCAACAAGGGTGTGAACCCCGATGAGGTGGTAGCGGTCGGGGCCGCGTTGCAGGCCGGTGTGCTAAAGGGCGAAGTCAAGGACGTCCTGCTGCTCGATGTGACCCCGCTGTCACTGGGGATCGAGACCAAGGGCGGGATCATGACCCGGCTGATCGAGCGCAACACCACGATTCCGACCAAGCGCTCAGAGATCTTCACGACCGCCGATGACAACCAGCCCTCGGTGCAGATCCAGGTCTATCAGGGCGAGCGCGAGATGGCGTCGTACAACAAGAAGCTCGGCATGTTCGAGTTGACCGGTCTACCGCCGGCTCCCCGTGGCGTCCCACAGATCGAGGTCGCCTTCGACATCGACGCCAACGGCATCGTGCACGTCCACGCGAAGGACCTGGGTACGGGTAAGGAGCAGTCGATGACGATCACCGGCGGCTCGGCGCTGCCCAAGGACGACATCGCCCGGATGATGGCCGACGCCGAGGCGCATGCCGAGGAGGACAAGGCCCGCCGTGAGGAGGCCGAGACGCGCAACATGTCGGAGTCGATGGTCTATCAGACCGAGAAGTTCCTGGCCGAGAACGGCGACAAGCTGCCCGAGGACAAGAGAACCGAGCTCGGTGAGGCACTCAGCGAGCTCAAGTCCGCGCTCGGCGGCTCCGACTCGGCCGCGATCAAGGCATCGTCGGAGAAACTGTCCCGTCTGTCCCAGGAAGCTGGTGCCGCTCTGTACGCCGAGCAGCAGGCCTCGGGTGCAGCCGGTGAGGGTGCCGGGACTGCGGGTTCCGCAGGTGCCGCTGGGGCTGCCGGAGCCGCCGGATCCGGGGCCGATGCACCGGCCGATGACTCCGACGTGGTCGACGCCGAAATCGTGGACGACGACAGCGAGCAGAAGTGACCGCGTCGTCGGGGGCGGGGTCGGACACCTCGGGTTTGTACGGCGACCGAGGCCGGTCGGGGGAGACCGACGAGGAACAACCCCGGGTGGTCATACGGGACAAGCGCCGGATCGATCCGGAGACCGGGGCGGTACGGGAGGTTCCTTCCGTACCGCCCGCCGATCCCGCGCCGTCCTCCGCGGAGGCGTCGGCGGGCGCGGATCAGGATGTGACAGCAGGCGAAGGTGTCAGCGACGTGGCACAGGTGACCGACCTGGCCAAGGCGTTGGCCGAGCGGACCGAGGATCTGCAGCGGGTGTCGGCGGAGTATGCCAATTACCGGCGGCGGGTGGACCGAGATCGGGTACTGATCGGCCAACTGGCCCAGGAGCGACTCGTTCTCGACCTGCTTCCGGTGCTGGACGACATCGACCGGGCTCGGGAACACGGCGATCTGACCGGCGCGTTCAAGAGCACCGCTGATCAACTCGGCACCGTGCTCGATCGCGCTGATGTGCAGGTATTCGGTGAGATCGGTGATCCGTTCGACCCGGGCATGCACGAGGCTGTGCTGCACACCGAGAGCCCGGAGGTCAGCGAGCCGACCTGCACCCACATCATGCGTCGTGGCTACCGCCGCGGAGATCGGGTGCTTCGAGCGGCGATGGTCGGAGTGGCCGATCCGGCAAATCCGGCGCCGGCCCCGCCGATCGAGCATCTGGCCGGCGATCCCACTGTCGACGAAGCAAGCGAGTCGAAAGAGTAAGGAAGGGGGCGCCCAGACATGAGCACGAAAGACTTCATCGAGAAGGACTACTACGCAGCCCTGGGCGTCGCCAAGGACGCCAGCGCGACGGAGATCAAGAAGTCCTACCGCGCGCTGGCCCGTGATCTGCACCCGGACAAGAACCCGAACAACGCTGCGGCGGAGGCGAAGTTCAAGGATGTCTCCGAGGCCTACGACGTGCTCTCCGATGCCAAGCGGCGCGGGGAGTACGACGAGGCGCGACGGCTTTTCGGGTCCGGCGGCTTCCGCCCGGGCGGCTTCGGCGGCGCGGGTGCTGGCCCCGGCGGTCAGACCTTCGACATCAACGATCTCTTCGGGGGTGCGGCTACGGGTGGTGCAGGCACCGGTACCGGCGGGTTGGGCGATCTGTTCGGCGGCCTGTTCGGCGGCGGTATGGGCGGTGGCACCCAGACCCGAACGAGGCCGGCTCGGGGGCGCGACGTGGAGACCGAAGCCACGCTGTCCTTCGAGGAAGCGGTGCGCGGTGTGACCGTTCCGTTGCGCATGCAGAGCCCTGGGACCTGTCGGAACTGTTCCGGCACCGGGGCCAAGCCGGGGACTGCGCCGAAAACCTGTCCGACCTGTCATGGCGCCGGGGTGACCACCCGCAATCAGGGGTCCTTCGCCTTCTCCGAGCCCTGCCGGGACTGCCGGGGCAGCGGAACCGTGGTCGATGATCCGTGCCCGGAGTGCCGGGGCAGCGGAGTGACCAGCCAGACCAGGACCATCACCGTCCGGATCCCGGCCGGAGTCAAGGCGGGCCAGCGGATCCGTATCGCTGGCAAGGGTTCTCCGGGTCAACGCGGCGCGCCCGCGGGCGACCTCTACGTGGTCGTACACGTCGGCGGCCACGACCTGTTCACCCGGTCGGGCAACAACCTCGCCCTCACCGTGCCGATCTCCTACACCGAGGCCGCGCTCGGTACCAGCGTGCGGGTGCCCACTCTTGACGGTGCCGTGACCCTGAAGGTGCCGGCCGGTACCGCCTCTGGCCAGACGTTCCGGATCAAGGGCAAGGGCGTTCTGGCGGCCAAGCAGACCGGTGATCTCATGGTCACCGTCGAGGTCGCCGTACCGAAGGCACTGTCCGACGATGCGCGTACGGCGTTGCAGGCCTATGCCGATTCCCAGGCCGAGGATCCTCGACCCATGATCACCGAGGCGGTGCGTAGCCGTGGCTGAACTCTCCGATGAGACACCGGTATTCGTGATCTCGGTCGCGGCACAACTGGCCGGCATGCACGCCCAGACCTTGCGGCAGTACGACCGGCTGGGATTGGTCTCGCCCGGTCGAACCCCAGGCGGCGGACGGCGCTACAGCGCCCGGGACATCGCCCGGCTGCACGTTGTGGCCCGGCTGTCGCACGAGGAGGGCATCAACCTCGCCGGGATCAAGCGGATCATCGAGCTGGAATCCACAGTGGTGGCACTGCGACGACAGTTGGACGCGCTGGCCGACGAGCTCGAACTGTCCGAGCAGCGCCGACTTTCGGCCGAGGCCGCGGTGCACGCGTCGTACCGGCGCGACCTCGTGCCGTTCCGGCCGGCCGACCAGCAGTCGATGCTGGTCTACCGTCCCCGCAAGCCACGATGAGCGGTGAGGCGCCGAGGGTGGTGGTGTTCACCGGGCTGCCTGGAACGGGCAAGTCCAAGTTGGCCGATCAACTGGCCACAGAGCTGGGTGCGCCGGCCTTTGCTGGAGTTTGGTTGTCGGGCGCGCTCGCCCCGTACGGCGTTCTCACCGACGTGCCGCGGCCGACTGTGACCGACTTGTACCGAAACCTCTTGGGGACGCTACTGACCAGGCAACTCCTGCTCGGCCAGTCCGCGATCCTCGACTGCGTCATGGACGACCAGACCGCCTGTCTCTGGACCGAGCGGGTTGGCCGTGCCGGCGGACGGATTTCCTCGTTACCTGTGTCTGCACCGACGAGGCGCTGCATCGCCGCCGAATCGAGGGACGCCGGCGGGACATCCCGGGCTGGCACGAGATCGGCTGGGACCGCCTGCTATTCATGAGAGCCGAGCAGCCGCCGCTGACCGCAGCGCAGCTCACCGTCGATGCGCTCGACAGCCTCGAAAAGAATCTGGACCTCGTGCGGGCTTATGTCGGTGCATCGGCGGAAGCCCTCGATCGCTCTGCCATGGATTAACCGGTCACAAACGACACGCTGGCGGACACCCGGTTGTCGTTTCTGACCGGTTCCGCGGGTCTGGTGGCAGACGCCCGTCTACTCGAGAGCGGCGTCCAGCATGATCTCGACGCCAGTCAGCGCCTTGCTCACCGGGCAGCCGGTCTTTGCGGCCGCCGCGACCTCGGCGAACCCGTCCGCGTCTAGCCCGGCTACCTCAGCGCGCACAGTTAGCAGGATCCCGGTCAGCCGTAGGCCGCCCGCCGGATCGGGCCCGACCGACACATCGGCGGTGACCTCCAGATTGTGCGTGGCCCCGCCCGCTTTGGACACCAGACCCGACAACGACATGGCAAAGCAGGACGAGTGGGCGGCCGCGATCAGCTCTTCGGGGCTGGTCGTCCCGTCAGCCTCCTCGGCTGCCCGCTTGGGGAAGGACACTTCGTAGGTGCCGACCTTCGAACTGGACAGCTCGACCTGGCCAGAACCGTCCCGCAGTGATCCGGTCCAGGCGGTACGAGCGGTACGAGTCGGCATCGCGCTCCTCGTGATCTGATTTGGCGCCGAGCCCGTGATCTTGACCCTTTTGCGGTTCTGGGAGCCCGACGACGGCGTGTCGCCACCATAAGGTCAAGATCACCGCGGGTGGAGCATTGAGTGGAACACACTCAACTCGGCGCCCGTTGTCCTAGGTGAATCCAGTTCAGCGGAACGAAAGGCCCCGCCCATCTCATGGAATCCAAGCTCACCACCCGCGCGCAGGAGGGGATCACCGCCGCCCAGCGCCTTGCCGTCTCCGGCGGTCACCCTGCCATGGAGTCGGCCCACCTGCTTCAGGCTTTGCTCGAGCAGTCCGACGGCATCGCCGTACCGCTTCTGCAGGCCGCCGGTGCCGACCCGGCCTCGGTACGCGCGGCCGCGAGCGCCTCGGTGGGTCGCCTGCCGAGCGCGAGCGGCTCGACCGTGTCCGCGCCCGCGCCGTCGCGGGACCTGCTCCGAGTGCTCAACGCCGCCGGCGAGCAGGCGACCGCGCTGGGGGATGAGTACGTCTCCACCGAGCACCTGCTGGTCGGCCTCGCCTCGGTGGGTGGCGCGGCCGCCACGGTGCTGTCCAACGCCGGCGCCACAGCGGAGACGTTGACCGCCGCATTCCGGACCGTCCGCGGCAATCGGCGGATCACCAGCCCGGATCCCGAAGCGACGTACAAGTCCCTGGAGAAGTACGCCGTCGACCTGACCGAGCGGGCTCGGGAAGGCAAGCTCGACCCGGTCATCGGACGGGACACCGAGATCCGCCGCGTCGTGCAGGTGTTGTCCCGCCGTACGAAGAACAACCCGGTCCTCATCGGCGAGCCAGGCGTGGGCAAGACCGCGATCGTCGAGGGTTTGGCCCAGCGGATCATTGCCGGTGACGTACCCGAGAGCCTCAAGGGCAAGCGCCTCATGTCGCTGGACCTGTCCGCGATGGTCGCCGGGGCAAAGTACCGGGGGGAATTCGAGGAACGGCTCAAGGCCGTCCTGTCCGAGATCACCGACTCGGCTGGCGAGATCGTCACGTTCATCGACGAGCTGCACACGATCGTCGGGGCCGGCGCGACCGGTGACTCCGCGATGGACGCTGGCAACATGATCAAGCCGATGCTCGCTCGCGGCGAACTGCGGATGGTCGGCGCCACCACCCTGGACGAGTACCGCGAGCACATAGAGAAGGACGCCGCGCTCGAGCGCCGATTTCAGCCGGTCCTCGTCGGGGAACCCACGGTCGAGGACACCATCGGCATCCTGCGCGGACTCAAGGAACGCTACGAGGTCCATCACGGCGTACGGATCACCGACGCTGCGATCGTCGCCGCGGCAACACTGTCCGACCGCTACGTCACGGCGCGCTTCCTGCCCGACAAGGCGATCGACCTGGTCGACGAGGCCGCCAGCCGGCTGCGCATGGAGATCGATTCCCGCCCGGTCGAGGTGGACGAAGTCGAGCGGGTGGTACGCCGGCTCGAGATCGAGGAGATGGCTCTGTCCAAAGAGGACGATCCCGCCTCGCAGGAACGACTGTCGGCCCTCCGGGTCGACCTCGCCGACCGGCGCGAGACGCTCGCCGAATTGACGGCGCGCTGGCAGCAGGACAAGGGAGCCATCGACCGGATCCGCATCGCCAAGGAGGAGCTGGAATCGGTCCGCTCGGAGTCGGACCGGGCCGAGCGCGATGGCGACCTGGCGCGGGTCGCCGAGCTCCGGTACGGCCGGATTCCCGCGCTGGAGCACCAACTGGTCGAGGCCGAGGTGTCGGTCCACAGTGGAGAGTCGATGCTCACCGAGGAGGTCTCCGAACAGGACATCGCCGATGTCGTCGCGGCCTGGACGGGGATTCCGGCGGGGCGGCTGATGGAGGGCGAGACGGCGAAGCTGCTCCGGATGGAACAGGTCCTGGCCACCCGGGTCGTCGGACAGGAGGCGGCCGTACAGGCGGTGGCAGACGCCGTACGCCGGGCCCGTGCCGGAGTCTCGGACCCCAACCGTCCGACGGGCTCGTTCCTGTTCCTAGGACCGACCGGGGTCGGTAAGACCGAGTTGGCAAAGGCCTTGGCGGAGTTCCTGTTCGACGACGAACGGGCGATGGTCCGCGTCGACATGAGCGAGTACGGCGAGAAGCACTCGGTGGCCCGGCTGGTCGGTGCCCCGCCCGGCTACGTGGGGTACGAATCCGGTGGACAACTCACCGAGGCGGTACGCCGCCGTCCGTACACAGTCGTTCTGCTCGACGAGGTCGAAAAGGCCCATCAGGATGTCTTCGACGTGCTGTTGCAGGTCCTCGACGACGGACGGCTGACCGATGGTCAAGGCAGGACCGTGGACTTCCGCAGCACGTTGCTGATTCTCACCTCCAACCTCGGTTCTGCGCTGATCGCCGATCAGGGGTTGCCCGAGGGCGGCCGCAAAGACGCGGTGATGGAGATCGTGCGCCGACACTTCAAGCCGGAGTTCTTGAACCGGCTCGACGACGTCGTCATGTTCAACTCCCTCGGTGCCGACGAGCTCACTCACATTGTCGACATCCAGGTCGATCAGCTGGCCCGGCGGCTATCGGCGCGACGGTTGACTCTCGAGGTCACGCCGGGGGCTCGGGAGTGGCTGGCACTCGGCGGCTTCGACCCGGTCTACGGCGCCAGGCCGCTGCGGCGTCTCGTCCAGTCTGCCATCGGAGACCCGCTCGCCCGGGCGTTGTTGGCCGGCGAGATCCGGGACGGGGACACCGTGGCCGTCGACGTCGTGCCGCGCGAGGACTGTCTGTCGGTGAGTTCGGGGTTGTCGGGCCCATCCGCCACCGGATGACCCCGACAACCCCGAACTCGTCAGTCGACTGGGCGGCGATCGGCCGGACTTGGCACTGAGCCCGGCAGTCAGCCGCCGACGTTGTCCTGGACGCAGCGTTCGAGTTCCTGCTCGGTGATGTCGGTCCCGTACTGCTCCTGGCAGTCCGAGGCGATTCGGAATCCGACGATCAGGATGACGGTGCCGATGACAGCGCCCAGGATCCCGGTGATCAACCCAGCGATGGCCATCCCCTTGTTGCTGACCCGGTCGGTCCTCGCCCGCGCCAGAGCTATCCCGCCGAAGATGACCGCCAGGATGCCGAGGATGATCCCCGGTAAAGACAGCCAGCTGGTGGCCAGGGCCAGGATCCCGAGAACCAGCGAGGTGATGGCCAGCCCGTTGCGGGCCGAGGGCCGACCGTAGGGCTGCCCCTGGCCGGAAGCGCCGGGAGGCGGGTACCCGTACCCATAGGGGTTCTGATCCGAAGGCGGTGGGGGCGGCGCAGGCGCGGACATCTGCCCACCGTAGTGAGCCTGGCCGGTGGCCGACACCAGCATGACGACAACGCTGCCGCCGCGGCTCGGCGGGCGCCTCTTGGCGGCCCTGGCAAGCTGCCAGGATGCCTGACACCACGAAGGGCCCGACTCCGGCGCCGACGGACCGGATGCCCACGCCGGCGAAGGTCGCCGCCATCCTGCTCGGCTTCCTCGGTCTCCTGCTCCTGGTCAATGCGGTGCTGGGTTTCACCGGACTCGGTTCGATCCTCGACGAATTCGCCAAGGCCGCCCGCGACCGAGATGTTGATTTCGACCGTGCTGCGGCAAGCAGCCAGCTGACGACGCTGTTCGTGGCCGGCGCGGTCCTCGGGCTGATGGCCGCGGTGGCATGCATCCTGCTGGCCAGGCGGCACAAGGCCGGCCGATTGCTGGGCATCGCCTGCGCGGGCATCCAGCTGTCCCTCGCCGTCTTCAATGCGATCGGGGTCGGCGGACTGCTGAACTACACGCTGCTTCTGATCGTGCTGACCGTGGCGATCCTGGTAATGCTCTTCCGCAAGCAGACCGTCGACTGGTTGCGCACCGAGCCCCCTGACTGAGCGGGCACGGGGATCGGAAAGTCGCGCCACTAGCCTCCTAGTCAGTGTGAGGGTGACGTTGCCGCTTCGCGGTGGTTGGGTCCTGATCATTGGATGTCTGGCTCGTAGCCTCGGTGCCGCTTTTGGGTTGGCATGCGTGCGTTTTGTCGG
>Ga0183260_10003070_pt1 | contig 13539 bp, 12 predicted proteins | sample AntDrymUQ4972206_2_FD_129768 | JGI IMG/M metagenome (GOLD analysis project Ga0183260, IMG submission 129768) | Polar desert sand microbial communities from Dry Valleys, Antarctica - metaG UQ497 (22.06) (version 2) (version 2) | ecosystem: Environmental > Terrestrial > Soil > Desert | place... | reverse complement strand
GCGCACAGCGTTGGCGCACACGTAGTGCTCGACATCTACCAGGCCGCAGGCGTCATACCAGTCGACGTGCAGGAGCTGCAGGTTGATTTCGCCGTCGGCGGCTCGGTGAAGTGGCTGTGCGGCGGGCCGGGAGCGGGGTACCTGTATGTGCGCCCGGACCTGGCGCGCAGACTGGAACCAGCGTGGGTCGGGTGGGCGGCGCACGCAGAGCCGTTCACGTTCGAGACGAACCTCCGGTACGCAGCCGCACCCGAACGCTTCCAGAGCGGCACGCCCAATGTGCCGGCCCTCTACTCTGCGCGCGCGGGCTACGAAATCGTGGCGGAGATCGGCGTAGACGCCATCCGCGCCAAGTCCCTGGCGCTGACGCGCCGCATGATGGAACACGCCACGGCTGCAGGTTTCCGTCTCAACACTCCCTCCGACGATCGGGAACGCGCGGGTGCGGTGATCGTGGACGTGCCGGACCCCGGCGCCGTGGCCGCGGAGCTCATTCGCCGCAACGTGATGGTTGATTTCCGCCCGGGCGCGGGTGTCCGCATGGCGCCGCACTTCTACAACACGGAGGCGGAAGTCGACCACGCGTGCGCGACGCTGGAGGCCATCGTGACGGCGCGGTGAGCATCGCCGTCTCTCTGCGCGTCTGTGGAGAGCTTCCTCCGGTGCGTGCTCGCCGCCGCGGCCCGCCTCGTGACGTGCAACATGACGGGTCGTATCGCGTGGGCGACTGGGGTAGCGAAGAAAAGTCGAATCAAATCACGGATAACATCGCGCGATGCTCAACTACATCTGGTTCGGTCTCATGGCAATTGCCGTTGTCGTAGCCGCAATCAACGGGACCGCAGACGCCGTGACGAGGGGCGCTGTCGAATCGGCTTCCACAGCCGTCCAGATTGCCATCGGGCTGATCGGCATCATGACGCTCTGGCTCGGGATCATGCGCGTCGCCGAGGCAGCGGGCCTCATCTCGCTGCTTGGGCGCGCACTTCGTCCGCTCCTTCGCCTGCTCTTTCCAGAGGTGCCGGCCGGGCATCCTGCTGCCGGCGCGATCGTGCTGGCCACCGCCGCCAACATGCTCGGCCTCGCCAACGCCGCCACGCCGCTCGGTATCAAGGCGATGGAAGAGCTGCAGACGCTGAACCCCGACAAGGACACCGCAAGCAACCCGATGGTCACCTTTCTCGCCATGACGACGTCGAGTGTGCAGCTCATTCCGGCCACGATGATCGGCGTCCTCGTCGCGTCGGGGTCACGTGAGCCCACCGCGATCATTGCCCCGTCCATCGTTGCTACTTTCATCAGCACCATTGCCGCCGTGACGGTGGCGAAGCTGCTGCAGCGGTTCTATCCCCAGCCGGCCCCGCGCGCCGTGGAGGTGAGCGAATGATCCGTGCGGCCCTCGAGGCCTTGTCGACCTGGGCGATCCCGTTTCTTCTCGTCGCGATCCCCCTCGCCGGCCTGATCAGGGGGGTGAAGGTCTACGACGTCTTCATCGAAGGGGCGAAGGAGGGGTTCGAGGTGGCCGTCCGGATCATCCCGTTCCTGGTCGGCATCCTCGTGGCCATCGGCATGTTCCGCGGCTCGGGCGCCATGGACCTGTTGACGTCGGCACTGCGTCCGCTGGCGGATGCCACGGGATTTCCCTCGGAGCTGGTTCCGCTGGCGATCCTCCGATCGCTGACGGGCAGCGGCTCCCTCGCCTTCACAACCGACATCGTTCAAACGCACGGTCCCGACTCGCTTCTCGCACGCATGGCCTCGACGATTTACGGATCCACCGAAACCACTTTCTATGTGCTGGCGGTGTATTTCGGGGCGGTGGGGATTCGGCGGACACGGCACACCGTGCCCGCTGCCCTCGTGGGAGATCTGGTGGCGGCGATTGCCGCCGTGGCCGTGTGCACGTGGTTGTTCTGATTTCCGCCCACGTGAAGGGCGCAGGCGGCACACACTAGCGTGCCGGCGGGCCCGTAAACACCGGCGCACCCATGAGCGTAGTCGTGGCTACGCAGGAGTCGTCAATGGCGAATGGCATTTCCCGGCGGCATTTCTTCTTCGGCACGCTTCTGGCCGGCGTCATCCCGCGTGGCGGGTTTGGCAGCAGCGTCTCACTCAAGGCGCTGGGCTACCAGTCGCCCAACGAAAAGATGCACATTGCCGGGATCGGGGCCGGCGGCCGGGCCTTGAGCGTGCTGGGGGGCTGTGACTCCGAGCACATCGTCGCCCTGGCCGACGTGGACTGGGCGCGGGGGGCTGAGGGCTTCACGCGCTGGCCGGACGCCACCCGCTACAAGGATTTCCGGCAGATGCTCGACAAGGAGAAGTCGATCGACGCGGTCACCGTCGTCACGCCGGATCACATGCACGCGACGCAGGCGCTCTGGGCCATGCAGCGGGGGAAGCACGTCTACGTCGAGAAGCCCCTTACACGAACGGCCTGGGAAGCACGTACGCTCACGCAGGCGGCGGCAAAGTACAAGGTCGCGACGCAGATGGGCAACCAGGGGTATTCCCACGAAGCCACGCGTGTGGCCTCCGAGATCATCTGGTCGGGGGAGATCGGCGACGTGACCGATGTCCATTCGTTTCGCGGCAGGGCGAGCTGGCCGCAGGGGATGCAGACGCTGCCCCCGGCAGAGCCGGTTCCGGAGACGCTCGACTGGGATCTCTGGCTCGGAGGCGCAGCCTTCCGCCCCTACACCTCCGGCGACGAGGCCTACCGCACTGAGTACACCCAGCAGTTCGGGTTCTACCTGCCGTTCAATTGGCGCGGGTTCCACGACTTCGGAACCAGCCTGATTGGGGACTGGGGCATCCATCAGCTTGGCCCCGCCAATCTCGCGCTGAGGCTCGGCAGCCCTGTGAGTGTCGAGTGCATTACGAAGGGGGAGGGTGAAAGCCCGTATACATTCCCCCGCGGGGGTGTTGCGATCAAGTGGGAGTTCGCCGCTCGGGAGAACATGCCGCCCGTGACGGTGTACTGGTCTGACACCGGAGAGATGTACACGCCGCCCGGTATGACGGTGGACGAGATGCGTCAGATTCCCGGAACGGGTCCTGAACTCGAGGGGGCCGGTGGAGCCGGCGGTGCGGGACGCGGCGGCCGCGGGCAGGCCGCGGGCGGTGCGGCAGATGCACCCGGCCAGGGGCGTGGCGGCCGGGGCCGTGGCGGAGCCGCGGGAGCACCGGCGGCTCCGCAGGGCAGCGGGTACAACACGGTGTTCGTCGGAACCAAGGGCTATCTCGGGACGAGCGGGCGGGGGGAGGGCGTGGGACTCCTCCCCGGCTCGCGCTGGGCGGACTACACGCTGCCACCACGGTTGTTGACGCGGTCACCCGGGCACCAGCGTGACTGGATACGCGCGTGCAAGGGCGGGGAACCGGCATGCTCCAACTTCGGCCTTTCGGGACCCTACACCGAATGGATGGTCCTCGGGGCCGTTGCCGTGCGGGTGCCCGGCAGGCTCCTGTGGGACGGCAGGAAGATGGAGTTCACCAACAACCGGGAAGCGAACAATTACGTGAAGCCGGACTTCCGAAAGGGATGGGACATCCGTTCGATCACGTAGAGGCTCATTACAGTCAGTTTGAGGAGTTCCAAACCGATGCTCTATTCCAGACGTGAAATCGGGAAGCTCGCCCTTGCCGGCCCGGCGGCCGCACTGATGCCGGGCTTCGCCCAGGGGAAGCCTGACTCGAAGTGGGGAGGGGTGCAGGTCGGGCTCATTGCGCCGTACGCTTTTCAGGGCACGGCACCGACTGCTGACGCGATTCTCTCGAACCTGGTGGCGCTGGGGATCAGTGCCGTGGAACTGCAGAACGATCCGGTGGAGGCATACGCGGGGGCGCCGGCAACCGGCGGTGGCGGTGGCCGCGGGCGCGGCCGGGGGCAGGCCACGCCGGAACAGCAGGCGGAACAGCGTGCACGCGCCGAGGAGCTGAAGGCCTGGCGTCTGTCGGTGCCGATGGACAAGTACACCGCATTCCGCAAGCAGTACAACGACGCCGGCGTCTCCATCTACGGCTTCAAGCTCACGCTCACCGAAGGGATGTCCGACGCGGAGCACGACTACGCGTTCAACGTGACGAAGGCGCTCGGCGCGGACCAGCTCACGATGGAACTGCCCGGGAGCGCGACACTATCCAGGCGCATCGGCGAGTCCGCCGCGAAACACAAGGTAAAGGTGGGCTACCACCAGCACCTGCAGGCGACGTTCAATCTCTGGGACGAAGCGCTGACCCAGTCTCCGTACAACGGGATCAACCTCGACATCGGCCACTACGTGGCAGGTACGAGCCAGAGCCCGATTCCGTTGATCGAGAAGCACCACGAGCGGATCACGAGCATTCACCTGAAGGACCGCAAGAAAGACAAGGGAGACAACATGCCCTGGGGGCAGGGGGACACGCCAATCCGCGAAGTTCTCCAGCTGATGAAGGCGCGGAAGTACACCTTCCCGGCAACGATCGAGCTCGAGTACCGTGTCGAGGGATCCGATCCGATGGCAGAGCTCCGGAAGTGCGTGCAGTACTGCAGGGAGGCGCTTGGCGGCTGACGCCCTCGCGTCAGCGCCGGTCCAGACTCCCCGCGAATCGCGCCTGCTCCCCTTCGAGGCCCGCGGCGTCGAGGTGTCCATCCTCCACGAGGATGCGGTGCCGGAACGTGACCGACTGGCCCGGCTGGAGTGTGAGGGTGGCAGGCGGCTGGGCGGGATCGTAGCCCTGCCTCCCCAGCGGGTTGGCGGCGAACAATCCGTACCCGCGGGCATGCCAGTACGTCGGGTGACCATGGTTGGACGGGTGGTCGAAAATCGCGACCGTCACGGGCTGCCCGTCCACAATGCCGGTCAGACCCATCCAGGCGCCGCGCGTGCCCCAGACCTCCTCGCCAGCCTTCCCGTCAATGCCTATGTAGCGCCCGGTTGCGCCTGTCGTGTCCAGCCGGCGCTCCGTCTCCTTCGGGTTCGCTGCGCTGACGAGCACTTCCGGGGTTTTTGACGGATGATCGAGCGCGCGCGCGACACGGATGCCGAACGCCCCCTCCTTGGTGTCCGCGAAGGTGACCGCCTGGTCTGCCGCGGCCCACGTCGTGACGCGGTCCACCACCCGCCGCCGCTCCCCGCCCGAGAAGACGAACCGGGTCTCTTCATGCAGGAGGATTGACCCGCCGGGCACCACCCAGTCGGCCGTGACGCCAAGCTCGCCCCGATCGGTCCCGCTCCCGATGTGCGTGATCGCCTTGTGGACGATGGTGCCCATCTTCGGCTTGCTGGCCTCGGGCGTGGCGTCGGAGTGCCCCCAGAAGTCGTAGCCGTTCACGTCACCGTAATTGAACCAGTGGCCGACGTGGTGTGGATGGTCCGCGCGCTCTCCGGCCTTCGGCTCGAGCGGATATCCCCGCGTGACGACCGTGCCCCCGGCCGACCGGATCGGGTAGAGCACGGGCTTCTGGAGCGATCCCGGGTACCGGTAGGAGGTGAACGGGCGCCCGCCAACCAGCACGTCTACGCGATGGTCGGCAGGCCGGTCCGTCACTGTGACGATCTGATCGCCCTGTGCGCCGAGCGCGATGGCCAGTGTGGCACACGAGAGTGTTGTGGCAATGGACCGGAGGACGAGCCTTGGCATGGCCGCATGCTACCACTGCCGGCTTCTCCTGAAGTCCGCGGGCAGCAAGTCGCGGACGGCGCGGACGATCTGGTCTTCCGTATCTTCCGTCAGCGGCCCAGGCTGTCCGTAGTAGATCATGGAGCGGTCCACCTCGTAGCCCCCCTCCGGGATCATCCGGCGGGATGGCACGTAGAACGCCACATCGTTGCTGTAGGCATTCACCCACAGCCGGGATCCATCGAGCTCCCGCTTCAGCCTCAGGCTGTAATCGGCAACCACTTCGCCGCCAAGGAACACCATGGCGAGATCCCTGCCGAACGTCCAGGTCTGCACAGGGTAAGGCACCGTCTGCGGGAGGCGGTCTCCTCGATCGATGCGATCGAGCATCGAGCGGGCAAACATCCCGTTGGCGTCCTTCCTCACGGCCTGTTCCTCGAGCTCCGCCCGATCCGGGACGTGCGCAAACCGTAACGTCATCTCACGGAAACGACCGGCCGGAGGGGAAGTGACCGGCCGGAGAGTACTTGCAAGCAGCCGATCGGTTTCGTCCGCCACCTCACGTGCGTGCCGCTCCACGTCGGTCAGGCCGCCCCCGCGGGGATTCGGGTTCGCATCCGCCCCGGCACCGATCGTCACCATCGCCACGGCGCCGGGATGCCGCTGCTGGATCAGCGCCTGCGCCGCACCGGGCCAGTCGCCATGCACGATGTTGTCCTTCCCCTCGAGGGTCGTGGCGTGGCACGCGTAGTTCACCACGACCGCCCGGAGCCCTCCCTCCATGTCGCGTACCGCCAGAAGGGGGAGGTCGTGATCCACGGCGCCCCCGGGGTCGACGCCGAAGGCAGTCCACTTGCCGTCCTTCAACACGCGCCTGTTCGATGCGAACCCGGCGGACCCCCGTCCCCACGCCACCCGCGCCGGCCGGCGGTCCGCCAGTGCAGCGAGGGCCAGCCGCTCGAGGGCGTCCACGAGGCCGCGCGAGTATCGATCGATGCTCTCCTGTTCGTCAGCCGGAACCGGAGTGCCGAAGATATACGGCAGCACGCCGGTAAGGCTCGGCCCGGTGTGAGTATGGGTTGCGGTGATCGCAAGCGCTTCCCGCCGCACGCCCGATCTCTGAAGCCGGCCCGCCACTTCCTCTGTGATCTGTCGCGGCACGCCGATGAGATCGGTTGCCATCAGGACGGCGGGCCGCTCACCTCCGAGTGCAATCGCCTTCGCCCAGAGCCGCCCCTCGACACGCTCCGACGGCGTCGCCCTGTTGCCATACCCGGTGAGGCGAATTGGCCTCTCCGGTGTGATGTCCACCGTTGCGACACCAACCGGGAAGACATCGCTCGACGGCTCCCCACCGGGCTGCCGAACAGACGCGCACCCTGCCGACAGCACGGCGAGGCAGAAGAGGACTCTCCCTGCCATTTGCCGCGCGGCAGCAATGGTCGCGAGCAGGAACAACCGCGGATTGCCTGCAATCGTCCCGGGCCTCATGGCGGTAGAGTATCCAAAGTCGTCGCGAATCTGCCAGAATCTTCGGAATGGCGGCCGTGTTCCTCCTTCTGCTTGCGTCGGTTGTCGGGTTGCTGTCGATGAGCCAGAAGGTGCCCTCGCCTGGGCAGGAGGAGGCGGGCGCGACCGCTGCAGCCTATCGCAGCTGGGAGGCTTACGGCGGCGGGCCGGATCAGATCCGGTACTCGCGCCTGGATCAGATCAACCGCTCGAACGTCCGCTCGCTGGAAGTTGCCTGGACATTCGACGCGGAAGAGAGCGGAGGCCTCCAGAGCAACCCGATTGCCGTCGAGGGGGTCCTCTACACGACAACGCCCCGGCACCGCGTTGTTGCGCTGGACGCGGCAACCGGGGTGCTGCGGTGGAGCTTCGATTCGGGCATCGAAGGATCCGGGCCGAACCGGGGAGTGACCTTCTGGCAGGACGGCAATGGAGAGCGGCGCATCTTCACCGCCCAGGGCTCATTCGTCTACGCGCTCGATGCGCGCAGCGGCAAGCCCGTTCCGGGCTTCGGCCGTGAAGGGCGGATCGATGTGCGCGAGGACCTCGGCCGCCCGGCTGATGCGCAGTCGGTGAGGTTGACGACCCCCGGGGTGATCTACCGGGATCTGCTCATCGTTGGCGGACGTGTGTCGGAAGGACTCCCGGCATCTCCCGGCCATATCCGGGCGTACGATGTCCGCTCCGGGGCGCTGCGCTGGACGTTCCACACGATCCCGCAGCCAGGGGAGTTCGGGCACGAGACCTGGCCGAAGGACACCTGGACCTACACCGGCGGGGCGAACAACTGGGCCGGCATGGCCGTGGACGAGCGGCGCGGGCTGGTCTTCGTGCCTACCGGTTCGGCCGCGGCCGACTTCTACGGGGCCAATCGCGCAGGGGACAACCTGTTCGCGAATTCGCTCATCGCGCTCGACGCCGCGACGGGCAAGCGGGTCTGGCACTTTCAGGCCGTTCGTCACGACATCTGGGATCGGGATTTTCCGTCCCCTCCCAGCCTGGTCACGGTGACGCGCGAAGGCCGCAGTGTTGACGCGGTAGCCCAGACGAGCAAGCAGGGATTCGTCTTCCTGTTCGATCGGGAGACGGGAACGCCGCTTTTCCCGATCGAGTACCGGAAGTACCCGCCGAGCCCGGTGGACGGCGAGGTGGCTGCGGATACCCAGCCGCTTCCGGTGAAGCCCGCCCCTTTTTCGCGTCAGCGCCTGACCGAGGATCTGCTCACGCGGCGCACACCGGAAGCGCACCAGGCGGTGCTCGAGCGGTTCCGGACCTTCCGCAGCGACGGGCAGTTCGTGCCCTTTGCCGTGGGGCAGGAAACCATCATCTTCCCGGGGTACGACGGCGGCGCCGAGTGGGGGGGATCGGGGTTCGACCCGGAGAGCGGGCTGCTCTATGTGAATGCCAACGAGATGGCGTGGCTCGGCAGCCTCGCGCCAAATGCGCTGGGCGACAGCGCCCGCCAGGTGTATCTGAGGAACTGCGCCGCCTGCCATCGCGACAAGCTGCAGGGGGAACCCCCGCAGATGCCATCGCTCGTGGGAATCGGTGAGCGGCGCCCGGTCGAAGAGATTCGCCGCATCATACGGCAGGGAGCCGGACGGATGCCCGGCTTCCCGACGCTGACCGACGAAGAGGTCACCGCGCTGGCGGACTACCTCAGAAGCGGTGAGAGCCGGAACATAGAGGACGTCTCTCCCTCCCCGCTCGCATTGAAGTATCGCTTTACCGGATACAATAAGTTCCTGGACCCGGACGGGTATCCCGCCGTCGCCCCTCCATGGGGCACTCTGAACGCGATCAACCTCAACACCGGCGACTACGCCTGGAGCATCCCCTTCGGCGAGTATCCCGAGCTCGCGGCACAGGGGCTCAGGAACACCGGTAGCGAGAACTACGGTGGTCCCGTGGTCACCGCAGGCGGCCTGGTGTTCATCGGGGCAACCAACTTCGACCGCAAGTTTCGCGCGTTCGACAAGGCCACCGGAGAGCTGTTGTGGGAAGCCGACCTGCCGTTCTCCGGGAACGGAACACCCGCGACTTACGAGGTGAACGGCCGGCAGTTCGTGGTCACCCCGGCCGGCGGGGGGAAGTCTCCCGGACAACTCGGGCCCGCTGCGAAGTCCGGCGGCATCTACGTCGCATTTGCGCTTCCGGAGAGTTCAACAAAGTGAGCGGCCGCTCTTTCCAAGTCCCAACTTCCAAGTCCCAACTCCCAACTTCCAATCTCCAACTCCCAATGGTGTTTGAGCGTTGGGACTTGGGAATTGGGAGTTGGGAATTGGGAATTGGGAGTTGAGCGTTGGGAGTTGGGAGTTGGGAGTTATTCCGATGTCCTCTGAAAATCCACACGGCAATGGGCCGGTTCTGAGGCTCGGTCCGGATCCGGGCGGCGCGCGGCTCGCCGTGATCTGCATACACGGACGTGGCGCGTCTGCCGAAGACATCCTTGGGCTCGCTCGGGAGCTGACGCTCCCGGACGTCGCGTACGTGGCGCCGCAGGCGGCGGGGCACACCTGGTATCCCCTCTCGTTCCTGTCTCCCATTCCACAGAACGAGCCTGGGATCAGCTCCGGGCTGCAGGTGATTGCGCGGATCATCGGGGAGCTCCAGGGGGAGGGCCTCGATCCGGAACGGATCGGGCTGCTGGGGTTCTCGCAGGGCGCGTGCCTCTCTCTGGAATTTGCCGCACGGCACGCCCGACGGTATGCAGCGGTCGTCGGCCTCAGTGGCGGGCTGATCGGACCACCAGGGACGCCGCGCGATTACGCCGGCTCCTTTGAAAACACTCCTGTGTTTCTCGGGTGCAGCGACATCGACGCGCACATCCCGGTCGAGCGCGTCAACGAGTCCGCGGAGGCCTTCAGGCGGATGGGGGGAGCCGTTGATGAACGGATCTACCGCCAGATGGGGCACACCGTGAACCGAGACGAGCTCGACGCCGTCAGGGCCCTGCTGTCGAACGGCGCCGGCCCGGCCTGACTCAGCCCAGGCTCCACCCCTCGCGGTACGGCTCGCGGATGATGGGTTCAGCCTCGGCGACACCCGTGGCTTCCATCGCGACAGGGTCCCAGTCGATCCGCCGTGCGAGCCGCAGGGCCAGCACGCCCAGCAGCGCGATCTCCGTCAGCCGTGCGCCGTACTCGAAAGAACTGCTTGCGGGTGGGCCGCCTTTGCACGCATCCACCCAGTCCCTGTGATGGCCGTTCGAGCGTGGCAACGCAGGCTCCGGCATCGTGTAGCTCTCGTGCTTCGATTCCGGCAGGAGCCGCGGCGTGCCGCCGGCGCCCCCCGTGAGGATGACGCCGGTATCCCCCACGAACAGAACACCTCTGGGCGGCAGGATCTGATCGTCCGGAACACCTGCCGGCATGGGGGGACGCAGCCCGCCGTCGTACCAGTTCACCGTCACGGCAGGCTGCGTGCCGCGGGGGCCGAACCGGTACCGGCCCACGCAACCATGCGGAGCGATCTCCTCGTCGGTCGGCCCGGCGGGATGGAACTCCACGCTTGCCGGCGCGGCCAGGTCCAGCGCCCAGCAGGCGGAGTCCAGGTCGTGACATCCGAAGTCCTCGATGTTCGATCCGCCGAAGGCCCAGAAGTCCCTCCACGCCACAGGGAAGTAGGCAGGATGGTACGGCCGTGGCTCGCGCGGGCCGAGCCACAGGTCCCAGTTCAACCCTAGCGGCGGTGAGGGAGTGTCGGCGGGCCGGGTCGTCAGCGATGGATTCCAGCGCCCGGCGCCCACCCATGCATGAACCTCCCGGACCGGTCCGATTGCGCCGGCGCGGATCATCTCCACCGTCTGGCGGATGGTGTCGGTCGAGTGCCCCTGATTCCCCATCTGCGTGGCCACACCCGTCTCTTTGGCGACACGGGCGACGTAGCGGGCTTCCCAGATGTTGTGCGTGAGCGGTTTCTCGCAGTACACGTGCTTGCCGGCCCTCATGGCGAGCACCGAGATGTAGGCGTGCAGATGATCGGGGGTGGCGCAGAGCACGGCGTCCACAGCCTTCTCGCGCTCCAGCATCTCGCGTGCGTCGAGGTACTCGGCACACCGGAAGTTCGGTGTGGACTCGGCATAGTGCCCCTCGATCTCCTCTTTCACCGGCTTCCGGCCGGCCACCCCCTTGTAGTAGAACGCCTCCAGATCGAGGAACTCCGCCGGGTCCACCACCGCGATGACCTGCGCGTCCGCAAGCTCGAAGAGCCGGCGCAGGTTGGTGCGCCCCTGCCCCCCCGCCCCGATGAGCGCGATGTTCACCTTGTCGCTCGGCGGCACGTAGCCTTGGCCTCCCAGCACGTGACGGGGAACGATGGTGAGTCCCGCCGCGGCGGCAGCCCCGGACTGCAGGAAACGCCGGCGGGAGAGCGGCGACGGCTTGGGAAGAGGGGGCGTAGACATACCTCGAAGGGTAGCGTGTCCGGTTCCCGGTTGCCAGCTCGCCAGTTGCCGAACGGCTTCAGGCGATGCGGACCTTCGGGAGCCCTGCCTCTATTTCGGCGCGATTCCGTTCCTCCCACGGGGGAAGCTTCAGACCCTTCCCCAGATCGTGGAGCGTCTCGTCGACTGTGAACCCGGGCTGGATGGTCGCAACCTCGAGCAGCACGCCGCCCGGCTCCCTGAAGTCAGAAATGGACGTGGTGGTTGTCGAAGTTCACGGTCTTCTTCACGAGCCGGAGGCCAAGCGCATCGACATAGAAATCCAGATCCGGCTCGGCTTCGTCCACGGTGGCGGTGACATGGTGCAGACCGAGAATCTGGTGTTTCATGGCTCTGTCATTTCGTCAGACGGGAGGCGGGCGCAGGGCCGCGATTCTGCCCGGAGGGCTCACTTCTGCGCAAGGTTTCTGCGCGCGGAGCCGCGCTGATATGCTACGGCCGTTCAGCCCGTCTCCTTCCGCCCAGGTACCAAGAGTACCAAGAGCGGCACCGGCCGCAGATCAGGATCCGCCCCATGCCGACCCAATCCATCGAAGGAGCCTACCAGCACGCCAGGGAACAGTATGCGGAGCTTGGCGTCGACCCCAGCGCCGCTCTGACACGGCTTGCCTCGGTGCCAGTCTCACTCCATTGCTGGCAGGGAGACGATGTGGGGGGGTTCGAGGGGTTCGGCGCGGCGCTCGGAGGAGGCCTGGCATCGACCGGGAGCTATCCAGGCAAGGCCAGAACTCCCGATGAGCTGCGGGCAGACGCCGAGCGGGCCTTCACGTTGATACCCGGCCGGCACCGGTTCAACCTGCATGCTTTCTACGGCGAGTTCGGCGGCACGCCCGTGGACCGCGACCGGATCGGGCCTGAACACTTCACCGGCTGGATCGACTGGGCGCGCTCGCTGGGTATCGGGCTCGACTTCAACCCCACGTTCTTTTCGCACCCGAACGCCGCCGACAACTTCACGCTCTCGCATCGGGACCCGGCCATCCGCGAGTTCTGGATCGCGCACGGTGTCGCCTGCCGCGGCATCGGCGCCGCCATCGGACGCGCCCTGGGCAACCCGTGCGTGACGAACCTCTGGATCCCCGACGGGATGAAAGACACCCCGATCGACAGGGTGAAGCCCCGGGAACGGCTCATCGAATCTCTCGATGCGGTCTTCCGTGAGCCGATTGACCCATCGCTCAACCGCGACTCCGTCGAAGGCAAGCTGTTTGGCATCGGGTGTGAGAGCTACACGGTCGGCTCGCACGAGTTCTATCACGCGTACGCGCTCTCGCGGGGGAAGCTGCTGACGCTCGACACCGGCCACTACCATCCGACCGAGACCGTTACCGACAAGTTGAGCTCGGTCCTGATGTTCCTGCCGGAGATTCTCCTGCACGTGAGCCGCGGCGTCCGGTGGGACAGCGATCATGTGATCGTGCTGAACGACGAGCTCGAGGCCCTCGGGCAGGAGCTCGTCCGGGGAGATTTCCTGGACCGCACCCACATCGGGCTCGATTACTTCGACGCGAGCATCAACCGGGTGGCCGCCTGGACGATCGGGACCCGCAACATGCTGAAGTCGCTGCTCAAGGCGCTCCTGGAACCCACGCCCAGGCTGCGCGAGCTGGAAACCGACGGCGACTACACAGGCCGCCTGGCGCTCCTCGAGGAGATGAAGACCCTGCCATTCGGCTCCGTCTGGGACTACTACTGCGCATCGTCTGGCGTCCCTGTCGGCGGTGCCTGGCTTAGGGAAATCAGGACCTACGAGCACGACGTCCTCTCCGCGCGGGCCTGAGAAGGGGAGCGAGTTACCAGTTTCGACCGAGTTCCCAGTAGCCAGTAGCCAGTGCGAGGTGGAACGTCAAGCTGGTAGCTGGAACTGGAAACTGGCCGCTGACAACTGGTAACTGGTAACTGGTAACTGGCAACTGGCCGCAACTGGCAACCGGCAACCGGCAACTGGTAACTGACGGCTGGTAGCTGGCAGCGGGCAG
>Ga0183260_10003069_pt1 | contig 13543 bp, 11 predicted proteins | sample AntDrymUQ4972206_2_FD_129768 | JGI IMG/M metagenome (GOLD analysis project Ga0183260, IMG submission 129768) | Polar desert sand microbial communities from Dry Valleys, Antarctica - metaG UQ497 (22.06) (version 2) (version 2) | ecosystem: Environmental > Terrestrial > Soil > Desert | place... | reverse complement strand
CTGGGCGAAGAGCCACATGACCGTGCTCGACCTGCTGGATCGATTGTGCTCCCACCACCACGACCTCAAGACCCTCGACGGCTGGGCCCTGGTGGCCGGGCGGGGCAAGCGGGCGTTCGTGGCCCCCGACGACCGGCGGCATCCCCGGCACGCTGCGGGGTCACAGCGCCCGCCGCCCGACCGGGCCCACGACCCGCCGAGCGCGGCGTGAGTGGCTTGCCGAGGTGGGTCGTCGGGTCGACGGCCGTCCCCTTCACGCAGCCTTCGAGATCCGACGCCTGCAGCCCGCTCTGCTGGGTCCTGAAGTGGAGGACCATGTCGAGGTCGCCGTCTTTGGTCGCGTCGTCCTTCTCGTAAGAATCCTTGACGTGAGCCCGCAGGTGCGCCTCGCTCGCTCCTCCCGTCCCGCCGAACGTCGACGCCTGGGGGCCGAACCGCACGCAGAGCGGGTCGATCGTCGTGGCGTCGAAACGCGAAGGGCAGCTCGTACTCGCCGGCGGTCGTCGTGAGAGCCGCCAAGGGGATCACCCCGCCGCTCCCAAGGTTGACGCTGTGCGGTGCGCCGCCGTTCTTGTCGACAACTCCGGCATCCGCTGGCCGTGTTGCCGGCCGGAACGTCGGCTTGGCACGCGGCGGTGGTCTCGAAGAGGTTGGGCAGCGCCGCCACCAGGATTCAGGGTTGTGGAGTCGGTGCCCACCCAGTTCACGCCGTCGTCGAGCAGCGGAGGCCAAACGTGCCGCCTCGCCTTGTCCCACCGTCGGGACCAGGGGCCGCCGGTAACCTCTGGTCGTGCCCACCACACCCATGGCCGAGCTCGGGCGTCGGGCCAAAGCGGCGTCGCGCGTCCTGGCCACTGCTTCGAGCGAGACCAAGGACGCCGCCCTCAGCGCCGCGGCCGACGTTCTCGTGCAGCACACGGCGGCCGTTCTCCACGCCAACGCCGCCGACGTGGCCCGGGCCGAGGCGGCGAACACGAGCGCCACCGTGGTCGACCGGCTCCGCCTCACCGCCGCCCGGGTGGAGGCGATGGCCGACGGTTTGCGCCAGGTGGCCGCTCTGCCCGACCCGGTGGGCGAGGTCACCGACGGCTGGTCCCGTCCCAACGGGCTGGCCATCGAGCGCGTGCGCGTGCCCCTCGGCGTGGTCGCCATCATCTACGAGAACCGGCCCAACGTCACGAGCGATGCGTTCGGGCTTTGCCTCAAGGCTGGCAACGCCGCGTTCCTCCGGGGCTCGTCCGCAGCGCTCGCCTCCAACCAGGCGATCGCCGCCGCCCTGCGCGAGGGAGTGGCGAAGGCGGGAGTGCCTTCCGACGCCCTCGTCCTCGTCGAGGACACGTCGCACGAGGCGGCGGTGGAGTTCATGCGCCTGCGCGGGTCGATCGACTGCCTCATTCCCCGCGGCGGCCCGTCGCTCATCGCCGCCATCCTGGAGAACGCCACCGTCCCCTACGTGATCGACGGCGACGGCAACTGCCACGTCTACGTCGACGCCGCCGCCGACCTCGACCAGGCCGTCGACATCGTCGTCAACGCCAAGACCCAGCGCCCCTCGGTGTGCAACGCCGCCGAGTCGTTGGTCGTGCACGAGTCGGTGGCCGGCACCTTCCTCCCCCGGGTGGCGGCGGCGCTCGACGGTGTCGAGCTCGTCGGCGACGACCGGGCCAGGGCCCTGGTGCCGGCGATGGGTCCCGCCTCCGACGACGACTTCGGCCGGGAGTTCCTCGACCTCAAGATGTCGGTGGCCGTGGTCGACTCGCTCGACGACGCCATCACCCACGTCAACCGGTTCGGCACCGGTCACACCGAGGCCATCTGCACCCGCGACCTGGCCGTCGCCCGCCGCTTCGCCCGTGAGGTCGATGCCGCCGCCGTGGTCGTGAACGCCTCGACCCGGTTCACCGACGGCGAGCAGTTCGGCTTTGGCGCCGAGATCGGCATCAGCACCCAGAAGCTGCACGCACGCGGCCCAATGGGCCTGCGCGAGCTCACCACCCTCAAGTACGTCGTGACCGGGGACGGCCAGGTCAGGGCCTAGGGGTGGGGGAGCGGTTCGCGTCGACCGACGCCGTACGGGCCGGGCTGGGCTCGGTCGACTACCTCACCGACCAGGCCACCGCCGCTGTCGTCTTCCTGGCCGACCGCCTCGACAAGCCGGTGCTGGTGGAGGGGCCGGCGGGCACGGGCAAGACCGAGCTGGCCAAGTCGGTGGCGGCCATGTCGGGCAGTCGACTCATCCGCCTCCAGTGCTACGAGGGCCTCGACGAGGCCAAGGCCCTCTACGAGTGGAACTATCGCAAGCAGCTCCTGCGCATCCAGGCCCAGGCCGTCTCCGACGCCGGTGGAGGGTCGCGAGGGTGGGGCGACCTCGAGGGCGACATCTTCAGCGAGGAGTTCCTGCTGGCCCGACCGCTGCTCGAGGCGATCCGGTCCGACGAGCCCACCGTGCTCCTCGTCGACGAGGTCGACCGGGTCGAGGTGGAGACCGAGGCCCTGCTGCTCGAGGTGCTCTCCGACTGGCAGGTGTCGGTGCCCGAGCTGGGGACGGTGCGGGCGACGCGGATCCCGCTCGTCTTCCTCACGTCGAACAACACCCGCGACCTCTCCGAAGCCCTGAAGCGTCGGTGCCTCTACCTGCATCTCGACTATCCCGACCCCGAGCGGGAGCGGGAGATCGTTCTGGCCAGGGTGGCGGGCATCACCGAGCACCTCGCCGACCAGGTCGCCCGGGTGGTACGAACGATCCGCCAGATGGAGCTGGGCAAGCCCCCCTCGGTGTCGGAGACCCTCGACTGGGCGCGGACGCTGCTCCTGCTCGGTGCCGAGTCGATCGACGCCGAGACGGCGGCGTCCACCCTCCACGTCCTGCTGAAGCAGCGTTCCGACATCGCCAAGGCGGCGCGGGAGCTGCGGGCCGCGGCCACCGGCTGAGCGAGTGCTCGACGCCATCACCACGTTCGTCGACGAGCTGCGGGTGGCCGGCCTGCCCGTCTCGCTCACCGAGGCGATCGACGCCACCGAAGCCCTGCGCCACGTCGAGCTTGTCGACCGAGCCGTGTTCAAGGAGGCGTTGGCCGCCACCCTCGTGAAGCGCCGCGAGCACCGGCCGGCGTTCGACACGGTGTTCGACGTGTGGTTCTCGGCTCGCCGCCCGCTCGACGCCGGCCTTGTCGGTACCGAGGAGGCGCTCGCTGACGACGACGGGCGGGAGGTCGGCGACGAGGAGCTGGTGACCATGTTGGAGCAGGCCCTGGAGACGGGCGACGCCGCCCTGCTGCGCACGGTCGCCCGGTCGGCCGTGGCTCGCTTCGCCGGCCTGGAGCCCGGGCGGGCACTCGGCTCCGCTTACCACCTGCACCGGGCACTGCGGCACCTCGATGCCGAAGGCGCGCTGGCGCGCCTGCTCGGCGCGTCAGGTGACGACGGCATCGGCGGGCTCGGCCCCGACGGCGTCATCCACCACTCCAGCGGGTTGGATCGGCGGCTGCGGGCCGACGAATACCGGGCCAACCTCGAGCGGCTCCAGGCCGAGGTCGAGGCCGAGGTCCGTCGCCGGCTGGTGGCCGACCGGGGAGCGGACGCAGTCGTGCGCTCGGTGCGGCGGCCCCTTCCCGAGGACGTCGACTTCATGCACGCCACCGGCGAGGAGATGGTGGCACTCCGCCGGACCCTTCAGCCGCTGGCCCGCCGGTTGGCCGTGCGGATGGCCCGCCGCCGCCGCCATCGCCACCGGGGGCCTCTCGACTTCCGCTCGACCGTCCGTCATTCGCTCTCCTATGGCGGGGTGCCCGCCGAACCACGGTTCCGTCACCGCCGGCCGTCGAAGCCCGAGCTCATGGTCGTGGCCGACGTGTCGGGCTCGGTGGCGGCCTTCGCCCGCTTCACGTTGCAGTTCGTCCACGCCCTCTCCGGACAGTTCTCCCGGGTGCGCTCCTTCGTGTTCGTCGACGGCGTCGACGAGGTGACCCGGCTGTTCGAGGGGGCGGACGACCTGGCCGAGGCCGTGCGGCGGGTCAACACCGAGGCCGACGTCATCTGGGCCGACGGCCACTCCGACTACGGCCACGCGCTCGGTGACTTCTTGGTGCGGTGGGGCACAGAGATCACTGCCCGCACGACCGTCGTGGTCCTGGGCGACGCCCGCAACAACTACCACCCGTCGGAGGAGTGGGTGCTGGGAGCGGTGAGCTCCCGCGCCCGCCATCTGTGGTGGCTCAATCCCGAGCCTCGTTCCTACTGGGACACGGGTGACTCCATCGTGTCCGAGTACGCCTCCCACTGCGACGGCGTGTTCGAGTGCCGCAACCTCAGGCAGCTCTCGCGCTTCGTCGAGCACATCGGATAGAGACCGCCGGCGCGCTCTCCCGCCGGTAGCCTCCCGCGACAGGAGTGAGGACCGGACCGTGGTGAGTCGAGGGGCCCTGGGCGCGGCCGCGCTGGCCATGGCGGCGGTGCTGCTGCGGGGGCCCCGGGGGACGGTCGGTGTCAATCTAGTGCTGCTGGTGGTGGCCTTTGCCGCCCTCGCCGTGATCGTGGTCGCCGAGCGTCGCCACCGCCGCCTCTCCCGCGGTCTCGTGCTGGGGGTCAGCGGGGTCCTGCTCGTCGGCGCCGTGGCGGTGCCGCCCACCCAGTCGGCCGACGTCTGGTCCTACGCCATGTACGGCCGGATGATCAGCGAGTACCGGGACAGTCCCTACCGGCACACGCCGGGCCAGTACCGGGCCGACCCGATCGGGCAGCGGGTTCCGCGGTTCTGGTTGGAGTCGCGGTCGGTCTACGGACCGCTGTTCACCGGTCTCTCGGCGGTCGGGATGGCCATGGCCGGCTCCTCGTCCACCCTTGCCCGCCTCTTCTTCCAGGGTCTGGCGGCGCTGGCCGTGGCCCTGGCCCTGCTTCTCGTCGACCGTCGGACCCATGACCCCGTGGCTCTCGCGCTGCTCGGCGTCAACCCCCTCACCGTGCTGAGCGTGGTCAACGGGGCCCACAACGACGCCCTCGTGGGTCTCGCCGTTCTGGCCGGCGCGATCCTCGTCGTCGCCCGGCGCCCTGCGTGGGCGGGGGCGGCGCTGGCGGCCGGCGCTCTGGTGAAGGCGACGGCCCTGTTCCCCCTCGCGGCTGTCGCCGGCTGGCTCTGGTTCCGCGACAGCCGCCGGTCGGCGGTCGTCCTCGTCGGGGTTGCGGCCGCCATCGGCACCGTGGTGGTGGCGCTGTCGGGGGGAGCGGACGTGGTCGCCGCCCTCGGCGAAGCCCAGGGCCGGGTCAACGGGGGCTCGGTCTGGGCGTGGGTGCACCGCCGGGTCTCCGACGCCGGGAGCGGCTTCGGGGTGGCCGACGGCACCGGCCGGGCCCTGTCGTGGGTGGCGGCCGCGGCTGCGGCCGGCTTCGCCGTCCTGCTGACGGTTCGGCGGCCGCACGGCGAGGGGCCGTACCTCGCCGCCGCGGCCGCAGTCGTGACCTACCTGCTGGTCGGCACCTACGTGCTGCCGTGGTACCTGGCGTGGGCGCTGCCGGTGCTCGCCGTCGCCTGGCACTGGCGGGTGGCGTGGCTCGCCGTCGCCCACGCCGCGCTTCTCCAGCTGGCGACCGCCCGGCCGCCGGTGCAGGGCTCCGACGGCCGTACCCGCTTCGTGGTCCGGCTCCAGTCCGACCTCTACGAGGTCGTGGCCCCGCTGTTCGCGGCTGTGGTCACAGTCGTGCTCGTTGTGGCGATGGTTCGCCGGCTCGCTTGGCGCGAGGTCAGCCCCGGAGGAGCTCGGCCACGTCGAAGGCCAGGTCGAGCGCCTGGCCGGCGTTCAGCCGGGGGTCGCACATCGTGAGATAGCGCTCGTCGAGCTGCTCGTCGAGCACCCGGGCACCCCCACCCAGGCATTCGGTGACGTCCTCTCCCGTGAGCTCCACGTGCACTCCGCCGGGCCAGGTTCCCTCGGCGCGGTGGACGGCAAAGAACGAGCGGATCTCGGAGAGGATGTCGTCGAAATCGCGGGTCTTGTGGCCCGACGGCGACAGATAGGTGTTGCCATGCATGGGATCGCATGCCCAGACGACCGGGTGGCCCGATCGGCGCACGGCGGCGACCAGCGGCGGCAACAGCTCCTCGACCTGGCGGGCACCCATGCGGGTGATGAGCGTGAGCCGGCCCGGCACCCGCCCGGGGTCGACCAAATCGCACAGCTCGACGACCTCGTCGGGAGTGGCCGACGGCCCGAGCTTCGCTCCGACTGGGTTCTGCACACCGGTGAGGAAGGCGAGATGGGCGCCGTCGAGTCGGCGGGTGCGGTCGCCCGCCCACAGCATGTGGGCCGAGCAGTCGTACCAGGTGTCGGTGAGGGAGTCCTGGCGGGTCAGGGCCTCCTCGTAGCCGAGCAGCAGGGCCTCGTGGCACGTCCAGAAGTCGACCTGGTGGATCGTGGACGAGCTGGAGAGGTCGATGCCGCAGGCGGTCATGAACCGGAGGGCGGCGTTGATGTCGTTGGCGATGCGCTCGTAGCGGAGGCCTTCGGCACTGGCGGCGACGAACTCCTGGTTCCACACGTGGACCTTGCGGAGGTCGGCGTAGCCCCCCTTGGTGAACGCCCGGAGCAGGTTCATCGTCGACGCCGACTGGTGGTATGCCTGCAGCAGCCGTGCCGGGTCGGCAACGCGCGCCTCGGCGGTGGGGGCATCGTCGTTGACCATGTGGCCGCGGAAGGCGGGGATGACCGCACCGTCGAAGGTCTCGGTGGGCGACGAGCGGGGCTTGGCGAACTGGCCCGCCATGCGACCCATCTTCACCACCGGTACGCCCGCGCCGTAGGTGAGCACGACCGCCATCTGGAGGATGACCTTGAGCTTGTTGCGGATGGAGTTGGCCGAGAAGTCGAGGAACGACTCGGCGCAGTCACCGGCCTGAAGGAGGAAGGCCTGGCCGTGGGCCACCTCGGCCAACTGGGCGGTGAGGTCGCGTACCTCGCCGGCGAAGACCAGCGGTGGGAGGGCAGCGATGCGGTCGAGCACGGCACCGAGGGCGAGCTCGTCGGGCCAGTCGGGCTGCTGGTCGGCGGGAAGCTCGCGCCAGCTGCTCGGGGTCCAGGGAGTGGTGGGAGTGGTTCCTGTGCTCATGGCGGTCAGAGTGCCGTTCGCCGGCGCCGGGCACGCGCCCGAATTTGCCGGCCGTTCCCCGCGAGGCTAGAGCCCCTGGCGACCTTCGACCGACGCAGGGGCCCTCCGCCCGTAGAATCCTCCCGTGAAAGGCGCCCTCGGCGAGCGACTCGGCGTGTTCGGGGGCACCTTCGATCCCGTCCACATCGGGCACCTCGTGGCCGCCGTCAACGCCCGCCACCTCCTCGGCCTCGACCGGGTTCTGTTCGTGGTGGCCAACCGCCCCTGGCAGAAGGCCGACCGCCGTGTGACCCCCGCCGACCAGCGCTTCGCCATGGTGGAGGCGGCGGTGGCGGGAGACCTCGGCTTGGAGGCGAGCCGGGTGGAGCTCGACCGGGGCGGCGACTCCTACACCGCCGACACCCTGCGGGCCCTTGTCGCCGAGGACTCCCGGCGGGAGCTGTTCCTGGTCGTCGGGGCCGACGTGGCCGCCGACCTCGGCACCTGGCGGGAGGTCGGGATCGCCCGCGACCTGGCAACCCTCGCGGTGGTCAGCCGGCCGGGCGCTCCCGACGTCGACCCGGGCCCGGGGTGGCGGGTGGCACGGGTCGACATCCCCCACCTCGACGTGTCCGCCTCCGACCTTCGCCACCGGGTCGCCGCCGGGCTTCCGATCGACCACCTGGTGCCGCCTGGCGTAATCGATCACATCCGTCGCCTGGGTCTGTACGCTGGAGGCAGATGACGACGTCGCCCGTGACCGCTCTGGCCGTCGGCAGCCAGCGCCCGGCCGGCGGTGTTCCCGGACGCTCGTGACCGACGCCCCCACCGTCACCGTCGTCTCCTCGCCGGCCACTTCGGCCTCCACCCGGATCGGAGGGATCCCCACGTACACCGAGATCGACCGCGAGAACGACCGCGAACTGGTTCGCGCGTGGGCCCGCACGGCGGCCCAGGCGGCGGAGGCCAAGGGCGGCGACGACACCGTGATCCTCGAAGTGGGTGCGGTACTCGCCATTACCGACGCGTTCGTGATCACCAGCGGGCGCAACCGTCGCCAGGTCGCCACCATCGCCGAGGAGGTCGAGCACCGCCTGAAGGCCGGGGGCGGCCCGTCGCCCCTCCGGGTGGAGGGCCGCGAGCTGGCCGAATGGGTGCTGCTCGACTACGGCGATTTCGTTGTCCACGTCTTTCTCGACGAGACCCGCCGCTTCTACGACCTCGAGCGGCTCTGGGCCGACGCCCCCCGCATCGCCTGGGAGGAACCTGCCCGCACCTGACCCCGGTTCTGGGTGAGAAAAGCGGTGCTATCGCACCGCTTTTCGGTACAGGAACCCGGCTCAGTCGGCGCCGACGCCCAGCGCGGTTCGGATGGCAGCCCGGCCCTCGGCCACGCCCATGCGGGCCAGCTCCGGAAGGGGCCGTCCGAGGCCGGCCACCAGCACGTCGGCCACGTAGTAGCCCACGCGCCACTTCGTCTCGACGAAGCCGCCGCCGAAGAAGGCCTCGACGGTCTCGGGGGCGTCGATGCCGGCCGAGAACGTCTGCAGGAGGTCGTCGCGGTGCTCGTCGCACCAGGGCAGCCAGTCCTCCACCTCACCGTGGCCGTACCAGAAGTACTCCTCCGGGGGCCGGCCCGGGACCACCTCTCGGGAGGCGTGGACGGCAACCCCCTCGGCGAAGGCCAGGGCGGCGGCATCGTCTTCGGGGAACCGCTCCCCGGAGGCCAGCTCGCACCGGGCATGAGTGGTCTCGTGGGCGGCGAGCACCTTGGCCCCTTCGGGTGACTGGAACCACTCGAGGCAGTGGAAGACGGCGACGTCGTCGCCCAGCCGGCCGACGGCGGCGTTGGTGGCGAAGCTGCCCACGAGCAGGACGTGGAGGGGCGACGGCTCGGGCGGCAGCTCGAGCGCCTCGGCCACGGCGGGGTCGACCGCCTCGACGTTGGCCCGCATGATCGGTGCCGACTTCTGCACCCGGCCCCGGAGGGTGGCCAGCTCCTTGGCCAGGGCGGTGCGACCCTCGGGCGACGCGTACTCGGCGTTGAACACCTCGAACACCTCGGGATGACTGCCCTCGTAGCGCGACCTCCACAGCTCCTCGCGCTTCATCGGGATCTCCAGGTTGGCCTTGCGGGCGAAGGCCTCGAACTCGGGCGTGGTGTCGAGGATGCGGGTCACGTCCCGAGTCTGTCAGCCTTCCCGGCTACGGATCCCGCGTCGCTCGCCGTCGACATCGAGCAGTTCCAGTTGATCCTTGGCGACGACGGTCCTGGGCCGCCTGCCTGTCGGGTCGGGGACCGGTTCAGGCACCGCGAAGTGCTTTCCGAGCGTGTCGCTCTGGCCTTGATAGTTGGACGCGATGGACTGGCCGTACAGGTGCGTCGGTGCTTCGAGCATTCGCTCGAAGGTGAGCTTGCAGACCCGCTGACGGTGCTCGATCATGAACGCCACGTCGTGGGCCCGCACCTCGAGGGCGGCGGTCGAGCCTGCGAACGACCGTTGCACGTCGTACCCGAATCCCGGGTCGAAGAAGCCCGCATAGTGGGTGCGGAGCTCACCACTGGTCGGATCGTAGGCAGTCATCTCGGCGGCGAGCGTGGGTGGGATGGTGACGGCCTCGTCGGACATGAGCAGATAGAAATCTCTCGGCTCGAGCACGATCCGGTCGCCGGGCTCCTTGTACACCGGCTCCCAGTACGGCGCCGGCTCTATCTCCCGCACCTTCGTGAGATCGAGCAACGGCGCGTTCGCCCTCGCCCGGTAGCCGACCCGCCCGGCCTTGTCGCCCCTCAGGTTGAGGCCGAGGAACAGCCCGTTCGACACGGCCAGTGCGTCGTCGGCCACCGGAGTGTCACCCTGCATCAGGAGCGGATGGTCACGGTGACAGTTCCGGAGCTCGGTGTCGGTGAGCCGCACCCGGCCGACCGAGAGCCTCAACTGGTTGAGGGAGAGATCCTCGCGGACGGTGACGGCGAACGACAGCGGCACGACCTCCAGGTACAACCGACCCTGATATCCGGGTGCGACCTCGTCGAAGGCGTAGCTGCGGTCCGAGATCACACGCGTGAAGACGTCGGCACGACCGGTCGAGCTCTTCGGGTTCGCCCTCGCGCGCATGTCGAGGGGCAGGTGCAACTGCTCCTTGAGGGGGATCAGGTAGGGACGGGTCTTGTCGAGCACCGCCCCACCGCTGGTCAGGTCGAGCTCGCCCATCACCAGGTCGGCCATCCTGCGCTCCACGGGATAGCGGTCGGGCAGGAAGCTGCACCGGAGGCGGTACGCGACCGGGCCGAGCCGGAGGTCGAGGCTCGCCGGTTGGACGTTCTCCGTCGGGATATCCGACCCGTCGAGGGTCGTGATGACACCCGACCCGATCACCTGCTCGAGGAGCTGGTTGGGTAGCACTCCGACGAGTGCGGACGAGCCTTCGCCGAGGACGTCGATCGATCGGGTCGCCGGCACGGGGCGATGCTAGGCGGCCGGGTGGCTCCGACCCCGTGCGGACGGGGGCTCCGGCGTCGACGGGAGCCGACCGCCAGATTGGGTCTTGACGTCCTTTCAGGTGGTTTCATACGCTGGGCATCGCGTATCGGGCGACGTGGGCGGGAGGGCGAGCATGGCGGTGCGGCAGGGCAGCGGAAGAGGCTCCTTGGCCGCGCCCGAGGCCGCGCGCACCAACGGCCAACCGTCCGGCCCCCAGCCTCTCCGGCGCCGCCGCGCTCTTCCCGGGAGCCGCGCCGTGGTCGGCGGACTGCTGGTGGCTGCAGCCGCGATCGGGCTGTTCGCCGCCTACACCCGGGCCTCGTCAGGCCCGGCGACGTCGTATGTGGTCGTCCGTCACCAGATGGCCGCGGGCGCCCGGCTCTCAGCGGGTGACCTCACGGTGGCGCCGATGGACCTTCCGCCCGAGCTCGCATCCGGGGTCTTCACGAGCGTCGACGAGGTGGCGGGCTCGACGCTCATCGCTCCCCTGGGAGCCGGCGAACTGGTGCAGCCCAGTGCTCTGGTGGCCGCCAGGACCGGCGGGCCCGGCCGCGTCGTGTCGTTCCCTTTCGAGGCGGCGCGCCTCGGCGGCCTGAAACAGGGCGAACGGGTCGACGTGGTGGCGACCTACGGAACCGGGGCCGACGCCTACACCGCGGTCGTGCTCACCCGGGCCCTCGTCGTCGACGTCGACAGGTCGGAGCCGGCGCTCGGCGACCAATCCTCGGCGGTGCTGACCCTCGGGCTCGACGACGCGGCCGCCGAGGTCGCGCTTGCCCATGCGCTTCAGATCGGGAAGCTGACGGTCGTGGTCGCCACCGGCGCTCCCCCGGCGAGCGGGCCCACCCCCACCTACCGGGGGGCACCGGGGGGCACCGGGCCCGACGGCCGCGCACGGTCGTAGTGAGCGCCGGCGTCTGATGGCTTCCGAGCGGTTCGTCGTCCTGGGGCTGGCCCATGCGAGATCGGAATGGTTCCGCGCTCTCGGGCAGTGGTCGACGTCGGGCGCCCTGCCGGCGGAGTTCGTCAAGTGCCTGTCCGCCGAGGAGGTCCGTGCCCGTCTGGCCTCCGGGCGCCCGTTCTCCGCCCTCCTCGCCGATGCCGGGCTCCCACCCGTCGACCGCGACCTGCTGGCCACGGCCCGCGCCGCGAACTGCGCCACGTTGGTGGTCGACGACGGGCGGACGGTTCGCGACTGGGTGGCCCTCGGCGCCAGTGCCGTCCTCTCGGCCGGGTTCGAGCGTGACGACCTGCTCGGCGCCCTCACCGCCCACGCCCGTCCGATCGCCCGCGGCGAGGCGCGCAGTGGTGCGGTTGCCGGGCCCGGGCCGGCGATGCCGGCCACCTGGAGCTGCCCCGTGGCCGCTCTGACGGGGCCCGGTGGCACCGGGGTTTCGACTGCGGCGATCGCCCTGGCCCAGGCACTCGGAGACGACGTGCGCAACGCCGGGCTGGTGTGCCTGGCCGACTTCCGGCTGCATGCTGAGCAGGCGATGCTCCATGACGCACGCGACGTGCTGCCGAGCGTGCAGGAACTGGTGGAGGCGCATCGCGCCGGTCAACCCTCGGCGGAGGTCGTCAGGGGTCAGGCGTTCTCGGTCGAGGAGCGGGGCTATCACCTCCTCCTCGGACTTCGCCAGGCCCGGTACTGGCCGTCGCTGCGCCGGCGGGCGTTCGAGGCCACCTTCGAGTCGCTTCGCAACGCCTACCGGATGCTCGTGTGCGACGTCGATGCCGAGCTCGAAGGAGAGGCCGAAGGCGGGTCGATCGACGTGGAGGAGCGACACGTCATGGCCCGCACGACCATGGCCGGAGCGAACGCGGTCTTCGCCGTCGGGCTGCCGTCGATGAAGGGCGTGCACGCTCTGGTGCGGGTGCTCGTCGAGCTCCTTGGGTCCGGTGTGCCGCCCGACCGCATCGTGCCGGTCGTGAACCGGGCCCCCCGGTCACCCCGCTCCCGGGCGGGCTTGGCCGCGGCGGTGTCCGAGCTCGCCGGCCCGGCCGTCGCCCGTGCCTCTGAGGCGGCCGGGTTCGCGGCACTGCCCGCGCCGGTGTTCCTGCCCGAGCGCAAGGTCGACGAGGCCCTGCACGACGGCACGCGGATGCCCGCCGGCCTCGGCGCACCGCTGGCCGGGGCCTTCGCCGCCGTCCTCGAACGAGGTTCGGCGAGGCGACCGGCTGCCGAGCCCGAACGCGTGCGACCGGGGTCGCTCGGGCGGTGGAGCGAGCCCGAGGTGGCCAGCGGTTGACGTCCGTGTGAACGCCAGAGATCTCTCGGAGCAAACCGTTGCCCCGCGGCCCGGTGGGCGGTAGCGTTCGACGAGGGACGGCTCTCAGGGTGTGCCGAGCGCGTGACTCGAGGGCACCGGGAGCGGGGGGGTGGGGACGGGTGGCAACCGAAATCGCGGCCGTCGGCCGGCAGCCGGAACACCTCGATGTGTTCACCATCGACTCCGCGGGCCGGGTCATCTCTGCGTGGTGGCATGCCGGTCGTGAGTGGTCGGACTTCTTCTCGGTCGGAGGCTTCTTCCCTCCGGGTGCGCCGATATCGGCGGTGGCCCGCACGCCGGACAACCTCGATCTCTTCGTGGTCGGCAACGACGGCCGGGTGTATACGAGCTGGTGGAACCCCGGTATCACGTGGTCGGGCATCAACGACAACTGGCGGCCGATCGGCGGCTTCTTCCCGCCCGGGGCACGGGTCTCGGCGGTGGCCCGCACGGCGAACAACCTCGACCTGTTCGTCACCGGCAACGACGGCCGGGTCTTCACCAGCTGGTGGAACCCCGGCATCGACTGGTCGGGCGTCAATGACAACTGGCGCTCGATCGGCGGCTTCTTCCCCGTGGGCGCGCCAGTGGCCGCGGTGGCCCGCACCGGCAACAACCTCGACCTGTTCGTCACCGGCAACGACGGCCGGGTCTTCACCAGCTGGTGGAACCCCGGCATCGACTGGTCGGGCGTCAACGACAACTGGCGCT
>Ga0183260_10003068_pt1 | contig 13546 bp, 9 predicted proteins | sample AntDrymUQ4972206_2_FD_129768 | JGI IMG/M metagenome (GOLD analysis project Ga0183260, IMG submission 129768) | Polar desert sand microbial communities from Dry Valleys, Antarctica - metaG UQ497 (22.06) (version 2) (version 2) | ecosystem: Environmental > Terrestrial > Soil > Desert | place... | reverse complement strand
GATGGTCCGCGGGGTCGAGCCGGCGGCGATGGCGGTGCTGCACCGGTACGCGTGGCCCGGCAACATCCGCGAGTTGCAGAACCTGGCCGAGCGGATGGTCGCGGTCTGCGACGCCACCGAGATCACCGAGGCCGACCTGCCGCTGGAGGTGCTGGTGGCGGCGCTCGACGCCAACCAGGCCGACCCGGCGGGCAGCGTCCTGGACCAGGCGGTGGCGGCCTTCGAGCGCAGCTACCTCCTCAAGGCGCTCGAGAAGCAGGAGTGGAGCGTGGCCGCGACGGCACGGCACCTGCGCCTGCCGCTCAGCACCCTGAAGCATCGAATGGCGCGCCTCGGCCTGAACGAGGTCACGCGCAGGCTGCGGGACGTGTAGCGGGGCGGGGCCAGATAGCGGGCCATCGGGCAGTGGGCACCGGGCAGTGGGCTCGGGCAGTCGGTCGCGGCCGCGCGGCGCCACTTCGACCGACGTTCAACCGACACTTTGCGGATTCTGCCGACACCTGGTGCACGCCGGGTGGCATTTTCTGCGTCCGGCCGAGTCGGTCCAACCTGTCTGGTTCCGTCGTATCCGTTACCTCACTCACGGTTTAGACCACTCGGCCGGCTCCCCACGCTGCAACGGCACCGTTCTCGCACAGGCACGCTGCGCTCCGGCGGAGCACCGACATCACCGCGACCATGGCACCGGGTCGCGCGCGCGCCGGATGCCTCGGACGTCCACGGACCGACCATGCGCGCATCACGCTTCACCGTGGCCACCCCGGTACCGGGGTCGACCGACACGTTCCTGTTCAACACCCTGACCGACACGCAGATCGTCGTCTCGCCCGACGTGGTCAGCTTGATCGACCGCATCGATCGTGGTGACCGGGACGTCCTCGATGCCGATGGCCAGGCCGCCGCGACCGAACTGGCCAGCCTCGGCTTCCTGGTCGACAGCCGCGAATCCGAGGACCAGGCGCTCGAGCAGTTCTTCACCGACTTGCGGGAAGACAGCCGTCACATGCGGGTCACGCTGCTGACCACCCTGCAGTGCAACTTCGCCTGCGATTACTGCATCCAGGGCGATCACGGCGGCGAGTACAACGGCACGGCGGCCCGGATGTCGCTCGAGACCGCGGCACGCACCGCCAGCTGGATCGAGAGCCGACTCGATGCGCTCGGCCCGGAGCGGTTCACGCTCACCTTCTTTGGCGGCGAGCCGCTGCTGAACCTCCCGGTGGTCTACGCGCTTGCCGAACGCCTGTCGGAGGCCTGCCGGACCCGCGGCGTGGCGATGAACATCAGCATCATCACCAACGGCCTGCTGCTCACCGAGACGGTGGTCGACCGGCTGCTGCCGTTCGGCCTGACCGGCGTCAAGATCACCCTGGACGGCGACCGCGCCACGCACGATCAGAAGCGCCCGCTGCGTGGCGGGCAAGGCACCTTCGATCGGCTGATCGCCAACATGGAGGCCGTGGCCTCCAAGGTGCGGCTGAGCATCGGCGGCAACTTCGACGTCGAGAGCGCCGCGTCGTTCCCGGCACTGCTCGCCTTCCTCAGGCGCCAGTCGTTTGCCGACCGGATCGTCAAGCTGGCATTCAAGCCAATCATCCGCGGGCCGAATACCGGAAGGCCCGTCGTCACGGCCAGACCCGCCAGCGTTGGCGGCCGTCAGCTGATCCCGCTCACGCCGGTGAGCGCCAGTGACGCGCCGCTCGGTGGCACCTGCATGACGGCGGCGGGCAACGGCGGGGGGTCCTCGCCGTGCGACAGCTGTCAGGTGGTGGACGAGCGGATGTCATGGCTGCGGGCCGAAACCCGGGCCCACGGCTTCGACACGACCGACGGTGTGCACCTGGGTCCGTGCGAACTGCACCGACGCCACGCCTACACAGTCGGTCCGGAGGGCTCGCTCTATCCCTGTCCGGGTTTCACCGGCGAGCCGTCGTTGCAGGTCGGGCACGTCGCGCCAGCGCAGGACCTGGCGCATGCCGGCACGCGCGATCGTTTCGAGGCACATGCGCCGTGGCGCGCCTGTGGCGACTGCGCACTGGTACCGGTGTGTGGCGGTGGCTGCTCGGTGGCTTCGCACAACGAACAGGGTGATCTGAGTCGGCCCAGTTGCCACCGGCCCAGCATGCTCGATGCGGTCAGGGAACTGGCCGCGGCCTCTGCTACCTGACCCTCGCGGCGTGCGGCGTCGCGTCCACGTTTCCCCATTCACCAGGAGTTCCGCATGACCATCCGCATCGTCAAGCAGGGTGCCGCCAAGGATCGTCCGTTCTGCCCGTTCGTGATCGACTATCCCGTCGATCAGCCGCAAGCGCCGCGTTCGTGATACAAGCAGCCTCGGCGGATGAAGCCGGCTCCGGGCCGGCTATCCGCTGAAGGCCGCGTGACAGCGCTCGCTGTGCCCTCCTCAGACGGCCCGCGCGGCGCACGACGCCGGTTCGTGCGCCTGACTGCGGTGTGTGCAAGCGGCCTGACCGCGCTGCTGGTCGCCGCGTGCGCGGATCGTCACACCGACGCCACCGCCGCCACCACCACACCGCGCCGACTGGTGATCGGCATTCCGAGCCGCGACGCGCCGCTCCGACCGCTGGTCCAGAGCCTCACTGAACTCCGCCTGATCAGGACCGACACCACCGGGCGGGCCCTGCCCGGTCTGATTTCGCTGTGGCGGGTCTCTCCCGACCGTCTCACGTGGTGGCTGACGGTGCGCGCCGGCGTGCGCGTGCACACCGGCACGGAGGCGACCGCTCGAGATGTGGCCACCCGCCTGCGCAGCGCTCTCGAGGCGGCCACGCGACTCCCCGGGCTGTGGAGCGTGACGGCTGTCGACGCCCCGGACCCTGCGACCGTCCGTGTGCAGTTACGGGAGCCCACCAGCCTGCTGCTCGAGGCGCTCTCGCTGGTCGCCGTGCCGGCCGGCCCGTTCGCCCCCGAGACCGCCGAACCCGAGGTGACGCTGCGCGCCGTGCCGCAGCCCGATCAGGTGCGCCCCGCGATCGACAGCATCGAACTGCGCCGCTATGACACACCCCGCGCCGCGGTGGCGGCGCAGCTGCGCGGCGAGATCGACGTCCTGTACGAGGTGCCCTCCGAAATGCGCCGGCTGCTGCGGGACGAAGGCATCCCGATTTTCCCGCATATCAAGCCATACGTCTTCACGCTGGCGCTCAATCATCGTCACCCCGCGTTGCGCCAGCGGGCGGTGCGCCAGGCGCTCAATGTCGCCGTCGACCGGGCCGCGCTGATCGCGCAGGAAGCCGGTGGCGAGGCGGCACCGGCGGTGGACTTCCTCTGGCGGCACCATTGGTCTGCGCTGCACGCGACCGAGCACGCGACGTTCGCCTTCGACCGGGCGCGGGCCCGGGCCCTGCTCGACCAGGCGGGGTATCCCGAGCGGCTCGGGCCCGATGGCGCACGGCATCCGCGCTTCTCCATCAAGTGCCTGGTGCTCGACGACTCGTTCGTGAAGCGCCTCGCGGTGCGCCTGCAGCGTGCGTACGCCGAGGTGGGGGTCGCGCTCCAGTTGGAAACACTGCGGCTCGATGATGCCGACAGCCCATTCGAGGAAGGACGCTTCGAGGCCGCCCTGACCCCGCTCGCCACTGGCTATGGCCTGAGCACCGCCTACCAGCTGTTCGGCCGGCATCGGCAACCGCGCATGATCGACTTCGGCTACACCGCCGCGGCGCCAGCCGCCGAACGCGTGCGTGACGCGGCCAGCCCCGAGGCGTTCGCCAGCGCCACCCGCGACCTGCACCGGATGCTCCTTGACGACCCACCGGCCGTGGTGTTGTTCTGGCAGGAAACCAGTCGGGCGGTCGGGCGGCAGTGGCGGATTCCCCAGCCGGTCGACGGTGACGTGCTCGGGTCGCTGGCACGCTGGGGCGCGATCACCCCCCGATGATTCCCATCACGAGACGAATGGCGCTGCTGGTGACCACGGCGGCCGTGGTGCCACTGCTGGTGTTCGGTCTGGTGGCGGCGCGGACGGTCACCAACTCGACCCGTGAGTCGGTGATCGCGGCCCATGCGGCCCTGGCCGCCGGAAGCGCCGAGTCGATCGCGCTCTACCTCGAGTCGAGTGTGCGCCTGTTGCGCGCCGCCGCCGCCGATCTGCAGGGCATCGGCCTGACCCGGGACCAGCAACAGCGCATTCTCTCCAATCACGTGCAGCTGCCGTTCGCGCTGCCTGCCGACATGGTCATGCCGGAGTTCCGCGAGCTGACCGTGTTCGACGCTGCCGGCACGCCGGTCGTGTCGAGCCAGCTCGGGACGCCAACGCCGAGGCGGTCGGCGCTGCCGATGCCTCCGGCGCCGGCGCTCACCATCCTGCCGGTGGAGGTGGACGCCGACAGCCTGCCGCGCACCACCATGACGCTGCGTCTGCAGGAGGAGCGCGCCACCTTCCTGGTCGCCGATCTCCGGCTCGAGTCGCTGTGGCAGCTGGTTGGCAACATTCGCGTCGGCGGCACCGGCCAGGCGCTGCTGGTCGACGAGACCGGCCGGCTGATTGCCGACGGCCGGGAGCGAGGCGGGACTCGCGTCGCCCGGGGAGAGCGGCTCGGCGCCCACCCGTTGGCTGACGGCACCGGCGCCACGGCCGCGCAGTACGTGCGCGCCGATGGCGTCGAGGTGCTGGCGGTGTCGAGCGCACCGATTCGGCCGCTGCAGTGGCGCCTGATTGTCGAACAGCCGGCCCCCGACGCGTTTGCCGCGGCACGCCGGCTCGAGATCCAGCTGCTGGTCTTCGTCTCACTTGCCCTGCTGGCCAACATCGCGATCGGCGTGGCCGCCGGACGCTCGCTGTTGCGGCCGATTTCCGACTTGCTGACCGGCATCCGCGCGATCGGCGAGGGCCGCCTCGATCAGCGCGTGCACATCACCCGAGACGATGAGTTCAAGCTGCTCGGGGAGGCGTTCAATGCCACGGCGGACAAGCTCGGCGAGTTGCAGCAGGCGGCGATTCGCCAGGAGCGACAGGCGATGTTCGGGCGCATCGCGGCGGGTCTGGTCCACGACCTGTCGCATCCAATCCAGAACATCAACAACAACTGCAAGCTGGTGCTGCAGATGCACGACGATCCGGAATACCGGGCGTCGTTCGCCAGACTGGTGCGGCGCGAGTTCGGCACCATCCAGCGCACCTTCGAGGACCTGCGCAACCTGGCGCGGCCGATCCCGCTCGAGCGCTTCCCGGTCGACGCCGGCAAGCTGGTGCTCGACGTGGTCGAGCGGATGCAGGTGCAGGGGTCGGTGGCAGGCGTAGCCGTGCAAGCCGGCACGGTGCCCGGCGAGACGCTGTCCATCGAAGGCGACCTGTTCGCGCTCGGACGGGTGTTGCGCAACCTGGTCCTCAACGCACTGCAGGCAACCGCACCGGGTGGCAGGGTCTGGATCGACATCGACGGCGACATCTCGACGGTGCCCGTCCATGTCTGCGACACCGGCTGCGGCATCCCCGACGACCGGATACAGGCGATCTTCGAGGACTTCGTCACCACCAAGCGTCGGGGCCTCGGGCTCGGGCTCGCGATCTCGCGCAAGATTGTCGAGCAGCTGGGCGGCGCGATTACCGTGGCCAGTCAGGTCGGCGAGGGCAGCCGCTTCACCCTGGCCTTCGCTCGCCTGACCCGGGCGACCCGTCCCTGAGCAGAGACACGAAGACCCCGCCGGAGCATGCACTCAGGCAGGGTCTGGTGTGACCACCGGGGCCGCGTGTTACTTGCGCGGCATGACCGCATCCTTCATCGCCTTGACGACGGTCGCCTTGACGCGCGTCTTGGCCGGGATCTTGATCGGCTCGCCGGTTGCCGGGTTCCGGCCCATCCGCGCCTTGCTCTTGCGGACCGACAGCTTCACCACGCTCGGTAGCGTGAACTCGCCCGAGCGCTTGATCTCCTTCTCGGCCAGCGCCGCGAGCTCGTCGAACCAGTCACGCACCTCGGTGCGCTTCACCTCGAACTTGTCAGCGAAATACGCAAAGAGCGCCGACTTGGTCATCTTCTGGGCCTGGGCCATCCGTTGTCTCCCCCACATTGCACGCACGCAGATTCTGGAAGCGGCCTCGGTTCGTGGCGCGCTGTCACGATCTCTGGCAAATACGCAGTGGTCGACATGCTAGCGACAAGCGAAACACGTGTCAATTGGGCAAAAAACGTCAATCCTGCAATGTACACTCGAGACATGGACGGTTCACCGCTCGAGACGTTCCCCAATCCGAGGCCGGGACGTCCCTACGAAATCGACACGCTTTGCCCCGAATTCACCTCGATGTGCCCGAAGACCGGCCTGCCCGACTTCGGCGAGATCCGGATCACCTATGTCCCGGATCGGTCCTGCCTCGAGCTGAAGTCCCTGAAGTACTACCTGCTGCAGTTCCGCAACGAAGGCGTGTTCTACGAGGCCCTTACCAATCGCATTCTCGACGATCTGGTGGCCGCCTGCGCGCCGCGCCGCATGACCGTGATCGGTCAGTTCACCCCGCGTGGCGGCATCCGTACGTCGGTCACGGCGACGTACGAACAGTCGTGAAGCCTGGGGTCACGCGCGATGCCCGACGACATCCACCGCGTGCCGGTCGACGCGGAGTTCGATCTGCACGCCTTCGCGCCGCGCGATGTCGTCGACGTCGTGCACGCCTACCTCGATGAAGCGCACGCGCTCGGCTTGCGTGAGGTGCGACTGGTGCACGGCCGCGGCATCGGTGTGCAGCGGGCCCGGGTGCAGCAGGCGCTGCAGGCGCATCCGCTGGTCGAGCGATTCGCCGATGACCCGCGCAGCCATCTCGGCGCAACGCTGGTGATCCTGTTGCCCCGCCCCTGATCGCGGGCGCCGGCTGGCACCGCGCTTGCTCCATTCACCCGCGTGACGTGCGGGAACACGCAGATTTGCGCCTGTTTCGCGCGGTGTGTGGCCCAGACGTCGCAATTGGTGCGCACGCGCACCGCGGGAGCAAGGCAGATGCTGCCAGAGACAGCAGGGCACCGTGATGCGTGGGTTCGTTGCCGGGCGCGGGTCTGGCGCGTCCTCGATCGTCGCGTCGGCGACGTGTCGACCACCTGGCAGGTCGCGGGCGGCAGCGGTTCATCGCGCGTCTTCGTGTCGCCACCGGATCTGGTGGCGCCCGTGTCGGTACCGCCACGGCTCGTGTCACGACGCCGATGGCTCCGGGCCTGCACGGCGGCAATCGCGACGCATGCGCCGGTATGGTGGCCTCGCTCTGCGGCCACCCTGCCGATCGACCAGCTCGCGTACCAGCACGTCCCCGCGATGATGCTGCTCTCCGGCCACCATCGACGACTGCTGCTGGCCGACGAGGTCGGGATGGGCAAGACGATGCAGGCCGGGATCCTGCTGCACGAGCTGCATGCCCGTCAGCCGGAGGCCGCCACACTGGTCATCGTTCCCGCTGCTCTGGTCGAGCAGTGGGTGCAGGAACTGCGTGCCCGGGTCGAGGTCGACGCCGCAGTGCTGGACGCGGCGTCATTCGCAAGAGAGAGCGGCGATCGTCCGGCGGTCGTCGCCGCGTCTCGACTGGGCGGTTGCTGGGTGGTGTCGCTCGATCTGGTCCGTCAGCCTGAGGTGACCGCGCTATTGGCCCGCACCTGCTGGACGCTGCTGGTGGTGGACGAGACCCACCTGGCAGCTCCGGGTACGGCCCGGCTCACCGCGATCGCCACACTTGCCGACGTCAGCGTCCGCGCGTTGCTGCTGAGTGCCACACCGCACGCCGCTGGCGCCGCTGGCGTGGCCGTGCTGCGCGCGATTGGGGCGCGTCCCGGCGAGGCAGCGATGCCCGTGGTGCGGCGCGTCGGGAGTCTGGGCGGCAAGCGGCCGAGGCGTACCTGCGTGCTGCGCGTGGTGCTTGCGTCGGACCACGTCGAGATCTGCACCGAGCTGGACCGCTATCTCGAGCGCGCGCGCCTCGATGCCGTCGACGGCGGTGTGCTGCCGGCCCTGGTGCTGCGGCGTCGCGCCTCGTCCTGCCCCGAGGCGCTCGTCCGAACGCTCGAGCGACGAAGCGCGGTCCTGCGCGCGACCGCGGCTGTCGACTCCGATGCGAGGCCCCCTGGCCTGTTCGACGACCTGCCGCTGGCCGACATCGAAGCCGCTGAGGACGCACTCGTCCGGGGCCGCGGCTGGGAGAGTCGCGAGGCCGAGTATGCAGCCGTCCTGCGCCTGCTTGCGGCAGCGCGTCGATTGGAGCCAGCCGGTCGGAAGCTGCACGCCGTCGTGCGGCTGGTGCGACGCTGCCGCCAGCCGCTGGTGATCTTCACCACCTTCCTCGACACCCTGCGCGCCCTGCGCGCGGTGCTCCCGCCCGAACTCGCGGTGGTGACGATTCACGGCGAACAGCCCGAGCCGTTGCGGCAGCAGGCCCTGGCGACGTTCGCGGCCGGCGGCGCCGACGTGCTCCTGGCCACGGACGCCGCAGCCGAAGGGCTGAACCTGCACCAGCGGTGCCGGCTGGTGGTCCACGCCGAGGTGCCGGTGTCGGCCAGGAGCTTCCTGCAGCGGACAGGGCGCGTCGATCGTTACGGTCAGCGTCGTCGGGTCCACACCGTCATCGTCGCCAGCGCGTCCAACGCCGACGAGGAGGCCCTGCAGCGGCTGGCACGCGGTTGCGAGGCGGCCCACGCGTGGCAGCAGGGGCTGCCAGGGGGCACGACAACAGGACTCGAACGACGCTGTCGGCGCACCGGCGTGGCCGAGCGACAGTCGCACAAGGACGCCGCCCGCTCGTCGCACCGAACGTCCGAGGAGGACGACACGCCGCGGCCGGTCGTCGTCTCGTCGATGCCCCCGGCAAGATGGACGCGATGGGCGAAGCGGATCGGCGTTGATGCCGGGAGCAACACGCTGCTGCTGGTGTCGGTGAGCACCGCGGGCGGCCCACCGTTGTCGTCGTGCCGCGAGGCGCTGCTGATTGCCGGTGTGTCGAGCGCACCGGGAGTGCCGGCCTTGCCGGCGCAACTGCTGGCCACGGTGGCGCACCGGCAACTGCGACGACATCGCTGGCGCTGGTTCCGGCTGCAGCAATGGCAGCGCGACGCGCAGCACGCACGAACGCGGTGGCTGCGCGCGCACGATGACGGGCCGACGTTGTTCGACGGCCCGCCAGATGCCGCACCGGTCAGCGTCGTCGATGTCGCCTGCGAGCCGGCCATCGTCCACGAGCTGCACGCCGTGCTGAGGCGATCGCGGTGAGCGCGCCGTGGATCTCCGGCGGCCAGGTGTCGTCGGTGCTGGTCGAGCGCCAGCTCGCCGTGATGCTGCTGCGTCGCGCACAGGAAGAACAGGCGCACCGCGCGGCGCGGCGCTGTGCGCGCGCCTGGCGCGTGGCAGCCGACGCCCTGGGGCCGGCCTCTGGTGCCACCGCGGTCTGGGCGTACCTGATGCGGCCCTGCGCGACCGAGTGCGGCTGGCAACCGGGCCCCGTGAGTGCGGCGCGCGTGGGTACCGCACCGGCGCAGGTGGCGGACGGGCGCCTCGGCCCGTCGTCGATGGTGTTGATCGCGATGCCGTGGGGGCTGCAGCAGGATGGCCTGCAGCGGGCCTGCGTCCGGATCGGCGCGGAGCGTGGCGTGCGTTGGGCCAGCGTCTGCAACGGTGTGAGCTGGCGCTGGTACGACGTGGCTCGACCCTATGCCCGCGATCACCTCGCGCTCGACCTCACCCAGGCCGACGCCGACGGCCGTGTGTGGCATGTGCTGTGGCTGCTGGCGCAGACGGCGTCCGCCCCAGGCCAGGAGTCCGATGCGGCGGGTCGGACGGTGCTGCTCGATCGCCTCACGTCTGCCAGCGCGCGCCATGTCACCGCCGCTGCCGCCGCGCTCCGCGACGGGGTCGCCGACACGCTCGACGACCTGGTCGGCCGGCTCGGTGGATCGACCGACACCCACGTCACACAGATCTTCCAGTGGCTGTTCCTGCTGTTTGCCGAAGCGCGCAGCCTGCGGCCGCTCTGGCACCCCGTCTACCGGCGCAGCTATGCGTTGTCGCCGCTGATCGACGAGCGAGCACCCAGTCGGCTGCCATGTGGACTGCACGACAGCCTGGTCGCCATCAGCCGGGCCGGACGAGACGGCATCACCTCGCCGGCCCTGGCCCTGCCTGCCCTGAACGGGCCGTTGTTCGCCGACGGGCCGCTGGCACGGTGGCCGGGCCAAGCACTCCAGGACCGCGATCTCGGCCGCCTGCTCGGTCGGCTGGCTCGCGGCCCGGTGGCCCGTGCTGGCCGGATCGACTTCGAGGAACTCGGAGTCGAGCACCTCGGGACCATCTACGAACATCTGATGTCGCCGCCAGGCCGTGGGCCCGAACCCGGCGTGGCGCGCGCCCCCGGTCTGCTGCGCAAGCGAACCGGCGCGTTCTACACGCCGCGCAGCCTGGCCGACCTGCTCGTCCAGCGCACGCTCGAGCCGCTGGTCAGCGAGGCGAGTGCCGATCAGATCCTTGCGCTGCGGGTGGTCGATCCGGCGATGGGCAGCGGTGCGCTGCTGGCGGCGGCGACCCGCTATCTCGTCGCCGCGGTGCACGCGGCCCGGGTGCGGGAGGGACGCGGCGGGATGCTCGACCTGCCGCTGGCCGAGCGTCACGAGCTGCCCCGCCGCGTCGTCGAACAGTGCCTGTATGGCGTGGACGTCAACCCGCGGGCCGTCCACGTGGCACGGCTGTCGCTGTGGTTGCTGTCACTGGCGCCCGACCGGCCGCTGACCTGGCTCGATGCGCACCTGCGCGTCGGCAGCAGCCTGGTCGGGATCACCCCGGCGGCCCTGTTGGCGCGTCATCCGGGCCACACACCACGTGCCTCGCGATCGGACGGCCAGCTGACGCTGTTCGAGCTCACGCGCTGGCACCACGAAGCCGACCGCACCGGCTCGATGTTGCGCGAGCTGTCGGCGCAACCGACCGAGACGGCTGAGGACGCGCGCGTCAAGGCGATGACGCTGACCCGGCTGCGTGCCGACCGGGCGCTGGCGTCATGGCGAACCCGCGCCGACCTCTGGTGCGGCGCGGCGATGGACGTCGCGCCCCCGGGCGCGTCGGCCTGGCGCGCGGTCGAGGACGCGGCGCGCGTTCAGCTCACACCGGCCGGGGGCACGTCGCGGGTTGCGCACACGCTCAGCGAGCGCTGGCAGGCACTGGCCGACGCGCAGCCGTGCCTGCACTGGAGCCTCGAGTTCCCGGACGTCTTCGATGCCGGACGCGGCGGCTTCGACGCGGTTCTGGCGAATCCGCCCTGGGAGATGCTGCGTGCCGATCTCGGCAGCCGGGCCGATCGCCAGGCGAGTCGCGACGCGGTCGGGCCGCTGCTGCGCTTCGTCCGGCGATCCGGTGTGTACCGCCATGCCGGCGGTCACATCAACAGCTACCAGCTGTTCCTCGAACGCATGCTGCAGCTGCTGCGGCCCGGCGGCCGGCTTGGCTGCCTGTTGCCGGGCAGCGTGCTGGCCGACCACGGCGCTGGCGCGCTTCGCCGGCATCTGTTCGACCAGGCGTCCGTCGACCGCCTCTCGCTGTTCGACAATCGCGACGCGTGGTTCCCGATTCATCGCTCGATGCGCGTCGTCTCGGTCACGGCAACGGCCGGCGCGGCCACCACCAGCGTGCTGATCGACGAGGGCGAACCGTTGCGGGTGTACGACGGAGCGGCCCCCGCCACGCCTGAGACCCCGCGCGTGCTGACCCGCGATCTGCTGCGCCAGGCCGGTGGCGTGCGCGAGCCGGTGCCGGCCGTGCGCAGCGGGCGCGATCTGGCCGTGCTCGAGCGGCTGCTGCTGGCGCCGCCGCTCGGCGACGCGGGCTGGGCACTGCGCTTTGGTCGCGAACTCAATGCGACCGACGATCGCACGCTCCTGGTCGATACGTACACACCCGACGCCTGCGTGGTGGTGGAGGGCAAGCACCTGCACCCGTTCGTGGTGCAGCCGCCGGGCGACGGGCCGTGGGTGTCACCGTTGGAGGCGGCGCGAGTACTGCGGGGAGAGCCGTGGCGGCGCTGGCGGCTGGCCTACCGCGACGTCTCGTCGCCGACCAATCTGCGCTCGCTGATCGTCGCACTGCTGCCACCGGGCTGCCTCTCCACGCACACCGTGTTCTGCCTGCGCGGACGGGTCGGTCTCGGTACTCAGGTCTACCTGTGCGGCATGCTGAACAGCCTGGTCGCCGACTGGTTCGTGCGCCTGTATCTGGGCGCGCACGTCACCACGGCACTGATCGGGCATCTGCCCGTGCCGCGGCCGCCCCCGACGTCGCCACATCGCCGGGCGGTCATGAGGTCGGCGCTGACCTTGCTGCGGCAGCCCGCCAACGAAGACGCCGTCGTCGAGCTACAGGCGCGGGCGGCCCTGCTGTACGGCCTCGGTCCTGTGCAGTTCGCACGGATTGCCGACAGCTTTCCGAGGCTGTCGTCGCCGCTGCGGTCGAGGATGCTCGGCCTGCACGCGCGCCTGGCGGCGCGGCAGGACGCCCGGCAGGAGGCGCAGAGGTCACCCGTGCAGGGCGATCCAGACGGTGGCGCCGAGCACCGCCAGCACGCCGAGACTCGAGGCGGCAAAGAACCAGTCGCGCCGACGAACGTACTCGGCACAGGAGAGCACCACCCGCGCCACCGGCGTCGCCATCAGGACCAGCAAGCCGACGTTCAGCAGGGCATCGGCGATCGGATCCGGCGCGACCAGTGACCACAGCAGGCCGACCGCCAGCAGCGCCGTGCTCACCGCCACGCCGAGGCCGAGGGTGTGGCCGAGCAGGCGCTCGAAGGCGTAGGTCATGCGCGCACCAGCATCATCACCGCAACCAGCACGAGCACGCAGCCGAGCAGCAGCTTGAGTCCGCGGGCTCTGGCGCGCTCGGCAATCCGGAAGCCAACGCGCGTGCCGACCATCACGCCGAGCACGGAGGCGGCCGCATACTGCGGCAGGATCTCGCCGGCGGTGTAATACAGCGGCGCCGAGGCGGCGGCGGTCACGCCGATCATCAGCGAACTGGTGGTCGCGGCGACCCGCAGTGGCACACCACACCAGGCGGTGAGCGCGGGCACCTTGAGGATGCCACCGCCGATCCCGAGCAGACCGGAGACGTTTCCGGCAACGAACGACATGCCCAGTGCCACCGGCAGCCGGTGGACGCGATACGTCACCAGGCGGTCGTACTCGGCCGAGTAGAAGCGGCCGCCGAGCCAGCCCGTGTCGGTGTCGCCTTCGGGCAGCGCGTTCCGCGCGTTGAGCTGGCGGAACATCACGCCGGCGATGCCCAGCGCCACCACGCCGAAAGTCACGTGCAGCGTGCGCTGCGACAGCGCCAGCGCCGTCAGGCCGCCGGCCAGCCCGCCGATCGTCGTGGCGATCTCGAGCACGATGCCGAGCCGCAGGTTGATCGTGCCGTCGCCCGCGCGCTGGGCCGAGACCACGCTCGACGTGGCGATCACCGTCATCAAACCGATACCGGCCGCCTGCCGGAATGGCAGGCCGAGCCCGAGCGTCAGGAACGGCACCAGGAAGACGCCGCCGCCCAGGCCGAGCAGCGATCCGAGCAGCCCGCCGAG